>Ga0160473_100065_pt1 | contig 119834 bp, 119 predicted proteins | sample HID1975I_E11MG_FD_108217 | JGI IMG/M metagenome (GOLD analysis project Ga0160473, IMG submission 108217) | Enriched soil microbial communities from UW Madison campus, WI, USA - HID1975I_E11 MG | ecosystem: Environmental > Terrestrial > Soil > Unclassified | place: USA: Madison, Wisconsin...
ACACCGAAGACGTGGGCATGGAATCGATCATGCTGATGTCGAAGCGCACGCTATGACCAGGGCGAAGTACAAGCTTGCCGTCGATCATCTGGCAATTTCCGTTGGGGTCCGGTCGACCTTTCTCGTCGTAGAACATTCTCATCTCCATCCACCCCATGGGTTCGGGGGCAACCGTGCCGCGCCGGGGGTAGATCGGGCGACACAGGAGGGAGATTGCGCGCTGGCAGGGCGGGCTTATACGGACGGCAAATGTCAGCTAACATATGCCGACAAATTATGACGGGGGATGGCCATGAGTATTAGCGATCCGGTAGCTACAGCCATTTTAAGCGCGAGCGTCTCGTTGCTGGTCGCAATATTTACTACGCTGTTCGCTGAAAGGAGAATGAGGCAAGAATACAAGCTGGACTTTGCAGCGGAATATGTCGCGCGAAGACTGTTGAAACACCCAGATTGGAAATGGCGATCTTTTGAAACTATAAAGCATCATTTGGGTGGCTTTGAAGATGATGAATTGCGACGAATTCTCGTTCGTGCAGGAGCCATTCGAAGCGTAGATAGGTCTAAAGACGTTGAAGTCTGGGGGTTGGTCCAACGGGTGAATATTTCTACCAAACGTAGAAGGGATACGGTCGCAGCTATCTCAAGGAGCCAACGTGTTGACAAGCCTTTCGAAGTCACTCCCCAACTGTACGGGTTCAGTCCGATGGACTATGATTTTGAGGTTGGGAGATGGGAGCACAAGAGCTGGTCCCGCCAAGTTTTTCAGCGAATAATTGATCCAGACGCTGCGTGGAAAGATGATTTTCCGTTCGGTTGCCTATATGCCGTTTTGGCTGCATCAGTAGCGGTCATCATTGGTTGGTTTATTTTCTAGAAGCAGAATGGCAGACACCTAGTCCGCCAATCATCCCCACCAGATCATGGAATTGCGCGAAATATGGGATAGCCGGCCCCCAGCTTCCCACCGCCTACCCATCACAATCCCCGAATCCCGGGGGCGCCCGCGTCAGCAGAATGCCGTCGACCGTGATGCGCTCGCCCAGGCGGGGCCATGCAACGGCCCGGCCATCATCCTCGATCTGATAGTCCTCCCGATCGCCCGCCGGGGAAAGCGACAGGATAGGGAACCACTCAAGCGGCACCGTGACGATCCGATCGTCGGCCAGCTCGAATTGCACCTGGCGGCCGGCAAAGGTGACATCACAGATGCGGGCATTCACAAACATGGCATGCCCTCCGGGATCGCTTGATGCAGCGCGTGGGCACGTTGACGGCTGGCGGCCTCGCGCTGGGCCTTCTCGGCCCTGAGCGCGCTCATCTGGGCAAGATAGCGCAATCGCGCCTGCCGCAGCTCCTCGCCGCCGCAATGGTTCAGCCAGCGCTTATTGATGTCAGTGCGGGCGCCGAAGGCCCTTTCAACACCTCGCCAGCCCCAGCGCACGAATGTTTCAGCGAAGGCTGGCGGGCAGGCTTTCTGAAGGTGTGGACGTGGCCCAGTCGAGGGATATCTGGGCGGAGAGGCGTCGGCGCTGTCCATGGCGCGACGATGGCCATGAGGGACGGGCGCCAATACAAACGGTGCGATAGCATGTGTGCGAGGTAACCGGCCCCGTCGATTCCGATGGGCTATAAGGATCAAGGGGCGGTTTACCGTGGTCAGAAGAACCGAGTCCCGTGACGAAAATCACGGCGCGACTACCCCCAGCATTCCTACGTACACAGCACCACATAACCGATTCGAGAGCGAAAATGACGACCTTCACCGTAAGCTACGACCTCATAAAAGATAAAAACTACAAGCGCCTTACTGATGAATTAACAAGATTGGGCGGCCACAAAACAAATCTGTCGTACTGGCTAGTGAACGTGAACATGGATATTGCGCGAGATTTTCGCAGCCACCTGGCCAAATTTGTTGATAACGATGATCGTTTGTGGGTCGTGGAACTGACTAACAATCATTCTTTCCAAAATGCTCTCGCTGGAACGAATGATTGGCTTAAGGCTAACCCACCAGCGCGCTAATCGAACCGCGCCACAGACTGCCCCCGCAAAACCGGGCCTAATGCGGGCACGCGTACGGGGGCAGCGCGTGCGTAGCACGCATAGCTCAATTCACCCCCTCACCGGCCACACCGAGCGATTCCGTCCAGATCCGCATGATATCCACCGACGCAGGCCCGTGCGTCCGGTCCAGCGCCACCAGCGCCGCCGAGAACAGCATGCTCGCCGCCCGGTCGCCCAGCATCAGGATAGCCAGGTCCGCGATCGAGTGGGTATCGGCCAGAAAAACCGATTGCCGGGCAAAGGTGATTTCCGCTTCGGTCATGGGTCAGATCTGCCTTTTCAGTTCGCGCCACTGGCGCTGCATCCGTGCCATTTCGCGCCTGATTTCCATCATCTCGGCCGAGTAGATACCGTGCTTAGTCGAGTTCTGGTTTCCGCGCGGCGCACCGGGGTTTGTGCCGCCGTGCATGCGGCACCGCTTCCGGCCCTTTACCGCCGGCGATTGGCACGCCTTCCCCGAGCGGGTTCGAGCTAGGCAGCGCCGTGCTGCTGCCAGAATTTCCGGTTGCATGTGATTGATCCTCGTTCTTGGATGAGGCTCCCGCCCCCCTCCCGTAATGGTGGACATCGCCCACGATCGCCTGCCCGCCAGGCTCGACAGTGACATGCTCCACCCGGACGGTCTGCTGGCCCTTGCCGCGCATCCTCGCCAAAGCTTCGATCTGAGCGGTGAAGGTCCGCTGGAGCTTGACAGCCATGTTGCCGTAGAGTTGCAAATGATCGACGCTGTCGGTGCTTTTCGCCCGGCAGAGCATTTCCATCGTCAAGGCATGGTTGCTGGCGATCTGGACCGCGAGGGAGCCTTCCAGTTCGTCCTGCGGGCCGATCGCCTCCATCAGCGCAAGCGCAGCATTCACGCTGAAGGCTTCGCTTCCATGCTCTTGGCCTCTGGTGCGAACCGCGGCTTCAAGCGATTGGAGGTTTCGCAGCATGAAATTGGAAGACGCAGTGCCAAACGCGTTCAACATCTGCTGCCCATTGCCGGCCGCATCTGCATGGGGTGAGGCCATGACCTTTTCGCCGTCCGGCGTGTCTTCCCATTGGACATAGGCACGCATCGGACGTGACAGCGTTGCGGCGTCGGCGGCCTCGATGGCACGACGCGTGCGCGGCCCTGGCTCGATCTTCTTCGGTGCTGTGGCTTGGTCGGCATTCTTCTTCCGGGGCATATCAGCGGCCTCCATGAGGTTTGTCATTCCACCCGATGATGTCCCCGCTTTCGTCCAGCCCATCATCATCCAGATCGGGCGCGGGGCCTTGCAAGGCCGCGCCCGGTATATCTTTAGATATAGGGTGTGTGTGCGCGCGGGGTTGGCGCGGGGTAAACGCGGGGTTAGCGCACCGTGTCGGCGCGGGGTCGGCGCGGGGGTCGGCGCACTCTTCCGCAAGGTCGGCGCAGGGTCGGCGCAGACCGAATTTATCCTTTCGATCCTCGCGCCACAGGAAGCCGCGTTCGATAGAACCGGTACGGAACAGACGATCCATGGCAGCTTCCAGCCGCTTAATCCCGACCCCCTTGGATTCGGGCATTTCGGCAAAGACTTTGGGTGCGTAGGTCTTGGCTGATGCGGCATTCTCAGACACCGCCCTTTCCTGCCCATTGCGAACGTCGAGGCAGCGAAGGAATACGTCGTTATCGTGACTGGCCTGAACCGTAGCCGCCATTTCCTGACGCAGATCGGCGGGCAAATCCTCATCCCGCACCAGCGCAAACTCATGCCAGCGAAAGCGCAGCTCCTCGCCCTGGCGGGCATAGTTGGCCTTGCCGAGTGTCAGCAGGCGTTCGTCGGGATCGATTGCCCCTTCCGGCCGCTGCAGAACGATCTGCGAGCGCACGGCGTTAAGCCAGGCGGTAGAGCCGCTATAGCTATCACCGGCCTTGTTGGAGTGTGCGACGAGGATGATCGTCACCCCGAGGTCGCGGCACAGGCTATACAGCAGGTTCACGAACGCGGTGACCTGCTGGCGGTCGTTCTCGTTGCCAGCGAACAGGTGCGCGGCATTGTCCAGCACGACGAGGCTGGACCCGGTCTGCTCGATCGTCGCCTTGAGAAGCTGGAATGACGGCGCCGGGCGCAGCTTGCCCTCTGCGTCGAACGTCGCCAGCTCATTGCCCAGCCGCCCGCGCAGGGAGACGAGGTGAAGCTTCCCCGCCATGCTGGCCATATCGACCGCCAGCGCGCGGCATATGTGCGTCTGCATCCAGTGCAGACGGTCGTCGTCATCCTCGGCGGTGATGTAGAGCGCCGGGCCCTGCATGACATCGATGCCCAGCATGGGAACGCCCGCGGCGCAGCACGTCGCCAACTGCTGGCCGAAAGTCGACTTGTTCGCCCCGCCGGCACCGGTCGCCAGGGTCAACTCCCGCGCCGGCACGAAGCCCGCCATGATGAACGTCTTGGGCGTCGGCTGGATTGTCGCCCATGCACCAAGATCAGCCACGGCGAATGTCTCAGCCGCCGGCACGTCCACCTTCTCGACCAGCGCGCGCAGATCATCCGCGCTGCCGGTCCAGTCCATGATATCGCCCTTGGGCGGAAGGCCGGGAAGGTCGATCACACGAACAGAGCAGCCGGCGCCCTGCAGGTCTGCGCCCGCCTTCTCAGCAAAGGCGCGGCCCACATCGTCATTGTCGGGCAGAATGATAACGGTGCGACCCGCCAACGCATCAGCATAGACCGAAAGCCAACCATTGGACCCGAACGCCACCGCAGTTCCGATCAGGCCCCATGATGCCAGCTTGTCGGCTTTCCGCTCGCCCTCGACCAGATAGACCGGTTCACCGGCCGGCGCGGCAAGGATGTCAGGCAACCGGTACAGCACGCGCCGGGCGCCCTTGATGCCGAAGGCCCATTCGGTGCCGTTGAGCCGCTGGGCGACGAACTTCTTGCGCTCGCCTGCCTTCTCCTGGCGCTGCGTCCGGTAGAGGACTGTGCCATCCTCATCGACATATTCGAATGTGCCGGTCACCCGCCATGCCGATCGGCTGCGAGCTTGGTCGACGTCGCGGCCGGGAAGGATACCCCATTCGCGGCACTGGTCCTTGATAGCGATCGGATCGCCGCCATTGAAGCAATTGATCAGCACGCCGTCAGGAGCGCCGGGATCATCCTTCACGGTCGTTCCACGATCGCTCGGGCTGTGGCCCGGCGTCGGAAAGGCCCCATAATCACCGTGCCAATCGCCATTGAAGCGCTTGGTAATGTCCTGCGCGAGGGTCATCCGGCCCTCCCGATGCGTGCGTCACGGTCCATGACGATGAGGCAAAGCACAGGGCGATACCCGTAGGAAAACTCCAACAGGGCGATCATGCAGCCCTCCCGGCGCGCAGATCGCGAGCCTTTTGTAGGAGGCCATCGATCCAGCTCATTTCCACGGCGCCGACAGAATGCGCCTTGCGCAACTTCAGCAGGCTACGCAGGGTCGTGGGCGTCGCATAGCGCCCCGCGAAAAGCGGGTCACGCAGCAGTGCATCAATCATCGCGTGATGTGTGGCGAACGGTGGGGATGGAGATGCCCCCATATTTGGGGTGACAACGCGATACCCAGCACTCCCGCCGGAAACGCCCCGCTCGATCACGTCGGCAATGCGGAGGCCATGTCCGCCAAGCTGCTTCACCAGCATGCGGGCGGCGGCCAGGATCTCGCCATCATGCGCAGATTCAAGCCGGGCTGCGATCTTGGAGAGGCGGTTCGCTGTAGCATGAGGGATCAGCATGACCGTGCCCTCCCTTCCGGCGTGCAGTCGATTATCGAAAATCCCAGCATCGTCCCCAAGCTGATGAGTCGGCCCAAGGCGATTCCATAGTCAGCGTGCCATTCGGTCAGGTTCGGCCCGTGAACTCTGGCAACTTCGACGCGATACTGAGCCCGTGCCAAGTCCCATTCGAGGGCAACATGAGGGCGGCGGCGCATCAGCGGGAGAATGATCTCACCCATGATCGCCCCCAGTCCGGTCGACAATAGCCCAACCATGCCGCTGGTGTAGCGACTGCGCGAACGCCATCGCCTGCGCATGCTCGCGAAATTCCCAGCCCTGATTGTCGGGCACGATCTGGGGCTTTACCACGACATCGAAGCCGCAGCCGAAAGCCTCATGCTTGATTTCGATGGTCTGCGCGGACGCTGCCGTGCTATAAGCGCTCTCGTCACCCCCACAGTGATTAAGAGCGCCTTCGGCCTTATGGCCGGGGGCGTTTCGGTTCTGGGGCATGGGCGGTCATGCCGCTTCCACGAGGCGCTTTACGCTCTCGATCTTGACCAGGCGGCGGCCGCCGACACGGTGGGTGACGATGCGGCCTTCGCGCATCCAGTTATAGATGGTGGCGCGGCATACGCCGATCGACTTAGCCGCGTCCGAAACCGAGCAACACAGGGGTTCCATGTCTTTCTCCGTCAGTTGACGGGGCTAGACATGCGAAGTTCTGGAGCGCGATCCTATTCAGTCGAACATGACCGACCGTATCCGGTCAAAAGCGTTCAACCGGATAATAGGCCAGGATTTTCGATAAGGCCGTCGCCGCCATAAACGGCCATGATGATAAAGGCCGCCTCCTGCGCCGCCTCTGTCTCAATGTCGTTTTTCCGCGATTTGGCTAGCTGATCGTTGCGAAACGCTTGGTAGGCACGAAACTTGGAGAAAAAGGCCCAGGCCTCCGCAGCCTGACTAGGGGCATATCCAAAGAATGTACCATCCGCGTCTTGCAAGCTCGACAGTTCGCGCTTGGCATCGTCTATCCCCATACCATTGGAGTGCAACTCCTCGATCCGCCGCCCGGCGATAAGCCATCGCTCACGGACCTGGACCTGGCTGCCGATGTCTTCGCTTCCACCTTTACCGAGGCCACCGATGCTCAGTCGCAATCCCGGTTCATCCGATTTGCGATCGAGAGCCTCCGCCAGAGCCTCACGGACCTCTGACGCAATCGGAACATTTGAGCGAAACAGGGTGATGAGGGCAGACTTCAGCGCGCTGCCAGGACGGAGGCCGACCAACGAATGCAGAGCATCGCGATTGGTCTTATCAAGAGGTTCACCGTTCATCCTGCTACCATCCTCACAACGTTACTCCCGCCCTGGCAATGCCGCTCCCATGCCGCCATCATCTCCCGGCGCTTCGCCAACAGCTTGCCGCGGCGATAGGCGGCCTCCACCTTGTTCTTGATGGTGTGGGCCAGCGCAGCCTCGGCGACATCTCCGGGGAAACTGGTTTCTTCCGATACCCAATCGCGGAACGCCGATCGCATGCCGTGAACCGTGCCGACCTCTTTGGAGATGCCGGCCTCGCGCAGCGCCTTCGCCATCGTGGCATCCGACATGGGGTTGCCGCGTAGCCCCGGAAACACGACCGTCTCGCTGGAGGCGATCTCCTGCGCGCGCTTCACCAGCGCCAGCGCCCGATCGCAGAGCGGGACGTTATGCTCCTTCTTCGCCTTCATCCGCTCGGCCGGGATGATCCACAGCCTGCCTTCCAGATCGAACTCGTCCCAGGTCGCTCCGCGCACTTCACCCGATCGCGCAGCGGTGAGGATCAGGAACTCAAGCGCCATATTGCCGATCGTCTCCTTGCCTCGCAGGGTGGCGACAAGGCCGGACAATTCCCCATAAGGCATGGCAGCGAAGTTGCCCTTGGCCGCGTCCTGCTTGCCCAGCAGTTTGCGGATGCCATTGCGGTTGAGCTGGACCGTGCAGTGCTTGAAAGCGTGGCCCCAATCCATGACCGTCAGGACGCGCTGCAGCACCCGGCGCGCCGTTTCCGGCTTCTCGCGCCAGATCGGCGCCAGCGCCTCGGCGACATGGTTTTCCTCGATCCGGTTGATGGAAAGGCTTCCGAGAGAGGGGAACGCATAGTCGCGCAGCGTCTTGATCCACTGGGCGCCGTGCTTCTCGTTTTTCCACTCGCCCTTGTCGCGCTCATAGACGGTTTCCGCCGCTTCCTTGAACGTCGGCACCTTGCGTAGGGCCTTCCGGCGCTCGGCGCGGGTGAGAATCGGTAGGCCGTCGCGGCCGGCCTTGCGCAGCGTCCGCGCCTTCTCGCGCGCTTCGGCTAAGGTCAGATCCGCAAAAGGCCCAAGCCCCATATCCCGGCGACGTCCGTCCGAATCGCGAATCCGTGCCACCCAACTTTTCGCGCCGGACGGGCTGACGCAAAGGATGAGGCTCTCGCCTATCGAGTGACGCCCAGGCTTACGAGCCAGCGAATTGACCTCAGTCACAGTTGCCGGCTTGGTCCGGCGCTCGCGGACCTTCTCGATTTGTTCGTTCATACTGTTTTCCCCACTCAGGGCGTTAGCTGGGATTAGACATCATTAGCTAACGTTCTGCAACTGTTCTCATTTCCTATTCGGAACGGTGGGGAAAATTAGACATGCCTAGACTTGTTTAGTTCGAATCCCGGCGGCCTCCGTCTCCGCCACCTTTCCATTGATGATGATCCGGCCGCTCAGGCCGCAATATCGGCCTTTGACCGGCCGGTTGGCATCGCGGCATGCGTAAAGCGTCGAAAACGCCCCATTAACCGCACTTTTAAGCGCAATCGGACGTTCGGGGGCGATGGACCTTGGCTTTCGTGCCAGCTATGCAATGCGCGCCAACAACAAAGGAAAGTCTATTCCATGAACAACAGCGACCTCGCCGACAGCCTGGCTTCGGCCAACAACATCACCAAGGCCGATGCTCGCAAGCTGGTCGATGGCGTGTTCGCCGCGATCGCCGATGCTGCCGCGAAGGGCGAAGAAGTTTCGCTCAACGGCTTCGGCAAGTTCAAGGTCAAGGACACGCCCGCCCGCGAAGGCCGCAACCCTTCGACCGGTGCGACCATCCAGATCGCTGCCGCCAAGAAGCTGACCTTCACCCCCGCCAAGGCGGTCAAGGACAAGCTGAACGGCTGAGGAACTGGCCCGGTGCCCGCCTGATGGCGCGGCGCCGGGCTTATTCTGTGGGAATCCTCCGGTCCCGCACGGACGGATCTCCCGAAGCCCCCGATATGCCCCTAACCCGAGGGCGAAAAACTACAGGGTTACGCCGCGCTTCCAGATGCCGATGGCGCGTTCGTCATTCACCTCGTTCCGGGCCGGCGCACCGCTGGCAATCGCGACGATATGCGCCAGCAGCGCATCGGCCGCCACATCCATCCCTTCCTGCAGGACGCGTCCGGCGTCGAAATCGATCCAGCCCGGCTTGCGCTGTGCCAGCGCGCTGTTCGACGCGATCTTGACCGTAGGCACCGGACTGCCGAGCGGCGTGCCCCGGCCGGTGGAGAAAAGCGTCAATGTCGCGCCAGCCGCCGCCAGCGCCGTGGTCGACACCGCATCATTGCCGGGGCCTTCCAATATAGTGAGGCCCGTGCGGCTGATCCGGGCACCATAATCGATTACGTCGGTGACAATGGCGATCCCGCCCTTCTGCACCGCGCCCAGCGATTTTTCCTCCAGCGTGGTGATGCCGCCGGCAATATTGCCGGGGCTGGGATTTTCCGACACCGGCTCGCCATGGTCGAGGAAATAGCGCTTGAAGCGATTGACCACCTGCGTCAGCCGATCGAACACCGCCTCATTCTCGGCGCGCTGCATCAACAGCGTCTCCGCGCCGAAAATCTCCGGGATTTCGGTCAGGATCGCGCTGCCCTGTGCCTGGGCCACGACATCGGCCATGCGACCGATCAGCGGATTGGCGGTGAGCCCGCTCATCGCATCGGAGCCACCGCATTTGACCCCCAGGCGCAACGCCGAAAGCGGCACATCCTGCCGTTGGTCCGCGCTGGCAAGATCGATCAGTTCAGCCAGCGCCGTCATGCCAGCCTCGAACTCGTCGCTTTCGTTCTGCGCGCGGACGGTGCGCAACCGGTCACGGCGATCGAACGGAATGCGGGACAACAGCGCATCGAGTTGATTGGATTCGCAGCCCAGTCCGAGCAGTAACACGCCGCCAGCATTGGGATTGAGCGCCAGCGAGGCGAGAATCGCGGCCGTACCGTCGAGATCCGCTCCAAGTTGCGAACAGCCGAACGGGTGATTGAAGGCATGGACACCGTCGATGCGCCCCTCCACCAGCCCCGCCCCCTTCATCGCCAGCCGCTCACCCAATCGGCCGACACAGCCCACGGTCGGGAGAATCCAGATCTCGTTACGCGTGCCGACACTGCCGTCGGCGCGGACATAGCCGCGGAAATGTGGGACGGGTCGGTCCGTCGGGGATAGCGGCTGCGGCTGCGCGCCGGTGAAGCGATAGGCCAGTTCGCCCGAAAGCGCAGTGTGGAGATTATGGCTGTGGACATGCTCGCCGGCCACGATCGCCCGTGTCGCCAGGCCGATCGGCGCGCGATAGCGGCGAACCGCCGCGCCGACCGCAATATCGTGGAGCGCGAACTTGTGCCCCGCCGGAACCGGATCGCGCAATTGCACCTCGGCCGCCCCAACCCGCACGCTCTGCCCTGCTTCCAGCGGTTGCAGCGCGACGGCGACATCATCTTCGGGCGCGACCTGGAGGGCCAGCAGCGAGGCGGTTTCGGCAAGGATCGACATGGGGTTGGAATAGGCCATTGCCAACGTTGGCACAAGGCGGTAACCGGCGGACAAGGAGATCGCCATGCATCCGCTTACCCTGTCGCCCGACCGCCTGTTCCCCGCCGATCCCACGACCCGGTCGATCGCCCGCGCCCTCTATTCCGAGGTCGCCAACCTGCCGATTATCAGCCCGCATGGCCATACCGACCCGGCCTGGTTCGCCACCAATGCCCCCTGGTCGAACGCGACCGAGCTGCTGCTGGCACCCGACCATTATCTGTTCCGCATGCTCTACTCGCAGGGCATCGCCCTTGACGACCTGGGCGTGCCACATCGTGGCGGCCTGCCCGCTACCGATCCGCGCGGCGCATGGCGCCTGTTCGCCAGCCATTATCATCTGTTCCGGGGCACCCCGTCGAGCATGTGGCTGGACCATGTCTTTGCCGAGGTGTTCGGGCTAGACGTGGCGCTGGACGCGCAGAGCGCCGACCAGGTCTATGATGCGATCAACGCGGCGCTCGCCACCGACGCCTTTCGTCCCCGCGCGCTGTTCGAGCGATTCAATATCGAACTGCTGGCAACGACCGAAGGCGCAGACGATGATCTGCGCCATCATCAGGCGATCCGCGCATCGGGCTGGCAGGGGCGGGTGGTCACCACCTATCGTCCGGATTCGGTGATCGACCCCGAACATGAGGAATTTCGCGGCGCGCTGATCCGCTTCGGCAACATGACCGGCGAGGATGTCGAAAGCTGGAAGGGGTATCTTGCCGCCCATGGCAAGCGCCGCGCCGATTTCCGTGCCATGGGCGCAACCGCGACCGACCATGGCTTTGCGACGCCACGCACCGCCAACCTGTCGACCGTGGAATGCGAGGCGCTGTTCGCGAAGATCGTCGGCGGCACGGCCGACGCCGACGATGCCGAACTGTTCCGCGCCCAGATGCTGACCGAAATGGCGAAGATGAGCCAGGCGGACGGCATGGTGATGCAGATCCATCCCGGTTCCTGCCGCAACCATAATGCCGCACTGTTCCACAGCCATGGTCGCGACAAGGGCGCCGACATCCCGATGCGCACCGATTATGTCGGTGCCCTGAAGCCGATGCTGGACGTGGTCGGCAATGACGCCAACCTGACCATCATCCTCTTCACCCTGGACGAGACCACCTATGCCCGCGAACTGGCACCGCTGGCGGGCCATTATCCCTGTCTGCGGCTGGGACCGGCCTGGTGGTTCCATGACAGCCCGGAAGGGATGCGGCGGTTCCGCGAAATGACGACGGAGACTGCCGGCTTCTACAATACGGTCGGATTCAACGACGACACCCGCGCCTTCCTGTCGATCCCGGCCCGGCATGATGTCGCCCGCCGCATCGACTGCGCCTTCCTGGCGCGACTGGTCGCAGAACATCGACTGGCCGACTGGGAGGCCGCCGAGCTGGCGCAGGAATTGACCGTCGGGCTGGTGCGTCGCGCCTATCGGCTCTGATCGGTCAGGCGGGAGCGGGGCCGCTCGATTCCGCCTCCACCAGACGCAGCGGCGGGGGCAGTTCGGCGGTAAAGGCCTGGCCCTCGATCCGATCGATCAGTTGCTGGGTCGCGATCCGCGCCATGTCGCCGAAGGGGCGCCAGATGGTGGTGAGCGCCGGCGACACGACATGGGACAACAGGCTGCCGTCGAAGCCGACGACGGACAATGACTGCGGAACGGCAACGCCCTTGATTCCGGCGCATTTGAGAACGCCGGCCGCCATGACGTCATTGGCGGCGAAGATCGCCGTGGGCACAGTCGGCAGCGACAGGAAGCGCTCCGCGGCGGCAAGGCCGGACTGGAAGCCATAATCGCCTTCGGCTTCGTCCAGCAAAGTGACACCAGCGGTAGCGAGCGCCTCGACAAAGCCCGCCCGGCGCTCCTGCGCGGAAATGGCGCTGGCCGGGCCGCCGACCATCGCGATGCGGCGATGGCCAAGCCCCAGCAGATAGCGCGCCACCTGTGCGGCCGCCTCGCGCTCGGGCGACAGGATCACATCGGCATAGCCGGTGATCGGCAGGGCCGACAGGGCAACGGCGGGAATATGCTCGCGCGCCAAGGCTTCGGGCAGGCCGGCGATACCAGATACCGGCGGCAGCACCACCAGACCGTCGGTGCGCGACCGGCGGACGAATTGCAGCACATCCTCGACAGAGGCAGCGGCATCCATCGGCGTCGGGTGGACGACTAGTTCATAGCCACGCCGACCCGCTTCGCCGACAATGCCGCGCTGCACGGCGTCGAGCACCAGCGCATTGCGATCATTATGGACCATGCCGATCAGGAAGGAGCGGCCCATGGCGAAGGCCCGCGCGCGCATGCTGGGACGGAAGTTGAGCGCCGCAATCGCCTGCTGGACACGTTCGCGGGTTTCCGCATTCACCTTGGGCGACTGGTTGAGAACCCGTGATACCGTTCGGATCGAGACGCCCACCGCAGCGGCGACGTCGGCAATGGTGGAATCGCTTCCCTGTGGGCTGTCCTTTGTCGATCGCATGCCTGGGGCTAGCCACAGGGGGAGGGAAATCGCAACCTGTTTGGGCTAAGGCCCATCCAATGGATTCCCTGCTCCCTCTCGACACCGCCGCATGATCAGCGCACGTTTCGGCACATTTCGCGGTCTGGTGCGCCTGGCCCTGTCCTATCCGCAGCTCGCGCTGGGGCAATCGGCCACGCTGCGCCCCGAGCCGGCCGAAGTGCGCCGGCTGGTCTTCGTCTGCCAGGGCAATATCTGTCGCAGCGCTTTTGCCGATGTGGTGGCCCGCAAGGCGGGAGCGCGCACGGCGTCCTTCGGCCTGTCTACCACCACCGGACGACCGGCGCATGATCCGGCGATCACGGCGGCTCACGCGCTAAGCCATGATCTGTCCGCGCACCAGGCGCTCGACATGGCCGATTATCAGCCGCAGCCGGGCGACCTGCTGCTGGCGATGGAAGTGCGGCAATTGCACCGGCTAGCGGCCGATCCGCGCCTGTCACATCTGCCGCGCCAGTTGCTCGGCACATGGACACAGCCAATGATGCCGCATCTGCACGATCCCTATGGCCTGGACGATCGCTACATGGCGCATTGCCTGCAGCGGATCGAGCAGGCGGTGATGGCGCTGGTCAGGACTTATCCCGGCGCAAGGCCTTCCTGACGATCTGCCCCAGATCGCGCAGCAGCGGCCGGGGATCGCTGAAGCTGAAGACATAATAGCGCATGCGTGGGTCTAGGAAGCCCAGCAGATAGGTGGAGAGATCGCGCCATGGGCGGGCGCGGAAGAAGGGATCGGCAATCTTTCCGCCCATCAGCAATCGCAGCAGGCGCTTCGTCTCCGGCACCATGTAGCGGGCCCGCAGCGTATCGCGGGGCAGGGGCGCCGCATCCGTTTCACCCAATACCGCCCGGCGATAGGCTTCCCAGGCGAAATGGGCATGGCAATGGCCGGCCAACGGCAGACTGCCCCAGAAACGGCCATTCACCTCCATCAACCAGTAATGATCGCTGCCTGCATCATAGCGATATTCGACCATGGCCGGCCCCTGCCAGCCAAGCGCCCGCAGCAATTGTTCGGACAACGCCATTTGTGGCCCATGGCGGTCGCACGGTTCGGCACGGCACAGGGTCGATACACCGCCTTCGGGCGGCCATTCGTGCAGGCGGCGATGTTGGAAATGCAAGGTCGCATCGCCATCGGCCATGAACAGCATCTGCCCCAAGCCCACGCCGCTGCAATATTGCTGGATCATCGGCCAGATGCCGACCGGACGATAGCGGGCGAGCAACGCCTGCAACGCATCTGGCGTCCGCACATATTCGGCCTTGACCCAGTCCAGCCCGGCCCGTTCGAGCAACGGCATAACGGCCGGCGGGTTGGCCCATTTGGCGACCAGCGGATAGGGCATGGATGCGGCGTGCGCCTGGAAATCGTCGCCCGCCATCGGCTGCCAGGTTCGCGGTATCAACAGACCCTGGGCCGACGCGACCGCCAGGGTGCGGCGTTTGTCGATCACCTGGTTGAGCGCTTCGGCCCGCGGGACCAATATATGGCAATCGCCGATCATCGGCGGCAGCAGCGCCAGATCGAGCAGATCGGTCTCCGAAATGGCGAAGACAGCCCGGGCGCCGGTCCGGGCGATCAGGTCGGGCAGCCAATCGGCCGCCGGGCCAGAAGGCCGATCGGTGGAGTCCGTGCAATAGCGCGATGCCGCCGCGATGCCGCTTGCCGGCCCGACGCCGTGGACCGGCACGCCATGGCGCCCGAGTTCCCGGACGATGGTCAGGCTGATCGCATTTTCCAGGCCGATGACGATCGCGCAGGGCAGGCGGTTCACGCAGGCACCAGTCGATGTTCGTAGCGCCAGGTCGCCCAGGCCTGTTGCGCGACACGCAGGCCGGTGCGCAGTCGGTTGGGCGGCACACGGGTCAGGGCGCGCGCCGGGGCATCGGCGAGCGATGGCGACAGATCATGGAAGCCGGCAGGGCGCATATCCGGCGTCGCTGCGGCTGTCCGACATAATTGCTCGAAGCGTCGCATCACCGTGCGGTTCGGGCGCTTCCGGTCGCGCGAGAGCATTTCGAAACTATGGGTGACGATGACGAAAGCATCATGACCTTCCTGCGCAGCGTGGCGCATGCCGGCGCGCATCTCGGCGGCAGACATGGCGCAAATCTGCGCCGGGCGGAAATTGCCGGGTCGATCAGCGATCCCCGATACCGGCAATTCGACCAGGCCCTGGGCGCGAACCGCGCCGATCTGGCCGGCATCCATGCTGATGCCGCATCCATGACCGAGATAGGCCGGATTGACGCTGCTGTCCCAACCCAAGCCGATCTTCGCCAACGCCCGCAGCGTATCGTCGTTGGCGCCGAAATTGCCGGCCCGGAACGCGCTGATCCGGGGGGCGCCTGCCTGCTCCAGCAGGTCACGGCCAAGGCCGAGCAGGGTGATCTGGTCGGCCAGGCTGAAATCGCCGATATTGCGGCCCTGTCGCCCCTCGACTGGTGAATGCTTGGCCCAGGCAAGCCATTCGCTGTGCAGATGGAGCTGCACTTCATGGCCACGCCCGACGATGGCCGCGACGATGGGCTGGAGAAATGCGGGGCCGTGGATCAACGCGGGCAGGGGATCGAGAAAGAAGACGCCCTTCAGGCCATGACGGTCCATCAGGTCCATCTGCCAGCCTATGCCGAAAGCGCCGGCCGCCGTCTCGCCCCAGATCGACTGGCGCAGATTCTGCTCAAGACCGACGCCGCGCTGGTGCAGCGCGGCGGACAATTCGGTGTCGATGGTGATGAGCAGCGCAGTCATGATCAGTCCGATCCGGAATGGGACGATGATAGACGGCAGACGTTAAGGAGCCGTGATGTTTCTGACCCATATATGGATCATTACGGCCTTTTAACGAGCATTGCTTGTTCTTTTCTTCCCTCTTGCCCAATCAGACGGCGTCGCGCCGCCCATTCCTCATTCGAGCAGCGAAAATTCGCCATAATTGCCCTGGAAGAACAGCAGCGGCCGATCGGGCCGTTCCACTTCCAGCGCGACCACTTCGCCCAGGACGATATAATGATCGCCGGCTTCATGCACGGCATGCAGGCTGCAATCGATCCAGGCGACGACATTGTCGATGATGGGCGATCCATTGCCGGATACGCGATGCGAGACGCCGGCGAACTTGTCGGGACCGGGCGCGGCCAACTGGCGGCAGAGTGGCTGCTGATCGCTGGCGAGGACATTGACGCAGAATCGGCCGATCTGCTGGATGCGCGGCCAACTGCCGGAGCTTTTTGCAGGAAAGAAAGCGACCAGCGGCGGATCGAGCGACACCGAGGTGAAGGAGCCGACCACCATGCCAACCGGGGTGCCATCCTCGGCGGACGCGGTGACGACGCACACGCCGGTCGGATAATGGCCCAGGACGCGGCGAAAGGTGGCACTGTCGATCATGGTTGCGCTGTTCATGCCATGGTCTTCCAGCAGTCGATGGCGCAAGGCAAGCGAAACCGGTCAGAAACCAACCCGTCGCGGGATTGGGCGGGGCCGCCGCCCCGCCATGTTCATCACAATGCGATGCCGCCCGCAGCCAGCACGGCCAGCGTCAGCAGTTCCGATGCGTTGGACGACATGGTCGCGATCTGCACCGACTTTTCCATGCCGACCAGCACCGGCCCGATCATCGACGTGCCGCCCAGCTCGCGCAGCAGCTTGGCCGAGATATTGGCCGACTGTAGCCCCGGCATGACCAGTACATTGGCCGGGCCGGACAGACGGCTGAACGGATAGTTCTTCATGACGGTCGGATTGAGCGCCGCGTCCGGCGTCATTTCGCCTTCATATTCGAAGTCGACGTCGCGCTGGTCGAGCAGCTTCACCGCATCGCGCACATTGTCGAGGAAGGCACCCGGCGGATTGCCGAAATTGGAATAGGAGAGGAAGGCGACGCGCGGGTCATGGCCCATGCGCCGCGCGACCGCGACCGTCCCCTCGGCAATATCGGCCAGTTCGGACGCCGAAGGCCGTTCATGCACGGTGGTATCGGCCAGGAAGACGGTCTTGTCCTTGGTCACCATGACATGGATGCCGAAAGGCGTGCGTCCCGCAGCCGGGTCCATCACCCGCTTCACCTCACGCAGGGTCTGACCATAGGGACGGGTGACGCCAGTGATCATCGCATCGGCCACGCCCATCTTCACCAGCAGCGATCCGAAGATGTTGCGGTCACGATTGACCATCCGCTCGCAATCGCGACGCAGATAACCGCGCCGCTGCAACCGGGCGTAGAGAAGGTCGACCATATCGGGCACCAGCGGCGAATTGACGCTGTTGTGCAGTTCGAAGCTGTCGGGATCCTGGACGCCCAGTTCCTTGAGCTTGTCGCGCACATGGTCGCGGCCGACCAGCACCGGAATGCCATAGCCCAGTTCGCGGAACTGGATCGCCGCGCGCAGCACCACTTCCTCTTCCGCCTCGGCAAACACGACCCGCTTGGGATTGGCCTTGGCGAGTTCATAGGCGCTGGTGAGCACAGATGTGGTCGGGTTGAGCCGCGCCTTGAGGGAATCGCGATAGGCGGCCATGTCGGTGATCGGCTTCTGCGCGACGCCGGTGTCCATCGCCGCCTGGGCGACGGCGGCCGGCACCACTTCCATCAGGCGCGGATCGAACGGCGCGGGAATGATATAGTCGGGACCGAAGCTGTGCGAACGGCCATAGGCCTTGGCCACTTCCTCGGGCACCTGCTCGCGCGCGAGATCTGCAATCGCCTTGGCGGCGGCCAGCTTCATCGCCTCGTTGATGCCGGTCGCCCGCACATCGAGCGCGCCGCGGAAGATGAAGGGGAAGCCCAGGACATTGTTGACCTGGTTCGGGAAGTCCGAGCGCCCGGTGGCGACGATGGCGTCGGGCCGGACGGCATGCGCGTCGGGCGGCAGGATTTCCGGGTCGGGATTGGCCATGGCGAAGATGATCGGATTGGCCGCCATCGACTTCACCATCTCCTGCGACATGGCGCCGGCGACCGAAAGGCCCAGGAACACGTCGGCGCCCTTGACCGCTTCTGTCAGGGTCCGCGCGTCGGTCTTCACCGCATGGGCCGACTTCCACTGGTTCATGCCCTCGGTGCGGCCCTGATAGATCACGCCCTTGCTGTCACACATGATGACGTTTTCGTTGGGGACGCCCAGCGCCTTGATCAGTTCGGTGCAGCTTATGGAGGCCGCGCCCGCGCCGTTCACCACCACTTTCATGCTCTTCATGTCACGGCCGGTCAGCAGCGCGGCGTTGATGACGCCCGCCGCCGCGATGATCGCAGTGCCATGCTGGTCGTCATGGAAGACCGGAATGTTCATCCGCTCCTTGAGCGTCGTTTCAATGACGAAGCATTCGGGCGCCTTGATATCCTCAAGGTTGATGCCGCCGAAGGTTGGTTCCATCAACTCCACCGCGTCGATGAAGCGCTCCACATCCTCGGTCTTCAATTCGATGTCGATAGAGTCCACGTCAGCGAAGCGCTTGAAGAGGACAGCTTTGCCCTCCATCACTGGCTTGGACGCCAGCGCGCCGAGATTGCCCAGGCCCAGGATCGCCGTGCCGTTGGAGATGACCGCGACGAGATTGCCCTTGGCGGTGTAGTCATAGGCGGTCGCCGGATCGGCGGCGATGGCGCGCACCGGCACGGCGACGCCGGGCGAATAGGCAAGCGAGAGATCGCGCTGCGTCGCCATTGGCTTCGACGCGATGATCTCGATCTTGCCGGGGCGCCCCGTCGAGTGGAAGAACAGCGCCTCGCGCTCGGAAAATTCCACATTCGACTTTTCGGTCATCGCGACACCCACATAATGGAACAATAGGGCTGCCCTAGCGGCAAGATTATCTTGTGGGCAAGTGCGAGAAGCGCAATTTTCCTGCCCTTGGGCGAAGCTCTGGTTTCAGTCGAGCGATCAGGCTATCCGCTTGCCCCATGGCCAATTCGACCTCTACCACCACCCAGCCTACCCCAATGATGGCGCAATATCTCGCACTGAAGGCAGAGGCGCAGGATTGCCTGCTTTTCTACCGCATGGGCGATTTTTTCGAACTCTTCTTCGACGACGCCAAGATGGCGGCGGCGACACTCGACATCGCGCTCACCAGCCGCGGCGAACATGGCGGCGAACCGATCCCGATGTGCGGCGTCCCCGCACATAGCGCCGAATCCTACCTCGCCCGGCTGATCAAGGGCGGCCATCGCGTCGCGATCGCGGAACAGACCGAGAGTCCAGCCGAGGCCAAGGCGCGCGGCGGCAAGACGCTCGTGGCGCGCGCGATCGTGCGCTATGTCACCGCCGGGACGCTGACCGAGGAGACTTTGCTCGACAGCCGGCGCGACAATATGCTGGTGGCACTGGCCCAGACGGGCGGAGAAGGCGAACTGGGCCTGGCCGCCGCCGACATTTCGACCGGCCGGTTCGAGACGATGACGGTGCGCGCAGGCGACCTGCCCGCCGAACTCGCCCGGTTGCGGCCGAGCGAAGTGGTGATTGCCGAAGGTTCGACGCTGGAGGTCGCCAACAGCCATCCGTTCGACAAGGCGGCTTTTTCTAGCACCCGCGCCGAGGAAGCACTGAAGCGCCTGTTCGCGGTCGCGACACTGGATGGCTTCGGTCAGTTCAGCCGCGCGGAACTGGCAGCGATGGGCGGGCTGATTTCCTATCTCGACCATGCCGGCAAGGGTACACTGCCCTTCCTGGCGCCGCCGCTGCGCAAGACCAGTGGCGCCCATGTCGCGATCGACGCAGCGACGCGCGAGAGCCTGGAGATCGTCTCGACCACCGGCGGCACCCGCGCGGGCAGCCTGCTGGGCGCGGTCGACCGGACCGTCACGGGCGCAGGCGCCCGCCTGCTGGCGCAGGATCTGTCGGCGCCGCTGATGGACGCACCGCTGATCGACGCGCGGCTGGGTCTGGTCCAGCTGTTCCATGATGACGCGACGCTGCGCAGTCAGCTCCGCACAGCGCTGCGTGCGCTGCCCGATATCGGCCGTGCGCTGGGTCGGGTCGCCGTGGGACGGGGCAGCCCCCGCGATCTGGGCCAGCTACGTGATGGCCTGGGCGAGGCACGGTTGCTGCGCGAGCGGTTGGGACGTCTGGCCGACCAGCCTTTGCTGCTGACGCAATTGCTACCGGCGCTCGACGGCCATGGCGCACTGGTCGATGCGCTGGCGCGCGCACTGGTGCCCAGCCCGCCGACCGAAACCAATAATGGCGGCTATATCGCTGATGGTTTCGATCCGGCGCTGGACGAACTGCGCCGCCTGGCCGGTGATGGCCGACGCGCGATCGCCGCGCTGGAGGCCCAATATCGCGAGCAAACCGGGATCAGCGCGCTCAAGATCCGTCATAATGGCGTACTGGGTTATCATGTCGAGGTGCCGGCCCGCGCTGCCGACCAGCTGATGCAGCCCGACAGCGGCTTCACCCATCGCCAGACGCTGGCCGGGGTGGTGCGCTTCAACTCGATCGACCTGCACGAACAGGCCGGACGCGTGGCGCAGGCCGGCGCCCATGCACTGGTGGCGGAGGCGGCGCATCTCGAAACGCTGATCGACGCGGTGCTGGACCGCAAGGCCGACATCGCCCGTGCCGCCGATGCGCTGGCGCGGCTGGACGTCGCCGCCGCGCTGGCCGAGCGGGCGGCCGAGGGCGGCTGGCAGCGGCCCCATTTCGTGGTCGAGGACGGGGTCGGCCCCTGCCTCGACATTGTCGGCGGTCGCCATCCGGTGGTCGAGGATGCCTTGCGCGCGCAGGGCCAGCCCTTCGTCGCCAATGATTGCCGCCTGGTCGCGACCGACCGGTTGTGGCTGGTCACCGGCCCGAACATGGGCGGTAAGTCGACCTTCCTGCGGCAGAATGCGCTGATCGTCATCCTGGCCCAGGCCGGCGCCTTCGTGCCGGCGGAATCGGCGACCCTGACCCTGGTCGACCGCCTGTTCAGCCGCGTCGGCGCATCCGACAATCTGGCGCGCGGCCGGTCGACCTTCATGGTCGAGATGGTGGAGACCGCCGCCATCCTGGCGCAGGCGACCGAGCATAGCTTCGTCATCCTGGACGAGGTCGGTCGCGGCACATCCACCTATGACGGGCTGGCGCTCGCCTGGGCGGTGGTCGAGGCGGTGCATGAGGTCAATCGCTGCCGCTGCCTGTTTGCCACCCATTATCATGAGCTGACCCGCCTGTCTGAAACGCTCGATGCGCTGTCGCTGCACCATGTGCGGGCACGCGAATGGAAGGGCGACCTGGTGCTGCTACACGAACTGGCCGAGGGACCGGCCGATCGCAGCTATGGCCTGGCGGTAGCACGGCTTGCCGGCTTGCCACCCCTGGTGCTCAAGCGCGCCAAGGATGTGCTGGGCCGACTGGAGGCGGGCAAGGCGAAGACCGGCGGCATAGCCGCGGGCCTGGATGACCTGCCCCTGTTCGCCAGCGTGGCGACCCAGGCCGAGGAGGCGATCGATCCATTGCGCGAAGCCTTGGAAGGCATCGATGCCGATGCCCTGTCCCCGCGTGAGGCACTCGATCACATATATCGTTTGAAACAACTGGCCGCCGCCAGTCACCACGAGTAGACGAGAACCATGGTCATGCAGATCCCCAACCTGGGGTCGCGCCGCGCGATCATTGACCGGCGCGCGATATCCGACAGCATCAACGCCCTGGCGCAAGAGCATAGGGGCGATCCGATCAAGCTGCGCGGCCTGATCGTCAAGGAACTGAAGGCCGCTTTGGAGCATGGCCGCGAGGATGTCGCGCGCCGGCTGGAGGCGAAACCGACGCGCGGACGCGAGGCGGTCACCGCCTTCGCCTTCCTGATCGACCAGATATTGCGGCTGCTCTACGACGCCACCACCCATCATCTTTATCCCGCCGGCAACCGCAGCACGGGCGAGCGGATCGTGCTGATCGCAGTAGGCGGCTATGGCCGGGGCGAGATGGCGCCGCACAGCGATGTCGACATCGGCTTCATCACCCCGTGGAAGCCGACCGGCTGGACAGAGCAGATCATCGAATCCATGCTCTATTCGCTGTGGGATCTGGGGCTCAAGGTCGGCCATAGCAGCCGTTCGGTGGACGAGACCATGCGGATGGCCAAGGCCGACCTGACCGTGCGTACCGCTCTGCTGGAAGCCCGATATGTCTGGGGTGACCGGGCGCTTTACGAAGAAGTCGCCGTTCGCTTCGACAGCGAGATCATGCAGGGCACCGCCCGCACCTTCGTTACCGAGAAGCTGGAGGAGCGCGACGAACGCCACCGCCGCATGGGGGACAGCCGCTATGTCGTCGAGCCCAATGTCAAGGAAGGCAAGGGCGGCCTGCGCGACCTGCACACTTTGTTCTGGATCGGCAAATATGTGAACCGGGTGAAGTCGGTCGCGGAACTGGTCGATGTCGGCCTGCTCACCGCAGCGGAACTGCGCCAGTTCCAGAAAGCCGAAGATTTCCTGTGGGCGGTACGATGCCATCTGCACACCATCACCGGCCGGGCCGAGGATCGGCTGACCTTCGACCTGCAGCTGGAAACCGCGACACGGATGCATTTCACCGCGCGCGCTGGCCGATCCGGGGTGGAGCGCTTCATGCGCTATTATTTCCTCAATGCAAAGGCTGTCGGCGACCTCACCGCGGTGTTCCTGGCGCATCTGGACGACCAGCTGGCCGAGCGCGGACGCCGCTATATCCCCTCCATCTTCCGTCGTCCCAAGAAGCTAGAAGGCTTTGTGCTGGATCGTGGGCGGCTAGCCTTGCCAAGCGACGATTTCTTCCAGGCCGATCCGGTTCGACTGGTCGAGATTTTCGCCGTCGCCGACAAGCACGGGCTGCAGATTCATCCGAGTGCGATGCGCGCGGCCAGCCGCGACGCCGGCCTGATCACCGCCAAGGTGCGCAAGGACGCGCGTGCCAATGCCGCCTTCATGGATGTGCTGACCAGCCCGCGCGACCCGGAAACGGTGCTGCGCTGGATGAACGAGTCCACCGTGTTCGGCCGCTTCATCCCCGATTTCCGCCGCGTCGTGGCGCAGATGCAGTTCGACATGTACCATCATTATACGGTGGACGAGCATACCATCCGCGCCGTCGGCCTGCTGGCCCGAATCGAGAAGGGCGAACTGTCAGTCGATCATCCACTGGCGACCGAGCTGATGGGTAAGATCCTGTCACGCCGCGTCCTCTATGTCGCGGTGCTGCTGCATGACATCGCCAAGGGACGTGGCGGCGACCACAGCATATTGGGCGCGGAAGTGGCGGAACATCTCTGCCCGCGCCTGGGCCTCACCGCGGCCGAGACCGAGACCGTCGCCTGGCTGGTGCGCTATCATCTGCTGATGTCGGCCACCGCCTTCAAGCGCGACCTGGCCGATTATAAGACGATCCTCGACTTTGTCGAAGTGGTGCAGAGCCCCGAGCGTCTGCGCCTGCTGCTCTGCCTGACCGTGGTCGACATCCGGGCTGTGGGGCCTGGCGTCTGGAATAGCTGGAAGCGGCAATTGCTGGGCGACCTTTATGACGCGGCCGAGGAAGTGCTGCGCCTGGGCCACAAGCAAAAGGGCCGCAGCGAGCGAGTCACCGCCAAGCAGGAATCTTTGCGTCAGGCACTGGGCATGGACGAGGCGACCTTCGCCACGTTCAGCGGCCGCATGCCCGAAAGCTACTGGATCGCCGAGCCCGACGATATTCTCGTCCATAATGCCCGCCATATATTGGAGGCAGGCGAATCCTCCCTGTCGATCGCCGCACAATATTATCCACAGCGCGGCGCGACTTTGGTCACCGTCTATGCGACCGACCATCCGGGGCTGTTCTACCGCATTGCCGGTGCCATTCACTTGGCCGGCGGCAACATCATCGACGCGCGTATCCATACGACCCGCGATGGCGTCGCAATCGACAATTTCCTGGTGCAGGATCCGCTGGGCGGCGCCTTCCACAGCCCTGAGCAACTTGCGCGGATCAAGGCGGCGATCGAGGATTCCCTGTCTAACCGCCACCGCATGATCACCAAGCTGGAAGCGCGCCCGCTGCCCCGCACCCGGGCCGAAGCCTTCCGCATCGAACCCAATGTGCTGATCGACAACAAGGCGTCGAACCGCTTCACCGTGATCGAGGTCAATGCCCGTGATCGGCCGGCGCTGCTGTTCAGCCTGGCCAATGCGCTGTTCCAGTCGAAGGTCACGGTCCACAGCGCCCATGTCGCCACCTATGGCGAGCGCGCGGTCGACACCTTCTATGTCACCGACCTGCTGGGCGGAAAGATCGAGAGCAAGGCGCGGTTGCAGACGCTGGAACGGCGGCTGCTGGAGGCGGCCGGCGGCGAAGTGGGCGAGGCACTGGAGCGCGCCTGACCACTACTCAAGCGATGGTCATGACGTCGCCGGGTGACAGCAAAGGTAACAGGCGCAGCATGTCGTCGCGGTCGACCGCGATACAGCCGGCGGTCGGGCGTCCTTCGGACAGATGGAAGAAGATGGCGCTGCCCATCCCCGGCACCGGCGGCGTATCATTATGGCCCAGGATCACGATCACGTCATAGGCGTCGTCGCTGCGCTGCAGGCTTTCGGCCGAGAAGGGGCGGGGCAGGCGCACTGCTCTATTATAGGCGGAATCGGCGGGATCATCCGACCAGCCATCGCCCGCATGGGTCCAGCGCCAGGGCAGAGCGATGCCGGTGGCGTAAACCTTACCCGGGCGCAGCAGCACGGCCCGGATCGGCCAGCTGCCCAATGGGGTGCAGCCATCGCCTTCGCGCTTGTCGGCGGCCGCGCAGGCGCCGCTGCGGCCGATGGTGCAGGCCATGTCGAGATCGCCGAAGCGCAGCCGCCCGGTGGCGACATCGACATGGACGACCCTCATAGCTGGTGGCCGGTCCGGTCGCGCTTGGTGGCGAGATAGCGTTCATTATGCGGGTTGGCGGCCAGGATGATCGGCAACCGTTCGATCACCTCGATCCCCGACGCCTGCAGCCCGGCAACCTTCTGCGGATTGTTGGTGAGCAGCCGCACGCCGCCGATACCGAGCAGGTCGAGCATCCGCGCCGCGACCGAAAAGTCGCGTGCGTCGATCGCGAAGCCCAGCCGCACATTGGCGTCGACCGTGTCGAACCCCTGATCCTGCAGCGCATAGGCGCGCAGTTTGTTGACGAGGCCGATGCCGCGCCCTTCCTGCCGTAGATAGAGCAATACACCCCATTGCGCGTCAGCGATCTGGTGCAGCGCCTGGTGCAGTTGCGGACCACAATCGCATTTCAGGCTGCCGAACACGTCGCCAGTCAGGCATTCGCTATGGATGCGGATGACCGGGGGCGATGCGTCACGCTTGCCGACCACCAGCGCGACATGCTCGCGCGGTTCGTCGGGGCTGCGGAAGGCGATGATCTCCGCGCTCTCGCTCGCCGATACCGGCAGACGGGCGCGGGTGGCGATCGCGAGGTGGATGGCATCGTCATAATCGCCGACATCATCGGCGCTGACCTCGGCCTCGACCGGGCCGTCGCCTTCGGTGAGGAAATAGGCGGGCAGGATACCGGCCAGCCGGGCCAGGCGCAGCGCTGCCTTGGCTGCCTGGGGCGCCGGCAAAGCCCGCGCCCGGAACGGCCCCTTGAGCGGTGAGGCAAGGTCCAGCACCGGATCGGAAATCGAAGTCGCCACATCGGCGTCGATCCACGGTGCCCGCTCGATCAGCACCGGCAGGTCAGGATCGGCCGCCGCCAACTGGTTGGCAAGCTTCAGCGTTTCGGCCCGCGCGGCAGAAATCAGGATATCCGCCTGACCCTGCGGATCGAAATCGGCCAGCGTCACCGCATCCGCGCCCTCGATCGCCATCAGCCGGATCGCGCCATCGGACGCGGTCAGGCGGATCGCCCAGCCGCGACGCAGCGCATCGATGGCGCGGGCAGCATCCCGCCCGTTCATCAGAAGGCGAACTCGGTGATGATCGGGATATGGTCGGACGGCTTTTCCCAGCTGCGCGCGGGTTCGACGACACGGTGGGCGACCGCCTTGTCGGCGACATCCCTGGTCATCCACATATGGTCGAGGCGCCGGCCGCGATCGGATGCGGCCCAATCCTTCGCGCGATAGCTCCACCAGGTATAGAGGCGCGCCGGCGCGGGATGGAAATGGCGGCCAATATCGACCCAGTCGTTCGATGCCTGCAAGCGGCCCAGCAGCGCGCATTCGACCGGTGTATGGCTGACCACGTCGAGCAACTGCTTGTGGCTCCACACATCGGATTCCAGCGGCGCGATGTTGAAGTCGCCGGTCAGGATGGTCGGCTTGTTGTCGAGCGCCCCGGACCACTCGATCATCCGCTCGATAAAGTCGAGCTTCTGGCCGAATTTCGGATTGACCGTGCGGTCGGCGACATCACCCCCGGCGGGGACATAGACATTCTCGATCCGCACGCCATTGTCGAGGCGGATGCCGACATGGCGGGCTTCGCCATTGGCCTGCCAGTCGAACCGGTCATCCTCGTGAATCGGCACCTTGCTCATGATCGCAACGCCATGATGCATGCGCTGGCCGTTCAGCACCTGGTGGACATAGCCCAGCCGCCGGAACATGTCGGTGGGGAAAATCTCGTTCACCACCTTGGTTTCCTGCAGACAGAGAATATCGGGCGCTTCCTCGGTCAGGAAACGTTCGACGATGTCGATCCGGGCGCGGACGCTGTTGATGTTCCAGGATGCAATCGAAAGGGTATCGGCCATGAAAAGCACCTAGGGTGCCGCGCGCCCGCGCGCAAGCGCCGGACAACGTAAGACCCCCGCTCCGGGGGCGTGGAACGGGGGTCTCGATCGCGCCCTTGAAGCGCTTTGCGACGGGAGCGGTGTGCCGGGTAACAGGGGGGAAATCCCGGTCTGCGTCTCTCGCCGTGATCTTTGTCTAGGCGATCCGATATGAGCGGCAGATGAACGATGGCAGAAAGTTTTCGATCCATCGTTCATCCCGCTCATTCTAGCCGTTCGGTCGACCGCGCGGACGCGGATCGGTCCAGCGGAAGGCGGAATCCGCGACCGGCACGCCATATTGCTGGTTCGACAGGCGCACCGCCGTGCGGTTGTTCTGCGCATCAAGCGCGACCCAGCCATACAGCTCCAGCCCGGCGGGCGCCGAAGGCTTGCGCTTGAAGATCATGGTGATGGTGCCGAATTCGGGCCGCTTGGGATCCTTCGCCTGAACGCTCAGCACGGTCGGGTCGCCGGTCGGCACGACAGTACCGAATTTCGACAGATCCTTGGTCGGATCGATCAGCGCCGCCAGCGGCGAATTGCCGATGGGCCAGCGCTGCACCTGACGGACCTCATAGTCGATCATGGTCAGCGCCTTGCCATCGCCCACGATCAGCAGCGGCACGCCCTTTTCATATTGGAAGCGGATCTTGCCCGGCTGCTTCAGGGTCAGCTTGCCGGTCAGCACCTGACCATTGCGATCGGTCTGGCTGAAATCGGCGGTCAGGGTGGTGACGGCGCGGATATAGGTGTTGACCTGATTGAGGTCGGACGGTGCCGCCTGCTGGGCCAGGGCATAGCCCGCCGGCACCGCGACCAGCGCGGTGGCAAGGGACAGGGCGACGGGCGCGAGGATGCGCTTCATGCAATCATCTCCGGGTTGTTCGGAAAAGGGGGCATAGGAGGTGGGGTTTGAACCCGCTGTGAACCTTGCTGTTCCATCGAAGGGAAAGGATCGATCCGAAAGACCAGACGGGGGAGAGCGGCCGTAAACTGGCTGGCTCGATCCCCCGTGCTCCCGCCTCGCCATGCCGGTCTTACCGGCGGCACCGCTCCAATTATGTTTATCGGCGCGGCAGCAGCGACGCCTGCCTAGACCGATTCGCGGATAAAAAAAAGGCTGATCCGAAGACCAGCCTGAAAAGTTTTTAGGAGAGGATGCCTGAAAGGCCTGTTCCTAATGGCTCAAAGCCTATGCTCCGACAAATGCGAAGGCCGCAAGCATGGTTGCACGGAACGCAATCGCCCAAGGAAAACAGGCATTTCGTAGCGTCAGAGCGGATTGCCATTCTCGTCACGCAGCACTTCGCGGCGGCCAACATGGTTGGGCGGACCCACCAGTCCTTCTTCCTCCATCCGTTCGATCAGGCGCGCGGCACTGTTGTAGCCGACTCGCAGCTGGCGCTGCAGCCAGCTGGTCGATGCCTTCTGATTCTCGAAGACAAGCTGGCACGCCTTGCGGAACAGCTGCGCGTCCGGGCTGTCGTCGCCCAGGTCGACGCCGTCGAGCGCGAAGCTGCCTTCTTCCGGTTCTTCCGTGACCGCCTGGATATAATCGGGCGATCCCTGCGCCCGCCAATGGTCGGCGACCACCCGCACCTCGTCATCCGAAACGAAAGGACCATGAACACGCATCAGGCCCTTGCCGCCATGCATGTAGAGCATGTCGCCCTTGCCCAGCAGCTGCTCGGCCCCCTGTTCGCCCAGGATGGTGCGGCTGTCGATCTTGCTGGTCACGAAGAAGCTGATGCGGGTCGGCAGGTTCGCCTTGATGACGCCGGTGATGACGTCGACCGAGGGTCGCTGGGTCGCCAGGATCAGGTGGATACCGGCCGCACGGGCCTTCTGCGCCAGGCGCTGGATCAGGAATTCGACTTCCTTGCCCGCAGTCATCATCAGGTCGGCCAGCTCGTCGACCACCACCACGATCTGCGGCAGCGGCTGGAAATCGAGCTGCTCTTCCTCATAGATCGGCTTGCCGCTCTCAGGGTCATAGCCCGTCTGGACGCGGCGGCCGAGCGGCTTGCCCTTGGCCTTCGCGGCACGGACCTTCTCATTATAATTGGCGAGGTTTCGGACCGAGATCGACGCCATCATGCGATAGCGATCCTCCATCTGCTCCACCGCCCATTTGAGCGCACGGATCGCCTTCGCCGGCTCGGTAACGACAGGCGAAAGCAGATGCGGAATATCGTCATAGGTCGACAGTTCGAGCATCTTGGGATCGATCATGATCAGGCGCAGCTGGTCCGGCGTCATGCGATAGAGCAGCGACAGGATCATGGCGTTGAGACCCACCGACTTACCCGAACCGGTCGTACCCGCGATCAGCAGATGCGGCATCGGCGCCAGATCGGCGATGATCGGCTCGCCCGAGATATTCTTGCCCAGGATGATCGGCAGGGTCGCTTCCGCGCCGAACTGCTCGCTGGTGATGAGTTCGCGGAAGGACACGCCCTCGCGGTTGGTATTGGGCAGTTCGATGCCGATGACGGTGCGGCCGGGAATCGTCGCGACGCGGGCCGACAGCGCCGACATGTTGCGAGCGATATCGTCGGCCAGCGCGATCACGCGGCTCGCCTTGATGCCGGGTGCCGGCTCCAGCTCATACATGGTGACGACCGGACCGGGGCGGACCTCGACGATATTGCCCTTCACATGGAAGTCGTCGAGCACGCTCTCCAGCAGGCGCGCATTGCGTTCCAATGCCGCCTTGTCGATCTTGCCGCCCTGATTCTGGGGAATAGGATTGAGCAAGTCCGCCGACGGCAACGAACTGTGGCCGAACAGGTCATCCTGCGACACCGGCGCCATCGCACGTTGCGCCAGGGCAGGCTTGGGCGCCTGGATGGTAATCGGCGGCTTAGGTTCATTGGAGACCTGCTTGCGCGGCGCGATAACCCGTTCGGCGGGGGTATCTTCATCCCCGTCCAGATCGGTTGCACTCCCCTGTCCGGCAAAGGCAAGCGACGGGCGCGGCAGGTTGAGCCGGGGCAGGGTCGGGCGGCGGATGGTGAAAATCGGCTTTTCCAGCGCCAGGCTGCGATACCAGACGAACAAACCGGCCAGCATCGTCACCACTACCAGGATGCCGATGATCCAGCCCTGCGCAGCCGGCGTCTGGGCCGTCAGGCTGATTACCCCCTTCGCGGTAACCAGACCTATCATCCCACCCCAACCCGATGGCAGGCCGACCAGCGGATTGGGCTGAAACAGGGCTAGCGCAATGCCGATCAGGATAATGCCGACAAGGCACTTGCCGAACTGCGCCTTCCACCCGATGATCTCATGATCGCCCCACAGACGGCGCGCGGTAATCCCCATCAGCGGCAACAGCAGCGCGATCGGCACACCAAACAGCAGCAGCAGCACATCGGCGACCATGGCACCGGGCGCGCGCATGATATTGGCGACATGATCGCCCGCCACCGTATTCATCGACGGATCGCTCGGCTGATAGCTCAGCAGCGCCAGCGCCAGGAAAAGGGTCGCCAGAAACAGGGAAATCGCACCGATCAGCGCACCGCTGCGCACGATGCTGCGCTTGAGCATTTCGCGCCACTCCGGCGTGCGTTTGGCTCCGCGGCTGACAGCCATGGTCTTCAATGTCCCCCAAATGTTCCGTTCCGGCACAATGCGCCGAGCCGGGAGTCTCCGTCAAGCCTGCGCCCTCTCGGCTCGTCCTGCCCCATCCGCAACATTGCGTATGTCGCGGACTGGGGCTGCAGGCGCAGAGTAAACGGCGAAAGGAGATGTCGCCATGTTCGCCTCTTTCTATCCCGCCTTTGTCGTGATTGCCTTGTGCAGCTTTGCCGTGGTGCTGCTGGGCGTCAGCCTGCAGGATGTGATGCGAGGGCGCTGAGCGCTTCGCCATCGACACGCTGAACGGTCCATTCGTCCATCGGCCGGGCGCCGATCGCACGGTAGAAGGCGATGGCCGGTGCATTCCAGTCGAGCACCGACCATTCGAGCCGGGCACAGTCGCGTGCGATCGCCAATTGGGCGAGACGGGCCAGAAGACCCTTGCCGGCGCCCAGACCCCGCGCTTCGGGTAGCACGAACAGATCCTCCAGATAGAGGCCGGGACGCCCCTCGAAGGTCGAGAAATTGTGGAAGAAGAGGGCGAAGCCGATCGGCGTGCCATCATGCTCGGCGATCAGCACCTCCGCCATCGGCCGGGGACCAAACAGGTAACGAGCCAGCGCTTCGCGATCCGCCTTCACTTCATGCGCGAGCTTCTCATATTCGGCGAGCGCCAGGATGAAAGTCGCGATTACATCGATATCCGTCGATTGCGCGTCCCTGATGATGACCTTGCTCATGCCGCTCCCGCTTCCACATGGGCGATATCCGCCCGTTTCGTGCGCGCGGCGATAAGGCAGCCGGCAACGATCAACAAGGCACCGGCAAGAGTAGTCAGCGTCAGCCGCTCGCCGAAGGCCAGCCAGCCGAAGATCGCCGCCCAGACGAAAGCGGTATATTCGACCGGGATAAGCCGCTGCGCCTCCGCCCTTGCATAGGCCCAGGCCAGTGCAGCGAGCGAGGTGAAGGCAAGGACGGCGGCGAGCAGCACCAGCGGGACGGCTGGTCCGGTCGGCAGAATCGCCCAGGCCGGCGCGCCAATCGCGAACACGCCCAGCATGACCAGATGCTGGAAGAAGGCGACCTCAATCGGCGAGGCAAGCTGGGCCTGCTGGCGCTGGAGGATGAGGTTCCAGGCAAACAGAATCGCCGAGAGCAGCACCGCACCAGCGCCCAGCATCGCGTTGCCATCATAGTCGCCGCGCATCCGCCCCGACAGGATCACGCCGACCCCGACCAGGCCGAGCAGCGAGGCGCCGATGGCTTGCCGGCCGATCCGCTCCTTGAGCAGCAGCGCCGCAAGATAGAGCGCGATCAGCGGGGCGATGAAGGAGAGGGCGATGGCTTCGGCCAGTGGCAGGCGCATGATCGCCCAGAAGAAGAGGCTGGCCATCAACGCCACCACCACGCCGCGCAGCAGGTGCAAGCGTAGCACTGAAGGCTTGGGCCAGCGCTGGCGGGTCGCAAGCATCAGGATCAGGCCGAGCAGGCTGCCGGTGATCGCGCGCCAGAGCAGCGCATTATAGAGGCCGATCGCGAGGCTGAGCCCCTTCATCGCCGCATCCATCACCGAAAATAGCGCGACGCCAAGGCAGCAGATGAGGAAGGGCAGCAGCACGGACGGGCTGCGGGGAGAGGAAAGCGGACGATCCATCGATGGGTGACGGGATCAGTCGCGACCGGGGCCGACGATCCTGCCGATATGCAATTCGTCGATATGAAGCCGGGTGATCCGTGCCTTGCCGATGCGCAACCGACCGATGGCCAGGGCGCCGACCGCTATTGCCCCCAATGCAACTGCGCCCAAGGCCAATGTCCCAATGGCGGACGCGCCGACCGCCTGAGCACCCGTAGCGCTTGCGCCATGGGCGATGGCGGACCGGTCGGCGCTGTCCGTCACTCCGCTGCCTGGGCCTGTCCCGCATCGGCCGCCGCCGACTCGATCTCGGCTGCCTTGGCCTCGACCAGCTTGACGATATGGTCGACCATGTCGGCATCCTGGATCGTATGGTCGGTGACCCCCGAGAGATAGACCATGTGCTTGCCATTGCCGCCGCCAGTGAGGCCAATATCGGTTTCGCGCGCTTCGCCCGGACCGTTGACGACGCAGCCCAGCACCGACAGTGACAGCGGTGTGTGGATGTGCTGCAACCGTTCCTCCAGCGCCTGGACGGTGCGGATCACGTCGAAGCCCTGGCGCGCGCAGCTGGGGCAGGAGATGACCTTGACGCCGCGGGTGCGGATGCCGAGCGTCTTGAGGATTTCATAGCCGACCCGCACTTCCTCTTCCGGTTCTGCGGAGAGCGAGACGCGGATCGTGTCGCCGATGCCGGCCCACAGCAGGTTGCCGATGCCGATCGCACTCTTGACCGTGCCGCCGATCAGGCCGCCAGCTTCGGTAATGCCCAGATGCAGCGGACAGTCGACCGCGTCGGCAAGCTGCATATAGGCGGCGACGGCGAGGAATACGTCGCTCGCCTTCACCGCGACCTTATATTCGTGGAAATCCTGATCCTGCAGCAGCTTGATATGGTCGAGCGCGCTTTCGACCAGCGCCTCGGGACAGGGCTCGCCATATTTTTCGAGCAGGTCGCGTTCCAGGCTGCCGGCATTCACGCCGATCCGGATCGAACAATTATTCGCCTTGGCGGCGTCCACCACTTCCTTCACGCGGGCGGCCGAACCGATATTACCCGGATTGATGCGCAGGCAGGCGGCACCGGCATCGGCGGCTTCCAATGCGCGCTTATAGTGGAAATGGATATCCGCGACGATCGGCACGCGCGCGGCACGGACGATCTGTTTCAGCGCAGCAGTCGATTCCTCGTCCGGGCAGGACACGCGGATGATGTCGACGCCGGCATCCTCACAGCGACGGATCTGATCGATCGTCGCCTTGACGTCATGGGTCAGCGTATTGGTCATGGTCTGCACCGTGACCGGCGCGCCGCCGCCCACGGCGACGTTGCCGACCATGATCTGCCGCGACTGCCGCCGCGCGATGTCGCGCCAGGGGCGCAGGCCGGGATTATGCTCGGACATGAAAAGGGGCTCCAGAGATCTGGAGCCCCCTATAAGCGCTAAAACGACTATTTAGAAGCGCGCGGTCAGCGATGCGGCAACCTGGTCCGCATTGCCGCTGGTCTGTGCCAAAGTGGTGGCAGTGACGGTCGCGGGCGACGGGTAGTAGCTGTCCGGGCGGATGATGTTCGCCTTTTCCACCCAGGTATGGGCATAGGCGACGTTCAACGCGAAGGACTGCGAGATATTCCAGGTCGCGCCGCCCGTCAGCCACACGCGATCGCCGTCGGGCACGCGGGTGGTCAAATGTTGCGGATTGGTCGGCGAACGGTCGAACATCGTACCGGCGCGCAGCGTGAAGGCCGGGCTGACATCATATTCACCGCCAACGCTGACGCTGTAGCTATCCTTATAGTCCAGTTCCTTGTTGGTCGTGCCGGTGGCCGAGGTAACCTCGATACCCTTGAAGCTGGACCAGCCATACCATTTGCCGGTCAGCATCGCGCGCAGATTGGGGGTCAGCTTGTGCATCATTGACACGGTGACGATGTCGGGCAGATCGAGCGGCGCGGTCGCGTCAAACGCGCCATTGGCGGCGCTGAGCGGCGTTACCAGGCCCGAAATGGTCTGGGTGCCCTTGAGCTTGTGGTTGATGCCTGAGCGATAATGGACGCCGACATTGGTGGTGCCGTTGGTGTAGAACAGGCCGGCGTTCCAGCCGACGGTCCAGTCGTCGCCCTTCAGGCGGGTGAAACCGTCGGTGGTGACCAGCGGCGACACCTGCGGCAGCGCGTTGGTCAGGTTCGCCTTCACATATTGCACGTCTACGCCGCCGCCGATCGAGAAATTGTCGTTCAGCTTGAACGCGGCCGAAGGCTGGATGTTGTAGGTCTTGAGATCGGTGTAGATCGAGTCATAGCGACCGAAGAAACCCGGATCATATTCCAGCTTCAGGCCGAAGGGGGCGTTGACGCCCAGGCCGAGCCACAGGCGGTCGGTGACCTGCGCCGAGGCATAGAAATTTGGGACCGGGATGACGCTTTCGAACGGCTGGCCACCGTCATTGCCGGTGACCGGCACGCGGGCGGTCGAACCGGGGATGGAGCGGTAGCTGCCACGGTTGGTCTGCTTCGCCGAAGCCATCAGGGCGTTGACGCCGGCCGAAACCTGGACGCCCGACAGTTGGGTCATGGCGGCAGGATTGAAATAGATGGTCGAAGGATCGTCACCCGCAGCGGCGCCGCCAGCCATGGCGCGCCCGGTTTCCACCGGCGACTGTTCCTGCAGATAGAATCCACCGGCCAGCGCCGGCATCGGTGCGACGATCGCGCCGGTCAGCAGGATGGTGGGAAGAATGCGACGGCGAAGGGACATGGCGTTTCCTCTGCTAAAAACTCAATTGGCCATTGGGAGCGGGCGCTTAAACGCCTCATGCGGGTTATGGAACCATGCGCATAACAGCTATTCCGACGATTTCTACAGGCGCGAATGACGGAATTCCGCGATTTTTCGCTCAATTGCCCGGATTTCGGCCGGCTGGACGCTACGGCAAGTGCCGCGCTGTTGCGCCAACGTCACAGGTCAAAAAAAAAGCCGCCCCGAAGGACGGCTATGAAGTTTTAGGAGAGGATGCCTGAAAGGCGAGTTCCTTTTGCGGCGCAGAGACGTTCGTCGCAAATGCGAAACATGATAGCGCGATTGCGTTTCATGCAACCGGTGTCACAAATCCATGTTTCCCTAAGGGAAACTCGTCATGAAATAATGATAGCGATATCAATTTTGCGCGTTGCGACACGCTATTTTACCGCTTGCAATCGCTGATCGACGCCCGAATCACGCAAATGGGATTCGATTTCGGTCAGCAATCGGGCCAAGCCAGCGGCATCCGCGGCCTCTGCGCGAGCGGTCAGTGCATTCTGGGTATTGGACGCGCGCAGCAGCCACCAACCATCCATGGTGCGCACACGGGCGCCGTCGATGGATTCCATATTTGCACCGGATGCGCGCAGCCGGGCACTTATTTCATCTATGATCGCGAACTTGCGGTCCTCCGGCACGGCGATGCGGATTTCGGGCGTATTGACCATCTCCGCCATCTCGCCGCGCAGGTCTGTGATGGTGCGGCGCAGCCGTGCCGCGGCACGGATCAGCCGGACGGCGGCATAGAGTCCATCGTCAAAGCCGTAGAAATCATCGGCGAACATGATGTGGCCGGTCATCTCGCCACCCAGCGGACTCCCAATCTGCTTCATTTTGGACTTGATATGGCTATGCCCGGTCTTCCACAGCACCGGTTCGCCGCCGAGCCGTTCAATTTCGTCGAACAGGGCCTGGCTGGCCTTCACATCCGCGACGATCGGGGCGCCGGGACGATCCTTCAGCACCACCTGCGCGAACAGGCCGAGCAGCTGGTCGCCCCAGATGATCCGGCCGATGCCGTCGACCACGCCGATCCGGTCGCCATCGCCATCGAAAGCCACGCCGAAATCGAGCTTCCTGGAGAGGACAAGGGAACGAAGATTGGCCAGATTCGCTTCTTCGGTAGGATCAGGATGATGATTGGGAAAATTGCCGTCTATGTCGGTGAAGAGCAGATGATGCTCACCCGGGAGGAGCTGCACCAGCTTCTCCACGACCGGTCCTGCGGCGCCGTTTCCCGCGTCCCAGCCGATCCGCCAGGCCGCCCCGTCAAAATCGCGCACCAGCCGTTCGACATAGGCCGGCATGATATCGACATCGCGCGCCCGGCCTTCGCCGACCAGCCAGTCGCCAACCGCCGCCATCGCGCCGAGCTGCTGGATCGCCTGGCCATGAAAGGGCGCATGATCCAGGACCAGCTTGAAGCCATTCTGATCTGCGGGATTATGGCTGCCGGTCACCTGGATGGCGCCCGCCACGTCCAGTTCGGCCTCGGCATAATAGAGCATCGGCGTGGGACCCAGGCCAACGCGCAGCACATCGACGCCGCTGTCGGTGAGGCCGCGCACCAACGCATCCTCCAGCATGGGCGAACTCAGCCGCCCGTCATAGCCGACCGCAACCGCTGATCCGCCAGCGCGCCGCACCCAGGTCGCGAAGCTGCGCCCCAGCGCATAGCCGTCCGCTTCCCCGAGCATCGGGCCGACGACGCCACGCATGTCATATTCGCGCAGCAGGGTCGGGTGGAAGCGGTGGGCCATATAGTCCTTTCTGGGGCAATCAGCCGGCGGACGGCCGATCCCGCTCGGCAAGGTCGGCGAGCAGCAGGTCGCGCGCGGCATTGATCTGGGCAGCCAGCGCTTCGGTTCCACCCTTGTCGGGATGGACCGAGGCGATCAGGCGGCGATGTGCGGCGCGGATATCGGTTGCGCGGGCCTCTGCCGACAGGCCGAGCAGGGCACGGGCGCCTTCCACATCGGCCCTGGCGGCGGCCATCGGCGGCGCGGCCTTGCGCCTGGCGCGCGGGGCACCCTTCTTCGTCTTGCCCTGCGAGGCGAAGAAGAGGGCGGCACCGAGCAGGATCGGCGCGCCCAGCGCCGGCTTGCCCTTGGCCGCCAGCACCGCGCCGACCAGCGCCGCGCCCAATGCCATGCCATCCTTGGTCGACATGCGCTGCAATCTCCCGGTCCAGATGAGCCAGCCCGCCAGGCCGATCAGCACCAGCGCGATCAGCCCCATCAGGCGGCGCCGAGCATGTCCACGGACGCAGCATGATCGCCGGTCGGCAAGGCCAATCCGGCCACCATCTCGCGCAATTCCTGGCGCGCGGCGATGTGGCTGATGCCTAAGTCGCCCAGATGCCCCTTGTCGAGCAGGGTAAGGCCCGAGGGGAAGAGTTCACGGAAGATGACCCGTTCCGACAATCCCGGAATGACGCGGAAGCCGACCCGGCGCGACAATTCCATCAGCGCATCGCCGACGCGCTTCTTGTTGCGGGCGTCATGATGCTGGACGCGGTTGCGCAGCACCACCCAGTCGATCGACACGCCATCGGCCTTGGCGCGGGACTTGCGCGCTTCGAAGATGAGTTCGGAATAGAAGGACAGGCGGCGCACCCGAAAGGTTTCGGCATCGACCTGGCCGATCAGGTCGAAGTCGACGAAACTGTCGTTCATCGGCGTGACCAGCGTGTTGGCGCGGGCCGCCATGTGGCGGGCGAAATCATCGTCGCGGCCGGGCGTGTCGACGATCAGGAAATCCTTGCCCTCGGCCACCGCCGCCGCCTGTTCATCGAGCGCGGCGACATTGTCGCCCTGGAACACCGCGAAATCGGGTGCCGACAGGTCGATGCTGCGGCGACGCGCGGTTTCGGCGCGGTTTTCCATATAGCGTGTGACGGTGCGCTGGCGCGGGTCGAGGTCGAGCAGGCCGACGCTATGGCCAAGCGCGGTCAGCGCGATCGCCGTGTGGACGGCGGTCGTCGACTTGCCGGTTCCGCCCTTTTCATTGGCGAAGACGATGAGATGCGTTTGCGCGTTCGCCATCGGACCTTGATAACCCCGTGTTTGTCGCTCTAGATTCTTGACGGTCCCGCAGCGCGAAGCCTAGCAGGACGCCCCTGTGTCCCTGCCCTTATCGGAGCCCCTCGTCCCGTGCAAATTCTCCGTGACCTTCCCGCCCTGCGCGCCGCCGTCGCCACGTTGAAGTCCGACGGAAAACCACTGGCGCTGGTGCCCACCATGGGCGCGCTGCATGACGGGCATATGGCGCTGGTCGAGGAAGCGCGCCGCCAAGGGCGCCATGTCGTGGTGTCGATCTTCGTCAATCCGCGCCAGTTCGGGCCGAACGAGGATCTGGACGCCTATCCCCGGCGCGAAGCGAAGGATGCGCAATTGCTGCAGGCGGCCGGCGTCGACATCCTGTGGGCGCCCAGCGTCGAGGTCATGTATCCGGCCGGCTATGCCACCAATATCCGCGTATCAGGCGTGAGCGAGGGGCTGGATGGCGCAGCGCGGCCGGGCCATTTCGATGGCGTCGCCACCGTCGTCACCAAGCTGTTCAACCAGGTCGCGCCCGACGTCGCGATCTTTGGCGAGAAGGATTATCAGCAGCTCGCCGTGATCCGTCGCATGGTCACCGACACCAATCTGGACATCGAGATCATCGGCATGCCGACCCAGCGGGCGGAGGATGGTTTGGCGCTGTCGTCACGCAACGCGTATCTCAGCGAGCAGGAGCGCAAGGATGCCCTGGCGCTGCCCCGCGCACTGGGTGAGGCGAAGCGCCAGATCGAGAAGGGCGAGCCGGTCGAGGCGGCACTGGCCAGAGCGATCGCCACGCTGGCGAGCCATGGTTTCGACCCGATCGACTATGTGACCCTGTGCGACGCAGACAGCCTGGAGCCGATCGCGACGCTCGACCGTCCGGCACGGCTGCTCAGCGCGGCGAAACTGGGCAAGACCCGACTGATCGACAATATCGCGGTCGATCCAGCCTAACCCGAAAGTCCGCGCTTGAGCAGGATGCAGGCAAGGACGAACAGGCCGACCACGGCCCAGCCTTCCCAGGTGCGGGGACCATAGCCCCAGCCGATACGCTTGGGGCCGAACCAGATGCGCGGGTCATTCATCGGCGCCTTCCGCTTAACTTCGCACATTTCCCGCACATTTTGACATTATATTGCGCGGGGGTGATCCTATTCGCTTGTCACCCGATCGGCGACACCCCGGCTATAGCATGGCCATGGCGGCGTAGGACAGCAGCCTGAGGGACCGGGGCAAAGGCCCCGATCCCCCGATCGATCAGAGCGCGCCGGCGGCCGGAGCGGTGCTGGCTTCGACCGGCGCCACAGCCGGGGTCGCGGCGATCGGCGCGGGCGTCGCCGCCGCGCTGTCGACCGAGAAAGCCAGATCCTCGTCCAGGAAGGCGGGGATGATCGAGCCCGACGGGATGTTGGCGCTGGTGCCGGTGGTGAAGAAGCCGGCGACCGGGATCAGCGCGATCGCGCCGACAACGCCGGCGGTGCCGGTCACGCCCTTGTCATTGAAGGTGCCAGTCAAACGCACCTGCCGGCCCCCCAGCCGGATATAAAGCACGCGGCCTTCGATAAAGCCGGACTTGCCCCACATGCCCTTGTTGCGGACGCTGGTGATTTCCGCGATGCCGGGGGTGCCGGCCGGGATCACCACATTATTGCCGATCATCACCGCTTCGGCAGTCTCGATATTGACGCGGTCGCCGACCTTCACCGCCTTCTTCTTGGTGGTGAGTTCGACCAGCGTGCGGATGGGCACCTTGGCACCGGCGCGCAGGACATTGCCATCGAGAGCAGGCGCGATGGTGACGGCAGGCTGCTGCGCAGCCGCCATCGGCGCGGCCAACGCGGCCGCGCAGAAAAACAGACGAATCATGATACCCCCACAGAAAGTCCGCAGGATGCGGACGTGCCGAGGCAAAGCATAGTCCGGCGAGTTGCGCCAGAGGCCAAGTAAAGCGCCCGATCTTTTCGGACGCTTTACGCTACGACCATCAGAAGGGGCGGACGATAACCATGATGACAATCACCGCCGCGGCGATGCCGGGCACTTCGTTCAGCATGCGCAACTGCTTGTCGGCAAGGCTGCGCTGACCGCGCGCAAGTTTCTTCGCATAGCCGGCGATCCAGCCATGATAGCCCGACAGCGCCAGGACGAAGAGCAGCTTCAAGTGGAACCAGCCGAAATGCCAGGCGCCGATTTCCACCATCAGCATCAGGCCGAAGGCCCAGGTGAGGATCAGCGAGGGGTTGAGGATGATCTTGAGCAGCCGCGTCTCGCGCTCGATCCAGCGCTGGTCCTCCGCCGAACCCGGCACGGTTTCCTGATGATAGACGAAGAAGCGCGGCATCATGAACAGCCCCGCCATCAGGAAGATGACGAAGATGACATGGGCAGCCTTCACCCACAGATAGGCAGCGCCGAGATAGGGCATCAGCGTGTCTCCGTTCCGCGCACATGCGCGATCAGCGCCTCGACATGGGCGATCGGCGTATCGGGCAATATGCCATGGCCCAGATTGAAGATATGGGGCCGGCCGGCAAAGGCGGCGCGCAAGTTATCCACAGCCTGTTCCACCGCCTGACCGCCGGCGATCAGCGCCAGCGGGTCGAGATTGCCCTGCACCGGAAGCCCGGCGGGCAGCGCCTGGTTGGCCCAGTGGGGGTCGACCGTTTCATCCACACCCACCGCATCGACGCCGGTGCCGATCGCATAGGCCGGCAATTTCGCGCCGGCGCCCTTGGGGAAGCCGATCACCGGAATGTCGGGATGAAGCGCCTTCAATTTGCGGACGATCGCGGCATTGGGCTCTATCACCCAGCGTTCGAACTGGAGCGGGGCGAGGCTGCCGGCCCAGCTGTCGAACAATTGCACCGCTTCCACGCCCGCTGCGATCTGGCCGGAGAGATAGACGACGGTCGCATCGATGATGGCGTCGATCAGCGCAGCGAAGCGATCGGGCTGTTGATAAGCCATGCGCCGCGCGGCGCCCTGGTCCTTGCTGCCCTGTCCCGCGACCATATAGGTGGCGATCGTCCAGGGACTGCCTGCAAAGCCCAGGAAGGTCACCGACGGGTCCAGCGCGGACTTCACCTGTCGCACCGTTTCATACACAGCCTCGTAACGGCTGAAATCCGGTTTCAGCGCCGACAGGTCGGTCTCCGCCAGGATCGGGGCGAGACGCGGGCCTTCGCCGGCCTCGAACCAGAGATTCTGTCCCATCGCATAGGGGACGATCAAGATGTCGGAAAAGAGGATGGCGCCGTCGAAGCCGAAGCGGCGCAACGGCTGGAGCGTGACCTCTGCCGCGGCGGCACTGTCATAGACCAGTTCGAGGAAGCCGCCCTTGTCGGCCCGGAGTGCGCGATATTCCGGCAGATAGCGACCAGCCTGGCGCATGAGCCACATTGGCGGGATGGGCGGCATCGCGCCGCGCAATACGGAAAGGAGCGGCTTGGCGCTGACTGCGCCGGCGTGAGCGTCGGGACCCGTCATGAACTCTCTACTTTATAAAGATATTTAAAAAGGAATGTTGAGGTTGTTGGGCTGTTGGTTCGGGGGTTTATGCGCTGTCCCCGCTTTTGCCAACAACTTGACTCCTGGAGTCAGGCGATTCCGCGGCGAGTCATCAGAGTCATCCCCGTTACTCACAGGCTGTGGATAAGATTCCGGCCCTGTTGAGAGGCTGTGGATAAGATTCCGCTCTGTGGGGATGAAATGGGGCTTCAAAGTTATCCACAACTCTATCCCTTGCTTTATCCACAGGGGACTCACAGAGATATGCCTGTGTCACGTATCCATCTTCACCTGCTTTCGGACTCCACCGGCGAGACGCTGGAGAATATCGCCAAGGCGGCGATCGGCCTGTTCGAGAATGTCGAGGCGATCCGCCATTTCTGGCCGATGGTCCGATCCGAAGTGCATCTCGACCGGATCATGGAGGAGATATCCGCCCATCCCGGCCTGGTGCTGTTCACGCTTACCAACCATGTGCTGCGGCGGCGGCTGGAAACGCGCTGCCGTGCGCTCGGCCTGCCCCATGTCGCTGCGCTCGACAGCGTGGCCGATGCCCTGTCCAACATATTGGGGCAGGAAACCCGGACCCGGCCGGGCCGCAAGCACATCCTCGATGAAGCCTATTTCGCGCGGATCGAGGCGATCCAGTTCACCATCGCGCATGATGACGGCGTGGGGCACGAAAATTGGGAGGAGGCCGATATCGTGCTGGCGGGGGTATCGCGCGCGTCGAAGACGCCGACCTCCATCTATCTGGCCAATCGCGGCTACAAGACCGCCAATATCCCGCTGGTGCCGGAATCGCCGCCGCCGCGCAGCCTCTATGGCCTGAAGCATCCGATGGTGGTGGGCCTGACCATCAGTCCCGAACGGCTGATACAGATACGGCGCAACCGGCTGCTGTCGCTCAATCAGGCGCCCGAGACATCCTATGTCGATAGCGACAAGGTGCAGGATGAACTGGCCTTTGCCCGGCGGATGTTCGCCGACAATGGCTGGCCGGTGATCGACATGACCCGCCGGTCGATCGAGGAAGCGGCCGCCGCCATCATCAACCTGTTCAACGACCGCGAACTGGCGGAAGGAAATGAAGCATGATCGTCCTAGCCTCGCAAAGCGCCAGCCGGCGCGCGATGTTGAACGCGGCTGGCGTGCCGTTCGAGGCACTCTCGCCGGGTGTGGATGAAGAGGCCGCCAAGGACGCGCTGCGCGCCGATGGCCATGACGGGCGGGCACTGGCCGATGCGTTGGCGGAGCTGAAGGCGCTCAAGGTGTCGCGCCGGGTGCCGGGGGCGCTGGTGCTGGGCTGCGACCAGACTTTGACTCTCGACGATGGAACGATGATCGACAAGGCGATCGACAAGGCGGATGCCGCGCGCATCCTGCGCCTGCTGTCGGGCCGGGTGCATCATCTCCACAGCGCAGCGGTGATCGTGCTCAACAATGAACCGATCTGGCGCCATGTCGAACGGGTAAGGATGACGGTGCGGACCCTGTCCGACGGTTTCATCGATTCCTATCTGGAGGACGACTGGGACGAATGCCAATGGTGCGTCGGCTGCTACCGGATCGAGGGACCGGGCGCGCAATTGTTCGCCAGGGTGGAAGGCAGCCAGTTCGGCATCCAGGGCCTGCCGCTGCTGCCGCTGCTTGACTTCCTGCGCATAAGGGGCGTTCTGGCGGCATGACCGACAAGCTCCCTTATGCAGAGGTGATCGGCGATCCGATCGCGCACAGCAAATCGCCACTTATCCACAATTTCTGGCTGCAGGCGCTGGATATCGAGGCGGAGTATAAGAAGACTCATGTGACGCCCGAGGGGCTGTCTGCCTATTTCCTGCAGCGCCGGGCCGATCCCGACTGGCTGGGTTGCAATGTCACCATTCCTCACAAGATCGCGGTGATGGACTATACCGACGATCCGGGCGGCGTGCGGGACCGGATCGGCGCGATGAACACCATCGCCAGCGAGACCGCGGGACCGCTGATCGGCACCAATACCGATGCGGGAGGCTTCCTGCAGCCGCTGCTGCGCGACAAGTGGAAGGGTCGCCATGCGGTGCTGATCGGCGCAGGCGGCGCCGCACGGGCGATCCTGTTCGCGCTCACCAGCCTGGGCGTGCCCGACATCACCATCATGGCGCGTGACCCGGCCAAGGGGCAGGCGCTGCTCGACCGGGCCGGGGTGAAGGGCAATGTGATCGGCATGGCTGATGCGCTGCCGGCTGCCGACCTGCTGGTCAACAGCACGTCGCTGGGCATGGTCGGCCAGCCGGCGCTGGATATCGACCTGTCGCCACTCCCGACCAGTGCGACCGTCTATGACATCGTCTATGCGCCGCTGGAGACCGGGCTGCTGAAGGCGGCGCGCGACCGGGGTCTCAAGACTCTCGATGGGCTTGAGATGCTGATCGGCCAGGCGGCGCTGGCGTTCGACATCTTCTTCGATGCCGAGGCGCCGCGCGAACTGGACGCGGAGTTGCGCGCGCTGCTGCTGGCGGCGGACTGAACGGAGACGGGGTGAAGATATACGGCCTCACCGGCTCGATCGGCATGGGCAAGTCGGCGGTCGCGGCGATGTTTCGCCGCGAGCGCGTGCCGGTGTTCGATGCCGATGCCGAGGTGCATCGATTGCAGGGGCCGGGAGGCCGGCTGCTCCCCGCGATCGAGGCGCGCTTTCCCGGCACCACCGGGCCGCAGGGCGTCGACCGGACCAAGCTGGGTGCGGCGGTGTTCGGTCATCCCGCCGAACTCAAGGCGCTGGAGGCGATCGTTCATCCCGCCGTAGGCGAGTCGCGCCGGCGATTCCTGAAAGGCCATCGTTCGCGCCGATTCGTGATTCTGGACGTGCCCCTGCTGTTCGAGACGGGGGGCCACCGGCGCATGGCGGGCATCATCGTGGTCAGTGCGCCGGCGTGGAAGCAGCGGCGGCGCGTGCTGGCCCGCCCGGGCATGACGGTAGCAAAATTTCGCAATATCCTGCGCTTGCAGGTGCCAGACGCTGAAAAGCGGCTAAGGGCAGACTATATCATCAACACGGGTACGACATTTGCCGCAACCCGGGCACAGGTCAGGCGTCTGGTCGCTTGCCTTGGCGCCCGGACAGGCAGATAAGTAGAGACACAGAGAGTCGGTTCAAAAGGGCGATGCGCGAGATCATTTTCGACACCGAAACGACGGGATTTGATCCGGCATCCGGCGATCGGCTGGTCGAAATCGGGTGCATAGAGCTTATCAATCGCGTGCCGACCGGCCGCACTTTCCATGCTTATTATAATCCACAGCGCGACATGCCCTCCGCCGCCGAGGCGGTGCATGGCCTGTCGAGCCAGTTCCTGTCGGACAAGCCGCTGTTCCGCGACGGCGTGGCGGAATTGATGGCATTTCTGGGCGACAGCCCGCTGGTCGCGCATAATGCGCGCTTCGACTTCGGATTCTTGAATCATGAGCTGAAGCTGTGCGCGCGCGATGGCGTGTCGATGGACCGGATGATCGACACGGTCGCAATCGCCCGCACCCTGCATCCCGGCGCCAAGCACAGCCTGGACGCGCTGTGTACCCGCTACGGCATCGACCGCAGCCATCGCGTCAAGCATGGCGCGTTGCTCGACGCCGAACTGCTGGCGCAGCTCTATGTCGAATTGACCGGTGGCCGTCAGATCGGCCTGGGTCTTGCACAGGAGGAAGAGAAAGAGATCGTCAGGGTGGAACTGACGGAAACCGCCGTTGTTCGCCCTGTTCGTCCCGCGCGCGTCTTCACGGCGAGCGCGGAGGAGCTGGAGAGGCATGCCGCTTTCGTCGCGAAGCTGGACAAGCCGCTCTGGCTCGAGGAGGCGCCGCCGGCCTGAATGTGCCGGCGACTGCCTCGTGCCAACCGGGCCGCTGATCCGGCGACCCGGCAAGAATAAGGAGAAGGCATATGGATATTCGTATTTCCGGGCATCAGGTTGAGACGGGTGAGGCGCTCAAGCAGCACGTCAGCGACCGGCTGGAAGCGATAGCCGAGAAATATTTCTCCCGCACGATTTCCGCCCAGGTCACTTTTCGTCCGGCCCCGCATGGCGCCTTCCATTGCGACATCGTCTGCCATGTGATGACCGGCCTGATCCTGAAGGGGGCGGGCGAGGCACAGGAGGCCCATCCCGCCTTCGACCAGGCATCGGACCGGATCGAGAAGCAACTGCGTCGTTACATGCGCCGCCTGAAGGATCGCAGCATCCAGGCCGCCGCGGCCGAGGCGCAACGCGCCAATGGCTATAGCGTCGATGATATCGATGGTGCGGGCTACACCATCTTTGCCGCCGGCGTGGACGAGGAAGAGGCCGCGGACGCGCCGCTGATCGTGGCGGAAACCCGGGTCGATATTCCCGAAGCCAGCGTGTCCGACGCGGTGATGATGCTGGACCTGCGCAACACCAATGCCCTGCTGTTCCTCAACGCCGGGACCGCCGCCTATAACATGGTCTATCGTCGCCAGGACGGCACGATCGGCTGGGTCGAACCGCGCGGCTGACGCCTCTCCTACCCGGGCCGCCTGTTGACCTCAGGGTGCAGGCGGCCTATGGGGCCGGGCTTTAGTTTCTCCGAGCAACGCGCATTTTTTTCGACAGGCTGGGCGCGCCTCGGCTGCCCCCGGAAGTAAAATGGTGCATTTCAACGATATTGTTTCGCCGGACGCATTGGCCACGAGCCTGTCCGTCAACGGCAAGAAGCAGCTGTTCCAGAAGATAGCAGCGCTGGCGGCGCGATCCTATGGCGTCGACGCCGACGACGTGGCCGAAGCACTGCTGGAACGCGAGCGATTGGGCTCCACCGGTTTTGGTGGCGGTGTCGCCATTCCCCATGCCAAGTTGGCCGGGCTCGATCGCATGTGCGGCGTGGTGGTCCTGCTCGATCCCGCCGCGGCTTTCGACGCGGTCGATGATGCGCCGGTCGATGTCGTGTTCGCGCTGCTTTCGCCGCAGGACAGCGGCGCCGAGCATCTGAAGACGCTGGCGCGTGTATCCCGTTATCTGCGCGAAGAGGCGCAGGTGACGCGCCTGCGCGGTGCCAAGTCGGCCGAGGCGCTGCATGCGCTGCTGGCCGGTGGTGAGGCGCGTGACGCTGCCTGAGGCAGCCGCGCTCGCCAGTGGCGAGGCTGCGCATTTCCGCGCGCTGGAGCACCTCTATAACAGCGCGCCGATCAACGACCTGTTCCAATCGACCCTGCGCGTGCCGGAGCCGGGTCGGTCAGTAATCGATTTCGAGGTTGACGCGCGGCATTTTCATGCCGCCGGCGCGGTGCATGGCACCGTGTATTTCAAGATGCTGGACGACGCGGCCTTCTATGCCGCCAACAGCCTGGTCAGCGACCGTTTCCTGCTGACCACTGCCTTCAACCTGCTCTTCACCCGGCCGATCGGCCCCGGAAAGCTGCGCGCCGAAGGGCGCTGGATCAGCGGCAAGCGCCGCGTCTATGTCGCCGAGGCGAGCATCCTCGATTCGGATGGCGAAGAGGTGGGCCGGGGCACCGGCACCTTCATGCGGTCGCAGATTCCGCTGTCATCGCTGCCGGGATATCATGGCTGAGGACAGTCCGTCCGCGCGGCTGACCAGCGCGATGCTGGTCGGGGCGCTGGTCAAGCGGGTCAATGCGGCGGGCGGCTTTGCCATGATATTGGCGAAGGGTGATGCAATGAGCGGCGTCATCCTGGTCCAGATCATGGAAAATGGAAGAGAATCCGCAATTTTCGAGCGGGTATCGAACTTTCGCGGTGGTCATGCATTGATGCGCTGTGGCCCCCCTGCCGAAGAGGGGGCGGAAGCGTTCACGGCCTATGCCGAACGTCGGAAAAGGTCGGACCCCGACCTATGGCTGGTGGAACTCGATGTCGCAGATGCGGAACGGTTCGCCGCTGAAACGATCTGCTGATCGTTGACTCCTTGCACGCGCGCAGGCAGAGGCGGCCAACGCTGAACGCGCAGGTTGCCTGTATTCGTCCATGGGGGGCGGGCCGGTAAACACGCAGACGGGGGGCGGCCGAACGTCACAGAATATCGGTTACAATCGACGTTTTTGGCCAAGAACCGCATGATTTTGAGCTATAATGAGTTTTCGTTTGAAGGCCGCGATCATCGCGGCATTTACGCTGTCGGCCGCTGCGGCTGTTACAGCGTCGGACATGTCGAGCGCCAACGAGGCCTCCCTGTCCTCGGTTTCCCTTCCGGAAACCGCCGCGCTGACTAGCGCGCCCACGGCCGGCACCAAGCCTGCCGTCGTTTTTGCTGCGCCGCAGGAAGTCGCGCAGTCGCTGCATTCCGGTCCGAAGGCTGGCAGCAATTTTTCGACCGATATCGAGTCCAAGGCCGAGACCCTGGCAGCCCTGGTTGATGCGCAAGGCGCTCCCGAGGATGTCGATGGCGACATGAAGTGCCTGGCCGGTGCGGTCTATTTCGAATCCAAGGGTGAAACGCTGGAAGGCCAGTTGGCCGTTGCCCGCGTCATCATCAACCGCGCCAAGTCCGGCCGCTTTGCCAGCAGCCTGTGCGGCGTCGTCTATCAACCGAGCCAGTTCAGCTTCGTGCGCGGCCATGGCATGCCACCGATCAACATCGCCAGCGATTCCTGGCGCGAGGCGGTTGCGATCGCCCAGATCGCGCTGGACGATAGCTGGGACAGCCAGGCCGAAGGCGCGCTGTTCTTCCATGCCCGCCGTGTTTCGCCGGGTTGGGGCAAGACCAAGCTGGCGTCGATCGACAACCACATCTTCTATCGCTGATCCGCTCATCCTGCGTGACAGCGAGGTCCTTTTAAGGCCGGTTTGGACCCCATGTCCGAATCGGCCTTTTCTTTTGTTCCCTTCTTGTTCTAGTTTGGTGCCATGACTACCCAAGAAGCTGGCCAAGAAACCGATCGCTGTTCACCGCTGACCGACGGAACCGCGCTGGCGGTTGCGCGCGGCACGCTGCGCCTGTTCCATCGCCATGACATGAACGGCATAATGGAAGTGCCGCTGCCCAATGGCCGGCGGGCCGACATCATGGCGATCGACAGCGCCGGGCGCCTGACCATCGTCGAGATCAAGTGCAGCCGTGCGGACCTGCTGGGCGACATGAAATGGCCGGATTATTTCGATTATTGCGACCGCTATTTCTGGGCGGTGCCATCCGGCTTCGACACCAGCCTGTTCGACAGCGAGGCGTTGTGGCCGACGCGCACCGGCCTGATCGTCGCCGACCAATATGATGCCGAACTGGTGCGCGCGGCGCCGTTCGAGCCGCTGGCCGCCGCCCGGCGCAAGGCAGAGACGCTACGCTTCGCCCGCCGCGCCGCCCGCCGTCTGTCGGCGCTGGCCGACCCGGACTATGCGGCGGAATTGGGCTGGTAGGGGAAAAAGGGCGGCCCGCCCGCCCTTTTATATCAGAAAACCGGACCCTGGACCGGTCCCTTGGGAGCGGCGGTGCTGGCCTTGGCGGAATCGAGCGCTTCGACCAGACCCGGCGTGCGGCTGTCGCGCTCGGCATAGTCGCGGGCGGACATGCCGGCGATGGTGTCGCGCTTGTCGGCATTGGCACCCTGCGCCACCAGCAGGCGGACGAGGCCGATGTCGCGCAACTGCACCGCGCGGATCAGCGGGGTTTCGCCGCTGCCATTGGTCTTGTCGACCTGGGCATTGTGCGCAAGCAGGACGCGGACGCCTTCCTCGAACCGGTTCTGCACGGCGAGCAGCAGCGGCGTGGTGCCGTTATTGTCGGCGAGGTTCGGATTGGCCCCCTTCGACAGCATGAAGTTGAGCCAGGTCGTGTCGCGGCGGCCGATGACGATGTGCAGCGCGGTTTCGCCGGTGCTGACATCGCGGCTGTTGATGACGGTCGAACCGGGCTTTTGCAGCATTTCGGTCGCCTTGTCGCCGTCGGCATCCTTCACGGCCTTGAGGAAATTATAGTTGTTGGAAAACTGGGCCTGGGCCGCCATCGGGGCCATTAGCGCGAGGGTGATCGCGGCAGGCCGCGCCAGAAACAGCCAGGTGGAAAGTCCGGTCTTCATCCCATTCTTCATCGTCGCGCGCCCCGTTCGATTTGCAAATCGGCCCATAGCAAGGCATGGCGGATGACACCATGAACAAAGCGCTGATCTCGCTCGCCCTGCCGCTTCTGGCCTTGCTGACGGCATGCAATATGGGGGCTGGCGGCAACGCATCAAGCGGCGAGAGCGAGCAGGGCAATCTGGTCGGCGCGCGCATCGGGGCGCCCTTCACCCTGACCGACCAGGACGGCAAGACCGTGCATTGGGACGATTATAAGGGCCAGTATCGGATCGTCTATTTCGGCTACACCTATTGCCCGGATGTCTGCCCGGTCGATCTGCAGCGGATCATGCAGGCGTTCAGCGCCTTCGAGAAGGCCGCGCCCGCCCGCGCCGCGAAGGTGCAGCCGATCTTCATCAGCGTCGATCCCAAGCGGGACACGCCGGCGGTGCTGAAAACCTATGTCGCGGCCTTCCACCCGCGGCTCGTCGGGCTGACCGGCACGCCGGAACAGATCGCGAAGTTGGCCAAGGACTTCGTCGTCCTCTACAATGCGGAAAAGCCGGAAGGGGCGAGCGAGTATCTGGTCAGCCACAGCCGCACGCCCTATCTGTTCGGGCCGGACGGCAAGCCGATCGCGCTGGTGCCGGTCGACGATCCGGGCACGCCGGACGTGGACGAGGGGGCACCCGATATCGTGCGCACCTTCCTCGAAAAATGGGTCAAGTGACATTTGGACTTCTGGGACAAGCCTCTCGAAAAGCTGAACCGCACCGAATGGGAAGCGCTGTGCGACGGTTGCGGCAAATGCTGCCTGCACAAGGCGGAGGATGAGGACACCGGCCGCATCTATCCGACCAATGTCGCCTGTCGCCTGCTCGACCGACATAGCGGCCAGTGCACCAATTATCCCGATCGCCGGCGGTTCGTGCCCGATTGCGTGCGGCTGACCCCGGCCAAGGTGAAGCAGATCAGCTGGCTGCCGCGCACCTGCGCCTATCGGCTGCGCGAGGCGGGGCTGCCGCTGCCCGAATGGCATTATCTGGTCTGTGGCGATCGTGAGGCGGTGCATCGGGCAAAGGAATCCGTGCGCGGCTGGACCGTGGCGGAGGCCGATGCGGGCGATTGGGAACATCATCTTGTCGACCGAGAGCTGTGACGCAGCCATCCTGATCGACGGCGTGGCCATGCCGGTGCGGGTGCGCCGGTCGGCACGCGCGCGCGCCTACAAGCTGACGATCGACGGGCTGCGCGGCGAATTGCGGCTGTCGCTGCCGGCGCGGGCGAACCTCAAGCGTGCGCTGGGCTGGGCGCAGGGGCACGAGGATTGGGTCCGGGCACAGATGGCGGTGACGCCGGCGGTGACGCTGCTGGGCGATGGCGCGACCTTCCCGTTGGAGGGGCGCGAGGTGCGCATCTGCTGGATTGCAGGGGCGACCCGCACGATCCGGCTGGAGGGCGACCGGCTGATCCTGGGCGGTGCGGGGGAATCGGTCGGCGCGCGGGTGCTGCGCTGGCTGAGGACACGGGCGAAAGCCGTGCTGGAGGCGGAGACGCTGGCGATGGCGCAGGATCATGGCCTGATCGTCGCCTCGGTCGGCACCGGCGACACGCGCAGCCGCTGGGGCAGTTGCACATCGACCGGGGCGATCCGCTATAGCTGGCGCTTGATCCTGGCGCCGGCCTGGGTCCGGCGATCGACGGTTGCGCACGAGCTGGCGCATCTGCTGCACATGGACCATAGCCCGGCCTTCCACGCCGCCCATGCCCGCATCTATGGCGAGGATCCGCACCGGGCACGCGCCTGGCTCAAGGCGCATGGTGCGGGCCTGCACCGCTATCAGGTCTGAACCGATGGCGCGCCGGAAACGCTATCTGACCGCCACCATGCCGGACGGCTATGTGAAGAAGATCGGGCCGACCGCCGATCCCTTCACCCATTATTGGCGGATCGTCGCCGTGCTGGAAAATGGCAAGACCGAGGTGTTCTGGGGCCATACCCGCTCGCTGGCCGAGGCGAAGAAGAAGCGGACGGCGGCGCCCGACGGCGCGCGGATGCGGGGCTGGACATCCTATATCTTCGAGATGGTCGAACTGGTGGAAAGCGCGGATTAGCCCCGATGCGGCCAGGCGCCGTCGGCGTCGCCGCCGGGGCAGTCATGATCGGTATCGCGCGGATAGGGCAGGCCGCAGGCGCTGCAGGTGGCATAATGGCCCTGTTTGAGACCATGGCCCACCGCGACACGCTCGTCGAAGACATAGCAGTCGCCCTGCCAGCGGCTTTGCGCTTGGGGCATTTCCTCCAGATAGCGCAGGATCCCGCCCTTGAGGTGATAAACCTCTTCAAAGCCGCGCGTCTTGACCAGCGCGGTCGATTTTTCGCAGCGAATGCCGCCGGTGCAGAACATCGCGATCTTCGGGCTGCGGCCTTCGTCGCGCAGCTTGGCGGCGAAATCGTCGAACCAGGCGGGAAATTCGCGGAAGGAGCGGGTGGCCGGGTCGATCGCATTCTCGAACGTGCCGACCGCCACCTCATAGGCGTTGCGGGTGTCGATGATGACGGTGTCTGGATCGGCGATCAGCGCGTTCCAGTCCGTGGGATCGAGATGGATGCCGGCCTGGTGGGCGGGATCGAGATCGCCTGCGCCGAGCGTCACGATCTCCGCCTTCACCTTGACCTTCATCTTGCCGAAGGGGGCGCTGTCGGCGGTCGCATATTTGACGTCGACATCGGCGCAGCCGGGCAGGGCGCGGATATGGGCGACCAGCTGGTCGATCGCATCGGCCGTACCCGCGACCGTGCCGTTGATGCCCTCGCGCGCCAGGATCAGCGTGCCACGGGTGCCAAGGTCGGCGCATAACGCGCGCAGATCGGCGGCGGTGGCCTGCGGGTCGGCGAAGGTGGCGAAACGGTAGAGGGCTGCGACGGTGAACATGGGAAGCCCTATAGGCGCTGGCGCGCGCACTTGAAAGCCGGGCGAAGAGGGCGCATAGCCGGGTGATGGTTCCCCTTTCGTTCGCAGGTCATGATTTCCTGGCATTGCCGGAGGCGGCCCTCTTCTGGCCGGCGCAGGGCGCGCTGCTGGTGGCTGATCTGCATTTCGAGAAGGCGAGTTGGTATGCGCGCTTCGGCCAGTTCCTGCCGCCGCATGACAGCGCGGCGACGCTGGACATGATCGAGACGCTGGTGGCGCGCACCGGCGCGCGGGCGATCTGGTCCTTAGGCGACAGTTTTCATGATGCCGATGGCGCGGCGCGGCTGGACCCACGGGCGCGGGCGCGGTTGTCGGCGCTGACCGAACGGCTCGACTGGCTGTGGATAACTGGCAATCATGACGTCGGCGTGGCGCAGATGCCGGGCGGACGTCGTGCGGTCGAGGCGGAGGTGGACGGCGTCTGGCTGCGGCATGAGGCCAACCCGGCCGATCCCCGGCCGGAAATATCGGGCCATTTCCATCCCAAGCTGCGCCTGTCGCTGCGGGGGCGCCATGTGTCGCGTCGCTGCTTCGTCGGATCGCCGACCAAGCTGATCCTGCCCGCGCTCGGCGCACTGACCGGTGGGCTGGATGCCGGTCATGGTGAGATAAAGCGGGCGGTGGGGCCGGGTGCAATGGCGTTGATACCCGTTTCCGACCGATTGCTGCGCTTTCCGCTGACGTAAAGAGACGCTACGGAAACCGGGTGTTAAATTGTTGCTGCTAGGCCACAGGGTCATGCAGCCATCATCACGCAACTGCGGAAAACGCGCGGAATTACGTGATATATTGCGTTATTCCGACTGTGGCAGCATAATCGCGCATAGTCCCGACCCGGCAAAAAGCCAGGCGGGCCAGGAGAGGATGCACATCATGATGCACAAGAGCCTTTGGCTGCTGTCCGCCGGTGCCGTCGCGCTGGTGGGCGCGATGCCGCTTGCCCATGCCCAGGATACCGCGCCGCAGGCGGCAGTGGACACCGAAAGCGTCGACATCATCGTTACCGCGACCCGTCGCGCCAGTCCGCTGTCCGACGTGCCGATCGCGGTATCGGCGGTCGGCCAGCAAGCGATGCAGAATAGCGGCGCCAATGATATTCGCGCGCTCAACCAGTTGGCACCGTCGCTGCTGGTCTCTTCGACTGGGACCGAGGCCAATGGTTCGGCCCGTATTCGCGGCATCGGCACGGTCGGCGACAATCCTGGCCTGGAAAGCTCGGTCGCGGTGTTCATCGACGGCGTCTATCGTTCGCGCACCGGCGCGGGCCTCAATGATCTGGGCGAGATCGAGCGGGTCGAGGTGCTGCGCGGGCCGCAGGGCACGCTGTTCGGCCGCAACGCGTCGGCGGGTTTGATCAACATCGTCAGCAAGGCGCCGGAATTCACCCTGGGTGGCATGGCCGAGGTAACCTATGGCAATTATGATTATTGGCGCCTGGCCGGGCGCATCACCGGCCCGATCGCCAAGGGGATTGCGCTGAGCCTGGATGGCGTCTGGTCGAAGCGCGATGGTTTCTACGATCTGGTCGATGCCAGCGGCAACAAGGTCGGCGACACCAATGACCGCGATCGCTATTTCCTGCGTGGTCAGGCGCTGATCGAACCCAGTGACGATCTGTCGATCCGGCTGATCGGCGATTATACCAATCGCGATGAAAGCTGCTGTGGCGCGGCCTATGTCGAAACGCGCGAACGGCGGCCGGCGACCGGCGGCGGCTATACCACCGCGCCGTTCAACCGCATCGGCGCGATTCTGGCCGGGCAGGGCAGCGTCTTCCCCACCGATCCCTATGATCGCGAACTGACCATCAGCGAAGGGCGCGACTATGTCAGCAAGCTCAAGGATTGGGGCGTTTCGGGCGAGATCAACTATGATCTGGGCGGCGCGAAACTGACCAGCATCACCGCCTATCGCGACTATAAATCCCGCGACTATGGCGATTATGACTATTCGGGCGCCGACCTTCTCTATCGCGATCCCAACACCTATCGCCAGTTCAAGACCTTCACCCAGGAATTGCGGGCGCAGGGTTCGGCCTTCAACGAGGCGCTCGACTGGCTGGTCGGCGGCTATTACGCCAATGAGAAGCTGACGCTGGAGGATAATATCCGCTTTGGCGCCGACTATGGTCGTTTTGCTGCCTGCCGCCTGATGGCGGGCGCGGGCGTCAACAGCAACTTCACTGCGGCGCAGCTGGCGGCCTGCGGCAGCGGTCTTGCCACTTCCGCACTGATCGGCGGCACCCAGGCCAATCTCAATGCCGGCCTGACCGCCGCGCTGATCAATGCCGGATTGCCGGCCGGCGTCGCGGCGGCACAGGCGGGGGCGATCTCCACCGGACTTGGCAATGGCCTGCGCGCGCTGGCGGCAATCCCGGAAGGCACCGGCGACGTCGCCTCCATCTATCGGCAGAAGAGCGAGAATTGGGCGCTCTTCACCCATAATATCATCCACATCACCAAGCGGCTCGATCTGACTCTGGGCCTGCGCTACACCCATGAATCGAAGAAATTCTCTTCGGATTTCAATAACAACAACGCGACCTGCGCGGCGTTGCAGGCATCTTCGCTGCCGACGCTGGCGACCAATGCGTCGCTGGGCAGCGCGGCGGCGCTGGCGGGCGGCATCCTGACGCTCGGCTGCCTTGGTAATGGCTCCACCACGCTCAATGCGCTCGACCTCAACGACAAGATCAGCGACGGCGAGTTCAGCGGCACGGCGGTGCTGTCGTGGAAGCCGATCGACGAGATGCTGGTCTATGGCAGCTATTCCAAGGGCTACAAGGCGGGCGGCTTCAATCTCGACCGCTTCCAGCTGGGATCGACCGGCCTGAACACGGTGCCGGCGGTCTATGCGCCGCGCACCAATGCCGATGTGACGAGCCTGCGCTTTGCCGCAGAGAAGGTCGATGCCTTCGAAATCGGCCTCAAATATACCCAGCCGAAATGGAGTGCGAACATCGCGGCCTTCCGCCAGGAGTTCAAGAATTTCCAGTTGAACACCTTCAACGGCACCAGCTTCGTCGTGCAGAATATCAATGGCTGCGACAGCGCCCTGTCGGCGGCGCGGACCTGCGATTCCGATGATGTCGGGCCGGGCCTGATCAGCCAGGGCGTGGAATTGGAACTGACGGCTTCACCGGTGCGCCACTTCCGCCTGACCGGCGGCCTGACCTATGCGCGGGCGAAATTCGCCAAGCGGCTGGTCGGCAGCGGCGATGGCAGTGTGCCGCTCGATCCGGCGCTGTTCCTGCTGCCCGGATCGATCAACAGCAATGCGCCGCAACTGGTGACGACCGCGAGCATGGCCTGGACGCCCGACATCGGGTCCAACGGCCTGTCCGCGCTCTTCTACATCGATGGCCGCATGATGAGCGACTATAATACCGGGTCCGACCTGTTCCCGGAAAAGGCGCAGGACGGCTTTGCCGTATTCAATGCGCGTGTCGGTCTGCGGGGCAAGGATCAGCGCTGGGCGGTCGAATTCTGGGGCCAGAATATCTTCAACCAGGATTATACCCAGGTCGCCTTCAGCAGCCCGCTCCAGTCGAGCAGCCCGGCGACATCGACCACCGGCCAGTTTGCGCAGGGCGCGCCGATGGCGAACCAGCTCATCTCCGCCTATCTGGCCGAACCCCGCACCTATGGCATCACCTTGCGGGGGCGTTTCTGATCATCCCCAGGCCACTCCGGGGGACGGGGCGGCTGAGGGGAGCGCGTTCGCCGAACAGGGCGGTGCCGACGCGAATGTCGGTGGCGCCCAGCATCAGGGCGGTTTCGAAATCGCCCGACATGCCCATCGACAGGCGCGGGAGGCCCTCTTCCCGCGCCATTTTTGCGAGCAGGGCAAAATAGGGTGCCGGTTCCACATCGGCCGGGGGCACGCACATCAGGCCGAGCAGGGGGATGTCGGCGTCGCGCGCGGCGGCGATCAGCGCCGGCACATCGGCGATCGGGCAACCGCCCTTCTGTTCTTCGGCACCGATATTCACCTGGATGAAGCAGGGCAGGCGCTTGGCCGCGGCATCCATCGCCTTGGCGAGCGCGGTCAGCAGCGAGAGGCGATCGAGCGAATGGATGACGTCGAACAGGGCGACCGCATCGGCCGCCTTGTTCGACTGAAGCTGGCCGACGAGATGTAGGGTGAGGTCGGCAAATTGCTCGCGCAGGGCGGGCCATTTGTCCTGGCTTTCCTGGACGCGGTTTTCGCCGAAGATGCGCTGGCCGGCGTGGATCAGCGGAAGGATCGCTTCGGCGGGCTGGGTCTTGGACACGGCGATCAGGTTGATGTCGTCGGCGCTGCGCTGGGTCAGGCGGGCGGCGCGGTCGATCTGGTCGCGCAGGGTGGCGAGGCGGGCCGCAGCTTCGGGGATGTCGATGGTCATGGCGGCTGCTATAGGCGATGGCCATGCACGCCCGCCACCGCAAAAAGCTGCCCGGCCTATGGCTGATGACCGATGAGCGGGTGGAGGATGCGTTGCTGCTGGCGGCGGCGGCGCGCTTGCCGCGCGGGCGGGCGGGAATCGTCTTCCGCCATTATCGCACCGAAGGGGTGAAACGGCGCGCGCTGTTCGAAGCGTTGCGAACGATCGCGCGGCGACGGCGGCTGGTGCTGATACTCGCGGGCGATGCGCGGACAGCGGCGGCCTGGCGCGCGGATGGCTGGCATGGGCGGGATGGGCCGAAAAATTTCCACAGACTTATCCACAGCCTGGCGGCGCATGATCGGCGGGAGCTTCAGGCGGCAGCGCGCGCGGATATGGTCTTCCTCTCGCCGCTGTTCCCGACCCGCTCGCATCCCGGTGCCGGAGCGTTGGGGCGGATCGGCTTTGCGGCGCTGGCGCGGCAGGCGAAGGCGCCGGTGATCGCGCTGGGCGGGGTCAGGGCCAAGCACCGGCATATGCTGCGTGGAATCGGTGCGGCCGGCTGGGCGGCGATCGACGGATTGACCGGTAATATATGAATCAGGGTCATGGGGCCTAGCGCGGATGTAGGCCTAATAGCCTGTGGATAAGTCGGTTAGGTTGGAGCGACGCCGTTCATCCTGTGGAGACCCGACATGACCGAACCGACCGACGCGCGCCGATCCTTTGGCGATCTGGCGCCCCATCTGGCGGAAATGACCGACAAGACCCTGTTCGGCGAAGTCTGGGCCGATCCGGCACTGTCGCCGCGCGACCGCAGCCTGGTCACCATAACCAGCCTCATCTCGCTCTATCGCGGCAATGAACTGCCCTTTCACCTGCAGCGGGCACTGGACAATGGGCTGACGCGCGAGGAGATCATCGCGACCATCACTCATCTGGCCTTTTATGCCGGCTGGCCGCCGGCCATGACGGCGCTGGGGATCGCCCGCAAGCTGTTCGACGATGCGCAGGACTAAGGCGGCGATGGGCGCATTGACGCTGGCCGCCTTCATGCTGGGCGTCGGGGCCGGGCGGCAGGCCAAGGCACAGGTCGCGCCCGACAAGCCGATCGTGCGGATCGCGGAGCTGGAGATCGATCCGGGCCGGATCGAGGAGTATAAGACCTATCTGCGCGAGGAGATTGCCGCGTCGGTGGCGCAGGAACCGGGCGTTCTGTCACTGTCGGCGGTGGCGATCGCCGGCCAGCCGGCCAGTATCCGCCTGCTGGAAGTCTATGCCAGCGATGCGGCCTATCAGGCGCATCTCAAGACACCGCATTTCCTGAAATATAAGCGGGGCACCGCCGACATGGTGCAGTCACTGCGCCTGATCGAGACGGAGCCGGTCATGCTCTGTGCCAAGGGCGGCGGCAGCTATTGCTGACGCGTCGGAGCGATCGGCATCAGGCGATGCCGATCATGCTTATCCCTGCCCAAACAGGCGATCAGAATTTGAAGATGGTGCCCAGATAGACGGCCTGGTTGTCCTGGCGCTCGTCGGTCATCGGGGTCAGGCGGCCGGCCACGCTGTTGTTGTAGCGGATGCCCGCCGTCACATTCAGGTTGCGGGTCAGCGAATAGGAACTGGCCAGATCCAGCGAATAATCCTTGTCCGCGCTCGGATTGCGAACGGTTGCGGTCGGCTCGCGCCGGCTTTCCAGCAGCACCTTGGTGCTGAAGCGATCCTTCTTGTCGTCATCCAGCGAGAAGTTCTTCGCATCGACCAGGGTTTCGACAGGAACCGGATCCAGCGCCTTGCGACCGGTCATTTCCGGTAGAGCAAACTTGCGCCAGCCATGCTCGCCATTCAGGCTGAAGCTGACCGGGGCGATGTTGACCGGAACTACCGAGCGGCTGGCCGCGACGCGATCGACATCGCTGGCGCGCACCATCACGGTGATCGAGCGCTGGCCGCTGAGCGAGCCGCTGGTCGGCGTGAAACGGAAATTCTGGCGACCGGCCGTGGCGGCGATCTTCGCATAGGCTGCCGCCAGCCGCGAATCCTTGGTCGTCGGCGTGAAGGAGGAAATGCTGCCCAGCGCGCCGAGCGATACCGGGGCGTCCTGATGCGGGCGAACGAGATCGGTTGCGGCGCCAAAAGCGGGCGACAGCATGAAGCCAGCGACGGCAATCGCCGAGCCTGCCAATGCCAAATGTCCCCGTGTCACACGCATGATTCGAATCTCTTCCCCACCGGTTATTTTTCAAGACGCATTAGACACCAAAAGGCGCCATTGACCAGAGGCGCTTTCCGCTTTTTGTCTGAGCTGTTGCACAGAGCACACAGACTTCGAGAACGGATTGCGACGATCCGTGGCGTGTCGAACCCGCGCGCCCCCTTGCCCAATGGCGCGCGTCGACTATAGAAGCGGGGCGTTTTTCGTCTTTTTCAAGCTAGGACATGCCTGATGGTCCGTCGCCTTCCCGTTACCCTTTCCTCCGGTCTTCTGCTGGCTGCGCTTCTGCCGCTTGCCGCATGCGGGGGCGGCGCGAAGGAACGGCCCAAGGCCGATCTGGCCGCGTCGAAGGTCACTACCATTGGCGTCAACGCCTATCTGTGGCGCGCCAGCCTGGACACGCTGTCCTTCATGCCGATGGTGCAGACCGATTCCAACGGCGGCGTCATCGTTACCGACTGGTATACCAATCCCAACACGCCGAGTGAGCGGATGAAGGTCACCGTGTCGATCCTGGACCAGGATCTGCGCGCCGACGCGCTGCGCGTGGCCGCCAGCCGACAGGTCAACCAGAATGGCCAGTGGGTCGATGCGCCGGTGCAGGCCGCGACGGTGCAGAAGCTGGAAGAGATCATCCTGACCAAGGCGCGCGACCTGCGCCGCATGGCGATCGGCTGAACCACCCCTTTCGGGCGCGACTGCTACGGTAACGCCCTGTTTTCAAACCATCGGGGCTGGGCTTTTACAGAGCCCAGCCCGCTTGCATTTGTAAGGACATGACATGCAAAGGCGCTTCAACCCGCTGGAGGCCGACGCCCGCTGGCAGGCCGTCTGGGACGAGAAGCAGAGCTTCAAGGCGGACGATGCCTCGACGAAGCCGCGCAGCTACGTGCTGGAGATGTTCCCCTATCCGTCGGGGCGCATCCATATCGGTCATGTCCGCAACTACTCGATGGGCGACGTGTTGGCGCGCTTCCGCCGGATGACCGGCCATGAAGTGCTGCATCCGATGGGCTGGGACGCGTTCGGCATGCCGGCCGAAAATGCGGCGATGGAAAAGAAGGTCCATCCGGGCGACTGGACCCGGTCCAACATCGCCAATATGCGCGCGCAGCTCAAAAAGCTGGGCTTCGCGATCGACTGGAGCCGCGAACTCGCCACCTGCGAGCCGGATTATTATGGCCATGAACAGGCGCTGTTCCTGGACATGCTGGAAGCAGGCCTGGTCTATCGCAAGGAAAGCCAGGTCAACTGGGATCCGGTCGACATGACCGTGCTGGCGAACGAGCAGGTGATCGACGGGCGCGGCTGGCGTTCTGGCGCGCTGGTCGAGAAGCGCAAGCTCAACCAGTGGTTCCTCAAGATCACCCAGTTTGCCGACGACCTGCTGGAGGGGCTGGGAACGCTCGACCAGTGGCCCGACAAGGTGCGGACCATGCAGGAAAACTGGATCGGCAAGTCGGTCGGCCTGCAGTTCAGCTTCAAGCCGGTCGCGCCGTTCGACAGCGCGATCGAGGTCTATTCGACCCGTCCTGACACGATTTTCGGCGCCAGCTTCGTCGCGATCGCCGCCGACCATCCGGTCGCCCAGGCCGTCGCCGCGAACAACCCCGATGCCGTTGCCTTCATCGAGAAGTGCAAGGAAGGCGGCACCACCGCGGCCGAGCTGGAAACGGCGGAGAAGCTGGGCTTCGACACCGGCCTGACGGTGGCGCATCCGTTCGATCCGGAATGGCATCTGCCCGTCTTCATCGCCAATTTCGTGCTGATGGACTATGGCACCGGCGCCGTCATGGGCGTGCCCGCACATGACCAGCGCGACCTCGACTTCGCGCGCAAATATATGCTGCCGGTCGAGCGGGTCGTCGCGCCGGAGGGCGAAGCCGATAAGCCGATCCATGACGAGGCCTATACCGGTCCCGGCCATCTGGTGAATTCGCGCTTCCTGGACGGCATGGCCGTCGAAGCCGCGAAGGCGGCCGTCATCGCCCGCGCCGAAGGTGAAGGCTGGGGCGCGGGCAAGACTGTGTTCCGCCTGCGCGACTGGGGCGTGTCGCGCCAGCGTTACTGGGGCACCCCGATCCCGGTCATCCATTGCGATGATTGTGGCGTGGTGGGCGTGCCCAAGGACCAGCTGCCCGTGACGCTGCCCGAGGATGTCAGCTTCGACATTCCCGGCAACCCGCTGGACCGCCACCCGAGCTGGAAGCATGTCGATTGCCCATCCTGTGGCAAGGCGGCGCGGCGCGAGACCGACACACTCGACACCTTCGCGGATTCGAGCTGGTATTTCATCCGCTTCGCCAGCCAGCCCGACGACAAGCCGTTCGATCGTGCGACCGTCGAGCAGTGGCTGCCGGTCGGCCAATATATTGGCGGCGTGGAACATGCGATCCTGCATCTTCTCTACGCCCGTTTCTGGACCCGCGCGCTGCAGCATATGGGCCAGCTCGGTTTTGCCGAGCCCTTCACCGGCCTGTTCACCCAGGGCATGGTGACGCACGAGACCTATAAGGCTGGGGATGGCAGCTGGCTGTCGCCGCAGGAAATCAAGAAGTCCGGCGACGACTATGTCCATATCGAGAGCGGTGCGCCGGTTACGGTCGGTCGCGTCGAGAAGATGTCCAAGTCGAAGAAGAATGTCGTCGATCCCGATGACATCATCGAACAATATGGTGCCGACGCCGTGCGCTGGTTCATGCTGTCGGACAGCCCGCCCGAGCGCGACCTGCCCTGGACCGAGGCGGGCATCGAGGGCAGCTGGCGCTTCGTCAACCGCGTCTGGCGCCTGTTCGGCGAAGCCGATGCGGCAGCCGAAGGCCAGGACAAGGCTCTGGATCGCAAGCTGCACCAGACGATCGACGGCGTCGCCAAGGATATCGAGGCGCTGGGCTTCAACAAGGCCGTCGCCAAGATCTATGAGCTGGTGAACGCGATCGAGAAGGCCAAGCCGTCGGCCAGCCGCACCGCGGCGATCCGCGCGCTGGCGCTGTTGGTGGCACCGATGACCCCGCATCTGGCCGAAGAGGGCTGGGCCGAGATGGCGCAGGACGGCCTGATAGCCGAAGCCGCCTGGCCGGCGGTCGATCCGGCGCTGCTGGTCGAGGACGAAGTGACCATCGCCTGCCAGGTGATGGGCAAGCTGCGCGACACCATCACCGTGCCCAAGGGCACGTCCAAGGATGAACTGGAAAAGCTGGCGCTGGCCGCGCCGAACGTGGTTCGCACGCTGGATGGCGCCACCCCCAAGAAGGTGATCGTGGTGCCCGATCGTCTGGTCAATCTGGTCATCTGACCTGTGCCCGTCACCCCGACCTTTGGTTCGACAAGGGCGGGGTGACGGGATAAGGATCATGCCCATGAAGCGCATCCTTCCCCTCGTCGCCCTGACTCTTCTCACCGCGCCCCTTCTCACCGCCTGCGGGCTGCGCCCGGTCTATGGCGGCGGCAGTCATGGCGCGGTGGCGCAGGGGCTGGGCCATGTCGAGGTGCAGGATATTGTAGGCAAGAGCGGCTGGCTGATGCGCAATGCGCTCAACGACCGGCTGGATGCGATCAGCAATGGCTCCGGCCCCAGCTACAGGCTGGTGGTCAAGCTGGATGACCAGATCAGCGGCTTTGGTCTGCGGTCCGACGCTGCGATCACCCGTGAACGGCGCACGCTGCGCGCGCGCTATCAGTTGATCGATGAAGCGACCGGCGCGCAGGTGCTGGACGATAGCGCCAGTTCCGACGCGGGCATCAACGCGACGTCGAGCGAATATGCGACGATCGCGGCCGAAGATACGGCGCTGGAGCGGCTGTCGCAGATCGTTGCCGACCAGATCGTCACCCGCCTGGCGCTGTATGCGACGCGCAAGGAAGCGGGACAGACTTCGGCATCGGCGCCGGCCGCGCAGTGAAGGCCCGGACGTGAAGGCCAATCGCGGACAGATTGAAAAGGCGCTCGACGCGCCGACGCCCGACATTCGTTTCTTCCTGCTCTATGGCCCTGATGAGGCCGGCAGCGGTGCGCTGGCCAAGCGGCTGGAGCGGGCGATGGGGCCGGGCGCCGAGCGATTCGACCTGGACGTGGCGACGCTGCGCGAGGATCCGGCACGGCTGGCCGACGAGGCTGCGTCCTTCTCCATGTTCGGTGACAAGCGCTGGATCCGCATCAACGGCACGGGTGATGAATCGCTGCCGGCGGTGACCGCGTTGCTGGAAGCCGAAGCGGCCGGCAATCCGGTGATCGCGATTGCCGGCGCGCTCAAGGCGACGTCGAAACTGGTCAAGCTGGCGCAGGACCATAAGGGCTGCATGGCCTTCATCTCTTACCAGCCCGATGCGCGCGAGGCGGAGCAGATCGCCATGGCCATTGCGCGCGAAAATGGTCTGCGCCTGCCGCAGGAACTGGCCCGGCGGATCGTCGACCTGGCCAATGGCGATCGTGCGTTGATGGGCGGCGAGATCGAGAAGCTTGTCCTCTATCTCGACGCCGCGCCGGAACAGCCGCGCGAGGCGACGGCGGAGGCGCTGGACGCGCTGTCGGCCGACAATCCCGATTCCGATGCCGCGCCGCTGGTCAATGCGGTGCTGGGCGGCGACCTCAGGGCGATGCACAAGGAACTCAACAATCTGGCGGAGATCGGCGCGGCCATGGCGTCGGTGATCCGGCCGTTGCTGACCCGTGCCATGCTGATCGCCAATATCCGCGCCGATTTCGACAGCAGCGGGCGGCTGGAGGCGGCGGTGGATTCGGCCGGAAAGGCGGTCTTCTGGAAGGAGAAGGGGCTGGTCACCCGCCAGGTGCGGCTGTGGGACGCGACCGGTATCGCCCGCGTCATCCAGCGTCTGGCCCAGGCCGAACGGTCCAGCCGTGGCGGCAAGGGGCTGGGCGACCTGTTGGTGCGGCACGAACTGCTCGCGATCACACGGCAAGCGGCGCGCGAACGGGCCTGATCGCGGGCTTGATAAGCATCCGGGTGGACGCCATATTGCGGCCATGGAAAAGCTGGACCTGAGCGAAGCCGAATGGCGTGCGCGCCTTTCCCCCGAACAATATCATGTGCTGCGCGAAGCGGGCACCGAACGCGCTTTCACTGGCAAATATAACAGCAACAAGGCCGATGGCGTCTATTTTTGCGCTGGCTGTGGCACGGAACTGTTCGATGCCGAGGAAAAATATGACAGCGGGTCGGGCTGGCCCAGCTTCACTGCGCCGGTCGATATCGACGCGGTCGAGGAAATTCGCGACGCCAGCCATGGCATGATGCGGACCGAAGTCCGCTGTGCCACCTGCGAAGGCCATCTGGGCCATGTCTTTCCCGATGGTCCCGGCGTCAACGGCCTGCGTTACTGCATGAACAGCGCATCGCTGGACTTCAAACCGCGCGGCGACGCGGAATAAGGACAGGCCGGCACTGTGGTCGGGCGCAACTCGCTGTCCGGCGCGGCGCTTTCGGCTGTCCGCCAATGATATTCATCGCGGGTAAAGCCGCATCATCCTTACAGACCGGGGAGTTTTCCGGACGAGCGCCCTGATTTGCGCTGGTCCGGGCCGGTAATAGCGCGTATCCGGGGCGGCAAATGGCACGATCTGACAAGAGCAAGAAGGCGCCGGGCAAGGCGAAGAAATGGCTGGTGCGCGGACTCAAGATCGGTCTGGTCGGCGCCGTCGCCGGATTGGTCGCGATCGGCGTGGCCGTGTTCATCGCGATGCAGTCACTACCTGACTATAACAGCCTCAAATCCTCCCCCAATGGCCAGATGATCCGCGTCCATGCTGCGGACGGATCGGTCATCGTCTCCCTGGGGCCAAGCTTTGGCCGCTGGCTGAGCTATGACCAGATCCCCTCGGTCATGGTCGACGCGATGGTGTCGACCGAGGATCGGCGTTTCTACATGCACCCCGGCGTCGATCCGGTCGGCATGGCACGCGCGGCCTGGGTCGCGCTGGAACGGCGCGGCAGCGGCCGGCGTTGGCAGGGGGCGTCGACCATCACCCAGCAGGTCGCGCGCAACATCTTCCTCAACAACAGCTATAGCTGGGGCCGCAAGGTCCGCGAGATGGTGCTGGCGATGGCGCTGGAGCGCAAATTCTCCAAGCAGCAGATCCTGGAACTCTATCTCAACAAGGTTTATTTCGGCGGGGGTGCCTATGGCATTGATGCGGCCAGCCGCAAATTCTTCGGCCATCCCGCGCAGAGCCTGGACCTGCCCGAGGCGGCGATCATCGCCGGCCTGGTAAAGGCGCCGTCCAGCTACTCCCCCACCGCCGATGCCGAGGCCGCGATCGGCCGCGCCGGCGTGGTGCTCGACCTGATGCAGGAAAATGGCAAGATCAGCGCTGCCGATCATGCCAATGCCAATCTGGCCGGCGTCCGCATGGCGCCCGAGCCGCCGCAGAACAGCGTGCGCTATTTCACCGACTGGGCGCTGCCGCAGCTCGATACGCTGATCGACGAGCCCAATGAGCCGCTGGAAGTCTATACGACCATCGACCTTGGCATGCAGAATGCGGCGACCGCGGCGGTGAAGGCCAATGTGTCGAACGGCATGCAGGGCGCGCTGGTCAGCCTGGATCGCGACGGGGCGGTGCGCGCCATGGTCGGCGGGCTCGACTATGTGACGTCCAACTACAACCGCGCGACGACGGCCGTGCGCCAGCCGGGGTCAGCCTGGAAGATCTTCGTCTATATGGCGGCGCTGGAGGCAGGCTATACGCCCGATACCGGCGTTACCGACGAGCCGGTGACGATCAATGGCTGGAGCCCGCGCAACAGCAATGGCCGCTTTGCCGGCGCGATCGATATCCGCACCGCCTTTGCCTATTCGATCAACACGGTCGCGGCGAAGCTGGGCGTGGAGGTCGGCTTTCCGACGGTCGCCGACATGGCCCGCCGCTTCGGTATCACCACGCCGATCAACACGCATCCTTCGATGGTGCTGGGCACGTCGGACGTGCGCCTGATCGACATGACCCGTGCCTTCGCCTCGATCGCGCGCAAGGGCGTGGCGGTGACACCTTATGGCATCACCAAGGTGACGACCGCCGACGGGCGGATGCTCTACCAGCATCAGGATGACACCAGCCGTGTGCTGGTGGCGCCCTGGGTCGCGGCGGGCATGACCGACCTGATGCAGACCGCGGTCAGCACCGGCACCGGCAGGGCGGCGCAGATCGGTCGCCCGGTCGCGGGCAAGACCGGCACCACCAACAGCGGCAAGGATGGCTGGTTCCTGGGCTTTTCCAGCGGCATCACCACCGGCGTCTGGGTCGGCCGCGATGACGCCAAGGCGGTGCCTTCGCTCTATGGCGGTCGCGCGCCTGCCCACGCCTTTGCCGATTATATGAAGGTTGCCGTCGCCAAGCGGCCGGTGGAGCAGTTCGAGACCCAGGTCACCCTGCCCGAATGGCAGCTGGAGCCGGACGAGGAGGCCTATTATGGCCAGCCGGATAACGGCATGGAAGGCGGCATGATGGTCGATGAAAATGGCCTGCCGATCGACCGTGCCCGGCCCGCTGGCAGCGAGGCGGAGGATGAGGAGGATACGGCGCAACCCGATCCGGCCGATCGCCCTGCGCCGCCGCGCCTGGACCAGCAATGGATCGACAATGTGCTGGGCCGCACGCCGCGCCAGCGCCAGCCGGCCCAGCAGCGCCCGGACAATCCCTGATCCGGTTTCTCATCGCCCCTGATGGGGCGCTGAGGCCGCAAGCCGGACCGGATCGAGCGCGCCGGTGTCGGGCAGCAGGAAATCCACCTTGCCCCGGCCAAAGTCGATCGCCACCCGATCGAACAGCCGCAGCGCGTTCATCCCCAGCATCAGTGCCGGCTTGTCGGCAAGGCCCAGTTCGGCGAAGGGGCTGGCCTCGGCGAACAGCACCGGCACGCCGGTCAGCTTGACCCGGCCCATGCGCACGAAATCCAGCCGTCCGACATCGCCGGTCAGCGTATCGCCCGTCACGCTGATCAGGCTGGCCTGCAGCAGTGCGGGCGCGCGTTTCTTGCGGATCAGCTTGTCGCGCAGCGCCAGATTGCCGACGCTGAAATTGGCGCCGGTATCCAGGATGATGTTCACCTTCATCCCGTTGACGTCGGAATCGATAAGGATCAGCTGCCCCTTGCGCCGCCGCGCCTCGACGATGATCGCGTCGGGATCGCGCGGGGGCAGGCGGCGGCTTTCGCTGATCTCCATCCGGCCGGTACGGAAATTGAGCAGTACGCGCTTGGCGTGCAGGCTGTCGAGACCGAGCAGCCCGGCGGCGCCCAGATGCTCGCCGTTCAGCACCGGTGCCTCGATATCGTCTACCGTCGATCCCCCGAAGCCGAGCCGGGGGACGGCGACGGTCGGCACCTGCGCCTTGCCGGTCATGCTGAGGATGGTGACGATCCGCCGATTGGGCAAAGCGAGACGGTCGGCCAGGTCGCGGGCGATGACGGTGCGTTGCGAGCCGGTATCGATGACGAAGTTCCACGGTCCCTTGCCGCCGATGCTGATGGGAATGGTGACACGATCGTCGAGCGAGGGACCGGTGCGGACGACGGTGGGCGGTATGTCGGGATCAAGCGGGGGGCTGTCCTGCGCTGCTAGCGGCAGCGCGATAAGCGCGCCCGTGGCGATCGCCAGCAGGGCACGGAAATAACGCATCTCCTCATCCTTCCGATATTTTATGTCGCATCATATCACGCGGCAGGACATGGCGTCCATCGCCGCAGATGGGGCACCACCTGTCGAAAACCGCCGCATAGCTCCCGAATTCAGGCGGAATAGGGAAATGTCCTCGCTTGACTTGCAGGCAGCGCGGTCGCTAAACGCCAATCATATCCCTCGCCCGTCCGGCGCGAGGCCTTCCCGAGACATCGACCGGGCCAATTCTCCCTTATTTACCCGGCTATTCTATCCCTCACTCCATCGGACCGACTCGCAATGCATCTCAAGGACCTCAAGAAACAGCCGCCTGCCGACCTCGTCACCATGGCCGAGGAACTGGGCGTCGAGGGCGCATCGACCCTGCGCAAGCAGGATTTGATGTTCGCCATCCTGAAGGCCGAGGCCGAAAATGGCGAACAGATCATGGGAGAGGGCACGATCGAGGTGCTGCCCGACGGCTTCGGCTTCCTGCGTAGCCCGGAAGCCAATTTCCTGGCTGGTCCCGACGACATCTATGTCTCGCCCAACCAGGTTCGCCGCTTCGGCCTGCGCACCGGCGATACGGTGGAAGGTGAAATTCGCGCGCCCAAGGACGGCGAGCGCTATTTTGCCCTGACCAAGCTGCTGTCGATCAATTTCGATGACCCCGATGTCGTCCGTCATCGCGTCAATTTCGACAATCTGACGCCGCTTTATCCCGAGCAGAAGCTGCGCCTCGACACGCTCGACCCGACCATCAAGGACAAGTCGGCCCGTGTCATCGATATCGTTTCGCCGCAGGGCAAGGGCCAGCGCACGCTGATCGTCGCGCCGCCGCGCGTCGGCAAGACGGTGATGCTGCAGAACATCGCCAAGGCCATCACCGACAATCATCCCGAAGTCTTCCTGATCGTCCTGCTGATCGACGAGCGTCCGGAAGAAGTCACCGACATGCAGCGCAGCGTGAAGGGCGAAGTCGTCTCCTCGACCTTCGACGAGCCTGCCACCCGCCACGTCCAGGTCGCTGAAATGGTGATCGAGAAGGCCAAGCGTCTGGTCGAGCACAAGAAGGATGTCGTCATCCTGCTCGACTCGATCACCCGTCTCGGCCGCGCCTACAACACTGTCGTGCCCTCGTCGGGCAAGGTGCTGACCGGCGGTGTCGACGCCAACGCGCTGCAGCGCCCGAAGCGCTTTTTCGGCGCCGCGCGCAACATCGAGGAGGGCGGCTCGCTCTCGATCATCGCGACCGCACTGATCGACACCGGCAGTCGCATGGACGAAGTCATCTTCGAAGAGTTCAAGGGCACCGGCAACTCGGAAATCGTGCTGGACCGCAAGGTCGCGGACAAGCGCATCTTCCCGGCGCTGGATGTCGGAAAGTCCGGCACCCGCAAGGAAGAACTGCTGGTTGAGAAGCCGACGCTCAGCAAGATGTGGGTGCTGCGCCGCATCCTTATGCAGATGGGCACGGTCGACGCGATGGAGTTCCTGCTCGACAAGATGAAGGATTCCAAGACCAACGAAGATTTCTTCGCGACCATGAACCAGTAAGCGTCGGGACGGCTGCGCGGATGTGCAGCCACCCCGCCATATATTTTGCGGTGAGAGCCGGGCCATGTATATGGTCCGGCTCTCTTCATTTTCACATATAGGGACGTTAGGCCGTCATGCTCGACCTTATCGCCACCGCCGCTTCAGCCGCACAGGGGTTCGGTTCCCCCGCGGATATCTGGCAGCATATCGTCAACGACTTCAGCAATATCGGGACGCCCAGCGCCCTGGCCGCCTTTGGTCAGGTGCTGATGATCGATATCCTGCTGGCGGGCGACAATGCGATTGTCGTCGGTGCGCTGGCCGCCGGCCTGCCGCCCAAGCAGCGCCAGCAGGTGATCCTGATCGGTATCATCGCCGCGCTGGTGCTGCGCATCGGCTTTGCGCTGGTGGTCAGCCAGCTGATGCAGATTGTCGGCCTCATCCTGGCTGGCGGCCTGTTGCTGCTGTGGGTCAGTTGGAAGATGTGGCGCGAATTGCGGCCAAATGCCGGGGCGCACACGCCTGATGATCCGAGCGACGATGATGTGTCGGGCCTGCACCCGGCCAAGAGCTTTGCTGCCGCTGCCTGGTCGGTGGCGATCGCCGATGTCAGCATGAGCCTGGACAATGTACTGGCTGTGGCCGGCGCGGCGCGCGAGCATCCCGGTATCCTGATCATCGGCCTGATCCTATCGGTCGCGATGATGGGCATCGCGGCGAACATCATCGCCAAATATATCGAGCGCTTCCGCTGGCTGGCCTATATCGGCCTTGCGGTGATCGTCTATGTCGCCTGTTCGATGATCTATGACGGCATCATGGACCGGTCGGTCGGCGTGCTGACGCTCTTCTGATCGACCGTAGAATCGGTTGGAAATCGGCCCGCCCGCGCTCAGTCGTCGGCGGGCCTTTTCATGCCGACGGGGCGCCAGGGGTGGCCGATCCAGCGCGAGACGGCATCGCGCAGGCCCCAGCGCAGGTTGATGCGCCGTTCGGTGATGCCTGGCAGGCTCCACAGGTCGAGGCCCACCAGCGGGCGGAAGGGGTTGCGCCGGCCATAGGCCCAGAGTTCGACGCGGGTAGAGCGCTGCGCTGCTTCGCCCCGCGCATGGAAGCCAAATGTGTCGGCGATCACCAATGTGTTGGCAGGGACTGGAAACTGGCGCGGCGGTGGCAGGCCAAGGCCGGCCAGCTCGGCTTCCTCGATCCGCAGCGAACCGCGCGCCGACAGACGGCAATCGCCATCACGCGCTGTCAGGCTGCGCTGCTTCTCCCATGCCGCGCGAGCCGGGGTCAGCCGGTGTGATCCGGGGACATAGGTAAAGGGGCCACCTTCGGCCGGGACGTCCTCCAGGAACAGCCAGGCCTTCATTGCGGGATGGAAGGTGTCGGCATGCAGCTGGGTCTGCGGGTCGGGGGCGCCTTCCCGCCGGTGGGTGAGAATGGTCTGGATGTAGATCAGCGGCTCGACATTGAATCCGGCCGCATAGCGCGCCAGCGCACGCCAGCGAGGATGATCGAGAAAGTGCGCCGCTGCCGGCATGGCGTGCCGGGCAGCGCCGTTCAGCGCGAAGCGGCGTGTGATGGTATGACCCTGCGCCATTTCACGTGGAACAGCCTGATAGGCGGCAATCTGCTCGCGCAGGGCAGCAAACTGCTCCGGCGGCAGGAAATCGCGAATCTCGATGAAACCGTCGCGATCAAAGGCATGACGATCGGCTGCGGAAATATCTGCGGCGAGACGTGAGCGACGACGGGCTGTCATCCATTGGGCGAGCCGGACGCGCCCGATATGGAGGCCCAGTGCATTGAGGCGGGACGAGCCGATCAGAGGATTGTCGAGAAAGGATTTGGCGCCGGTCGCCAGCTGCACGGTCCACCATGGCAGCAGGATCAGCTTGGCCAGTCGGGACATGTTCTTGTTCTTTCGGGACGGCGACATCTCTCGTCGAATACTGCAAATGACGATCAATAGGGAAGGGTGGGCAGATTGCCTGCCCAAAAAAAGGGACGGCATGTGTAGTGTAATGCCGCCCCTGATGAGATTATGAAGATCAGCCAGAGGCTTAGGGGATCAGGATGGTGCTGCCGGTCGTCTGGCGCCCTTCCAGCGCACGATGGGCGTCCGCGGCGTCGGCGAGAGCGAAGCTCTGGCCGATCCGGGCCGACACGATGCCGCGAGCCATCCGGTCGAACAGCCGTTCAGCGGTGTTGGCCAGATCCTCCGCCGTCGCGACATAGTCGAACAGGGTCGGGCGGCTGACATAGAGCGAGCCGTTGCGACTGAGGTCGAGCAGGCTGATTGGCGGGACCGCGCCCGACGCATTGCCATAGCTGACCAGCAGGCCGCGCCGGCGCAGGCTGGCAAGCGAGGCGGCCCAGCTATCCTTGCCGACGCCATCATAGGCAACGGCCACACCGGCGCCACCGGTCAGATTGCGCACCTGGGCGGCCAGACCGTCGAGCGGGCCGGACAGGCTGTGGTCTGCATCGACCCCGGCTGCCTTTTCCGCCGAGCCGCTATGGGCGATCACTACCACACCCTTGTCGCGCAGCCAGGGCACCAGCACCGATCCCACACCACCGGCTGCGGCATGGACCAGCGCCACATCACCGGGCAGCAGGTCGATCATGTCCTCGGCCAGATAGCAGGCGGTCATGCCCTTGAGCATCATTGCGGCGGCATCGGCCGTCGTCACGCTATCGGGGATATGCACGACCCGGTCGGCCGGGACGATGCGGTGGGTGGCATAGGCACCCAGGCCGGCGGCGCAGCCGACCTTGTCACCCACGGCAAGACCGGTGACGCCAGCACCCACTGCGACGATATGACCGGCGCCTTCCGATCCGAGGGTGAGAGGCAGGGGAGCGGGGTAGAGGCCGGTGCGATAATAGGTGTCGATGAAATTGAGGCCGACCGCATCCTGCGCGATCAGCACCTCGCCTTCACCGGGCGTGCCCGGATCGAAACTCTCCCGCTCGATCGCCTCAGGCCCGCCATGGGCCCGGACGATCATCCGCCATGCGTCGCCCGACATCAGGCGAGCGCCTGCGCGAAGAAGTCGGCAGTGCGGCGGTCGGCCAGTTGGGCGGCTTCCTCGACGCGGCGATCGCCCATCTCGGCGGCGAAGCCATGATCAAGTCCCTCATAGTCATGCAGGGTGACGTGGCGGTTGTCCTTCAGACCTTCATGCATCTTCGCCTGTACCTCTGGCGGGACGAAGCCGTCATGGGTGGGGATATGCAGCATGGTCGGCTTGCCGATGGCATGCTGCTCGCCCAGAAGCCCGTCGATGCCCACGCCATAATAGCCGACAAAGGCATCGCCATCGGTGCGACAGGCGGTCATGAAGGCGACACGGCCACCCAGGCAATAGCCGACAACGCCGACCTTGGCCGGTCCTTCGAGCATCGCGCGCGCAGCGCGGATGGTCGCCTCGATATCGCGGACGCCCTGATCCTGATTGAAGCGGGGGATATAGGCGAGTGCCTGCTGCATCTGTTCGGGGATGTCGGCGTCCAGCTCGATATGCGGATCGATACGCCAGAACAGGTCGGGCGCGATCGCCAGATAGCCAGCCTTGGCCCAGCTGTCGCACTTGCGGCGAATGCCTTCATTGACGCCGAAAATCTCCTGGATGACGATGATCGCCGCCTTGGCCGGGCTGTCGGGCGTGGCGACATAGGCGTCGAACTGGCCGTCACCTTCCAGCGTCTTGATCGGAATATAGTCTGCCATGGGATATCCTTCCGCCTTGGGGAGTCTGTAGGTCGAGGCGCATATTGGCGCCTTGGGCGAGGGGTGCAAGCGCGCTGTCGCGCCCAAAAAATTTGCCATCGCTGGCCTGTTTGCGGCATGAGATGAAACATTGGCGGACATCCGCTACCGGAAGGGCGCCACAAGGAAGGGCAGCAGATGAAAGTGACCGTCGACGTGGATTGCACCCCGGCTGAGGCGCGCGCCTTTCTGGGCCTGCCGGACGTCAGCCCCATCCACGACAAATATATCAAGACCATGCTCGACGGCATGGACGGCATCGGCAGTGTCGAGCAGATGGAGACGCTGTTCAAGAGCTTCTCGCCGATGGGCGATGCGGGTGTCCGCCTGTTCAAGCAGATGATGGACATTGGCCTGGCCGGCATGGCGGGCAAGAATGGCGACAAGAAGGATTAAGTGAGCGAGACGATCTTCGCCCTGTCGAGCGGTGCGCCGCCGGCGGGGATTGGCGTGGTGCGCGTCAGCGGCCCGATGGCGGGCGCGGCGTTGCAGGCGCTGGCCGGGCGACTGCCCACCCCCCGCATGGCAAGCCTGGCGCTGCTGACCGATCCGCGCGATGGCGCGCCGCTCGACCGGGCGCTGCTGCTGTGGCTGCCGGGGCCGCGCACCGTGACGGGCGAGGATATGGCCGAACTCCATTGCCATGGCGGCCGGGCGGTGATCGCCGCGGTCGAGGCGGCGCTGGGTGCGATGCCACAGTTGCGCCGCGCAACTGCGGGCGAGTTCACCCGTCGTGCCTTTGCCCATGGCCGCATGGACCTGAACGAGGTGGAGGGGCTGGCCGATCTGCTGGCGGCAGAGACGCAGCAGCAGCGGCGCGCGGCGCTGGCGATGATGGAGGGCCATTTCTCGCAACGGATCGACGGCTGGCGAATGCGCCTGCTTGATCTGTCGGCGATGGCCGAGGCGGCGCTCGACTTCTCCGACGAGGATGATGTGCCCGACGCCGATATCGAGGCGCGGATCGGGCAGGGGGTGACGGCACTGGCACAGGATGTCGGTGCGTTGTTGTCTGCGCCATCTGCCGAGCGGCTGCGCGACGGCATCCGGGTGGTGCTGGCCGGGCCGCCCAATGCCGGCAAGTCGACCTTGCTCAATCGACTGGTGGGGCGCGAGGCAGCGATCGTGTCCAACATTGCCGGCACTACCCGCGACCGGATCGAGGTGCCCGCTGCGATCGGCGGCACGGCCTTTCTGTTCACCGACACGGCTGGGCTGCGCGACGAGACTGGGGACGCGATCGAGGCGATCGGCATCGACCGCGCCCGGGCGGCGATGGAGGCGGCGGATATCATCCTGTGGCTGGGCGACCCAGCCGAGGCACCGCGCGAGGATGCGCTGCTGATCGCGGCGCAGAGCGATGTCGCGTTATATGGTTCCGACCGGCCCGGCCTGCGCCTGTCGGCGCGGACGGGCGAGGGGGTGGACGCACTGGTGGCGATGCTGCTCGATCGGGCGGCGACGCTGCTGCCGGGCGAGGGCGACTATGCGCTGCATGCGCGGCAACGGGACGGCGTGCGCCAACTGCACGATCATCTGCTCGCCGCAGGAGAAGCCCGCGACCTGCTGGTGCTGGCGGAGGAATTGCGTCTGGGACGGCGGACGATTGATGCGCTGACCGGACAGGCTGGGACCGAGGATATGCTCGACCGTCTCTTCTCGGGATTCTGTATCGGGAAGTAAGCGAAGTTTACGCGAGTGATGGCTGATAGTGCGATGTTCCACGTGGAACGCTTTTGACCGCAGGCCCCTGAATCTGATATGGGGCCGCCATGCAAACAAGCTATGATGTGATCGTGGTCGGTGGCGGCCATGCCGGCTGCGAGGCTGCCGCTGCGGCAGCGCGCAAGGGCGCAGCGGTGGCGCTGCTGACCTTCGAGCGAGCGACCGTGGGTGCCATGTCCTGCAACCCGGCGATCGGTGGTCTGGGCAAGGGCCATCTCGTCCGCGAAGTGGATGCACTCGACGGCTTGATCGGCCGCGCCGCCGACGCCGGTGCCATCCATTATCGCATGCTCAATAGCAGCAAGGGCGCCGCCGTGCAGGGGCCGCGCGTGCAGGCCGACCGCAAGCGCTACAAGGCGGCGATCCATCAGATGCTCGACGTCCAGGCAGGCCTTGAGATTGTCGAGGGCGAGGCAGTGGGCTTGGTCGTCCGCGAGGGTGCTGTGGCGGGTCTGGCGCTGGCCGATGGCCGGACGCTGGAGGCGCCCTCGGTCGTGCTGGCGACCGGCACCTTCCTCGGCGGCAAATTGTTCCGGGGCGAGGATGTGGATGTCGGTGGCCGCACCGGCGAGCGGGCGGCAACGGCGCTGGGCGTGCAGTTGCGCGAGATCGGCCTGCCGATCGGCCGCCTGAAGACCGGGACGCCGCCGCGCATTGATGGGCGCACCATCGATTGGTCAGTGCTGGAGGAGCAGGCGTCGGATGGCGCGGGCTGGACCATGTCGCCGCTGTCAGATCATCGGCCGCTGCCGCAACTGGCCTGTGCCATCACCCGCACCAATGAACGGACCCATGCCATCATCCGCGAGGGGCTGGGGCGTTCGCCTCTATTCAGCGGCGCGATCGAGGGGCGGGGGCCACGTTACTGCCCGTCGATCGAGGATAAGGTGATCCGCTTCGGCGATCGCGACGGCCATCAGATTTTCCTGGAGCCGGAAGGGTTGGATGACCCGCTGGTCTATCCCAATGGCATCAGCACTTCGCTGCCGGCTGACGTCCAGTTGGCCATGATACGGTCCATGCGCGGGCTGGAGCAGGCGGAGATCGTCGTGCCGGGATATGCGGTCGAATATGACCATATCGATCCGCGCGCGCTGGATGCCAGTCTGGAAGTGCGGGCACTGCCCGGCCTCTTCTGCGCGGGGCAGATCAATGGCACGACCGGCTATGAGGAGGCTGCTGCCCAGGGGTTGGTCGCCGGCACCAATGCTGCGGCGCGGGCGCGGGGTGAGGCGCCGATGATTCTTGATCGGGCCAGTTCCTATATCGGCGTGATGATCGACGATCTGGTGCTGCAGGGCGTGACCGAACCCTATCGCATGCTGACCGCGCGCGCCGAATATCGGCTGCGACTGCGCGCTGACAATGCCGAGACGCGGCTGGGGGAGATCGGTATGGCGCATGGTATCATCGGCCCTGATCGGGCGGCGCGCTTCGCCGCACGGACCAGTGCGCGCGTCGCGATCGAAGCGGAACTGGCGCGACCCTTTACCGCGACCGAGATGGCGCGGGCGGGGGCAACGGTGCGGCAGGATGGCGCGCGGCGCAGCCTGTTCGAATGGGCGCGCTTCCCCGAGGTGCAGGCCGACCTGCTGGTGACGCTGGCACCGAGTCTGGCGGATGCCCCCGCCGATCTGCGGGCGGAGATTTTGGAAGACGCCCATTACGCGCCCTATCTCGAACGGCAGGATGCGGAGATCGCCGCACTGCGTCGGGACGAGCGCGTGGCGATTCCGACGGACTTCGACTTTGCCAGCGTCGGCGGCCTGTCGACCGAGATGATCGAGCGGCTGGACGGGGCGCGTCCTGACACGCTAGCCGCTGCGGGCCGTATCCGCGGCATCACCCCGGCGGCGCTCGCTGCCATCCTTGTCCATGTGCGGCGGAAGGCAGCATGACCGAAGACGAAGCGCGGGCCTGGCTCGATGCGCATTTTGATGTTCCACGTGAAACATGGGATCGGCTGGAGCGCTATGTGTCGCTTTTGCTGTCCGCGATGGAGGAGCAGAATCTGATCGCCGAATCGACCCGGCCCCATGTCTGGGCGCGGCATATCGTCGACTCGGCCCAGCTGCTGTTGCATGCCAAGGATGCGGGGGAGGGGCCTTGGATGGACCTGGGCTCCGGCGCCGGCCTGCCCGGTATCGTTGTCGCCAGCCTGTCCGACGGGCCGTTGATCATGGTCGAATCGCGCCGCAAGCGAATCGATTTCCTCAATGATGTGATCGCGGAGCTGGGGCTGCGCAACGCATCGGTCTTTGGCGGGCGGGTCGAGATTGCGCCGCCCACCCGGTCTGCCGTCATCAGCGCCCGCGCCTATGCGCCGCTGCCAAAATTGCTCCAGTCGGCCCAGCATCTGGCCGATGAAAAGACGATTTGGGTGCTGCCCAAGGGACGAAATGCGCAGAATGAACTGGAGACCGCGCGTCCGGCATGGCAAGGTGCGTTTCATGTGGAACGCAGCGTGACCGACGCCGACAGCGCCATCATCGTCGCGCGATCCGTCAAACCTGTCAAAAAGAAGGGTCGAGGATGATTTGTATCGCCATCGCCAATCAGAAGGGCGGAGTCGGCAAGACCACAACGGCCATCAATCTGGCGACCGGCCTGGCCGCGACGGGCCTGCGCGTGCTGCTGGTCGATCTTGATCCGCAGGGCAATGCATCGACCGGGCTGGGCGTCTATCAGGCCGACCGGACCCGATCGAGCTATGACCTGCTGGTCGGCAATTGCGAACTGGACGAAGCGGTCGTCACCACCCGTGTGCCTAAGCTGGACTTGATCCCCGCGACCCAGGATCTGTCGGGCGCCGAGATCGAGCTGATCGACTATGAGCAGCGCACTCATCGTCTGGAACGGGTACTGGCCGAGGCCCCGGCTGGCCGCTGGGACATCTGCCTGATCGACTGCCCGCCGTCTCTCGGCCTGCTGACGGTCAATGCGATGGTGGCGGCACAATCGCTGCTGGTGCCGTTGCAGTGCGAATTTTTCGCGCTGGAAGGGCTGTCGCAGCTGTTGCAGACGGTCGAGCGCATCCGCAGCCGTTTCAACACCGGCCTGTCGATCCTGGGCGTGGCGCTGACCATGTATGATCGCCGCAACCGGCTGACCGACCAGGTCGCCGACGATGTGCGCGCGGTGCTGGGCAATCTCGTCTTCACCACCGTCATTCCGCGCAATGTGCGCCTGTCCGAAGCGCCGAGCCATGGTGTGCCGGCACTCATCTATGATTTCCGCTGTTCGGGGTCGGAAGCCTATATGCGTCTGGCGCGCGAATTGATCGCGCGTCTTCCCCGACAGGAGGTAGCGGCTTGAGCGACGAGATTGGGGAAAAGCAGAAGCCGGTAAAGCGGCCGCACGGTCTGGGCCGCGGCCTGTCGGCATTGCTGGGGGATGTGAACCGGGAAGAGCCGGTGGCAGCGAGCGCGAGCAGCGCCGCGCCGTCGAGCAAGGCGGTGCAGAATATCGAGGTCGCGCTGATCCAGCCGCACCCGGAACAGCCGCGTCGTCATTTCGATCAGGACGCATTGCAGGAGCTGGCCGACAGCATCGCAAAGCGCGGCGTGATCCAGCCGATCATCGTCCGCCCCCATGGCGGCGGTTTCCAGATCGTCGCGGGCGAACGGCGCTGGCGCGCGGCGCAGAAGGCGCAGCTGCATCGCATTCCGGCGATCGTGCGCGACTTCGACGAGCAGGAAACGCTGGAAATCGCGCTGGTCGAGAATATCCAGCGCGAGGATCTCAACCCGATCGAAGAGGCCGAGGCCTATCGCAAGCTGATCGGCGAATTTCATCATAGCCAGGAAGCGCTGGGCCGTATCGTCGGCAAGTCGCGCAGCCATATCGCCAATCTGATGCGCCTGCTCGACCTGCCCGATCCGGTGCAGCAGGCGGTGTCGCACGGGCGGATCAGCATGGGTCATGCCCGCGCGCTGATCGGCGTGCCGGGCTGCGAATCGATGGCGCTGATGGTGGAGCAGAAGGGGCTTTCGGTCCGCGAGACCGAGCAGCTGGTGCGCAAGACCAAGAAGGGCGAGGATGCCGAGCCCAAGTCGCGCGGCGCAACTGCCGGCGGCAAGGATGCCGATATCGCGGCACTGGAACAGCATCTGGCCGATATCCTTGGCCTGAAGGTCGAGATTGCTGACAACGGCGACGGGCCGGGAATGTTGTCACTGCGCTATTCGACGCTCGATCAGCTCGACATGCTGTGCCAGCGCCTGTCGGGCGAGCGGATCTAAAAAAGCCGCATCGGTTCGGTTCTGGGTGAGGGGAGCGTGCAAAGCGCTTCCCCCTCACAGAATCAGGCACTAGGCTGGTGCCATGGCCGATATCCAATCCACCCAAGCCGCCGCTCCCGCCATCATCCGCCGCGCCGATTATCGCGTGCCCGACTGGCTGGTCCCCGACATCGCCCTTGATTTCGATCTGGATGCCGCGCGGACGCGGATCTGGTCGGACCTGTCGGTGGCGCGCAATGGCGACCATGATCGGCCGCTGCGGCTCGATGGTGATGGACTGGTGCCGCTGGCGGTGAAGGTCGACGGCCGCAGCCTGGACGAAACGGAATGGACGCTGGAGGCCGGCGCGCTGGTCGTGCCGCTCAGCGGCGCGACGCACAAGGTGGAGGTGCTGGTCGAACTGGCGCCCGAGAGCAACAGCAAGCTGATGGGCCTCTATGCCAGCGGCGGCCTGCTCTGCACCCAGTGCGAGGCGGAGGGCTTCCGCCGCATCACCTTCTTCCCCGACCGGCCGGATATCCTGTCGCGCTACAGCGTGAAGCTGACCGCCGACAAGGCGCGCTACCCGATCCTGCTCGCCAATGGCGATCCGGTCGAGCAGGGCGATCTGGAGGGTGGCCGCCACTGGGCACTGTGGAATGATCCTTTCCCCAAGCCCTGCTATCTCTTCGCGCTGGTCGCTGGCGACCTCGCCTGCAACGCCGACCGTTTCGTGACGATGAGCGGGCGCGAGGTGGCGCTGGGCATCTGGGTGCGCGAGGCCGATCTGCCGCGCACCGACCATGCGATGCAGGCGCTCAAGAACAGCATGGCCTGGGACGAGCGCGTCTATGGCCGCGAATATGATCTGGACGTGTTCAACATCGTCGCGGTCGCCGACTTCAATTTCGGCGCGATGGAGAACAAGGGCCTCAACATCTTCAATTCGCGCTACATATTGGCCGATCCCGAGACCGCGACCGACATCGACTATGATGGCGTCGAGGGCGTGGTGGCGCATGAATATTTCCACAACTGGTCGGGCAATCGCGTCACCTGTCGCGACTGGTTCCAGCTTTCGCTGAAGGAAGGCTTCACCGTCTTTCGCGACCAGAATTTCTCGGCCGACATGGGCAGCCATGCGGTCAAGCGGATCGAGGATGTGCGCATCCTGCGCGCGGCCCAGTTCCAGGAGGATTCCGGCCCGCTGGCGCATCCGGTGCGGCCTGAATCCTACATGGAAATCAGCAACTTCTACACCGCGACCATCTATAACAAGGGCGCCGAGCTGATCCGCATGATGGCGCTGATGCTGGGGGCGGAGCGGTTCCGCGCCGGCACCGACCTCTATTTCGACCGGCATGATGGCGAGGCGGCGACCTGCGAGGATTTCGTCCGCGCGATGGAGGAGGGCGGCGAGATCGACCTTGGCCAGTTCCGCCGCTGGTATGAGCAGGCCGGCACGCCCCATGTCCGCGCGCTGCTGAGCCATGATCCGGTCAGCCGCACCGCCGAGCTGCTGCTGGAACAGAGCGTGCCGCCGACGCCGGGCCAGCCCGACAAGCGGCCGATGGCGATCCCGCTGCGCGTCGCGCTCTATGATCCGGCGACCGGCAACGATCATGGCGACCAGTTGCTGATGCTGACGGAGGCGCAGCAGCGTTTCACGTTCGACAATTTCGCCAGCCTGCCGATCCTGTCGATCAACCGTGGCTTTTCCGCGCCGGTGATTGTCGAGACCAACCGCAGCCAGGCCGATCTCGCCTTCCTGTCGGCGCATGATGATGATCCCTTCGCCCGTTATGAGGCGATGCAGCAACTGATGGTCAATGTGCTGGTCGGCCAGGTGGCGGGCCAGAGCGTCGATGTGACGGCGGTGGTCGACGCGGTGCGCAACACCATTACCGATCCGCTGCTCGACCCCGCCTTTGTCGCGGAGGCGGTGCGCCTGCCAAGCGAAGCCTATCTGGGCGACCAGATGAAGCAGGTCGACCCGGATGCCATCCATGCCGCCCGCGATGCCCTCCAGACGCGCCTGGGGGCCGATCTGGAGCCGCTATGGCGCGATATCCATGCCAGGACCAAGGCCAACGCCTTTGCGGTCTCCCCGGCCGCCAAGGGCGCGCGCAAGCTGCGCAATGTCGCGCTCCTCTATCTTGTCGCCTCGGGCGCGGCGGATGGCCCGGCGATCGCCTATGGCCAGTATAGCGACGCCGACAACATGACCGAGCGTCAGTCGGCGCTGGCGACGCTGGCGAGCGGCACCAGCCCCGAGCGGGAGGCGGCGCTCGACATCTTCTTCAATCGCTACAGCGACGATGCGCTGACGCTGGACAAATGGTTCCAGACCCAGGCCTTCGCCTTCCATCCCGATACGGTGGAGCTGGTTGCAGAGCTGGGCCAGCACAGGGCGTTTACGCTGGGTAACCCGAACCGGGTGCGCTCGCTCTATGGTGCCTTTGCCGGCAACCAGTGGGCGTTCCACGACAAGTCGGGCAAGGGCTATAGGCTGGTCGCCGACTGCATCATTGCGCTCGACAAGCTCAACCCGCAGACCGCCGCCCGGCTGGTGCCGCCGCTTGGCCGCTGGAAGCGCTTCGATGAGGGCCGCGCCGCGCTGATGCGCGCGGAATTGCAGCGCATCCTGAATGAACCCGGCCTGTCCAAGGACGTGACCGAGCAGGCGAGCAAGAGCCTGGAGGGATAAGGGAAAGGCGGCGGCCGGGGCGTTCAAACCCCGGCCGGCCGATCAGTCCTTTTGCGCCGCGACCCAGGCGGCGACGTCGGTCGCCACCTTGTTGGCGGCGCTGTTGAGTGGTGCGCCCACCGTGCTGGCGTCGATCTTGCCGCCGACCGGTGCGCTGGCGGTAAAGCGCTGGCGGGCGATCGCGACGCCGGCCGGGGTCATCAGTGCGGCATCGAAGGTGACGACGGCGCTGCTGCTGGCCTGGTCGATGGTGAAGGCGATCAGCTCGCCGCTCAGGCGCTGGCCGCCGTCACCGGAAAACTGACCGGAATCGAGTATGATCCGATCCGTGGTCGCCGCCACCGTTTCGGCCAGCAGGCGGCGGAACAGGTGGCGGGGTGTTTCGGCCCACTGCACCTTGGTCACATAGGCGACCGACGTCGGCGTCACCTGCACCGGCACGCGCACCGTGTCGATGACGCGTGCGGCTTCGGGATCGACGATGATCAGGCTGCGGCCGCCGCCGGCATTGCTCTGGGCGCCGGTCGGCACCTTGTGCGCGGCGTCGAGCGTGAGCAACTGCTGCGGCGGCTTGCTGCCGATCGAGACACAGCCGGACAGGGCGATTGCAGCGGCAAGCGCCAGCGATGCGCCACCCAGTTTCTTGTGGATCATCATCCGGCTCCCTTTCATGGCTTATAATCGGGCAGTTGGGGCGATCCGACGATCGAGCCCGCGCCCTGCTGGTCGAGTTTTTCCGCGACACCGCGGAAGGCGCGCGACATTTCACGCAGGTCGCGAACCAGGCGGTTCACTTCCGGCATGGTCTGGTTGCTGAAGGCATGCACGCCCGGCTGCGCTTCGGCGATCGTCTTGTCGAGCGTGTCGATGCTGCGGCTGGCCGAGGCCACGCTCTTGCGCAGGTCGGCCATCAGCGGACGGCCTTCATCATTGATCAGGCCATTGGTGGTCGCGGCCAACTCGCCGATCTGCTGCGCGGCGACGCCGGTGCGCTGCACCGCAATGCGCGCTTCGGCCAGGGTGGCGGCGATTTCCGGGCTGCGATCGGCCAGCGATCCGGTCACGCGGTCGAGATTGGCTAAGATGCCGGCGATCGACTGCTGATTCTTGTCGTTCAGCAGCTCGGTCAGCTTTTCGGTCAGGGTCGACAGGCGCTCCAGCAGTTGCGGCGCATTGTTGAGCAATTCGCCCAGCGCCCCCGGCTTGGTCGGGATCACCGGCACGCCGTCGGGGCAGGCCGATTGACTGTTGTCGGCGGGGCAGATGATCGGCGGCGCGCCCTTGACCGCGCCGTCCAGCACCACTTCGCTGACCCCGGTAAAGCCGACGCCGGCGATGGTCGCGGTCGTGCCTTGCAGCACCGGGGTGCCGTCCTTCACCGAAATGCGGACCTTCACGAAGCTGGGATCGCGCTTCCACAGTTCGATCTTCTCGACCTGGCCGGACGGGACGCCCGAATAATTGACGCCCGATCCCTTGGCGAGGCCGTTCACCGACTGCTTGAAGAAGATGTCATATTCCTTGTTCTCGCCGTTGGACAGGCGCGAGAACCAGAAGGCGGCCGCCATGATGGCGGCCAGCAGCAGCAGCGTGACCGCGCCGACCAGCACATGATTGGACCGGGTTTCCATATCCTATTGCCTTCCGTCCGCTTGTTTTTCGGCAGCGGCCTTGCCGCGTTCGCGCGAGACGGCCGCTGTTGCGGCGCGGCCCCGCGGACCGTTGAAATATTCCTGAATCCAGGGGTGATCGAGCGCCAGCAATTCGTCGATCGTCCCCACCGCGATCACCTTCTTGTCGGCCAGCACCGCGACACGGTCGCAGATCGAATAAAGCGTGTCGAGATCATGGGTGATGAGGAAGACGGTGAGGCCCAGCGTTTCCTGCAGCTTGCGGGTCTGGTCGTCGAATGCGGCCGCGCCGATCGGGTCGAGGCCGGCAGTCGGCTCATCGAGGAACAGCAGGTCCGGGTCGAGCGCCAGAGCGCGGGCCAGGCCGGCGCGCTTCTTCATGCCGCCCGACAGTTCCGCCGGATATTTGGGGCCGGCCTCGGGCGGCAGGCCGGTCATGCGGATCTTGTAGGCGGCGATCTCGTCGCGCAGCACCGGGCCGATATTGGGATAATATTCGCGGATCGGCACTTCGACATTTTCGGCCACGGTCAGGGTCGAAAAGAGGGCGCCGCCCTGAAACAGCACACCCCAGCGCTTGCGGATCGCCAGCGCCTCATCATCGTCGAGGCGACCGACCATGTCCTCGCCAAAGACATGGACCTCACCCTCGTCGGGCACCTGCAGGCCGATGATCGATCGCATCAGCACCGATTTGCCCGTGCCCGATCCGCCGACCACGCCCAGAATCTCGCCCTTGCGCACGTCGAGGTCGAGATTTTCGTGCACCGTCTGGTCGCCGAAGCTGTTTTTCAGGCCGCGCACCGAAATGGCGATGTCGTCGGATGCGACCGCCCGTTCGATCCGTTCTTCCTTGGCCTGGCGTTCATTAGCGGTCATCAGTTCCAGCCCACCCAGGTGAAGAAGACGGCGAAGAAGGCGTCGAGCACGATCACCAGGAAGATCGCCTGGACCACCGCTGCGGTGGTGCGCAGGCCGACTTCCTCGGCATTGGCCTTGACCTGCATGCCCTGGAAACAGCCGCTGATGCCGATGATCAGGCCGAACACCGGTGCCTTGATCAGGCCCACCCACAGATCGTGGATCGGCACGACCTCGCGCAAGCGCTGGACGAAGGTGATCGGCGGAATATCGAGCGACACGGCGCACAGGAAGCCGCCGCCGATGATCGCGATGATCGAGGAATAGAAGCCGAGCAGCGGCATCATCACCACGACCGCCAGGGTGCGCGGCAGCACCAGCGCCTCCATCGGCGACACGCCGATGGTGCGCATCGCGTCGACCTCCTCGGTCAGCTTCATCGTGCCGAGCTGGGCCGCGAAGGCGGAGCCGGACCGGCCGGCGACCATGATCGCGGTCATCAGCACGCCCAGTTCGCGGAAGGTAAGGCGGCCGACCAGATTGATGGTCAGCATCTCCATGCCGAACTGGCGCAGCTGGACCGCGCCCTGCTGGGCGATGACGATGCCGATCAGGAAGCTCATCAGGCCGATGATGCCCAGCGCGGATACGCCGACGACTTCGAACCGCTGGACCACGGCATTGATGCGGAAGCGGCTGGGATGGCGGATCAGGCCCCAGACCGTGACCAGCACGCCGCCGAAGAAGCCGAGCAGGCCGACCAATGTGTTGACGGAATTGATCACCGCCTCGCCGATCTGGCCCAATACCCGGTTGAAGGGAGAGACATAGGTCGGGCGGATATCGACCGGTTCGTCGATCTTGCCGACCGCGCCGATCAGCCGCTTGCAGTCCGTGCTGCCACCGGACACTTCCGTTTCCAGCCGCTTGACGGTGCGGTGGATCGTCCAGGCGCCGATCGTGTCCATATGGTCGATATCGGCGACGTCGATGCAGGCGACCGGGCCGGAAATGGCATCCAGCCGGTTGGGCATGTCGTTCAGACAGGCGATCGACCAGGTGCCGGACAGGCGTATGACCTTGCCGCCGTCGTCGCGGCTTTCCTCAACGAGATCAGCGGCTTTGTTCATGTGGAGGGATTAGTGGTCCATTATCGGTTGCGCGGCAAGCCGAAACGGCCCATCCGCCAGACAGAACGACGGGCAGGGATAAAAGTTTCGGACACGGCATGACATACAGGCTGGCGATTTACGACATGGACCGCACGGTGACCTTTTCGGGCACCTATACCGGCTTTCTCATCCATGTGGCCGCCCATATGGCGCCCTGGCGATTGATCTTCCTGCCGCTCATTCCGTTCGTCATGCTGGCCTATGTGGTGAAGCTGATCAGCCGCCAGACGCTCAAGGAAACCAACCAGTGGCTGATGATCGGCGGCCGGGTGGACCGGGCGAAGCTGCAGTCGCATATCGAAAGCTATGCCGACAAGGTGATGGCGAAGAATGTCCGCGCCGGCGCGCTGGAGCAGATCGCCAAGGACCGCGCGGCGGGCTATCGGCTGGTGCTCGCCACCGCCTCCTATCGCCTCTATGTCGAGGCGATCGCGCGGCGGCTGGGCTTCGACACGGTGATCGCGACCGACCATGTCGGGCAGGATCTGCCCTATGTCCGCGCCAAGATCGCGGGCGAGAATTGCTACGACACCGGCAAGTTGCGGATGATCAAGGCGTGGATGGCGGCCGAGGCGATCGACCGCAGCCAGGCGCATATCCGCGCCTATTCCGACCATGTGTCGGACGCGCCGATGCTGGAATTTGCCGACGAGGCCTTCGCCTCCAACCCGCACCCGCCGCTCGCCAAGCTGGCGGCCGAGCGCGGCTGGACGCGGGTGGACTGGAGCTAAGGGATCAGCGCATCGCGGTGCGGGCAAGCGCATCGCAATCGGCGTCGCCCACGGTCGGCTGCTTCTGGCCACCGATCGCATCGCCGATCATCCTGATTATGCCCTTGGCCGATCGGGCGTCCCTGGGCAGCTGAATATCGGGCGTCTTGATCGTGCCGCCGACCGGCACGCTGCCCTTCAGCCGCAACAGGCTGTCCTGCTTGGGCACGCCGCTCAGCGCCAGCGCCAGGCGCTCGTCCGACAGGCGGATCGTGCCGCTGGCCTGGGTCTGGGCGCGGGAGGTGTCGATCAGCACCGGACCCGGCCGGGCGATCCCGTCGCGGACATCCAGCCGTGTGATGATGCAGCGCAGGACGGCCTCCTTCCGCTTCGACAGGGTCAGACCACGGCCGACATCCTGTCCCATCAGCGCGGCGGTGCGGTCCGGGATGCGGCCGTCGCGGGCGACCAGCGCGATCATACCGGTCGACGTACCGATCGCCTGACGGACCGTCCGGCCGCGCCCCTTGATCGCGACCCGGCCGATTAGCGCGCCATCGATGCTGGCATCGGGGAAGAAGTCGAGCAGGCGCGCGTCGCGCAGTGCCATGGCGATATCCAGCACCGGTCCGCCGTCGCGCTGGTCGACGCCGATCCGGCCGGACAGCGTGCCGCGTGTGAGGCCCAGCGTCAGTGGTTCGACCGACAGCCGGCTGTGTTCCAGGCTGATCGTGCCAGTGAGCGAGCGGAACGGGCTGGGGCCGGGCCACAGCAATTGCCGGACCTGGAGGTCCAGTTTGCCGTCCGTGTGATCGACGGTGGCGAGGTCGATCGCCGTATCGGGGATCAGGCGCGGTCCGAGCCTTGCGCGCTTGGCCGCCGCCTTCGCCTTGCCGGCATTGCTCGCCAGATCGTCGAAATCGAAGCGGTCGGCGCTGAGCGCACCGTCGATCCTGGTGCGGCCGTCACGCTTGCGGATGGTCGCGTGACCGGCAATGTCGGACCGGCCGATGGTGCCTTTCAGTCCCTCGACGATCCAGTCCGGCCGGTCGCGTGTCACCCGCGCGGTCAGGCGGACCGGCTGGGTACCGGGCAGGCCCGCCTCGATGATGGCGTCGAGCAGGGCGAGGTCGGTGCCATGGGCGGTCGCCTCGCCGCGCAGATGACCGATGTCGAGCGGGCCATCCATCGTGCCCTTGAGGGTGAAGCCGACGGCATCGCCGCTGATCGCCGCGTCGAACGGCCAGCGCTGGCCCGGCCGGCTGTCGAGGATCGGGCCGCCGGTCGCGGTGACAATCACGGCATGGCCGCGCACATCGCCGCTGCCCGACAGGCGCAGGCCGCGCGGATCGACGGTCAGCGCGGCATCGACCGATCGCCCACGCTTGTCGTCGCGATAGGCGATGCGGCTGTCGGCGACGATCAGGCTGTGCAGCGCCGGACGGCCGCCGCGCTGGTCACTGCCCTTGCTGCGCTCGCCGCTCCAATTTTCGCGCCCCTGCGCGTCGCGATAGAAATGGAGCCGGGCACGCCGCGCTTCCAGCCGCTCCAGCACCGGCCCGCCGGTCAGCAGGCCCCAGACCGAAAAGCCGGCGCGGATCTCGCCGATCCGGGCCAGGTCGGGCAAAGCGGGCCTGACCCAGCCGGGTTGCGGCACGCGCAGGTCGCGCAGGGTGACGATGGGGTGGAAGGACAGGCTGTCCGCCCGCGCCATCGCGCCGATCGTCACCGGCTTGCCGATACGGTCGGACAGGCGGCGCTCGATCGGCCCCTTCATCCAGCCCCAGGGAAAGGCGGCCAGTGCCAGCAGCAGGATCGCGCAAAGCAGGATCAGGCCCACCAGCCCACGCACCACCCATCGTTTTGCCCCGCTGGCCATCCGCATCGCTCTCCCGTCCGGCCCGGTCGGCCGTGTCGGCGCTCAACGCGCGGCGTTGCGGCTTGGTTCAGAGCACGCGATTGGGCAGCGGTTCTTCCGCCACGAAGGCGCGGATATTGGCGAGCAGCATATGCGCCATCTGCGCCACCGCCGCGTCGGTCGCGCCGCCGGTATGGGGCGTCAGGATGCAATGGGGGACATCGGCCCAGCGCGCCGGATCGGTCGGTTCCTGCGCGTAGACGTCGAGCGCCGCGCCGCCCACCCGGCCGGCGTGCAGCGCATCGATCAACGCGTCCTCGTCGACCAGCTGCCCGCGCGCGACATTGACCAGCAGGCCGTCGGGGCCGAGCGCGTCGAGGATAGTGGCGGAGATCATACCGCGATTGTCGTCCGTGGCGCGCGCCGCGACGACCAATATGTCGCTCTCGGCCGCTAATGCCGCCAGGCTGTCGCTGCGCGGCCAGGCGAGGCCGGGCTTGTCCCGCGGCCCCCACCAGCGGGTCGTCATGCGCAGCGCATCGGCGCGCGCCGCGATGGCGATGCCGATACTGCCCATGCCGATGATCCCCAGCCGGGTGCCGGCGATCGAGCGGGTGATGGTCTTGCCGCCGGGTAGCCATTCGCCCGCGCGCAACGCCCGGTCGCCGCTGATGATCTGGCGTCGATGGGCGAGGATCAGGCCGATCGCATGGTCGGCGACATCCTCGGCATTGGCGTCGCCGGCATGGCTGACGGCTATGCCGTGCGCCCGCGCCCAGTCGAGATCGACCCCGTCATAGCCGACGGTGAAGCAGGCGATCAGCCGCAGCCGCGTCATCGCCGCCAGCATATCGCGATCGAGCCGGAACTCGCCGGCCGTCACCAATATCTCCGCCTCGCCAAGGCGGGCGCGCCCGGCCTCCTCCCATAGCCCCATGACGTCATATTGCATCGCCAGGATCGGCAGCAGCGGTGCCAGGTGGGGCTGGGCGATCAGGATGACCGGGCGCAGGTGGGCCATTATCCTATCGCCTTCAGCGCCTGGGCGAAGTCGGCGATCAGATCGTCGGCATCCTCGCAACCGATCGAGATGCGCACCATATTGTCGCCGATCGCCAGTGCCTTCTTGCGCTCGGCCGGCACCGACAAATGGGTCATCGCGGCGGGATGGCTGGCCAGCGTCTCGGTGCCGCCCAGGCTCACCGCCAACTTGGCGATCTTGAGCGCGTCAAGGAAGGCGAAGGCTTCCGCCTCGCCACCTTTCAGATAGAGCGAGAAGGTGGAGCCGGCCCCGGTGCAGTGGCGGCGATAAATGTCGGCCTGCCGCTCGGTCTCGGGGAAGCCGAGATAGACGACCTTTTCCACCTGCGGCTGGTCCTTCAGCCAGGCGCAGACCTTTTCCGCATTCTCGCCCGCGCGGCTCATCCGCAATTCCAGCGTCTCCAGCGACCGCAACAGCATCCAGGCGCTGTGCGGGTCGAGGATCGTGCCGATCGTATTGCGCATCAGGCGAATGCTGTTGATGAGCGCGTTGGAGCCCAGCACGCCGCCCGCGACCAGATCGCTATGCCCGCCGGCATATTTGGTCAGGCTGTAGATGACGAGGTCGGCACCATGGTTGATCGGTCGGTGCCACAGCGGCCCCAGGAAGGTATTGTCGATCGCGATCGGCGGGACATGATCTTCGCCGGCGAACAGCGCATCGCGGCGCGCGACCACCGCTTCCAGATCGACCAGCACGTTGGTCGGATTGGCGGGGCTTTCCAGATAGAGCATGGCGACGCGGCCCAGCCCCTTGGCCTTCTCGATCACCGCGCCAATTTCTTCCTCGGTCGCGCCGGCGGGGAAATCGAGCCACTGCACGCCGAAGCGGCCGAGGATGCGGCCGATCAGCGATTCGGTCGCGGCATAGAGGGGGGCTGAATGGACGATCACGTCACCCGGCTGCACCAGCGCAAGCAGGGTGGTGGCGATCGCCGACATGCCGCTGGAAAAGAGTAAAGCGTCCTCCGCTTCCTCCCACACCGACAGCCTGTCTTCGGCAATCTCCTGATTGGGGCCGTTGAAGCGCGAATAGACCAGCCCCTCGGCGCCGCCGGGACGGATCCCGGTGACCCCCTCGAAATGGCGCTTGCCCGCGGCCGCGCTCTCGAAGGCGAAGGTGGAGGTGAGGAAGATCGGGGGCTTCAATGATCCTTCCGACAGGGTCGGGTCATAGCCATGGCCCATCATCAGGGTCGCGGGCTTCAGCTTGCGGCCGTCAATCTCCAGGATCGGGGCCTTGGGACGGCGGCGATTATGGGGCGGCTCGGCGCCGGTCAGATCTGCCTCGGTGACGGGGGGCGGGGTTTCGCCGGTCATGTCATTCTCCTGCATCTGGCGGCCTCTGTTGTGCCGCTCATTGGATGGTGGACTGTAACGCAGGAGCGGGGGAAGGGGCCAGAGAAGAGTGATATAATCTTTCGTGACGCGGTATGATTGTTTCTAGCAAGATGAGTGATGATGGGGGAGGGCGCCCCTGTTTTCGGAGAAAGCCCGGAGCATAACAAAGGTCCGGCTCTGCGTTATCCGCGCAGCGGCCCGCATCCTTTCCGGTCAGAGGCGGCCCATCGATTGCAGGATATGCACGACGTCAGACCCGATATGGTCGTAAAAGGCGTAGAGACCGGAACAGAGATAGTTGAGGCCCGCCTCCCCCTCTCGCGTCCGGATCAGTCGGTTTTTGGGACATTCGCCATAGCATAGCCGCAGATAGTCGCAGCTGCGGCACTTGGCCGGAAGCGTGGCACTCTTGGCCCGGCCGAATCTTTCCTGTGCGGGCGAGAATGCCAGATTGCCCATATGCGCCTGATGGATGTTGCCCAGGCGATATTCGGGATAGACGAAGTGGTCGCAGGAGAAGACTTCGCCATCATGCTCCACGGCGACGGCCTTGCCGCAGACTTCGCCCTGGGTACACATTTGTGCGGGCATTCCCGCGGCCTGCGCCACCGCAGTCTCGAACAGGTTGACGTGGACGCGGCCGATGTCGGTAGCGAACCATTCGTCCCACACGCCGCTCAGAAATCGCCCGTAATCATCGGGATCGACGGACCAGTCGGTGACGATGGAATCGGGGTGACCCGGCCGTGCGCGCGGGTCTCCTTCCAGCGGCGGCTCTTCCATCCGCGCAGGAGCCGTCACCTTGAACTGGCGTGGCTCGACTGCTGGGGTGAACTGGACGCGCCAGGTGCCGAGCTGGTCGACAAGAAAACGATAAACCTCGCGCGGATGCAGGGCATTTTCGCGATTGACGACACACAGTGCCGCGAAGGGGATGTCCGCCTCGCGGAGCATTTGTGCTGCTGCCATAACCCGGTCGAACGTGGGTTGTCCGTTCTTGGTCAGGCGATAGCGGTCGTGCAGCCGTTGTGGACCATCGATCGACAGACCGACATGGAAATGGTTCCGCTTGAGGAAGTCGATCCACCGTGCATCGAGCAAGAGGCCATTGGTCTGCAGATCGTTCTCGATCCGCTGGCCAGGCTTGCCATGTTTCGCCTGCAACGCCACGACCTTCTCGAAGAAGGCGAGTCCCATCAGCGTGGGTTCGCCCCCTTGCCATGAGAAGATCACCTCTTCGCCGGTCTGCGCCTCGATATATTGGCGGATATGCTGATCGAGCGTCGCATCATCCATCCGCACGTGGCGCTTATGGCCAAGCAGGTCGGTCTTGTGCAGATAGAAGCAATAAGCGCAGTCGATATTGCACTCTGCCCCGCCCGGCTTGACCATGGCGTGGAAGCGATAGGTCGATCCGCGGATCAGGGTCTCCCGTCTAAGCGTCGGCATATGCATCGGAGCACCATAAAATTGATGTGCCCGAACGCATAGACGGGACCCTGTTCAATTCGAGGCCTTTTGCAGCTTTTCCGTCGTCTTCGAAAGATCGAACGATGGCGCGATCTGCAATGGCGGATGATCGATCAGCGACTTCACGTGCGCGCCCAGCAAATCCTGGATCGGCCCCATAAGCCACTGCTTACGTTCAGTGCCGTAAGTCTGGTCGGTGACGGTGTCGAATGTCTCATACGGATCGAAGTGAAGGTTGATAGCCATCGGAAATTTCAGTTCTTTCCATGGATCGAAAAAGCCTTCCGACGTTGCGAAATGCATCTTCCACTTGTCCAGACGAACTGCTCTGATATCGCTGCCTTCATAATAGATATAATCTTTACGGTTGGAATGGTCGGACTTGCCTTCCCACCAGTCGAGGTTGTTGACCCCGTCGATTACCTGGTTCTTTTCCTTCAGCACGCGTGCGGCAGCATCGGGAACACCGGCGGCGGCGGCAAGGGTGGTGAACACGTCCATGTTCGCCTGAATGCCTTGCTTCACCTGACCGCCGGGTATGTGTCCTGGCCACCAGGCGATGAACGGTACGCGGACGCCGCCCTCATAGGTGGTCATCTTCTCGCCCCGGAACGGGGTCGTACCACCATGGATGCGGGCATTGTGCGACGGGCCGTTATCGGTCGACCAGATGACGATGGTGTTGTCGAGCGCGCCCATGGCCTTCAGCCGTTCGAGCAGCGCGCCGACTTGCTTGTCATGCTCGATCATGCCCGATCCATAGATATCGTCGGCCATTGTTGCATCCTGTGCCAGATAGCGGTTTTCGTCGCTAAGATGCTGGAACAGGTGCATGCGGCTGGGGTTGAGCCAGACGAACCAGGGCTTTCCGGCCGCTTTCGCGCGGTTCACGAAATCGAGGCTCGCATCCATGAAAGTTGCGTCGATCGTTTTCATCCGCTCAATCGTCAGCGGGCCAGTGTCCTGGATTTTTTGTTTGCCCACAACGCCAAAGCGTGGATCGATGGTCTTGTCGTCCACATTGGTGGCCCAACTGTGCAGCACCCCCCGCGGCCCATATTTGGCCTTGAACGCCGGATCTTTCGGATAATCCCGCTGCTCGGGCGTTTCTTCGGCATTCAGATGATAAAGGTTACCGAAAAACTCGTCGAATCCATGCATGGTGGGCAGGGCGGAATTATTGTCGCCAAGATGATTCTTGCCGAATTGACCTGTGGCATAGCCCCGTCCCTTCAACACTTCGGCCAGGCTAGGCGACCCGGCCTGCAATCCGAGCGGCGACCCGGGAAGCCCGACCGACGTCATGCCGGATCGGATCGGATATTGGCCGGTGATCAGCGATGCACGACCGGCCGTGGAGGATGGCTGGGCATAATGTTCGGTGAACATTGCCCCTTCCTTGGCCAGCCGGTCGATATTGGGCGTGGTATAGCCCATCACCCCCTGACCATAAGCGCTGACATTGCTCCAGCCGACATCGTCGGGATAGATGATGAGAATATTGGGCGGAGCGGTTGGCGTTTGTGTCGTCCGGACGTCTGACTGAGCCGCGACCGGCGCAGTCCAGAGCGCGAGCGCTGCGGTCCCCAGGGCCAGCCTGTTCAGATCAGATTTCAATGAAGTCAGCAAGACCATGGCCACCCTCCGTGGTGCAGAAATATACCTGCGTGACGAGAGCCGTAGCTCCGACAGACTGGGGCAGATGAACGCGAACGCCGATGCCTGGTCAATCGGGGAAAACCCGGACCGAAAGCAGGGAAGCCGCTCGGTCCAACGCGATTTTTTTCCATAAATCGATAAGTTTACTCGACGCCAATCCGACGATTTCGCCCACGATGCCTCCACAGGCGGGCCTCGCCTTTCCCTCGCTCGCTACACCTCCTACATCTCAACCGATGCCGCCCGCTCTTCCTTCCATCCTTGGCCACTGGTTCGCCTCGCGCGGCTGGCGGGTGCGGCGGCATCAGAGTGACATGCTCACGGCGGCGCAGCGGGGCGAGCATGCGCTGCTGGTGGCGCCGACCGGGGCGGGCAAGACGCTGGCCGGCTTCCTGCCGACGCTGGCCGACCTGATTGCGAACCCCGCCGACGGGCTGCATACCCTCTATGTCTCGCCATTGAAGGCGCTGGCGGTCGATGTGCGGCGCAACCTGCTGACGCCGATCGAGGAGATGGGGCTACCGATCCGGGTGGAAACCCGCACCGGCGATACCCCGTCGGATCGCAAGGCGCGGCAGCGGGTGCGGCCGCCTCAGATATTGCTGACCACACCCGAATCCCTGTCGCTGCTGCTGAGCTATCCCGATGCGGCGCTGCTGTTCGAGCATCTGCGCACCGTCATCGTCGATGAGGTCCATGCCTTTGCCACGCAGAAGCGCGGCGACCTGCTCAATCTGTCGATGGCGCGGTTGCAGGCGATCAATCCGACGCTGCGCCGGGTGGCCCTGTCGGCAACGGTGGCCGATGTCGATGCCTATCGCGCCTGGCTGGCGCCCGATGGCGATATCGATGCGGTGACGCCGGTGCTGGGGGAGGCGGGGGCGGAGCCCGATGTCACCATCCTGATTCCGGAGGGGCGGGTGCCCTGGTCCGGCCATTCGGGCAAATATGCCGCGAGCCAGGTGATGGCGGAGATATCGGCACGGCAGACGACCCTGGTCTTCTGCAACACGCGCGGCCTGGCCGAACTCATCTTCCAGGAGCTGTGGTCGGCCAATGACGCGAACCTGCCGATCGCCATCCATCATGGCAGCCTGTCGATCGAGGCGCGTCGCAAGGTCGAATCGGCGATGGCGGCGGGGAAACTGCGCGCGCTGGTGGCGACGGCGTCGCTCGACCTCGGCGTTGACTGGGGTAATGTCGATTGCGTGATCCAGATGGGCGCGCCCAAGGGCAGTTCGCGCCTGCTCCAGCGCATCGGCCGCGCCAATCACCGGCTCGACATGGCGTCGGAGGCGATATTGATCCCCGGCAATCGCTTCGAATATCTGGAGGCGCGCGCGGCACTGGACGCGGTCGAGGCGGGTGAGCGGGACGCCGATGATTTCCGCCCCGGTGCGCTCGACGTGCTGGCCCAGCATGTGATGGCGATCGCCTGTGCCGGGCCCTTCCGCGAGGAGGAATTGCTGGCCGAGGTCCGATCCGCCACCCCCTATAGCGCGCTGACCGACGAGGGCTTTGCCCATGTGCTGCATTTCATCGAGGGCGGCGGCTATGCGCTGCGCGCCTATGACCGGTTCAAGCGGCTGGTGCGCGAGGCCGACGGCACATGGCGGGTATCGCATCCGAAGTTCATCCAGCAGCACCGGATGAACGCCGGCATCATCGTCGATCAGCCCGCGCTGGCGGTGCGTTTCGCCAACGGGCGCAAGCTCGGCACGGTGGAGGAGGGCTTTGCCGCCACCCTGCGGCCGGGCGACAGCTTCTTCTTTTCCGGCATGGCGCTGGAGGTGGTGCGGATGGACACGAGCGATCTGGTCGTCCGCGCGACGAGCAAGAGTGCGCGGATCCCGAGTTGGGGCGGCACCCGCATGGCGATGTCGACCCGGCTGGCCGACCGGGTGCGCCATTTCCTGGCCGAACCCGACGCCTGGCACCGTTTCCCCGACGATGTGCGCGAATGGCTGGAGGTGCAGCGGACCCGCTCCGCCCTGCCGCAGCCGGGGCAGCTCTTGGTCGAAACCTTCCCGCATGAGGGGCGCCATTATATGGTCTGCTACAGTTTCGAGGGCTGGAACGCGCACCAGTCGCTCGGCATGTTGCTGACCCGGCGGATGGACGCGCAGGGGTTGATGCCGCTGGGCTTCGTATCGAACGATTATGCGCTGGCGGTCTATGGCCTCAAACCCGTGACCGATCCGCAGAGCCTGTTTTCCGCCGATATCCTCGACCATGAATTTGTCGAATGGGTCGAACAGTCGAGCCTGCTGAAGCGCGCGTTCCGCGATGTCGCCGTGATCTCCGGCCTGATCGAGCGGCAGCATCCCGGCAAGCGCAAGACCGGGCGGCAGGTCACTTTCTCTACCGACCTCATCTATGACGTGCTGCGCAAATATCAGCCCGACCATCTGCTGCTGAAGGCTGCCTGGGCGGATGCGCGGGCACGGATGACCGATGTCGGGCGGCTGGGTGACCTGATCGACCGGGCGGCGTCGACCATGCTGCATGTGCCGCTCGACCGGGTCAGCCCGCTCGCCGTGCCGCTGCTGATCCTGATCGGCCGCGAACAGGTGGCCCAGCGCGATGCCGAGGACGCGCTGCTGATCGAGGCGGAGGCGCTGGTGGCCGAAGCTATGCGCGCGGATTGAGGGCGGCATTCGCCGTCACCCTCTACCGCCGTCATCCCAGCGAAGGCTGGGATCCCACTTCTCTTTTACCGTGGGCCAAGAAAGAGAGATGCCAGCCTTCGCTGGCATGACGGCAGGGGTAAGGCTTTGGACTTACCCCGGCAACCCGTTCAGTTTCGCAAAGGGATCGTCGCTCGCATCCTCCTGCCAGCGATATTCGGTCCGGTTGGCGACCCAGCGGGCCATCTCCTTGCCATAGAGCTTGGCGATCAGGCCGAGCGCCATGTCCGTCCCCGCCGAAATGCCGGAGGAGGAGATATATTTGCCATCCTCCACCCAGCGGGCATGCGGAATCCAGGCGACCTTGGCTCCCTGCGCCGTCGCCCAGGCCCAGGCCATCTTGTTGCTGGTCGCCTTCACCCCGTCGATCAGCCCGGTCTTCGCCAGCAGGCCCGAACCGGTGCAGATCGTCGCGACCTGCGGCGTATCCTGCGCCAATGTGCGGACGGCGGCGAGGAAGTCGGGGTTGTTCACTTCCCGCCGTGTGCCGAGGCCGCCGGGGATCATGACGATGTCGAGCCTGGGCGCATCGGCAAAGCCATGGTCGGCGATCGTCTGCGGCCCGGCGGCGCTGCGCACCGGCCCGGCCTTGTCGGCGATCATGACAATCTCGACCCGGTCCTTCAGCATGCCGAACATTTCCAGCGGGCCGAACACATCGAGCAGTTCGAACCCCTCGAACAGCACCATGCCGAGCTTCTTCTTGGGGCCACTTGGCGGCACCGGCGGCTGCACGGAAAGTTGCGCCGAGGCAGTCGTGCCGGTCGCGGCGAGCGCGATTCCGGCGGTCAGGAGAAAGTTGCGCCGCGCAACATCGGCTTTTGGCTGGTCGCTCATCGTCACATTCTCCCTGTTTGCCGGGTTAGACGAGCGATGGCGGCGATCCCGCCTATTCGCCGCCATCCTTGTCGCCGCCACAGCCTTTCAGCACGCCTTCGCCGAAGGAAAGTTGCACCCGGTCGGACCAGATGGCGTCGCTCATCCCGTCGCTGCACGGCCCTTCGGTGACAGTCATGGCAAAGCCATCGCCCATGAAGCGGATGGCACGGGGATCGTCGGTGCGGCTGACATGATAGCGCAGCGGGCGATGATCGGGCCGTTGCAGCGTCGCGACCGATCCATTGACCATCACCGCCCAGAAAGGCTCGGTGCCGATCGCGCGATACTCCTCGCGTAGAGGCGGGGCGGCAGCTGTTTCACGGGAAACAGTGGCGGGCGCTGGTTGCGCGACCGGAACCGGGGCCGGTTCGGGCGCGACACCCTCATTGGCGACGATCGCCTGGTTGAGTGCCGGCGTGGCGTTGGCGATCGCATTGTCGGTGCGATTGTCGACTCGGTTCGGCGGCACGGGATCGCCCGAGCAGGCGGTGAGGGCCATTAGCCCTGTCACCATCGCCGTCATCTTCATGGGCCGACCCGCCGGAAACAATGGGCCGCATGATCGTCGACCATGCCGATCGCCTGCATCCAGGCATAGACGATGGTCGGCCCGACGAACTTGAAGCCGCGCTTTTTCAGATCCCTGGAGATCGCCTCCGACAGGGGCGTCTGGGTCGGGAAGCTCTTGCCGTCGCCGATGATCGGCCCGTCGGGCGCGAAGGACCAGACATAGGCGGCGAAATCCTCGCCGCGATCGCGCATCGCGCCATAGATTTGCGCGCCCTTGATCGTCGCCTCGATCTTGGCGCGGGCGCGGACGATGCCGGGATCGGCCATCAGCCGTTCGACATCGTCGGGACCAAAGGCGGCAACCTTATCCGGATCGAAGCCGGCAAAGGCGGCGCGAAATCCCTCGCGCTTGCGCAATATGGTGATCCAGCTGAGCCCCGCCTGGAACCCCTCCAGCATCAGCATTTCCCACAGCATGCGCGGATCATGCTGGGGCACGCCCCACTCCGCGTCATGATAGGCCTGGTAGAGCGGGTCCGGTCCCACCCAGCTACAGCGTGGCAATACGACGTTATTCATCTCTCACCCAACGTCATGCCAGCGAAGGATGAAGTGAGGCACGTGACTCACTTCATCATCCCTTTCTTCCTTCGTCCCAAAAAGAAAAGAGATCCCAGCCTGCGCTGGGATGACGAGGGAGAAAGAAAGATCAAACGTCCAGGTTGGCGACGTTCAGCGCATTGTCCTGGATGAATTCGCGGCGCGGTTCGACCACGTCGCCCATCAGCTTGGTGAAGATTTCGTCGGCGATGTCAGCCTGTTCCACCTCGACGCGCAGCATCGAGCGATTGTCCGGGTCCAGCGTGGTTTCCCACAGCTGTTCCGCGTTCATTTCGCCCAGCCCCTTGTAGCGCTGGATCGACAGGCCCTTGCGGCCGGCGGTCAGGATCGCTTCCAGCAATTCGCTGGGGCGCGAGATATTGACGCCCTTGGTCGCGACGGCTGGCAGCTCATCCTCGCCCAATTCGTCCTGCGCCGCGACCGACTTGGCCGAGACCAGGCGGCTGCCCCTGGCATAGCTTTCCGCCTCTTCGCTGGCGGTGCCGTGCAGCTTGCGTGCCTCGGCCGAACCCAGGAAGCCATGTTCGATGACATGATGGTCGGTCACGCCGCGCCACAGCCGTTCGAAATGGAAGCCGCCACCTTCGGCGATGCGGCCGGTCCATTTGCCCTCGGCATCATGGCCGTCCATCCAGGCGACGGCGGCGGCCAGCTTCTCCGCCTGCTGTGCTTCGGTCAGTTCCGGGTCGAGTGCGCCGGTCAGGCCCAGCGCCTCGATGATCGCGGGATCATAGCGGCGCGGGACATAGCGCATCACCGCGCGCATACGGCGGGCATGTTCGATCAGGCTGCGCAGGTCGGCGCCGGTGCGGGCGCCGCCGGTGGTTTCCAGCGCCATCGTGTCGACGCCATTGTCGACCAGATATTGTTCCAGCGCGGCCTCGTTCTTGAGATAGACCTCCGACCGGCCACGGCTCGCCTTGTAGAGCGGCGGTTGGGCGATGTAGAGATGGCCTGCCTCAATGATCTGCGGCATCTGGCGATAGAAGAAGGTCAGCAGCAGCGTGCGGATATGCGCGCCGTCGACGTCGGCGTCGGTCATGATGACGATCTTGTGGTAGCGCAACTTTTCCAGGTTGAAATCGTCACGAATGCTGGTGCCCATCGCCTGGATCAGCGTGCCGACTTCCTTGGACGACAGCATCTTGTCGAAGCGGGCGCGCTCGACGTTCAGGATCTTGCCCTTCAAGGGCAGGATCGCCTGATTATGGCGGTTGCGGCCCTGCTTGGCCGAACCGCCGGCCGAGTCACCCTCGACCAGGAAGAGTTCGGACTTGGCGGGATCGCGTTCCTGACAGTCGGCCAGCTTGCCGGGCAGCGAGGCGATGTCCATCGCGCCCTTGCGGCGGGTGAGTTCGCGTGCGCGCTTGGCCGCCTCGCGGGCGGCGGCGGCGTCGATCACCTTCTGGACGATCATCTTGCCGTGGCCGGGATTTTCCTCCAGCCACTCGGCCATCTTGTCGGCCATCAGGCTTTCCAAGGGCTGGCGCACTTCGGAGCTGACCAGCTTGTCCTTGGTCTGCGACGAGAATTTGGGATCGGGCAGCTTGACCGAGACGATCGCGGTCAGGCCTTCGCGCATATCCTCACCGGTGAGGGAGACCTTCTCCTTCTTCAGCAGGCCGGTCTTTTCGGCATAATTGTTGAGGGTGCGGGTCAGCGCGGCGCGGAAGGCGGCAAGGTGGGTGCCGCCGTCGCGCTGCGGGATGTTGTTGGTGAAGCAGAGGACATTCTCATAGTAAGAATCGTTCCACTCCAGCGCGACGTCGATGGTCACGTCGTCGCGAGTGCCCGAAATCGCGATCGGATCGGGCATCAGCGCATTCTTGTTGCGGTCGAGATATTTGACGAAGGCCGCAATGCCGCCCTCATAATAAAGCTCGACTTCCTTCTTTTCCTCATGGCGGGCATCGACCAGGAACAGGCGCACGCCGCTGTTGAGGAAAGCCAGCTCGCGATAGCGATGCTCCAGCTTCTCGAAATCATATTCGGTATGGTTCTTGAACGTCGCGCCGTCGCCGGGCGCCTTTTCCAGGCTGGCGAGGAAGGTCACGCGCGTGCCCTTCTTGAAAGTCCCGTCCTCTTTGCTGGGCGCATCGCCGATCACCTTGAGCGGCGCGGTGGCATCGCCATAGGCGAACCGCATCCAATGTTCCTTGCCGTCGCGCCAGATATTGAGGTCCAGCCATTCGGACAGCGCGTTCACGACCGATACGCCCACGCCGTGTAGGCCGCCCGATACCTTATAGGCATTGTCGTCGCTGGTATTTTCGAACTTACCGCCCGCGTGCAGCTGGGTCATGATGACCTCGGCCGCCGACACGCCCTCTTCCTTGTGGATGCCGGTCGGGATGCCGCGGCCATTATCCTCGACGCTGACACTGTTGTCGGGATTGAGCGTGATGACGATCTTGTCGCAATGGCCGGCCAGCGCTTCGTCGATCGCGTTGTCGCTGACCTCGAACACCATATGGTGCAGGCCCGACCCGTCGTCGGTGTCGCCGATATACATGCCGGGCCGCTTGCGCACGGCGTCGAGGCCTTTCAGCACCTTGATGCTGTCGGCGCCATATTCATTGTTGTTGGGGCTGTTCTGCTGTTCGTCGCTCATACCCAGCATATAGGGAATGGCGCCTCGAAACTAAAGCGAAACATGGCGTCTTCCACCCGGCTTTGCGGCGGTCTATCAGGCGCTCATGCGTATCGTGCCGATCCTTGCCCTGCTGCTGCTTTCCGCCTGCTCGCGCAGCAGCGAAGTGGCCGATGAATTGCCCAACAGCTCGCTGGCCGGCGCACCGCGCGACGCGATGCCGGAAACCCGGATGGAGGCGACCTTGGCCCGGCCGGTGACGATTGGCGAGGATGGTCCCCGGCTCGACGCCTGCGGCGCGATGGGACAGGCGACCCGGGTCGGTCCGCAGGGGCTTAGCGTCCGCACCGCGCCCTTTGCCGAGGCGAAGGTGCTGGCACAGTTGGCGGAAGGTGCGCGGATCCATGTTTGCACCCGCAGCATCGATCAGCAATGGCTGGGCGTGGTGATCCCGCCGCCAACGGCCGAAGGGGCCGCACCGACCGATTGCGGCGTGCGCGAACCGGTCGACCGCAAACGGGCCTATGCCGGTCCCTGCGTCAGCGGCTGGGTCTCCAGCGCCTATGTTCGACTGGTGGCGGGTTAGAGCCCGCCCAGATAGTCCAGCTTGCCCAGTGGCACGCCGGCCTGGCGCAGCAGCGCATAGGCGGTGGTCAGGTGGAAATAGAAATTGGGCAGCGAGAAGGTCAGCACATGGCTGCGCCCGGTAGAGGAAAATTCGCCGCGCGAAGTCTTGAGGAGGACGGTCGCCTCCTCGCGCCCGTCGATCTTCTCGCGCGGCACCGATTCCAGGAAGGCGATGGTGCGCGCGATGCGATCCTGCAGGTCGGCGAACGTCTCTTCCGTGTCGGGCAGGGGGAAGGGTTCCAGCTCGCCGATGCGGATGATGGCGCCCTTGGCACTGTCGGTGGCGAGCTGCACCTGCGCGGTCAGCGGGCGCATATCCTCGATCAGGCGGGCGCCGGTCAGCGTGGCGGGATCGATCCCCCGTTCGGCGGCATAAGCCGCGCCCTTTTCGAGCAGGGTGGACAGAACGCGCAGGCCACGCAGGAAGGCCGGGACGGTCAGGTCGTAGAGTTCGGTCGCCACGTTACGGGGATTCCCTTCATTCGATGCCGGTGAAGACCAGCTTCTGCACGCGGCGGCCGGTATTCACCTCGGTCGCATAGATATTGCCGGCGCTGTCGGTATCAATGCTGTGCAGCCAGGTGAATTGCCCAGCCTGGCGTCCGATCCGGCCGAAGGCGCCAAGGATGGTATGCGTCTTGCGCTCCAGAACCCAGATGCGGCCGTTCATCATGTCGGCGACATAGAGATAGGTCTGTTCCGGATCGGGCGAGAAGGCGATGTCGGTGACGGTGTGCGTGCCGCCGGTTTCCGGCGCGATCGCCAGGTCGCGCACGAAGGTCAGGCCGCCATCCTTCTCGCGCTTGAACAGTTGCGCGCGGTTGTTGTTGCGGTCGCAGACATAGAGATGGCCGTCCCGTGTCGGCACTACGCAATGGACGATGCTGTTGAAGATGGCGGACTTGGGATCGGCGACCCGGCTAGGATCGACGGCATGGCTCTGGTCGAACGTGCCTTGCAGCACCGGTCCGCTGGGCGGCTTGCCATAGGCGCCCCAGCGGCCCTTATAGGCGTTGCTCCTGTCGTCGAAGCCGATCACCCGGCGGTTCACATAGCCATCGGAAATCAGCACCATGCCGTCCGAATGATTGACGTCGGACGGATTGCCCAATTGATCGGTCGCATCATTGCCGCCGGTCTTGTCGCGCCGGCCGAAGCTGCGGATATATTGGCCTTCGGGACTGTAGTTCATGACGACATGGTCGCCCTTGCCATTGCCGCCGAACCAGACGCTGCCGGCCTTGTCGATGAAGATGCCGTGCAGGCTGGCGGGCCATTGGTTGACGCCGTCGACCGTGGGCGCGCTGTCGGCGCCGCCCCAGCCGCCCAGATAGCGGCCATCCTTGGCGAAGCGCACCACCGGGGGCGCGGGCTTGCAGCAGACGGCGGTGGCGGGCGATTCGGAAAGGCCGGTGTCGGTCGCGGTCAGGCTGTGCGGGCGATGCACGACCCAGACCGAATCGTCCGGGCCGACCGCGACGCCGCTGACCTGCCCCAGCAGCAGGTCATCGGGCATAGCCGGCCAGGCGGCATCGACCTTGAAGCGCGGCATTTTGGTGCCGGCGGGCGCGATCTGTTCGAAGGCGAGGGGGGCGAGCGCCTGCTCCGGTGGCGCGGCTGAGGCGGCAACGGCGAAGGGCAGGGCAAAAGCAGCGGCGAGGAAGGCGCGCATCGGCGGGGACTCCTTGATCGTCGGGGAAGGGATGAGCGGGATCATGCCCGACTGCCCGGTCCGGTCAAGGAAGATGCAACGCATTTTCAATAGGAAAAGGACCGGCCGACGGGTTTTTGTCGGCCGGTCAGGGGGCAAGTCTAGCCAGCGAGCGCGGGGCGTTCGGGCGGCGTGATCGTGAAGAAAGGCAGGGCGTGGTGGACGATCCAGCCGATCGTCGCGGCATAGACGATGGTGCCGACACCCACCGTGCCACCCATCATCCAGCCGGTCGCCAGCACGGCGATCTCGATGCCGGTGCGCACCCACTTGACCGGCCAGCCATTGCGGCGGCAAAGGCCCGTCATCAACCCGTCGCGTGGCCCCGGACCAAGGCCGGCCCCTATATAGGCGCCACCGGCAATGCCATTCAGTATGATCCCCGCACCCAGCCAGACGGCGCGCATCGCATAGCCGTCGGGCGTCGGCAGATAGTGGAGGCTGATGTCCACCGCCGTGCCGATTACCAGGATGTTGCAGACGGTGCCGATCCCCGGCCGCTGCCGCAATGGCCACCAGAGCAGCAGCACGACCGCACCGATCAGGTTTACCGTCATGCCGAAGCTCAGCCCCAGTTTCGGCGCCAGCCCCTGATGCAACACGTCCCAGGGATCGAGCCCCAGATTGGCGCGCAGCATCAGCGCCATGGCGAAGCCGTAAAGCACAAGGCCCCAGAAGAGCTGGAAGAGGCGGCGGGTCATCATCATGGGCATCAGACCTAGTCGAATTGGCCTTTTACAAAAGGACCAATGGCGCGTAAGTGGCCTTCAAATTGCTCTGATTGGATTGATCGCCATGTCCACTTCCTTTCTTCGGCCTCCCTCGCTGCTGCGGCTGTTGGGCGCCTGGCGCGCCCAGGACAGTGCCGAGCCGGCCTATCGCCAATTGGCGCAGGCGCTGCGGATGCTGGTGCTGGACGGACGGATCGGCCTCAATGTCCGGTTGCCGGGCGAACGCGAACTGGCCGCCGCGCTCGGGCTCAGCCGCACGACCATCGCCGCCGCCTTCGACCGGCTGCGCGACGAGGGCTATCTGGAAAGCCGGCAGGGATCGGGCAGCGTTACCCGCCTGCCGCCCGGCCGGGTCGAGACCCCGACGCCCGACATCGACGGGGTGACCGGCGACAATCTGCTCAACTGGACCCATGCCGCTCTGCCGGCTGCGCCGGGCGTGGGCCTGGCCTATGCCCATGCGGTCGAGGCGCTGCCGGCCTATCTCGGCGACCTGGGCTATGATCCACTCGGCCTGCCGGTGCTGCGCCGGGCGATCGCCGCCCATTATGAGCGGCGCGGCTGTCCGACCGATCCCGACCAGATCATGATCACCAATGGCGCGCAGCAGGGTTTCTCGCTGCTGCTGCAATGGCTGGCCGGGCCGGGCGACCGGGCGGTGATCGACCATCCCACCTATCATAATGCGATCCAGGCGCTGCAGCGCGCCAATGTCGTGCCGGTGCCGGTCGGCTTGCCGGTTCATGGCTGGGATATCGACGCGATGGATGCGGCCTTCCGCCAGACGGCGCCGCGCTTTGCCTATATCATCGCCGATTTCCACAATCCCACCGGGCGCAGCATGGACCCGGCGACCCGTCGCGCGCTGGTCGCGGTGGCGGCCCGCACTCATACGCCGCTGGTGATCGACGAGACGATGGTGGCGATGGGGCTCGATGGATCGCCGCCGCCGCCGGTCGCCTGCCATGATCCGTCCGGCCGCCATGTCATCACTTTGGGATCGGCCAGCAAGATCTTCTGGGGCGGGCTTCGGGTCGGCTGGATCCGGGCCGATCCGCAGACCGTGGCCGCGCTCGGCCGCATCCGCACGACGATGGACATGGCCAGCCCCGTGGTCGAGCAATTGGCCGTGGCCCAGCTGATCGATGCGGACGAGGGGCTTGGCCCGCGCGCGGCGATGCTGCGCGACCGGCGCGACCATCTGCTGGCGCAACTGGAACGGCATTTGCCGCACTGGCGGGTGGAATCGCCGGCTGGCGGCCTGTCGCTCTGGGCCGAACTGCCCCGGGCGGAGGCGAGTGCGCTGGCGGCTTTGGCCGGCAATCATGGCGTGCGCATCGCCGCAGGTCCGCGCTTCGGCGTCAATGGCGCGTTCGAGCGGTTCCTGCGCCTGCCCTTCACCCTGCCAGAGGCACAGCTCGACATGGGCGTCGCCCGGCTGGTGGAGGCTGACGCCCGGCTCCACGCCCGCACCCCGCGCGGCCGCGATCCGCTGGCCCTCGCCCTGGAGGCCGACCGATTGATCTGACCCATAGAAAAAGGGCCGCGCGGATCATCACCACGCGGCCCTTTTCAATCGGCTTGGTCTCTAGGCCTTGATTCACGCTTCAGACCATTGGCCTGAAGCGATCAAGGTCTATGCCAAAAGGGCTCAGCCCTTCTTCTTCTCGGCCTGATAGCGTTCGATCGCTTCCAGCGTGATCTTGCGAGCGTCTTCCGCGCCGCCCCAGGTGCCGATGCGCACCCACTTGGTCTTTTCCAGATCCTTATAGTGGGTGAAGAAATGCTCGATCTGCTCCATCACGATGCCGGGCAGGTCGTCCTTCTCGTCCACATTGCTGTAGTAAGGGAAGGTCTTGTTGTCCGGCACGCAGACCAGCTTCTCGTCGCCGCCGGCTTCGTCTTCCAGGTTCAGCACGGCGATCGGGCGCGCGCGCACGACCGAGCCGGGCACGAACGGCGAGCGGGCGATGACCAGCGCGTCGAGCGGATCGCCATCGGGCGACAGGGTGTGCGGCACGAAGCCGTAATTGGCCGGATAGCGCATCGGCGTGTGCAGGATGCGATCGACGAACAGGGCGCCCGACGCCTTGTCGAACTCATATTTTACGGGCTCGCCGCCGACCGGCACCTCGATGATGACGTTCAGGCTGTTTGGCGGATCGTCGCCGACGGGGATCAGGTCAATGTTCATGCATCTTCGCCTTTTACATGCGGTTGCTTGGAAATCTTCAGGTGCGCGGTTGCAGCAGCTTGTCGAGGCTGCCTTCGCCGGTGCCGGTCTTTTCGAGGTGCGGATAGCGCAGGCCATCCGAATAAGCGAGGGTCAGGGTGCGATAATATTTGTCCTGCTTTAGGATAAGCTGGATCGGCTTCTTCGCGTCCTTAGCCTCGGTCAGCGCCGTCTTGAATGCGTCGCCCGAATATTCATTGCCGTTCACCGCAATAATCTTCGATCCTACCGCAAGACCGGCCTTGAACGCCGCGCTGTTCCAGATCACCGCCGCGATATCGCCGTCATTCTTGACCGTTAGGCCCACGCCGAAGCTCTGGTCGACCGTCTTCTGCGCGCCTTCGGCTGCCTTGGTGATGGCATTGGGCGTATCGGTATAGACCAGCTTGTAGCCGCCAAGGGTGAAGCCGCCCTTGGGCGTTTCCGTGGTGGGGCTGTCGACATATTTGTGGAACAGGCCGGCCCAGTCATAGGGGGCGAGGCGGTTCAGCGTGTCGATCACGTCCTGGCGATCATAGACGACCTGGCCCCAGTCGCCCGGCTTGATGCCGAAAAAGGCCTTGGCGAAATCGTCGATGCCCTTGGCGCCCTTGCTCTGCTGGCGCAGGATGCCGTCGACTTCCAGCCAGATCATCAGGCCTTCATTATAATAATCTTCCGACCGCTGCCAGTTGGACCAGCCCTTGGGGCGGCGGGCCGAGATGATCGGGTCATGCGTCGTGTCTTCCATCGGCCGCCATTCGCGACCGCGCGTGGTGTCCAGCTTCGCGGCGATCTGGGCATAGGCGTCCAGCGTCTCCTGCTTGGAGAACATGCCCGAACGCGCGCCCAGCACATAGCCCCAGAACTGGGTCTGGCCTTCATAGACCCACAGCAGATTATCCTGCATCGGCACGTCGAAATTGGGCGTCCACAGCAGGTCGGGGCGGCGGAACTTGCCGTCCCAGCTATGGGTGAATTCATGCGGCAGCAGGTTGCGGTCGAGCAGCGCCTCGCCCGAATCCCACTTCTTGAAATAGCCCGGCTCGACCTGATTCTCGGACGAGCGATGATGCTCCAGGCCAATGCCGCCCATCTCGTCGGTGATCGACAGCAGGAAATCATAATGGTCGAAATGATAGGTGCCGAACGCGGCGCCGGCCTCGGCGACCAGCTTCTTGTGCTTGGCGATCTGGTCGGTGTTGAACACCAGCTCGTCGGCATCATCGGCAACGATGTTCAGCGTGACATTATGGCCCAGGTCGACCGCCTTGAAATGGGTGCCGGCAAAGACGGGCGAGTCCTGCAGCGCCTCATAGTCGATCACGTCATAGGCGATGGTGTCGCCCGTCCGCTTGCCGCGCAATGCGGTCGCCGCCTGCCAGCCGGTGGGATAGGTCACATTGGCCTGCACCGGGATCTGGCGGGTATAATAGCCGGCCGGGTAGAGCGAGACATCTTCCCACTGGATATTCTGCATCTTGGGCGTCACGACGACGCGGCCCTGGTTGGTCGCGGTCGCCGACAGGAACTGGAACTGCGCCACGACCTGCTTGGTGCCGGCCGGCACGTCGATCTCGAACGCATAGACGTTGAGCGGATTGCGCTTCCAGCTGATCGGCTTGCCATCGGCGGTGAAGGTCAGGCCGGTCAACTTCTCGATCGGGCCGCGCGCGGCATGGTTGCCGGGCAGCCATTCGGGCATCAGCAGGGTCATTGGGCCGCTCGACGCGACGGGAATGGTTTCCTTCACGCGGAAGATGCGCTGCACCGTGTCGGTGGCGTCGACGTCAAGGCGGATCGTGCCGCCCGGATAAGGCACATCCTTGGGCATCGGCTTGGCGCTGTCGACGGGCAGGGCGGTCGGCTTGGAACGGAGGACATCCTGCGCCAGCAACGGGCTGGCAATCGCGGTCGAAAGGCAAAGGGCGGCAGCAAGGCTGCGGATCATGACGGTCTCCAGAAAAGGAACGCGGGCCGGACGGCCCTGTCTGGCCCAAACATGGCGTCATGAAAGGCGCGCGTCCACCCCCAGATGCGCCGGATGTGCCGGATGCGTCGGATGCGAAGGGGGGGCTTGATCGCGCGCCTTGTTACGGTCATGGAAGGAAGATCGGGATCAGCGCCTTCCCGATCAGCGCATCCGCGCCAAAGGCAGCCTCGCAGATCCGCCGTCGGCGGACCAGGGAGTTGTGCGTGGATCGTCTGGCCTTTCATCTTCTACCGTTCATGTTTTTTGGCTGTTGTCCCGATGCGGCCAGCGCTCAGGCAGATGGCTTGTCGCTCTCCGGCAATGCGCGCATCCGCTATGAGATATTGGATGGCCAGGCACGGGCGGGTCTGCCGGGGGACATCGATCTGGTCAGCCTGCGCACGGTGCTGGCGGCCGAATATCGCACCGGCCCGGTGCGACTGGTTGCCGAATTATGGGACAGCCGGGCCTGGGGGGGCGATGCCGGTGACGGGATCGGCACGGGGGAGGTCAACACGATCGAGCCGGTGCAGGCCTATGTCGCCGCCGATCTTGGCCCGTTGCTGGGGCAAGGCAGCAAGGCGTCGATGCAGGTCGGGCGCTTCACCCTCAATCTGGGATCGCGGCGTCTGATCGCGGCGGATGATTATCGCAACACGACCAACGGCTATACCGGCGTGAAGATCGACCTGGCGTCGGCCCAGGGTGGGACCGCCAGCCTCATCTATGTGCTGCCGCAGATGCGCCGGCCCGATGACGAGGCGTCGGTGCTCGACAATCGCGCCGCGCTCGACCGGGAAAGCTTCGACCTTCAGCTTTGGGGTGGTTATGCCGCGCAAGCGATCGGGCGCCGCACGATCGCGGAGCTGGGCTATTTCCACCTGCTGGAACGGGACACGCCCGGCCGGCCGACGCGTAACCGCGACCTGCACAATGTCAGCCTGCGGCTGATGCGCGCGCCGGCCTCCGCGCGGCTGGATTATGAGGTGGAGGGCATCTGGCAGATGGGAACGATCCGTTCCTCGACCGCTGTGGCCGCGCCGGAACAGGATGTGGCGGCCTGGTTCGTCCATGCCGATGCCGGATATAGCTTGTCCGGACCGCTCAAGCCCCGCCTGTCGGTGGAGTTTGATTATGCCAGCGGCGACCGGCGGGGTGGTTCCTATGGCCGGTTCGACACGCTGTTCGGCATGCGCCGCGCCGATTTCGTGCCGGCCGGGATTTTTGCCCAGACCGGTCGCGCCAACATCCTGACGCCGGGCCTGCGGGTAGAAATGGCACCGGGCCGGCGGCTGGACCTGTTCGCCAACTGGCATCCGATGTGGCTGGCGTCGCGCACCGATGCCTTTGCCACCACCGGCGTGCGTGATGCGACCGGGCGGTCGGGTCGCTTTGCCGGCCATATGGTCGATGGCCGGCTGCGCTGGTGGATGTTGCCCGACAAGATACGGCTGGAACTGAACGCCAATTGGCTGGCCAAGGGCCATTTCCTGCGGATGGCGCCCAATGCGCCGGCGGGTCGCAATGTGCGCTATCTCTCGATCGCGCTGTCGAGCCAGTTCTAGCTGCAAAAAGCGCGTTTCCTTGGGCCGCGATTACAGTTAAAGGCGCTGCCCCATGGCGAAGATCGAAACGCCGCGCCCGGTGCGCGGAACGCAGGACATGTTGGGCGGCACGGCGGAGGCGTTCCAGGAACGCTTCGCCCATGTCGTCGCCACCTTTGACCGGGTGCGCAAACTCTATGGATTCCAGCGGGTGGAAGTGCCCGTCTTTGAATCGACCGCGGTGTTCGCCCGTTCGCTGGGCGAAAGCACCGACGTCGTGTCGAAGGAAATGTACACGTTCGAGGATCGCGGCGGCGACAGCATCACCCTGCGCCCCGAATTCACCGCCGGCATTTCGCGCGCCTATATTACCGAGGGCTGGCAGCAATATGCGCCCCTGAAGGTCGCGACCCATGGTCCGCTGTTCCGCTATGAGCGCCCGCAAAAGGGTCGCTTCCGCCAGTTCCACCAGCTCGACGCCGAAATCCTGGGCGCGGGCGAGCCGGCGGCCGATGTCGAGCTGCTGGTGCTGGCCGACCAGCTGCTGCGCGAACTGGGCGTGTCGGAAGGCGTGACCCTCAACCTCAACACGCTGGGCGACGCGGAAAGCCGCGAAGCCTGGCGCGCCGCGCTGATCGCTCATTTCGAGGCGCATCGTGGCGAGCTGTCGGAAGAAAGCATCGACCGGCTGGCAAAGAATCCGCTGCGCATCCTCGACTCCAAGGATCCGCGCGACCGCCCGATCGCCGACAGCGCACCGGACATCGACGCCTATCTGACCGACGAGGCGCGCAGCTTCTTCGACAAGGTGACGAGCGGCCTCGACGCCGCCGGTGTCGCCTGGGAACGCAATTCGCGGCTGGTGCGCGGGCTCGATTATTATCGCCACACCGCGTTCGAGTTCATCACCGATCGGCTCGGCGCGCAGGGCACGGTGCTGGGCGGCGGTCGCTATGACGGCCTGATCGAGAATCTGGGCGGGCCGTCGACCCCGGCGGTCGGCTGGGCAGCGGGGATCGAGCGGCTGGCGATGTTGATCGACCAGCCGGCGATCGACAAGCCGCAGATCGTGCTGATTCCGATGGGCGAGTCGGCCGAGGCGAAGGCGACCGGCATCATCGCCGATCTGCGCCGCGCCGGCATCGCCTGCGACATGGGCTATCGCGGTAATATGAAGAAGCGGATGCAGCGCGCCAACGCATCGGGGGCCGCTTGGGCGATCATCCTCGGTGAGGATGAACTGGCAAAGGGAGAAGCCTCGCTGCGTAATTTGAAAACTGGGATTCAAAAGACAGGATCAATCGAAACCGTTTTCACTCGCGTGGTAGGTGGTGACGCCACAGATTGGGTTGTGGAAGGCTTGGAGTTGGATGTGGAGCGGACGTTCAAAGAGGAACGCGACGCCTGATGCACATTTCCGCCGAACGCATCGCGCAGATCGAGGCGCGCCGGGACGAGGTGCAGGCGTCGATGACGCGCGCCGATCTCGCGCCCGATGCGTTCGTGAAACTGTCCAAGGAATATGCCGAGATCGAGCCGGTGGCGCGGGCCGCGCATGAAGTGCGCCGGCTGCGCCAAGAGTTGCGCGCGCTCGAACAGATGGCCGGCGGCGAGGACAGCGACGCCGATCCGCTGATGCGCGAAATGGCGCAGGAGGAAATGCAGCTGCTCAAGGGGCAGTTGCCCGATGCCGAGCGCGCTCTGGCGCTGCAGCTGCTGCCCAAGGATTCGGCCGATGCCCGCCCGGCGATGCTGGAAATCCGCGCCGGCACCGGCGGCGACGAGGCGGCGTTGTTCGCCGGCGACCTGTTCCGCATGTATCAGCGCTATGCCGATACGCAGGGGTGGAAGATGGAAATGATGTCCGCCAACGCCTCGGAACAGGGCGGCTTCAAGGAAGTGGTGGCGAGCATCAACGGCACCGGCGTCTTTGCCAAGCTGAAGTTCGAGAGCGGCGTCCATCGCGTCCAGCGCGTCCCGGTCACCGAAAGTGGCGGCCGCATCCATACCAGCGCCGCGACCGTGGCGATCCTGCCCGAGCCGGAGGAGGTCGACGTCCAGATCGCCGACTCCGACCTCAAGATCGACATTTATCGCGCCTCCGGTGCCGGTGGCCAGCACGTCAACACCACCGATTCCGCGGTGCGCATCACCCATTTGCCGACCGGCATCGTCGTCACGCAGCAGGACGAGCGATCGCAGCACAAGAACAAGGCCAAGGCGATGCAGGTGCTGCGCGCCCGCATCTATGAGGCGGAGCGCGAGCGCACCCAGAGCGAACAGGCCGGCGCGCGCAAGGCGATGGTCGGATCGGGCGACCGGTCCGAGCGTATCCGCACCTATAATTTCCCGCAGGGGCGCGTGACCGATCATCGCATCAACCTGACCCTGCACCGCCTGCCGGAGATTCTCGAAGGACCGGGCCTTGCCGAAGTGATCGACGCGCTGGTGGCCGAGGATGAGGCCGCGCGCCTTGCCCAGCTGGACGGGGTGGCGTGAGCGTCGCCGATGCGCTGCGCGACGCAACTGTCAGCTTAGCCGCGATCAGCGACACCCCCCGGCTCGACGCCGAACTGCTGATGGCCCATGCATTGGGCATCGGCCGCAACGACCTGTTGCTGCGTCAGCGCGATCTGTCCGTTCCTGTCACTTTCGCTGTCCATATGCAGCAACGGCTGGCCGGCGCACCGATCGCCCATATCGTCGGCAGTCGCGATTTCTGGACGATCAGCCTGGCCGTGACCCCCGATGTGCTGATCCCGCGCCCGGACAGCGAGACGCTGATCGAGGCGGCCGTCGACCATTTCCGCGACCGCGCACCCGCGACCATGCTGGACCTTGGCACCGGATCGGGCGCGTTGCTGCTCGCCGCGCTCGACCAGTGGCCCGGTGCGCGCGGGCTGGGCATCGACGCCTCGGCGGCTGCGCTGGCAGTGGCGCAGGACAATGCCGACCGGCTGGGCATGGGGAAGCGCGCGCGTTTCCAGCTGGGCGATTGGGCGGCCGGCGTGACCGGACCGTTCGACCTGCTGCTGATCAACCCGCCCTATATCGCGCTCAATGCACCGCTCGCTGGCGATGTGCTGCATGATCCCGCCAGCGCGCTGTTCGCCGGGGTGGAGGGGCTGGACGATTATCGCCGCATCGCGCCGCAACTGCCAGCGCTGATCGCGCCGGGCGGCATGGCCGCGATCGAGATCGGCTATGACCAGGGGGAAAGCGTGTCGGCGCTGCTGCGTGCGCAGGGGCTTGCGGTCGCCCTGCGCCGGGATCTCGCTGGCCATGATCGTTGTCTGATTGCGACGCCGGTCTGAAACCAAGGCTGGATTTCATGCCGCCACAGCGAAAATTGCTTGGTTTATGGTGTGAAAGCCACTACATCAGCATCAGGAACGGCGCCGATCTGGTGACATGGCCTTGTCAGGTCATTGATAGATAAGGCGGTTTTCCTGCTCCTGAAAGTCAAGACGGCGCTGCTGCGCAGGCGCCTCTGGCGGCTGAGGGCGTGAGTCTGAAACGCTCATGCCTTGCGGAGCCGTATCCGGCCCAAGGAAGGGCGGTGCTTGGGGATGGCAACTGAACAGTGTTTTCAGTGAATATTATCATAGCGAACGCAAGGATCATGTCTTGATCAACAACCGGCAGGCCGGTCGCCGCAATCGCGGCCGGAACAATAACAATAACGGACGTCCCAATGGCGGTAGCCGCGGCGGTGGCGATAATGGCAACCGTATCGACAACCGCGCCCGCGGCAATGCGGCCCAGCTTCTTGAGAAATACAAGAATATGGCGCGCGACGCCCAGATGGCCGGCGACCGTGTGAACGCCGAATATTATCTGCAGTTCGCCGATCATTATTTCCGCGTGCTCGCCGACAATCGCTCGCGTCAGGAGGAGCAGCAGCAGCGCTTCCGCCGGAATGACGAGAATTTCGACGACGAGGGCGACGAGTTCGACGGCAACGAGGACGGCGCCGAAGAGGGCCGCACCGAACAGCCCGAACGCGCCGAGCGCGATTATGACCGTCGCGAGCCGCGTGGCGAGCGCCAGGATCGCGCTGACCGTGGGGATCGCCCGGATCGGGGCGACCGCGGGGATCGCAATGACCGGGGTGACCGCAATCGTCGCGACCGCAATCGTCGTGACCGGCCGGTGGCCGAGGAAGGCGCCGAGCAGCAGCCGGTTATAGCCGAACAGCCGGTCGAGGCCGCAGCCGAACCGGCCGCCGAAGCGCCCAAGCCGCGCCGCGGCCGTCCGCGCAAGGCCGATGCCGCACCGGCCGAAGCGAGCGAAGGTCTTGATGTCAGCATCCTGCCGCCCTCGATCGCCCGCGCCGATAATGACAGCGAAGCGGAAGTGACTGAGGAGGCGCCCCGCAAGCGCACCCGTCGTGCCCGTCCGACAACCGAAGCCGCCGAATAAGCGCGGCTTTCGAGCGACCCGAAAACCAAAAAGGGGCGGTGCCATCCCGGCGCCGCCCCTTTTTGTTTGCAAATATAGCCGCTTGGGGCAGAAGATCGTCGCATAAGGGGAGTGCGACCTGATGACGACTGTCCGCCTGTTGACCGGTCTGGCCCTGATGCTGCCGGCCGCCGCCTTTTCTCAAACTGCGTCTGTCGATCCCACCGGCGCCACCGCCCAGGGTGATGTTGCCGTCACCATCTATAATGGCGGCCAGTCGCTGGTGCAGGATGACCGGCAATTGAGCGTCAATGCTGGCCGCAACCGGATCGAATTTCCCGATGTATCCGCCCGCATCCGGCCCGAGACGGTCAATCTCTCCGGTCCCGGCTTCTCGATCGTCGAACAGAATTTCGATTTCGACCTGCTGTCGCCCGACAAGCTGATGGACAAGGCGGTGGGGCAGGAGGTGACTCTGGTGCGCACCAATCCCGCGACCGGTGCCGAGACTCGTGAGCGCGCCAAGATCCTGGCGGCCAATGGTGGCATCGTCATGCAGATCGGTTCGCGGATCGAGGTGTTGCGCGACGATGGCCTGCCGGTGCGGGTGATCTTCGATCGGGTGCCGGCCAATCTGCGCGCCCGCCCGACCCTGTCGGTGACGATCGAGGCGGCGCGCGGCGGCACCGTGCCGGCCCGGCTGTCCTATCTGACGCCCAATCTCGGCTGGACTGCCGACTATGTCGCGCTGTTCGACGCGGCCAAGGGCGCGATGGACATGCAGGGCTGGGTCACGCTCACCAACAATACGGGCACGACCTTCACCAACGCGAAGACGATCCTGGTCGCCGGCAATCCGGCCAATGGCGGCGGCCGGCGTAACTGGTGGCAGTCGTCGGGAACAGGGGGCAGCGGCGCGATCGACCAGGCCGGCACCGAAAGTGGCCCGCGCGAGCGGCTGGGCGACTATTATCTCTATCCGCTGGCCGATCGCACGACCATCGCCAATGCCCAGCAGAAGCAGGTCAGCTTCCTCGACGTGAAGGGCGCGCCGGCGCGGGCGACCTATGAATATCTCAATCCCTGGATGGGCAGCTCGCCCGAACCGATGAGCGCATCGAGCGTGCTCAAATTCTCGACCTCGAAACAGGGGGGACTTGGCGACCAGCTGCCGGCCGGCACGATCCGCGTCTATATGCGCGATGCACGTGGCGATCCCCAGTTCATTGGCGAGAACAGCATAGATCACACACCGATGGGTTCCTCCATGGCGCTGCGCACCGGCGAGGCGTTCGACGTGAAGGTGCGGCCGACCGTCGAGCAACGCACGAAGAGGGGCGGTCAGCGCTGGGAAACGCGGATGCGCTACACGCTGACCAATGCCCGACCCGAAGCGGTGACGATCGACCTCGCCCAGCAGGGGCTGTGGGGCGACACCCGCGTCACGGCACAAAGTATGGAAGGCAAGCGCGTCTCGGCCGACCGAATGGAATGGAGCGTGCCGGTGCCGGCCAATGGCTCGGTCGACCTCAGCGTCACCTTCGATTCGCGCTACTGATCGGGCCGGCGCCGTGCTGCTGCGCGTCCTTGCCCTTCTCCTGCTGTGCCTCGGCATCGCGCCGGCGCGGGCGGGGACGGTGGTTTCGGCCAAGGCCGATTCGGTCTCGGTCACCGTCTATCGCCAGCCCGGCCGCGCAAAGGGCGCGATCGATCCCAAATGGCCCGGCGGCTATGCGCTGATCAACGAGACGCGGACTATCGACCTGCCACAGGGCGAATCGGTTGTCCGGTTCGAGGGGGTGGCAGAGGGGCTGATGCCCGAAACCGCCGTCCTGTCCGGCATGCCGCAGGGCGTGCGCGAGAAGAATCGCGATGCCCGGCTGCTCTCACCGGCCGGCCTGATCGACGCTTATCTCAAGCGCAGCGTCACCCTGCGCCGCACCGATCGCAAGACCGGCAAGGTCAGCGAGCAGGATGCGATCATCAGCGCCGGGCCGATGGGCGGCGTCATCGTCCAGACGGCGCAGGGCTATGAGGCGCTGCGGTGTAGTGGCTTGCCCGAACGCATGCTCTATCCCCGCGTGCCGACCGACCTGTCGCCGCGTCCGACCCTGTCGGTCATCGCCACCAGCGCCCGGCCGACCCGCGTCACGCTGCAACTCACCTATCTGGCGGAGGGGTTCGACTGGGCTGCCAATTATGTCGCCGACATGCAGGATGATGGCCGCCATCTCGACCTCATGGCCTGGCTGACGGTGGCCAATGGCGGCGTCACCGGTTTTGCCGATGCCCGACTCAGCGTCATCGCCGGTCAGCCCAACAGACAGGAGGGCAAGGCGCAACCGCGCCCGACCGGTGGTGCGTTGTCACTGCGCTGCTGGCCGATGGACATCACCAGCACCCATCCGCAGTGGGAGTTGTTTCCGATCGAGATGCCGCCGGCCGAAGCGATGATGGATTCGGCGCAGGAAATTGTCGTGACATCGATGCGCGCACCTGCGCCGATGATGGCCGCGCCGCCACCCCCTCCGCCTCCGCCGCCACCCCCGCCACCGGAGGATGTCGGCGACCTCAAACTCTATCGCGTCCCGGTGACCGTCGATGTTGCCGCCAAGGGGCAGAAACAGGTCGCGCTGCTGCGCCAGCCCGATGTGCTGGTCGAACGCCTTTATGCCGCGACCATCGACTATAGCGACGGCAATGGCCGGTCACGGCCGATGACGCTGCGCCTGAGATTGCAGAATCGCAAGGCGGACGGTCTCGGCCTCGCCATGCCTTCGGGCCGGGTCGCCCTGTTCGAAACCGTCGATGGCCAGCGCCTGCTCGCGGGCGAAACCGACATTGGCGACAAGGCGGAAGGGGAACGGGTCGATTATGACATCGCCCAGAGTGCCGATGTTCGCATCATGGCGATCATTGGCGGCCAGTCGCAAAAGGCGCGGCGTTGGACACTGACCCTCACCAATGCGCGCCCGTTCGACGCGACGGCGGAAATCCTCATTCCCCATGACATCGCACCGCGTCCGACCGAGATGGAGCGCCGCGGCAATAGCTGGGTCTGGCGCGCCATCATCTCTGCCAATGGGCAGGTCAGCTACAGCTACGACCAGAAGCTGCGCTGACCTCCTCAGTCGCGGGGAATGGGGCGGGGGCGGTGGGTCTCGTCCAGCGCGACGAAGGTGAAGACGCCGCTGGTCAGCGCCACTGTTTCCGCGCCGCCGCCGCGAGTCGCGACCACGTCGATGCGGATCGCGACCGATGTGCGACCGCGCTTCTCTTCCTGGGCATAGACCGACACCAGGTCGCCCATCAGGATCGGCGAGATGAACTTCATGCTCTCGATCGCGACCGTGGCCACCGCGCCCTGGGCGATTCGCCCCGCGACGATACCGCCGGCAATGTCCATCTGGCTCAGCACCCAGCCGCCGAAGATATGGCCATTGCTGTTGATGTCGGCCGGGCGCGGCACGACCCGCAATATCACTTCGCGATGGGGATCAGTCGTCAAGCGGCACCTCGTCCTTCAGCCGGTCCATTACCTGGTCGTCATGCCCCGTCCCGGCAGAGAGGAAGACGAGGGCCATCAAGCCCGTTCCCAGCATGAAGGTCAACCAGACCCCCAATATGGTGGCGATGACCATATGAACCGGCATCGGCCCGGTCCATAGCCGCAGGAACAGCAAGGCCGCGCCGACGCACAATGCGCCGACCAGCGCCATCCAGAGCATGATCCGGCGGAACCGCGACCAGGCGATCGCTGCGATCCGGGGATCGTCCAGGCCCTTTTTCTCTGTCATTCTCTTGCTCTCCTCCCTTTTCTTTGCGCCGCGAAAGTGGGATCATCAAGCGCAGAGACAGTAAGTCCATAAAAGGAGAGCGGCCATGACCATCGCGGCAATCTTGCAGGGCAAGGGGCGCGACGTCGTCCAGGTCCAGTCGACCGACAGCGTGTTGTCGGTGGTGACCTTGCTGGCGGATCGGCGCATCGGCTGCGTGCCGGTGGTCGATGATGGCCAGGTGGTCGGCATCTTTTCCGAACGCGATGTCGTCTATCGTCTGGCCCAGCAAGGGGCAGAGGCCCTGAACCACACGGTCGCCGATGTGATGACTCAGCCGCCGATCACCATCGACGATCAGATGCCTGTGATCCACGCTTTGTCGCTGATGACCAAGCGGCGCATCCGCCATCTGCCGGTGGTGAAGGGCGGCACGCTGGTCGGCCTCGTCTCGATCGGCGATTTGGTGAAGTTCCGCATCGACAATATCGAATCGGAAGCGGCCGCCTTGCGCGACTATATCCAGACCGCCTGACGAATTGCAGGCGTCCGCTGATCCGTCAGGCGGGCGTCTGCACCGGCGGGGCGCGGCGCACGATCAAGCGCACCAACTCCATCAGCGTGCCGCGCGCGCACAGCATCAGCGCGGCGAGGAAGGCGACACCGCCGGCTGGCACCAGGATCGCCAACCGGATCGGTGCGGCAAGCGGGGGCAGCAATCGGTCGATCGCCAGCACCACCCCGGCCATCAGGATGGAGCAGCTCAGGCCCGGCGCAGCGGCGCGTATCAGGTCGATCGCGCGCAGTCCCATCGGCCTACCGGCGAGGCGTGTCGTGATGATGGTCAGGATCGGGAAGGCCCCCAGCCAGGCCCAGGCCAGGCCGATCGCGCCGGCCTGGATACCGATCAGAAAGGCGGTCGCCATCAATATCGCGCCGATCGCGGCGATACGGGCGGTGGTGCCGGGCCGGCCCAATGCATTGCTGACCGGCGCGAACATCACCTGCAGCGTCATGAACGGCATCGCGAGTGCCAGGATCGAGACAAAGGGCGCCATCTCCAGCCATTTCTGGCCAAACAATGTCTCGACCAGCGGCTCGGCGGTTATCGCCATACCCAGATAGATGGGGCAGGAGATCAGCATCAGCAGCCGTACCGCCTTGCAGAAGGACCAGGCTACCCGTGATACATCCTTCTGCATCCTTGCATAAGCGGGGAAGGCGACCTCGTTCAGCGGCGGGATGAACTTGCTGACGAAGATCTGGGTCAGGAACAGCGCCTCGGCATAGAGGCCCAGTTGATGCGGCGTGAGCACGCGGCCGCCGATGAAGATGTCGCTCTGGCTCTGGATGATCCAGAAGAGCTGGCCGCCGAGCAGCGACGCGCCGTAGATGACCATCGTCCGCGTGCCGCTGAAATCGAAACTGGGAATCGGGCGGAAGCCGGTGACCAGAATATAGCCAAGCGCCTTGACCCAGAATCCGGTCATCGGCGCGAACACCAGGGTCCATACCCCCCAGCCCGACAAGGCGCCGACCAGCGCCATCGCGGCGGAGGCTATGGCCGCGATCAGGTTGATGAAGGCGGGCCGGCGGAAATCCAGTGCCCTGGCCGTGATCGCTTCGGGAATCGCAATGAAGGGGGTGGACAGGTAGAGCAGCGCCTGGACGCGCAGCAACTGTGCCACCATCGGCTGGTCATAATAGTCGGCGGCCAGCGGCGCGATTGCCAGTTGGAACAGCGCCAGGCTGCCGTTCAGCAACAGCATGATGGTGAAGGCCTGGCGCAGCCGGTGCGATTCCAGCGTCTCGGACTGGACCAGCGCGGCCACCAGACCATAGCCATTGAGGAAAGTGGCGAAGTTCAGGATCACCTGGGTCATGGCGAACAGACCATAATCCTTGGGATCGAGCAGGCGGATCACCGCCAGCGTCACGATCCAGCTCAGCATTTGCGAGATGATCTGGCTGCCCGAGCGCCAGAATATCGCCTTCTTGACCCGTGTACCGAACCCGGCATCGGCAGCATCGGCCTCGTGCAACCCCATATCCATCCTGTTTTCCCGGGCGGAAGGCCCGTGCTGTGGGGTTTAGACCGGAACCGCCAAAAAATTGTGAAACAAAATTGCAAAAAGTGTTTGACGGTTTTGGCGGCCGCATCTAGAGGGCTTTTCACCGGACGGGGCGGCGCTGCTGAGGCGCTTAACTGACCTGGTCGCCCACATAGACGGACACTGGTCCTCTGAACGAGAGTTTAGGGA
>Ga0160473_100068_pt1 | contig 116163 bp, 97 predicted proteins | sample HID1975I_E11MG_FD_108217 | JGI IMG/M metagenome (GOLD analysis project Ga0160473, IMG submission 108217) | Enriched soil microbial communities from UW Madison campus, WI, USA - HID1975I_E11 MG | ecosystem: Environmental > Terrestrial > Soil > Unclassified | place: USA: Madison, Wisconsin...
ATATTGGACGGTGAACAAGGCGGGTAGGCCGACGGACGGTCGCTCCATCGCCTCGGCAGCATCCTCAATGCCGTTTGCCGGGTAGAGGATCGGACCGAGATCGAGGCTGCAATGCTCTTTCACGAGCTGCAGGCATTGATCGACGGCATCGCGGAAGACGGGCTCCGACAGATAGAGGTCCTTGCCCATGTTCGGATGTTGGGCACCGCCGCCGGCGAACATGAAGGCGACGTTCCGATCGCCGCTGCCTGCATGCATCGTCGTCAGGCGCTGGGGATACTCGCCCCGCAGCACGGCCACCGCGTCCGCACCATCCTCGACCACGGCGTAGCGACGGTGCGGCAGGGCACGGCGGCCGACCTGGAGGGTGAAGGCGACGTCGGCGAGGTTCAGCGACGGATCGGCGGCGAGATGATCGGCGAGCGCTTGGGTATTCGCATCGAGCGCCGTGTCACTGGCCGCGGAGATCACGAGCAGCTGCGGACCCACCGCGGGCGCCGAGGTCCGACGGCGCGGGGCCTGCTCCAGGACGACATGGGCGTTGGTACCGCCGACCCCGAGCGAACTCACGCCCGCGCGGCGCGGCACGCCCGGCAGCGCCCGCCACGGCGTCAGCGTGTCGGTCACGTAGAAGGGGCTGCGTTCGAAGTTGCAGGCCGCGTTCGGCGCCTGGTAGTTCAGCGACCGAGGCAGCTCTCCATGATGCAGCGCCAGCGCCACCTTGATGAAGCCCGCGACACCAGCGGCGGTGTCGGTGTGGCCGATATTGCCCTTGACCGATCCGATGCCGCAGAAGCCGGTCTGGTCGGTGTCACGCCGGAACGCCTGCGTGAGGGCGGTGACCTCGATCGGATCGCCCACCGGCGTGCCCGATCCGTGCGCCTCGACATAGCCGATGGTATCGGCGGAAACGCCGGCCACGGTCAGGGCCTCGATGACGGCCTCGGCCTGGCCGTCGACGCTGGGCGCGAGGTAGCCGACCTTGGCGCAGCCGTCGTTGTTGACGGCCGATCCCTTGATCACGGCATAGATATGGTCGCCGCTCTCGATCGCGTCGCTCAAGCGGCGCAAGGCGACCACGCCGACCCCGCTGCCGAAGACGGTACCCTGCGACGACCGGTCGAACGGACGGCAATGGCCATCGGGCGAGAGAATGCCGCCGTCCTCATGGAGATAGCCGCGGCGGTGCGGCAGCTCGATCGTCGCGCCGCCGGCGAGCGCCATGTCACACTCGCGGTTGAGCAGGCTCTGGACGGCGACATGGATCGCCACCAGCGACGTCGAGCAGGCGGTCTGCACCGCCATGCTCGGCCCCTTCAGGTTGAGCAGGTAGGATACCCGGGTGGTCAGGAAGTCCTTGTCGTTGCCGGTGTGCCGCATCAGGAAGAAGCCGACCGAGCGGACCAGGGCCGGATTGGTCAGCAGGTTGTAGGGCAGATAGGCGTTGTGGCCGGAACCGCCGAAAACGCCGATCGGCCCCGAAAAGCGGTCGACGCTGTGCCCCGCATTCTCCAGCGCCTCGACCGAGCATTCCAGGAAGTGGCGATGCTGCGGATCCATGATCTCGGCTTCGCGGGGAGTCAGCCCGAACAGGCCGGGATCGAACATCTCCATTTCGGGGAGCGGCGCGCCCGTCTTCACATAGTCGGGATCGGCGATCAGCCGCGCCGGCACGCCGGCTGCTTGTAGCTCCTCGTCGGAAAAACGGGTGATCGCCTCGACACCTTCCCGCAGGTTGCGCCAGTAGGCGCCGATGTCGCTGGCACCAGGGAAGCGGCCCGCCATGCCGACTACCGCGATGTCCGTGCCGAGGCCGGGATCCGGATTTTCGCCGAAGCTTTTCTCTGGTGCGTGTAACAAGCCTCAACCTCCCTCGCTCATCGCCGCCCGGGCCGGCACGCGCCGGCGCCGCTCCAGGGCGGCCAGCCTCCCGATCGCGCGATGCCGGGCCTGTTCGCCGTCGCGCTCGCCTTCGTCCCGTCGATCGAGATGCGCGCTGAGCGCGGCGATCGTCGGGAAGCGGAACAGGTCGGTGATCGAGACCCGCTCGCTCACGGTCGCGCAGAGTTTTCGATGGGCCTGGATCGCAAGCAGCGAATGCCCGCCGAGATCGAAGAAATTGTCGTGAATGCCGACGGCTGGAAGCTTCAGCACGTCGCGCCAGACGGCAGCGATCCGCTCCTCCGACCCGGCCGCCGGAGCGACGAACGCCGCACCGGCGTCGGCCTCACTCCCGCCCGCGATCGTTTCCGCCTGATCCGGGGCCGGCAGCGCCTTACGATCGATCTTGCCGTTCGGGGTCCGCGGCAGCGCGGAAAGGGCGCTGAAATGAGCCGGAAGCATGAACTCCGGCAGCCGGCTCCGGAGATGGTCACGCAGTACCCCGGCGGGCGGCGCGACACCACCGGCCGCGATGAAGTAGGCGCACAGCCGCACGTCGCCGGCCGTGTCCTCGCGCGCCACGACGACCGCCTGCTCGACGACAGGATGACCGATCAGCGCCGCCTCGATCTCGCCAAGTTCGATGCGGTGCCCGCGGATCTTCACCTGATGATCGAGGCGACCGAGGAACTCGATCTTTCCGTCGTCCCGGAGACGTCCGAGATCGCCGGTGCGATAGGCGCGCTCGCCAGGCCGCAGCGGATGGCCGACGAAGCGCTCAGCCGTCAGATCGGGGCGGTTCAGATAGCCGCGAACGACGCCGAGTCCGCCGATCACGATCTCGCCCGGCACGCCGCCCGGGACGGGCTCGCCGCGTCGGTCGAGGATGTAGATCTGCTGATTGGCGAGCGGCCGGCCGATAGTGATGGCCGCATCCCCGGCCGTGACCCGCTCCGTTGCCGACCAAACCGTCGTCTCGGTGGGCCCATACATGTTCAGGATCTCGCCGCCGGCGACCGTCTCCAGCTCAGCTGCAAGCGACGGCGGCAACGCCTCGCCGCCGATCAGGAGTTGCTGCAAGCGCCCCAGCGCCTCCGTCATGGTCCCGGCGGTGAGCATCATGCGCGCGGTCGAAGGCGTGCATTGCAGGTGGGTAACGCGATGCCGCCGCATCAACCCGGCCAGCGACTCGTCCCCGGCCTGGTCCGGCACGGCGCTCGCGAGCGCGCGCAGCCGATCCAGCCATGGCAGATGGTCGAGGACCTGTTGCGGCTCGACCCCGAAGTCGATGAGGCAGCACACTTCGTCCACGCCGATCGCGCGCACCCGGTCGACCATCGCCAGGCACTGTTCCGGCGTGCCGAACAGCCCGCTGGTCTCATAGTACCTGTCGAACGCATGTTCGAGCAGCGCATCGAACTCATCGGGGTGGAGCGCCTGAAGGTCGATGTCGCCCGCCTCCGCCATGCCGGGACGGCGCCGGAAGGCTGGGAACGACCAGGCGTGCTGCTTGATGAGGTTGGCCGAGCTGCGCAGATATTCGACCATCGGCTTGTGCACGACGGCGCGCACCGCGGCTGCGTCCGGTCCGACGAAACTGTGCAGCATCAGGCTGACCTGCCCCTCGCCGGCATGCCCCGCCACCCGCCACGCGCGGCGGTAGGCGGCGATCTTGTCGGCCAGCTCGGCGACCGTCTGGCCGAGCAGGTGGGTCAGGAGGAAGCCGCCCATGCGGCCCGCCGCCTCGAACGTCTCGACGCTGCCGGCAGCGGTCAGCCAGAAGGGCAGTTCGGGCCGCACCGGCCGCGGCAAGGTCCGGACCTCGACCGGCTTGCCCAACGGCCCCGGAAAGGCAACCGCCTCCCCGCGCCAGAGCCGGCGGACGGTTTCCACATCGCGCAGCATCGTCTTCTTGGCGTCGGCGAAGTTTTCCGGGCGAAGCGCGAAATCGTCCGGCTGCCAGCCCGCGGCGAAGGAGATGCCGACCCGGCCGTTCGAGAGATTGTCGACGACCGACCATTCCTCCGCGACACGGGCGGGATGGTGCAGCGGAAGCACGACGCTGCCGGCGCGGATCTCCACCCGCTCGGTCACCGCGGCGACGGCGGCGCCGGTGACGGCGGGATTGGGGTAGAGGCCGCCAAAGGCGTGAAAGTGCCGTTCCGGCGTCCATACCGCCTTGAAGCCGTGGCGGTCGGCGAACTTTGCGCCTTCCAGCAACAGTCGGTACTTGTCGGCTCCGGCGCTTCCGTCTTCGCTGGCGAAGTAGAACAGGCTGAAGTCGATTGCCCGGTCCGCCGCGGCCGGCATGGCCGCCGCGGCGGTAAGATCGCCCGTCTGGATCACGACGGTGCAACCACGAGTAAGCGTCCAGAGCAATTCCAGCACGGAAATGTCGAAGCTGAGGCTGGTCACGGCCAGCCACACGCCCGGCGCGGTGACCTTCACATCCATGCCGGCGAAGAAGTTCACGGCGTTGCGATGCTCGACCATCACGCCCTTGGGCTGTCCCGTCGACCCGGACGTGTAGATCACATAAGCGAGGTGGTGCGGCAGGGCACGGCCGCTGACCGGGGCGTCGGAATGACCCGAGATCGCGTCCCAGTCGGCATCCAGGCATAGCAGATCCCCCGTGCCGGCCGGCACCTGATCGCGCAGATCGGCCTGCGTGAGCACCAGCCGTACCCCGGAGTCTGCGACCATGTACGCGATCCGGTCCGCAGGATAAGCGGGATCGAGCGGGACGTAAGCGCCGCCCGCTTTGTGGATTGCCAGCATCGCGACGACCAGTTCGAGGGAGCGATCGGCGAACAAGCCGACCATTCCGTCCGGCCCGACACCGCGGGCGATCAGCTCCCGCGCGAGCTGATTGGCGCGCCCGTCGAGTTCGCTATAGTTGAGCGATCGACCTGCGCAGACCAGGGCGACGATATCGGGCGTCCGTGCCGCCTGCTCGGCAATCAAGTCGTGGACGCACGCATCGCTCCGCCACGCGGCGTCGGTCACGTTCCAGTCGACGAGTATGTGCTGGCGTTCGGTGGCGTCGAGGAGCGGGAACTGGCCGACCGGCAGTGTGGGATCGGCGAGTGCGGCGTCGAGCAACGTCGCGAACTGATCGTGCATGGAGCGGATCGCGGCCTCGTCGATCCGGGCCGAATCGTAGATCCAGCGGCAGCCCCGGCCGCTGCCCTCGATCGCGAGCGTGACCTCCGATCGGGGCGCCGGCCTGGCTTCGTCGAGCCGGTTCACGACGAGTATCGCCACCGGCATCGTGTCACCACCGCGGGCACGCAGTTCCGGCATCCGCGCGGGGAGATCGGCGGTGAAGCCGATATGCCGGTGCAGTTCGCGAATCTCCTCGGAAAGCGCCTCGGTCAGCGCATCCATGCTGCGCCCGAACGCGACCGCGCCATGGAGCGGCACCTGCGGCGCGAACCACGGCTGGAGCCCCTCCATCTGGGCGGACATGACCAGGCTGGAGAAGCCGACGGTCACCTCCTCCCGGTCCGTGACGCGCGCGAGATAGGCGATCGCCGCAGCGACGATCCGTTCGGGCACGACGCTTGCGGCGCGAGGCGGCAAGTCCGCATCGATCCAGTCATGGCTGGCGGGCCCGGTGCGACTGCGATCGACCTGCGGCAGATCGATCGGCGATGCCGAGGCCAGCCGCCTGACCCAGAAGTCCTGGTGGGCGGCGGTGATGCGATCGGCGGCGGCGAGCCGTTCCGCCCCGTCGTCGTCGAGCAGATCGAAGCGCACTCCCGGGAAGACGTCGAAGTGGGAGACGAACTCGGTGATGGGCAGCGGCGTGCCGTCGGTCGCCGCCAGGCGAAGCAGCCGGAGCACGCCCGCGCCGGTCGCCACGACCAGCCCATCAGGCTCGACCCGGACGATCGTGCCGGGCGTCGCATGCACCACTTCGCTCTCGGCGCGCGCCTCATGGACGATGATCGCCGTCCCTTTCAGGCTGCACTTGGCCGTGCCCAGGGGGTTGGCCTGATTGCCGAACTGCAGCGCGCGGACGGTGCGCTCGATCTTGGGCGCAGGCTCCGCCCAGCGGATTGCCCCGGCCGCGAGCGGCCGCGCCCGCCGCCCGTAATAAGCGCGCGGGCCGATTGGCTGCGGCCGTTGCGACACGCCCAACGCCAGCGCGGCGGCAATCTCCTCGAAGCTGTCCATCCCCGCGACGAAGCATTTCGCGTTCAGCGTCAGCGCCGTTTCATCCGCGTCGATGGGAAAGCTACGCTCGGCGACGATCGCGCCGCGGTCGATCCCCCCCGTCATGAGGTGCCAGGTGACACCGTGCGTCGTCTCGCCGTTCATCAGCGCCCAGGCGGGGGTGTTGAGGCCCGCATAGGCTGGGAGCGGGCCATCGTGGAAATTGATCGCCGCCTTTCCGGCCAGCGCCAGCACCGCATCGGGCAGGATCGACAGGTTCACGATGCTGAACAGATAGTCCGCGCCCGCCTTCGCCACAGGATGATCCAGGAGCGCCGCCGGCCCGGCGACATGGGCGATGCCATGTTGCGCCGCCCAATCGCGAATGGCCGCGCTTTCGCTCGCGATCACCACGATGTCGTGGCCGCGCGCCAGCAGCGCTTCGGCGCACTGGATCGACAGCGAACCCGAACCGACCAGAATGCATCTTTGCGCCCCGAGACGCCTGCCGGCAGGTCGGGCGGCCATGACGCCGGTCTCGTCGGATGAACGCCACGGCAGAGCCGGCCCGACATCCTCGATCATCATGACGGTACGATCTGCGGGCCGCTGCGCCGGCGCATTTGCCGGCCCATGAGCATCAGGCCGATCGCGAGCGCCGCATATTCGGGCAGGTCCGATTTGACGCTGGCGAGCGCAACCGAGATCTCGCCGAAGGTGGCACTTCCGGCCGCCTTGGCCGACGGCGCGTGACCTGCGGTGGCAGGCCCGGCAGTGGCAGCACCGGCCGAGTTGGCCGGGATCCAGGCGCACAGAAGGCCGCCGAGAATGATGGGTAACTTCTTCATGTCCACCCCGCACGTTCACCAACGCCCCTCCGGCACGCGCTTCCGCGCACCTGGCCCCAGGCGAAACAATAATCTAATTTCTGAACAGCCTTATCTTCTACAGTAATGCTATCCACATCCGGGAATTGCACAACGCGTCGGACTATGTGGTGACTTCATCCCACCGGACGATCGGTGGGAAGATCTTGATCCGGAGGTCAGGCATTTGCACTCAACAGCGCTGCCAGCGCGACGCTGTTGCTCTCCGCATCGTGCAGCGCCCGAACGCGTTCCCGGCCCGCCTGCCCCAGCGCGCGCAGCGTCGACGGACTCGCGGCGAGCGCGGCCTCCATCGCCTCGACCAGCCGCGGCAACGATCCCGCCGGAACCAGCCAGCCGCAGGATTGATCGACCAGTTCGGGCACACCGGCGATGGCCGTCGCGATGACCGGTCGCGCCAGCGCCAGCGCCTCCATCAGCACGACCGGCAGACCTTCGGCGAAGCTCGGCAGGACGAGCGCACGCGCGGCAAGGAGTTCAGCGCGAACGACTGCGGCGCTTTGCCAGCCAAGCAGCACGACCCGGTCGGAGAGGCCGAGTTCCGCAATGCGGCACTCCAGTTCACCGCGCAGGGCGCCGTCACCGATCACGCGCAATTGCCACGGCGCCGCCGCGGCCACCCGCGCCACTGCCTCCAAGAGCAGCGGCAATCCCTTTTGTTCGCTGAGACGCGCCACGCAAAGCAGTGTCGGCGGTGGCACCTGCAGTTCACCGACTTCCGGCGCTAGGAAGGTGGCATCGACGCCGCAGCGGACCACCGCGATCCGTGGCCAGTGCTCCACCGCACTCCACCGCATCAGCTGACTCCGGCCATAATCCGAAATCGCCACGGTGAAGGCGGCATCCGCGATCTTCTGCGGCAACGACAAAGCGGCGGGCGCATCGAACTCGTCCGGCCCGTGGACGGTCATGCTGTAGCTGATGTCCGCCAGCACGCCGGCAAGCCGCGCCACGGCCGCCGGGTTGGTGCCGAAGTGGACGTGGATGTGCCGGATGCCGGCGCGTTGTGCCTCACGCGCCAGCAGACATGCCTCGCCCAGATAGATCAGATGGCGCAGCCTGCCGGTCGCACTCGCTCGCCCCATTTTAAGCGCCATCGCCGTCGCCGACAGAAAGCGGCGCGGATGCCTCAGCATCGCCTCCGCGCAGTCGAGCATGAACTGCGATAAGGGCCGATCAAGCAGCGCGATCGTCTGCGCCAGCTCCGCACGATCATCCGGGTCCGGAAGCGCGCCCGGCGCACGCCGGATCGTGAAGCGGTGAATCTCCAGACCCCAGCGCTCGAGCGCCAGGATCTCGCGGCGAATGAAGCTGTGGCTCACGGCCGGGTAGACGTTGGTCAGATAGCCGATCCGGACCGCAGGCTGTGGCGGGCAACGCCGCCGGACGGTGGCCGGGCCCACCGCCGCCGACGCACGCTGCACCGGCACGCCGGCGCTTCGCGGCGAAATACCCAGCCCTCGCAGCGCCTCCATCAAGCAGCCCCCAGACCTGTTGTACGCCGCCGGCGAGCGGCTGTGCCGGCCAGGCGAAATAGCGCGTCGGGCAGCAGGACGGCGCCAACTCATCACGCGGACCGATTTACCCTTCCCCCGTTTGCCCCAGGGGAAACGACCTTGGGCCGGCAGGCGATTGGCCGCGCCAGAAGCCGGGCCTAGCCTGCTGAGCGGCGCGGGTTGTGCATTGTGCCGGGGAACGGGGAATTTGACATGCCGCCATCAAGCGTCGATCCGGCGCCGGAGACGCATCCGCGGCTCGCGGGGTCGCGCTCCATCCCGGATGAGGCCTGGCGTGGGCTCCGCGTTCTCATCGCCGCCGAGAACATCTCGCTGCGGCTAAGCGGCGAGACGCTCCTGCCCTACCATTATCTGCATGGTTTTCGCGCGCTCGGCATCGACGTCTCGGCGATCTGCCATGCCCGCGTCCGCGATCAGCTTCGCGCCGATCTTGATCCCGCCCTCTTCGCGCGGGTCAGCTTCGTCGAGGACGGGTTCCTGCAGCGGATCGTTCACGCCGTGGGCCGCCACTTTCCGTATCGGATCGAGGATCTGGTGTTCAACCAGGTCGTCCACATGCTCACCCAGATCAGGATGCGCCGGACCGTCAGAAGCATGGTCCGGGCGCAGCGCATCGACGTCGTGTTTGAACCTGCGCCGATTGCACCCAAGGCGCTGAGCTTCCTGTTCGGGCTCGGCGCGCCGGTCGTGATCGGGCCGATGAGCGGCGGGATGGATCTTCCGCCCGCGTTTCGGGGCATGGACGGCGCGGTCGTGCGGATCGCGATCCGGGCCGCGCGCCGGATCGCCTCGCTGCTGCACCGGATCGTGCCCGGCAAACCCTCCGCCGCCGCCCTGCTGGTCGCCAACGAGCAGACCCTGCGTGCCTTGCCGCCTGGCTTGAGCGGGGACGTTCACATGGTTTTCGAAAGCGCCGTCGAACTCGAGCGGTGGGCACCCCGCACCTATGCGGACGCGCCGGCGGCGGAACCGGTCCGCTTCATCTTCTGCAGTCGCTTCGTCGACTGGAAGGGCATCGGCTATCTCGTCGATGCCTTCGTGCCGCTGGCGCGGATGGGCAATGCGCACCTCGAGCTCGTCGGCGACGGCGAGCTGTTCGACATCATTCGGCAGCGGATCGAGACGGCCGGCATTGCCGATGCCGTCACGCTGCACGGCCGGCTATCGGGACCTGCCTATATCGAGCGGCTTCGCCAGGCCGACGTCTTCGTCACGCCCTCGCTGCGTGAATGCGGCGGCATCGCGATGCTGGAGGCGATGGCGATCGGCCTGCCGGTAATCGGCGTGAACTGGGGCGGGGCCGCCCAATATACCCGGCCAGACTGCGCCATCCTGGTCGATCCGACATCGGAAGCGTCGCTCGTCGCCGACCTGACCAGCGCGATGCGCCGGCTCGCCGCCTCCTATCCCCTCCGCCGTGCGATGGGGGAAGCGGGGCGGCGGCGGATCATCGACGGCGGCCTCGACTGGCAGTCGCGGACCAAAGAGGTCGCGGCGATCCTCGCCGACGTTGCCGCCCGGCATCGCCGCATGGCCGCGATCCAATCCCTACGAAAAACCGCCCCCGCTGAACCGGTGAGGAAAGACATGGAACAGAAAAGCGGCCTCGACATCGCATTCTATACGCGCTCGCTCCACAACGGAGGCGTCGACCGGGTAGTCTTCAACCTGGCCGAGGAGTTCTTGGAGCGCGGGTTGCGGGTCGCGATCCTCGTCGACATGGACAATATCTATTCACCCTTTCGGGCCCTGCTGCCGCCCGGGGTGCGCTATGAGGTGCTGAACGCGCGCGGGCCGCTCGCCCGGCTGATCAAGCTGCGCCGCTTCCTGCGTACCGAACGGCCGCGCGCGGTGATGTGCACCAGCTTCGGCTTTCCGAACATCTATGCCGTCGTCGTCCGCTGGATTGCCGGCGTGCCCTATCGCCTGATGCTCACCGAACATTGCTTTCCGTCGGTCGACAGTGCCGCGCCGAAGTTCTGGCAGGCGCGCTACTGGTTCTTCCGGATCGCGCACTTCATCTATCCGCACGCTGACGAGATCGTCGCGGTTTCGAAGGGCACCGCCGATGACCTCGCCCGTGTGATCGCCATCGATCCGGCGCGGGTAAAATGCATCTACAACCCCATCGTCAATGACGGGATGCGAAACCAGGCCAAGGCCGCGGTCGATCACCCGTGGTTCGGTGACACCGGAATCCCGGTGATCATCGCCGTCGGCCGGCTGGAGGCGCAGAAGGATTTCACCCTCCTCATTCGCGCGTTCGCCGCGGTCCGGGCGGAGACGCCGTGCCGGCTGCTCATCCTCGGCGACGGTTCGGAGCGGGAGATGCTGAGCGGCCTGATCCGGGAGGCAAAGCTCGAGGATTGCGTGCAGATGCCCGGCTTCGCCGCGAACCCTCACGCCTATATCGCCAAGGCCGCGCTTCTGGTCCTTTCCTCGCGGTTCGAAAGCCTTGCCAACGTCGTGATCGAGGCGATGGCCGTCGGCACGCCGGTCGTTGCCACGGATTGCCCGTCCGGCCCGGCCGAGGCGCTTGCCGGCGGCCGCTACGGCACGCTCGTACCTGTCGGCAACGTGGAGCGGCTGGCCGAGGCAATGCTGGCGGTGCTTCGCCGCCGGCCACAGCCGGTTCCGTCGGCGTGGCTCGACCAGTTCTCGACCAAGTGGTCGGCCGACCGCTATCTCGAACTGCTTGACGCGACAGCGCCGTGACGCGGCGCGGCCCCGGTCGCCGGAACCTGCGGCCGATCGCCACCGGAGCTGTCGCGCTCGTCGTGCTTGCCGGCGGTGTCGTCGCCGTCCGAACGATCACCCAGAACTCGACGGCCGCATTCGCTTCCGCGACGCCGCTCCTGCCGAAGCCGACGGAGATCGGGCTCAACCTGTCGGGGCTTGAGACCTTCAACCGGCAACAGGTGTTCACGAACCTTATCAGCCAGTCGGTCTGGTTCTCCGATACCGGTCACGGCTGGACTCCCATGACCGATGCGCAGCTCGATCCGGCGGGCTGGATCCGCTTCCTCAAACCCGGCGAGGTTGCCCCGCGTCCGCTCGTGCTGCCGGCGGCACCGCTGGACCAGATCGCGGTACGCTGCACCTACTCCGGTGTCGGCATGCTCTCCGCCGGCGGCATCGCCCACGTTCGCGACCAGGCGAAAGGGTCGCTCGACATCGACCTCGTCTCGGAAGGCGGCGACGAGGAAACCGCCTGGATCCAGCTCGACAGCACCGATCCGGCCGATCCGCTCCGCGACCTCGACTGTCGCGATCGGAGCCGACCGGCATCCGAGCGCTTCCACCCCGAGTTCCTCTCCTTCGTCAAAGGCTTCGCCGCGGTCCGCTTCCTCGACTGGCAGCTGACCAACCTCAACCGCCGCATCCCCTGGCCGCAGCGCACCCAGCCCGGTTTCTCGTCGCAACTGGGTCACGATGGCGTCGCGGTCGAGCTGATGGTCGATCTCGCCAACGAAGCCGACGTCGATCCTTGGTTCCTCATGCCGTACAACGCCGACGACGCCTACATCGCGGCGTTCGCACGCTACGTGCACGACCATCTCGAACCGGGCCGCACGGTCTATGTCGAACTCGGCAACGAGGTCTGGAACGACATGTTCGATGCCACGATGCAGGCCCGTCGGGAGGGGCTGGCGGCCAAGCTCGCACCGCCGGACGATCCGGTCCGTGCCCAGACCCGCCGCTATGCGCAAAAATCGCGCGGCGCGTTGCGCATCTGGACGCGGGTCTTCGCCGATGATCCGCAGCGGCTGGTCCGCGTGGTGTCCACGCTCAACGTCTACCCGGATCTTGCCCGCATGATCCTGGACTTCGAGGATATGCCGCAGTGGGTGGATGCGGTGGCGACGGCGCCGTACATCCACCTCGATCTTGCCGGGCGCGGGCTCGGGGATGTCGATTGGGTGTTCGCCCAGCTGGATCGCGCGATCGACGAGACCATCGGCTATGCCGCGCAGCATCGGGCGATCGCGGCATCCTATGGCAAGCGTTATATCACCTATGAAGGCGGGCAGCACCTGGTTGCGCAGGACGTCGAGTTGGAGCGGCTGCTGCAACGCGATCCGCGCATGGAAGAGGTATATCTGCGCTATCTCGGCGCGTGGCAGAGCCGCATCGGCGATCGGCTCATGCTGTACGCATCGACCGCGCCGATCGGCGGCTCCGGCGCCTGGGGTCTCCGGGAATATGCCGGCCAGCCACCTGCTGAAGCACCGAAGCTTCGGGCCGTCGAGGCCTTCATCGCGCACTTGCATCAACAGGCGGGCTGAGACCGCTTGCAGAGCTTTCCGCGGGTCAGGCCGCGCTGCGCTTCTCGCGCAGCCAGGACCGGAAGATCGAGAAGATCATCGGCCCTTCCAGCAGGTAGCGGCGCCACAGGCGGGCGGGATCCGACGCCAGCCGGAACAGCCACTCCATCGCCAGAACCTGGAAGATGCGCGGCGCGCGCTTCTTGGTCGCCGTGATGAATTCCAGGCTGGCGCCGATGCAGAGGCCGATCCCGGTCGCCTCGTGCGCGCGGGCGATATGGTAGGCCAGGATCTCCTGCTGCGGTGAACCGACCGCGAAAAAGGTGAAGCGCGCGCGTGCGTTGACCACGAAGTCGATGGCGCGCAGGCGCTCCACGGGATTGTCGATGAAGCGCATCGGCGGATTGTGGTGAACCACGTTCGTCAGACGATAGCGGCTGCGCAGCAGATCGATCATCTCGTCGCTGCCGCCCAGCACCGCAATCCGGTCGTCAGGCTCGATACCGCGCAGGAACATGGCGACGGTGAGGTCGCTGCCCGGCGCGACCGAGAGGCCGACCTGCGCCCGCGCCGCGAGCTTGGCAAGAATCCGGCTGTCGCACAGCGTCAGCCATGCATGCCGGTAAGCGGGCCACAGGTCCGATCGGGCGCATTGCAGACGCACGACATGATCCACGTTCGGCGTGACGACATAGGCGAACGGTTCACCCGGCGGACGGGCGAGGATCTTGGCCAGGGCACTGTCCTGGTCCGCACAGTCGAATTCCACGCCCAGGAACTGCACCGGCCGGCTCGGTGGACGCACGACCGGTGAGCGAGCGAACGGCGCCTCGCGCGGCTGCTCCAGAAGCATTGCCTCTTGCATCTCTCCCTCCATCCATGCCCCGGTCGGATCGGAAAGCTTCCGGCTCCGCCCCCAAGCAGCGTCGACATCGGTGATATCGCCGCCGTTCCGACCAATATACTATTGGTTCATGCTCTTATATTGTTACAGTCTGACATGTTCTGCGGATAATCAGCACGCCTTAATTAAAGGCCGCAATTCTACCAGGTTCATCTCCAGTGATATACTTGGTGGTTTTTGCATGGGTTTCATTCGGAATGACCGGTCAGGAGCAATGCAACTGGGTGATTTGAGGACCCATAAACGATGATGGGCGGCCGGCCGGTCCGGTCATAAACTCACCCGGCCAGTTCGCACTGGCGGGGGACATGAGATGATGCAGGGAGCGAGCGCCGTGGGTTCCACGATGCGCCGCCTGCCGCCGATCCGGTGCGGCCGAGGCGAAGTCAGGACGAGTTCGGCCGCGATCCGTTGGCTGCTGCCCGCACTGCAGATCGCCCTTGCCGCTCCGGTCGTCGCCGCCGGACCGTCCACCGGACTGAAGATCGAGGAGTATCGCATCAACGCCGGCGACGAACTCGAAGTGTTCGTCTGGGGCGAGGAACGGCTGCAGCGGCCCTTACGTGTGCTGCCGGACGGCAGCTTTTCCTTTCCGCTGGCCGGAACGATCGCTGCGGAAGGACACACGTCGCGAGAAGTCGCCGAGATCATCCGGGAGCGGATCCGCGACAAATATCGCAACGGCCCGCCTGACGTGACCGTGACGGTGCGCGACCCGGCGGGGATGCGCTTCTTCGTCTTGGGCAAGGTGCGGTCGCCCGGCAGCTATCCGATTGGACGGTCGGTCAACGTCGCCCAGGCCCTCAGCCTCGCCGGCGGGCCGGCCGAGTTCGCCGACATCGGCAATGCCGTGATCCTGCGCCAGACGCCCGCGGGCCAAACCGTTGAGCGGGTCAGCCTGGGCGACGTACTGAAAGGCGGGCGAGCGCTGAAGACCGGCCCGCAGGAACCGCTGCCAACGCTCCGGATCGGCGATGTGCTGGTCGTCCCATGAAACTGCCCTATCGAGCGCATACGGCGCTGATCGGCCCGTTGCTGCTCTGCGCGGCTGTCCCGGCTCGTGCCGCCGGCCCCGATACCGTCTTCATCGTCGGCGGGGAGGGCCGCGTGCTCGCGGCCTCTAACCCGCTGCTGCTGCCGAGCGGCAGACGCGCGGCGATCCTGGCCGAGGCGTCGCTGCGGCCGCAGCTGACCCTTTCGAGCGACACCGGCGACTCCCTGGCGCTGGACGGCGTCTTCACCGGGCGCACCTACAGCCGTCGCTACGGACACTATCTCCTCGGCGGCGCCCGCGCGCTCGGCACGATCCGCAGCAACGAACGCCTGACCATCACCGCGGCGACGGCCTTTCAACGCGACATTACGGTCGACACGCTGGCGACGAGCGTGGACGCGCTGGTCGATCCGACGAGCATTCGCAACAGCTGGCGCGGCGAAGCGGCCGTCGACTGGCGCCCTGACGCGCGAACGGTAATCCTGCCCTCGATCACCGCCGAACGATCCACCTACGGCAGGAGCCTCGTCCTGCAGAACACGAAGAGCGCTTCGTTCGGCTTGGCGGTCAGGCGCCGGCTGGACGAAGTTACCGAGCTTGGGATCCGGGCGATCACGACCTTGTCGCGGGTTGCCGCGCAGCCCAACCTGAACCGGCTGGCACTCTTCGCGACGATCGATCGGCGGCTGACCGACGCGTGGCGGCTCGAGGCGGAGATCGGCATGGAGCGGATCGGCGCCGTCCGTAGCGACGATGCCGGGGTGTTTTCGGATCGCCCTGCGCAAACCGCCATGAGCGGCCGGGTCAGACTGTGCCGCGAGGGCGGGTTGCTCGATGCCTGCCTCACCGCGCGGCGCGGTTCCGAAGTTAGCGCGATCGACGGTTTCCAGCGCCGCAGCGCCGCCAGCCTCAGCGCGACCCGGCGGATCGACGCCCGCAGCGCGATCTCGACCGAATTCGAATATGAGCGGATCGCCGGTTCGAACGGGTCGACATTCCGCCGCAGTCTCGATGCCCAGCGCGCCATCGTCCGCTACGAACGGCGGCTCAACGAGCGACTGACCCTTTCCGGCGAGGTTGAGTTCCTACGCCGGCAACTTGGCATCGGATCCACTCCGCGCTCCGCCTTTGCCGGGGTGCGACTTCGCTGGGAATCGAGACGCCGATGATCGACGAACCGGAAGCCGAACAGCCCTCCATCTTCGGACTGCGCGAGATCGTCTCGATCATCCTGCGCTGGCGCTACCTGCTGATCGCCAGCGTGATCGTCGGCACGATCGGCGCGGCCGTGGTCGCGACGACGACGCGCCCGGTCTATCGCGCGTCGGCGACGCTCCTGATCGAATCGCAGGACATATTGACGACCGTGGTCGCATCGCCGCTGGCCAATTATGCCGAAGAACGCATCGCCAAGATCCGCCAGCAGATCCTGAACCGCGCGAACCTGCTCGCGCTGATCCGCCGCAACCGTCTCTACGCGCAGGAAAGCCGCACGCTGCCCGCCGAGAACATCATGGCCATGCTGCGCCAGGCCATATCGGTCGATCTGGTAAGCGCCGCATCGGGCAATACGTCGCAGCGCGGTGCGGATTCGACGATCGCCTTCAACATCGCCTTCACGAACAACGACCCGAACGCCGCCTACCACGTCACCGAGCAGCTCACGGAGATGTTCGTCGCGGAAGACAAGCGGCTCCGCGGCGAGCAGGTGACCGGAGCCGCCACCTTCTTCGTCCGCCGCGCCAACGAACTGCGCGACCGGCTCGTCGCGATGGAGGCCAAGCGCCGGGAGATCGAGGCACGTTACGCAGGCGCGCTGCCCGAGCAAGTGGCGGTCAGCGCCCAATCGGTATCGTCGCTGCGGGCGGAGATCTCCCGGATGGACGCCGAGGGTCAGGGCATCATGCAGCAGAACGGGCTGCTCGCCACGCGCAGTCAGGACCTGGCGCCGCCGCCGCCATCCCCCGCGCGAACCGAACTTGCCCGCGCGCAGGGCGAGTTCAGCCGGTTGAGCGCCATCTATTCCGACGAGCACCCCGACGTCGTCGCCGCCCGCGCGGTGGTGGCGCGGGCGCAGCAAGCGGTCGATCGCGAACCCCCGATCCCGCAAGTGAACAGCCAGCTCGAGGCGGAGGTCGCGGCGGGTCGCTCGCGGATCGCCATGCTGAGCCGGCGGCGTGGCGAGCTCGTCGGGGCGGTCGGCCGGATCGAACGGCTCGTCTCGCTCGCTCCGCAGGCAAGCTACGAGTTGAACAACCTCGAGCGCGACTATGACAATCTGAAGCAGCAATATCAGGCGATCCGCGACAAGCAACTCGACGCGCAGGTCGCCGCGAACCTGCAGGCGGAGGGCAAGGGCGAGCGCTTCTCCGTCGTGGAGCCGCCGACGCTGCCCCTGGAGCCGGTCAGCCCCAAGCGGACGCGGCTGGTGATGATGGGGGCGGCCGCCGGGCTGGCGTTCGGGATCGCTCTGATCCTGGCTTGGGAAGTGACGATGCTCCCCATCCACGGCCCCGGCATGATCGCTCAGCGCACCGGCGCAGCACCGCTCGCGGCCATCCCCGTGATGAAGTTCGGACCGATCCCAAGCCTGCTGACACGCCGCCAGCGGGCGCTGGCGTGGCTGCTCAGGCGCGTGCCGATTTGAGGGAGAAGACCGTGGCGACGATCGCGAGAGGCTATCCGAGCGAGCTTCCCCTACAGCCTTGCGACGTCGTGCAAGAGCACGGCCAGAGGCCGCCGGAACACGACATGTCGGTCGTCCTCGATCGGGAGGTGCTGCTGCGCAACGGCGTCTTCGGGTTCGAGAATGCCGATCCGCGCAACCGCACGTTCGTGATGCTGCGATCGCAGGTTCTCCGCCAGATGGAGGAAGCGGGACATCGCACCCTGGCCGTCACCTCGGCGCAGCCGCGCAACGGCAAATCCTTTGTCGCGACGAACCTTGCGGCCGCGCTCAGTCAGATCCACCCGACATGCCTGGTCGATCTGGACCTGCGGCGGCCCACCGTCCACGATCGGCTGGCGCTCCCGGACAGTCACGGCAGCGACGATTTCCTGCTCGGTCAGGACAGCCGCACGGTGATGCGGTGCGGGATCGGCGCGGCGCAACTCATGGTCGTGCCGGTCAACGAGCCGCGCGCCAGTTCCGCGGACATCCTGGCAACCCCGCGGCTGCCGCTGCTTCTGGAACGGCTGAAGCAGCTGCCCGGTGCGCCGATCTGCATTCTCGACACGCCGCCCGTGCTGGAAGGCGACGACATGATGATCATCGCCCAGCATGTCGATCAGATCCTGCTCGTCGTCGAGGAAGGCCGGACACGGCGTTCGGAACTACGCGAGTGCCTGCGTCTGCTGCGGCCGACGCCGCTCCTCGGAACGGTGCTGAATCGCGTAATCTCCGCCCACAAAGGAACATCCTATGGACAGTATCACGGATACCGGCCGTGACCGTACATGATCTAGTCTTCGTCTATAGCTGAGCGGGCGATTCAAGAGCCGGCTTTTGTGATGGGGCCAGAACTATGCACCAGAACATCTTGGCGTTGAGCGCATCGGCCAATCAACCCTATCCCCTCACCTTGTCCCCGTTCGATCGTCGTGCATCCCTGAGGCTCGCGCCACGGCGGCTGCCGATCGCGCGCGCGCCCGAGCTGGCGGCATCGTGATGTCGACATCGCCAATTCTCGCCGCCGCCCCGGCCGCCGTCGACCCAGGCACGCCTGGGATGACCTACGTCACCCAGCCGTTCATGCCGCCTCTTGCGGAATTCATGCCGTATCTGGAGGCGATCTGGCGGAACCGGTGGCTGACCAATGCCGGCCCGTTCCACGAAGAACTGGAAGCCGAACTGGCCGACTATCTGGACGTGCCGCATGTCGCCTTGGTCGCCAACGGCACGATCGCGCTGATCCTGGCACTCCGCGCACTCGACCTTGCCGGCGAGGTCATCACCACGCCCTTCTCGTTCGTCGCAACGAGTCAGGCGATCGAGTGGAACAACCTCGTCCCCGTCTTCGCGGACATCGATCCAGCAACGTGCAACCTCGATCCCGATGCGATCGAGGCTGCGATCACGCCGCGCACGGCCGCCATCCTGCCGGTCCACTGCTTCGGCCGCCCCTGCGACGTCGATCGCATCCAGGAAATTGCGGACCGGCATGGACTGCCGGTCATCTACGATGCCGCTCATGGTTTCGGCGTTCGCACGCGGGGCACCGGCTTGCTTCGCTACGGCGACATGTCGACGCTGAGCTTTCATGCCACCAAGGTGTTCAACACCTTCGAGGGCGGCGCCATCACCTGCACGACCGCGGCCGCACGCCAGCGCCTCGCCTCGCTGCGCAATTTCGGCTTCACGGGCCACACGACGGTGAGCACGACCGGCATGAACGGCAAGATGAGCGAAGTACAGGCGGCGTTCGGACTGCTTCAGCTCCGCCACATCAACGAGGCGATCGCACGCCGGGGCGAGGTCAGCGCGTTCTATCGCCGGGCACTGGGCGACGTGCGCGGCATCACCATGCTGGCTCCCCCAGAGGACGTCGAACTGAACCATTCCTATTTCCCCGTTCTGGTCGACGACGACTATCCGATGAGCCGTGACGCGCTGCATGCCCGGCTCGAGGCGCGGGGGATCGGCACACGCCGCTATTTCTACCCGCTGATCTGCGACATGCCGGCCTATCGCGACATGCCGGCGGCTCAGGCCGCGCTGCCGCACGCGCGCCGGATCGGTGACCAGGTCCTCTGCCTGCCGATCTTCCCCGACATATCCGAAGTGAGCCTGGCCATCACGGTCGACACGATCCGGGCCTGCGCCGCAGCCAGGGGATAACCGCGGCTCGCCACCGGAAGGTGCAGGCCCGCTCAACACGCGAACACTGCCCGTTTCCAGGGACGGATTACGCAAGCGTGCGTCAGTATCTGTCCGCGACGGCCGCTAACGAACGGCTACCTTTCGGCGCGGGGAGCGCGCCTTTTCGCTACCGCCCGTTACCCGCCCTTGGTCAGCTCGCCATCTTGCGAGCTCGGCGTTGGCGTGAATGTCCCGGCGGATGAGGGCGGACCGGGCGATGAAATCGCGCAGGAAATGCGGCGATCCGCCATGTGGCTGCCCGCGTACCAGGCAGCGCAGACGCCAGCAGCACAGGCCGGAGATGGCGATCAGATCGGTCGCGACGGCATGGAGCCGGCCGTAATTGCGGACGAGATAGCGGCGGCGAGACGCGAACCAGTAGTTCGGCACCCGCCGCTGGGCGGAATCCCTTGCAGTCAACCCCGTGCTCTGCCCGGAAATGTGCACCACCACCGCCGCCGGCACATACCAGCATTGCCAGCCGGCGCGGGCGACGAGATGGAAGAAGTCGGTCTCTTCGTAATAAAGGAAGTAATTCTCGTCGAGGAGCCCTGCGCTGTCGAAGACGGCGCGGCGGACGACGATGCTCGCGCCCGACAGCGCATCGACCCGCTCGGGATCATCCCCCATCTGCCGCAATACGCTGTGGCGCGCCAGTAACCGGCCGACGAGCCTGGAACGCGATGAACTCTCGATCTCGCCCAGGATCGAATGAAAGCGGAACGCGAACGGCCAACGCGCGCCGCGGTCGTCGTCGATCGCCGTGCCGATCACGCCCGCCGCGTCATGCCGGTGGAAGAAGGAGAGGATCGCTGCGACCGCGCCCGGCCGGACGATCGTATCCGGGTTGAGGAGCCAGAAGAACTCCGGAGCAGCCGTCCGACCGCCATCCGCCGGCGCCGCAAGCGCCCGTCGGATCGCCAGGTTGTTCCCATAGGCAAAGCCGCCATTCACCGGAGAACGCCGCACCGCCGCCCAGCCGCTCCAGCCGCGATCGGCGATGGCAGTCTCGATTTCTTCGTCCGAACCGTCTCCGGAGGCGTTGTCGACGACGATCGCGCGCACGCCAGGATGGCTCGCGACCTCCCTCGCAAGGCTTTCCAGGCAGTTCACGACCAGCGGCCCCACCCGGTAATTGACGATCACGACGAGGAGCCCCGCTCCGTGCCCCGCATGCAATGTCTCGGCTTCCTGGGCCATTCTATTTGTACTCGATCAAGGCCGATCGGCGGAGGCGGAGCGCGCTCCACCAGAAGCTGACCTGGCCCGCGCAATGGGGCAGCTTGCCGAGCACGATGTGGGTTGCGTAGAGCGCCCCCGATCGCCGGCAGACCCGCCACCAGAGCAGCGGCCAGAGCGGCCACAATGGCGGCAGCGCCCACAGGAAATTGCTGAGCAGCGGCTTCAGCAGGCGAGGATCCTCGCCGCCGCGGCGGTGCCACGCCTCGGCGCCGGCATAGCCGCTGCGCCGGTTGCGGCGCCACCATTGCAGGGCACGGGTCATCGCCACGTCGTGCAGCGTCATCTCGTCCGGCAGCCGGACGATCGTCCAGCCCTGGCGGCGCAGCCGATGGCACAGGTCCGCCTCTTCGCCGGCGATCAGCTCGTCGCTGAAGCCGCCGACCTGCCGGAACGCGCCGGCCCGCATCAGCGCATCGCCGCCGCAGCTCTCGGTGGTCCCGCTCGGCGCCTCCCACTCGATGTCGCACAAGCGGTTGTAGACGGTCGCGTCGGGGTGACGCTCGCGCCGCCGGCCGCACAGCACGGCGATGCCCGGATCACCGGCCATGACCGCGCTGGCGGTGTCGATCCAGTCCGAGTCGAGCTCGCAATCGCCGTCTATGAACTGCACCGCGCCGATATCCGGCCACAGCGCCCTGGCGCGGGCGAAGCCGGCGTTGCGCGCCCGCGCCGCGGTGAACGGCATCAGCGCGTCGAGCGTCACCGTCTCGATGCCGAGCGAGTGGGCGAGCGCCACGCTGCCATCCCGCGAACCGGAATCGACGTAGACGGTGCGCTGCGTCCTCGCCCCAAGCGAGGCGAAGCAGCGTCGCAGCCGATCGCCTTCGTTGCGCCCGATCACGACGACGGCAACTACCGCCGGCGTCCCGCCACCATCCGCACCGATGTCCATCATTCCCGCTCCGTGCGCACCCAGCGCCGTTCGCGGCCACCGACCAGCCGGAAGTAAATCGGCAGCTTCCACAAGACATAAGCCGGTATCCGGACGAGCATCGTCGCCGGCAGTACGGCGCGGCCGCAGCGATGCCAGACGAACATGATCGTGACGGCAAGCAGCGTGCCTTGAAGCGCGAGACACAGCGCCGGCGCGAACCCTGCCCCGAACGGCCCCAACCCGATCGTCGCCGTCAGGGCGACGAGCAGCGCCAGGATCAGCAGCGACACAGGCGGTACGGTGAGATCCAGCAGCAGCGGCAACAGCTCCCGCCTGCCGCGCATCGTCGCCCAGGCGAGCTTGGGCAGGTAGCCCGGCACCAGCGACAGCGATCCATGTTCCCAGCGCGTGCGCTGGGACGCGAGCGCCGTCGCCGGCCCGGACTCGCTCCAGAACGACGCCTCTTGCGCGAAGGTGACTGGCACGCCGCCGAGTGCGAGCCTGAGGCCGAGTTCCAGATCCTCGACGATAGCCGCACTGGCCAGCGGCGCGGCCGCGAAGACCGCCCACGGGAAGCCCATGCCCGATCCCTGCAGCAGCGCCGGACCGCCGAGCGCCTTAAGCCCACGTTGGCGAACGAGGTTCTTGATGAGGAACGCGAAGTTCGACAGCCCGCTACGGGCGCTGACGGGCGTGCGTCCGGTCAGCAGGTAGCGGCCCTGAACCGCGGCCCCGTCGCGTGCGACGGCGGCCGCCAGCAGCGGCAGCGCCCCGGGTTCCGGCAGGCAATCGGCATCGAGGACGATCACCACGTCCGGCAGCACCCCCGCCTGCGCGAGCGCGTCGCGGCCGGCGGCCAGCGCGAAGCCTTTGCCTCGCGCCGTCCGATCGGTTCGGATCAGCACCCGCGCGCCGGCGGAGAGCGCGATGGTGGCTGTCGCGTCGCTGCAATTGTCGGCGATGACCAGCAATCCGTCGCACCCCCGCAATTGCGCCTGCACGGAGGCGATCGTCCGCTGGATGCCGCGTTCCTCATCATGCGCCGGGATCAGCACGATGAACGGCGGTGCGTCGCCGACCGTCGCCCTGCGCCGAGGGCCCGGCGCTGCACCGGCTGTGCATTCGGCGACGAACATGATCGTCGGTACCGTCAGCACCAAGACAATGGCCCATGCGAGGAACGCGATCACCTTCCTGCCCCGCACTCGGATCGTCCGGAGCGGACAGATGCTGTTGCGTACGGAAGTAGCTTGGGTCGCACGGCCTTGCCCCCGATGTGACGTTTTCAGCCTAGGGGATTGCCGTTCCGAACGCGCCCGTGCTTCGCGGGAGGGTGCTCGCTCCCCCTGAATTTTCGGAATGCGCGAACGTCAGCGCACCAGCGGTAACAGGGTTGCGCTCGCCGCCTCCCCTGCCACCACGCCCGCCGCGCCGAGCGCGAGCAGCGCCAACTCGCGACGCAGATCGAGCAGGCCGAAGCGGCGCAGCTGCACCCAGTCGTAGAGAAGTGTCGGCAATTCGAGCGTGCCGATGCTGGCGATCAATCCGATCGGGCCGAACATCCAGTAAGCCAGCGGCGCAGCGACCGCGAGCCAGACGAGCTTGGCGATATTGGAGTGGAACGTGACGTGCACCCGACCGGAGGCGGTCAGCACTTCGTTGGCGGCGTTGGTGCCCATCGCCAGCAGGGGCGTGATCGCCAGCAGCCTGAGATACAGCGAAGCGGCGGCGTAGCGCGGATCGTAGAGGATCGCGACCAGCAACGGGGCCGTGCCGATCAGTCCCCCCGCCGCGACCATGTAGAGCATCGAAACCCGCCACCGGGCCGTATAGAAGACCGACCGGAGCGTATCCGGCTGCTCGCGCCAAGTCCGCGCGTAGACGGGGTAGAGCACCCGGTTGGCATAGGCGATGGTAAAGGCCATCGGCGCGAGCGCAAGGTTGCCGGCAAGCATGTAGAGCCCCAGCGCGTCGAGCGGGATCAACTTCGCGAGCACGACCTTGTCGCTCTGCACCAGCAGCATGCTGATGATGCTCGAGCCGGTGACGAAGCGAGCGAAATGCCACAACTCGCTCGCATAGGCGCGGTCGAACCGGAAGCGCCGCCAAGTATTGGCGAACAGAGCGTAGCTCAGCACCGTCCGCGCCAGGCTCGACAGCAGCATCGCGATCACGATCGCCCAGTAGCTTCGCCAGACGAGGGCGAGTGCGATGGACGCGCCGACCTGAACGATGACGCCCAGTATGTCGAGCAGGCTGAGCCGCGGCAGCTTGCGTTCGCGCAGCGCCGTCACCACGGACAAAGACGATCCGCCCTCGATGACGAATTGAAGCGCAGAGACGGCGATCGGCACCGCCAGGGCCGACTGGCCGAGCAGCCGGGCGATCGGCGCGGCGAGCACCAGCAGCGTCACGCACAGCAAGACGGAGCGCAGCAGGCGGATGGTCCAGATCGTGTCCAGGAACAGCGGCCGATCTCCGTCGCGATGACGGATCACGAAAGCCTGGAAGCCCAGATCGGAGATCATCGACAGGATGAACGAGATCGATCCGAGCAGCCCGACGATCCCGAAGGCTTCGGGCACCAGCAGGCGCGTCAGCACCACGCTGCTGAGCATGCGCAGCAGGTTCGTGGCCACTACGGTGACGACCACGACATTTGTGTCGCGCGACAACAGCGCCACCGCACCCTGAAGCCGAGATCGCGCCGCGGGGGCTGGTGGAGCGGCCGCTGCGGCGCCTTCCATCAGGCGTGCTCCTCGACGACGTCCCGGTAGAAGGCGGCCATGCGCGCACCGACGCTGTCGGCGGCATAACCATCCCGGCAGATTTGCCAGGCGGCCGCGCCTGCGGCAGCCGCTGCCTCGCGATCCTCCAGCAGCCGGATGATCCGCTCGGCCAGCCGATCCGGATCGCCGACAGGCGTGCGCCAGCCGGTCACGCCGTCGGCCACGATTTCCGCGCTGCCCAGCCAATCGGTCGTGATCAGCGGACTGCCGACCGCCATCGCCTCGACCGCGGCATAGGGAAAATTCTCGCACTGCGAGGCGACGACGGTCATGCACGCCTGTCGCCGAAGGGCGTTTATGGCCTCCTGCCCGAGCAGCCCGGTGAAGCGCACGCGGTCCAGCGTGGCGGCGCCAACGGTCCGGCGGACGTGCTCGCGAAACGGGATGACCGAACCATCCGGCTGCTCCATCCCGCCGTCCGGGCCGACCATGACCAGCCGTGCCTGCCGCCGGTGCCGGAGCACGCGGCTGAACGCAGCGATCATGGTGTCCGCACCCTTCAGCCGATCCAGCCGGCCCACGCACAAGATCAGATCCGGGTCGCATGCGTCGGCGCACCAGCGATCGTCTGCCCCGCCGATGCGGACCGGATTGGGAATCACCCGTCCGGTCGACGCCGGCCGGCCATAGCGCTCGCATGTCGCATCCAGGATGACTCGCGTCGGCGCGGACAAGGCGGCGGCATAGCGGATGGCGCGGCCTTCGGCGCGCTCGCGGTGCCGGGCGTGCTCCGGCGGCACCATCCGATCCTTGCCTTCGGGTTTCAGGAATTGCGGGCCGTGTAGCCGGGTCACGACCGGAACATCGATGCCGCGCTGCACCGCCGCCGACCAGCCGAAGCTCTCCTCCATCTCGACGAGATCGATCGGCACGATCCGTCGCGCCCGGCGCAACTGTCGCGCGATCCGCCTACCCGTGAAGGGATGGTGGCCGAGCCGGCGGTCCAGCCGCGACGCCAGCCGCGGCCAGAAGCTGGCCGTCGGGACGGCCGTGCCGTCGAGATCCTCGACGGAACCGTCCCGCAAGTACAACCTGCCATCGGCGAGCACGGAGACGTCATGCCCTTTAGAAAGCATGTAGGTGCGGATGACGGACACGTAGGTCACGATGCCATTGGCCGCGCCGGCTGGCGGCCATGCCGGAGACAGGTAGGTGATGTGCATCGCCGGAGCCCCCTGTCGGCGACGCGCCGATTCTGCTCATACCGCGCGCCGCAACCACCTTCGCCAAATCGCGGCGGCGGAAAATTGGTAGAAGAAGGGGGTGAGAACCACGATCTGGACGATCGTTCCGGCGACTGTCTTACTATCCGCCAACGCACATGCGTCCGCATCCCGGGCGCCCTGCCCTACGGTGGAGCTTGCCGGATGGCACTGCTTAACTACGTCGACAGCGGTGGTTATCGTCAGCTCGACGAGGCCCAATGCCGAAGCGCCGGTAAGTTACTGGCGGATTCCTATCGCTCGGCCAGTCCCTTCCCGCACATCGTCATCGACGACTTTGTCGATCGCGACGTGCTGCAGGCGATCGTGCGCGACTTTCCGCAGCCGAACGGTACTCTCCCGTTCGCTCGGGCCCAGGAACGTCTGAAACATCAATATCATCCGAAGGACTGCGCAGGCCTCGCGACGCGCAACCTGTTTGCCGAACTGAACTCGCAGGCCTTCCTCGCCTTTCTGGCGGAGATGACCGGCATTCAGGGCCTGATCGCCGACGCTTACTATACGGGCGCGGGTCTGCACGAGACGCTCCGCGGCGGACATCTCGGCATCCACGCCGACTTCAACCGGCACGAGGTGATGAACGTCGAGCGGCGGCTGAACCTGCTGATCTACCTGAACGAGGACTGGGACGATTCGTACGGCGGCGCGCTGGAGCTCTGGGATCGGGGCATGACCGGATGTGCCGACCGGATCTCACCGGTGTTGGGCCGAGCGGTGATCTTCACCACGAACCTAGACAGTTTCCACGGCCATCCCGATCCCCTCACCTGCCCGCCCGGCCGATCCCGCCGGTCGATTGCGACCTATTACTATGCAGTGCCGGAACAGACGGCCTTCGCGGTCGATCGCACGACCACGTTCCGGCAGCGGCCGCGAAGCAACGACCAGCGCGACTGGAAGGTGCTCCTGCACCATCTCGCGCAGGATTGGACGCCGCCGGCGCTGCGACGTGGGCGGCGTCCCTCGCTGTTCCATCGATGACGGCAACGTCGCGCCGGACGATCTCGATCGCGATGGCGGTCTTCAACGGCGAGCGTTACCTGCCCGAACAACTCGACAGCATCGCCAGCCAGACCCGTCTGCCCGACGAGATGGTGATCGCCGACGACGCATCGCTGGACGACAGCCTGGGTGTGATTCGTCGCTTCTCGAAGAACGCGCCTTTTCCGGTTCGACTGGTCCGCCACCCGAACAATGTCGGCATACTCGAAAACTTCTATTCGGCATTCGATGCGACGACTGGCGACATCATCTTCTACTGCGACCAGGACGACGTCTGGCGCACGGACAAGATCGCCCGGATCATGGCATCGCTACAGCCCGGCACGACGCTCGCCATGCACCAGAGCGAGATTGTCGGTCCGGCGCTGGAGCCGCTCCATCGCGTCGCACCCGGCAATGCGCGTTATGGCCGGTTCGCCTTCCCGGCCGATACCGGCACCATTCACGGCTATGGCCACCAGATGGCGTTTCCCAAGCGCGTGCTCGGTCTGATGCACCGGCTGCGACCGTCGTCGGAGGCTGTATCCCCGAGTGGCTTCGCCCGTGACCTCGATCGGTACATCCCGTTCTGTGCGAGCCTGCTGGGCGACATCGTGGCGCTCGCCGAACCGCTCGTCCGCTTCCGCCGCCACGCCTCCGCCACCAGCCCGGCCGGCGCGGCATCGACAGGCGCGGTCGGCTGGGGGGAGCGCACCCGCTATCTGATCGAACGCGACATCACGCGGATCGGGCTGCGGATCGCGATCCTCGAGCGCGCGGCGGCCGATGGCGCCTTGCCGCGATCTCAAGCGCTACGGCTGCTGCGCCCGCTGCGTTCCCAGGCGGCGATCGCGCATCGTCAGCAGGCGGCGCTGGTCGCCCGCGGGCTCGCGCGGATCGCCGCGCCGGGAGTGCTGGTGCCGGGGCTGGCAGGCGGCGGCTTCAGCAACGATCGACGATTGCGGGCGCTCGGCCTCGGCTGCATTGCCGCTTTGGTGCCGCGGCGGCCGGCGGATCGGCCGGGCCACGCGGGGTTGGCGGGCTAGCTGCCGACCGTCGCGCCGCGGGCTGCGACACCGATACCGGCCTCCAGCCTTTTGCCGATGCGGTCCGCGACGCGGAGCGCATTGGCGATGATCGTTAGGCCCGGGTTGGTGCCCCCGCTGGTCGGCATGAACGATGCGTCGGCGATGTAGAGGTTGTCGAGTTCGTGCGCCTTGCAGGAACCGTCGATCACGCTCGATGAGGGATCGTCACCGGCGCGGCAGGTACCGCAGGCGTGTCCCAGGTTGAGCTGCACGTCGGCCTGGAGCGGCATCACCCGCAGCCCGCGCAGCGTGCTCCGGATCAGGCGCCGTGCCGCACTGGCGCGGGCACGCAGTTCTTCGCGTACCTCATATTCGACGACGATGCGGGAGGGGTCCGCGGGATCGAGCACCACCCGGTTGTCGGGGTAGCCGAGATCTTCGACGATCATGACGAAGATCGTCGCAGCGCCGAAGACTCGCTGAGCGACGCGCGACACGACCCACAGCAGCGGCCGCGCGGTACGCGCCCAGCTCGGCATCCTCGTCTCGCACCATCCGGTCAAGAAGGTCAGGATGTTGCCGGCATGCGCGCTCAGCCCGGTCGACTGGATGCTGCCCAAGCGCATTCCGTCCCGGCGGTAGAGGTCGCGCAGGCCGATCGTCTTGCGCGGCCCGGCGGTCGAGGCGCGATGCCGCAGCCAGACCGCGAACCACTCATTGGCATGGAACATGAGATTCCGGCCGACCTGATCCGATCCGTTGGCGAGCCCGTCCGGCCATTCCAAGCTGCGCGATCGCAGCAGCAACGCGGGCGTGCGATACGCCCCCGCCGCCAGGACGACGAAGCGCCCGCGGACGCGGTGCGACGCACCGCGGCACGTGTAGACGACACCTGTGGCGCGGCGATGATCCGCCTCGATCGATACGACTTCGCTGTCGGACAGCAGCATCGCCCCGTGCCGCCGGATCGCCGGTTCCAGACAGATGAGCGCCGCGTCGCTCTTGCACCGGTTCGGGCAGACGCGCCCGCCGCACTCCACGCAACCTGGCTTGTAGCCCAGCCCGACATGCAGCCGATACGGGTTGAGCCCGGCACGCCGGAACAGATCCATGAGCTGGCGGTCGGCCTCGCTGGCGGCGGGCGGCTGAAGCAGGGCCTCGCCCTCCCCGCTGGCCAGCGGATCGGGCGTGCCGGCGACCCGGTAGAGGCGTTCGGCAGTCGCATAGTAACGGCACATCTCGGCCCAGGCGATCGGCCAGCCGCCGGTCGGGTGCGATTGCCCTGGCAGCGATTCGACGTCGTCCCTCGCGAAGCGTTCGAGCGCGGCGGCGTAGAGCAGGGATGAGCCGCCCGCGCCGCAGCCGAGTGCCGGAAACGGCGTGCTGCCGCGGCCGTCGATCCGCGCCGCCATGCGATCGGGCCAATGCGCCGCCGCCATCCGCGCCACGGGGTTTTCCAGCTGATCGGCGCCCACTGCATCGCGCAGGACATCGGCATGTCCCTTCTCCAGGAAAAGGACGGAGTGTCCGGCCCGAGCCAGCGCATAGCCGAGCGTGGCACCTCCGAGACCCGTGCCGACGACGACGACATCCCAGTCGCCGCCGCCGGATGGTGTCGGCCCGGGCGTGATCGCGTCGCGCGCTGCGGCGGCAGAAGGGTTCGAGACGATTGTCGCCATGTCGGTCGCCCCATCCGAGCAGGTCCGATGTCGGCCGCGGCTTTCGATCGGACTCTTCGAACCTGTCTACATCCGCACCGGGTGGACGCCCCGCGCATCGTGCCCACATGGTTCAAACCACGGGCAGGCTGGGCAGGCCGATCAGACCGGTGCCGGCGGGATCATTCGCACCAGTCGTTTGGCTTGGTCGAACCAGAACGTGCTGGCGCGCTGTCGGCGCGTCAGGCCTTGGGTGAGGTGCTCCAGGTCTTCCCGCCGCAATCCCGATCGGTGGCAGAAGAATGGGTGCCGGGTCCGTTGTGCAAAATAGCTGTAGAAGACCGCGACGCGATCTTTGACATGGGCCGGCTCGCCCCGATGAAAGTAACGCGCCGTATCCAGGAAGATCACGGTGCCGGCCGAACCAGGCAGCGTCACGATATCCTTTTGATAGTCCGGGCCTAGCAGGGAAGCGAGCACTTCCGGTACACCCAACTCGTAGAAGTAGCCGTCGGCATCACTCTGGGTTTGATCGATCCTGCTGATTACCTGGAGTGGACCGCCCCCGTCGACAACGTCATGCAAATAGACCGCCACCTTCACCATCTTGCGATCTTCACGGTCCCGGTGCCACTGGCGGCTGGCGACGGCTCGGCCGTCGGCGGCGGTATAGAGGATGTTCAGCCCATCATAGGCGACCGGCAGACCCAGGTAGGTCTCGACGATGTCGAGCAGGCGTTCGTCCAAGCCCCAGGTAAAGATTGCAGGGTTGGCGGCAATGACCGATGGCGGCACGAACGTGAAGTCTCGCCCCTTCGCTGCCTCGGCCCGAACCGACGCAAGCGAGTTGGCGGCCGCTCGCTGCGCGCGGGCCAGCATCTCCTGCGAATTGGGCAGGCCGAGCGCGTCGAGCGAGGTGACGTAATAGCCCTTGTCGTTCAGCGAACCGACGACCGCCCGATCCTCCGACGACAGCTGCGGCAGGGCCGGGCGATGGACGGCAAGGGCATTCTCATAGGACTTGCCGAGCTTTGCCCGCATTAGTCGGGTGTTCGTCAGTCGGAACGCCAGTTTCGCCGGCCTGTCTCCCAGTCTGTTCACCAGTCGTTCCGCCAACGTGCGCCCCACCATTCACCTCCGCGCAGCTGCTCGTTCTTGGAAGACAGCGAACCAGAATCAGGACCCACCTTATCCTTACGTCCGACCGCTCCTGAGCTTCGTGACGGTTCGAGAGATCGGTCGCAACACGGGCCTTTCCGATCATGCTTTTCGGAAGGCGGAATTGGGTGTGGTCGGGCACGCCGCCTGCTCGCGCCGGTGGATCAATATTCGGCTGGATTTGCCCTGGCGATGTGGGCGCCACAGAGCACCATCGCATCCGCGAGGGTCCAGGTGCCCTTGATCCGGAACCGATCCAATCCCGAAGCGGCCGAGCAGGCGGCAATAGCAAACCAGCCGCGTCGGCGGGTCTCATCCGGGAAAAACCGCAAGGATACGTCCTTGAAGTCCAGCAGTTCATCGATCAGCGGGGACAGGCATTTGTAGGTCGCTTCCTTTGCCGAGAAGACGATCGTCGTCCAATCGCCACCGGCGGCTTCCGGCAGGGTCGCGATGTGGCTCAGTTCTTCCGCGCTGCAGATCAGTTCGTCCATACCGGGCTCCATTCTCCCGGTGATCTCGGCGTCCACGCCGAGCGAGACGAAGCGGGCAGATCGGGCTGCGACGGCGCAGACGAAGCCGGCACAATGCGTGATGCTGCCCACCGCACCCGCCGGCCACGCCGGGGCGCGGTCATCCGAGCGTAGGATCGGACTTGGAGCGTAACCGAGTTCCCGCAGGGCTACGCGTGCGGCGTTGCGCCCGGCGGCGAATTCCCGTCGCCGCTCCGGCACGGCGCGGCTGACGAGATTCGCCTCTCCGGGCAACAGGCCGTGCTCGGACATCGGTGCACCGGCGATGGCGACACGGACCTGCGGGGGAAAGAGTCCCGCAACAATGGATGGATCGGTCGCGTGCAACTGACATCCTCCCGGCATGGCATCGTGAACAAGTACCGGCCGGCTGCCAAGCAAGGACAGCCCAACATGGACGACAGGGAATCGGGACCTTAGATTTCACACCCTGATCCAGGGGTGCTCGTTTACCAGGTTTGCCAGTGGCTGAATCGCTTAAGGTGCAGAGTTGACGAAACACCTGTTGCTGGGTGGAACGATCGTTCACTTCCTACACCGCTCGGTGCAATGCCAGCACGGATACGTGATATTACCTAAGGTGAAACCGATCTTCCTATAATATCACCGTGTCAGGGGAATATTAGGGGGAGGCGAGCCAGTGGACGGGCCATCGTCAGCGGCGCCTTTGACGGCGCGGGAAGTGGAAGTACTGGCTCTCGTCGCGATCGGACGATCGGCGAAGGAAGTGGCCCTGCAGCTTGGCATCGCGCCCTGCACCGTCGAACGGCACATCGAAAACGTCCGGCTCAAGACCCGCACCCGCAATCGATCGCACATGGTCGCGGTCGCCATCAGGGATGGTCTACTGGAGCGGGTCGCCGCCAAGCCGGTCTGACGACGGCCGCTCCCGCGATCATTTTGCCCTCAGTGCGCCGTAGCTTTCTGAAACGCAGCCCTTCGGAGCGACTGGTCTATGGGCGATCCAGCATGTCGCGAACCTTGTTACCCAAGGCCGCCACGGCGAACGGCTTCGTGATCACCTCCATACCCGGGTCCAGGAAGCCGTTGCCGACGGCGGCATTCTCCGCATAGCCGGTGATGAACAACACCTTCAGGTCCGGCCGGCTCACACGTGCGGCATCCGCCACCTGCCGGCCGTTCAGCCCCCCCGGCAATCCGACGTCGGTGATGATCAGATCTATCGTGCCGAGCGATCGAAGCAGTTCTAGCCCGCCCGGACCGTCCGCCGCCTCGAGCACGCGGTAGCCGGCGTCCTGCAACACCTCGACGACGAGTGCCCGAACCGCGGCCTCGTCATCGATGACCAGGATCGTCTCGCCATGTCCCTCGGCGGTGAGCAGGGCGTCCTGCTCACCCTGCGGCCCGTCGAGCTTGCCGACGAACCTGGGCAAATAGAGGCACATCGTCGTGCCCTCACCCAGTTCGGAATAGATCCGCACCTGTCCGCCCGATTGCCGCACGAAGCCGTGGATCATGGACAGACCGAGGCCCGTGCCCTGCCCGAGCGGCTTGGTCGTGAAGAAGGGATCGAATGCCTGGGCGATGACGTCGGGCGTCATGCCGGTGCCGGTGTCGGTGACGCACAAGGTGATGTACTGGCCGGGCGGCAATTCCCGCTCCTTGGCGGCGCGATCGTCGAGCCACTTGTTGGCCGTCTCGATAGTGATCCGGCCGCCCTTCGACATCGCGTCGCGGGCGTTGATCGACAGGTTGAGCAGGGCATTTTCCAGCTGAGACGGATCGACCCGCGTCAGCCACAGGCCGCCTGCTCCGACCACTTCGACCTCGATCTCGGGCCCGACGGTGCGTCGGATGAGGTCCTCCATCCCGGCGATGAGCGCGTTGGCATCGACGGCCTTCGGGTCGAGCGTCTGCCGCCGCGCAAAGGCGAGGAGCCGCTGGGTCAGGGCCGCGGCGCGCTTGGCCGCTTCCTGGGCGTTGTTGATGTAGCGATCCAGGCCGACGGTTCGCCCCTGCCCCATTCGGAGCTCGAGCAGCTCAAGGTTGCCGGTGATCCCCGCCAGCAGGTTGTTGAAATCGTGCGCGATGCCGCCAGTCAGCTGCCCGACGGCTTCCATCTTCTGCGACTGGCGCAGCGCCTCCTGCGCCACCACCAGTTCCTGCTGGCGCTTGTTCTGCTCGGTCAGGTCGCGCCCGACGGCGATGAAGTGGAGGCCGCCGGGTTCCGGCGAGACGGTCCAGTCGATCGGGGTCCAGACACCATCAGCTGACAGGATGCGATTCTCGAACCGGGTGGGTTGGCCGGTCGCGGCCATTTCGCGCAACGCATCTGTGATTTCCGCGACGTTGTCCGGGTGGATGATATCGGCATAGGGATCAGCAAGCAGCTTCTGCTCCGACCAGCCGAGCAGCTTCGTCCAGGCGGGGTTTACGGCGAGCAGGTTGCCGTCATAGTCGGCGCGGGCCAGCAGATCCTCGGACAGCGCCCAGAGCCGGTCGCGTTCCTCGCGTGCGGCGACCTCGTCGGTGATGTCGCGTCCGCTGCAATAGACCATCCCCTCCTCGGGCACGCCGGTCCACGAGATCCAGCGATAACTCCCATCCTTGCACCGGTAGCGGTTGGGGAAGCGGACCGCGGGCCGGCCGATCTGCGTGAAGTCGAACCCGCTTCGCGTCAGCTCCACGTCATCCGGATGAACCAAGTCGAAGATCGACATGCTTGCGACCTCCGCCTCGGTCCAGCCAAGCACGGTCTTCCACGCCGGGTTCGAGGTTTCGAAATAGCCGGCGGGGTTGAGCGCGCCGAGCAGGTCCGGGCTCACCTGCCAGGTCAGGCCCCGCGCCTGGGTACGTTCGATCACCTGGCGCTCGAGATCGGCGTTCAGCGCCAGCAACGCCTGCTCGCTGGTCACGTGGTCGGTAACATCGTGGCCTTCGGCGAAAATGCCGGACACGCTCCCGTCCGGCTCCACGATCGGCTGGTAGACGAGGTTTAGGTAACGCTGCTCCAGCGGGCTGCCGGGCTCACGCTGCAGGTCGATGGCCATCCGCCGGCCCACGAACGGTTGGCCGCTGCGGTACACCTCGTCGAGCAGTTCGAAGAAGCCCTGGCCCTCTATCTCGGGCAGTGCTTCGCGCACCCGCCGACCGGTCATGTCGCGGTGGCCGACCAGTTTGAGATACGCCTCGTTCATGAACTCGAGCACGTGATCCGGCCCGCTCAGGACGCACATGAAGCCGGGGGCACGCTGGAACATCGCACGCAGGCGGTCGCGCTCGCCGGTACGTGCCTCCACCTCGGAGGCGAGCCGTTCGTTGGCGAGGCGCAGCACCTCGGCAGCCTCCGCCCTAAGCCTTGCCGCCTCCGCCAGGCTTTCCGCCCGGGCACGGGTGGCTTCGTACGTCTCGGCGCTCAGCAGGCCAGATGCGATCTGGCCGGCAACGAGGCGAAGGAAGCCCAGATACCCCTCGTCGGGCAGCAGATGCGGGTTGAGGCCGACGACGACCGCGCCGCGTGCCTCCTCGCCTCCTCGCGCCTCGAGCGGAATGATCACCGCTCGCTCCGGCGCCTTCTTCCACGGTCCGGTCGGCAGGCCGGCAAGCTCGGTCAGGTCGACGAAGGTGCCGCCGTCGCGCAGCGGCCAACGCGGGTCGCTGTCGAGGAGGATCGTTTCCGGAAATGCCGGGTGTGGTTCGGCGAAGCCCGTGCGATCGGTGACACGGCCGCTTCCGCCGTCGAAGACATAGGTGACGCTGAACGGCACGTCCTGCGGATTGCCGACGAGGGCCGCATGGGCGGCAGCGAACACCTGCCTGGGCGTTTCAGCGGCGGTCAGTTCGGTGGCGAGCACGCGCAGGCTTTCGAGTCGCCGCCCTGTAATGACGCGCTCGGTCTCCTCGACGACGGCGCACAGCAGGCCACCGACCTTGCCGCCATCCTCGAACACCGGACTGTACGAGAAGGTGTGGTACGTCTCCTCCGTATAGCCGTTGCGTTCGAGCATCAGGAGCAGCGCCTCGCTCCAGGTCGCCTCCCCCTGGTCGTAGACCTGCCGGATCAAAGGCTCGATGTCGGGCCAGATCTCCGCCCACAGCTCGCGCGTCGGCTTGGCGAGCGAGGCTGGATGCTTGGTGCCGAGCGTAGGGCGGTAGGCGTCGTTGTACAGGAAGGCGACCTCAGGCCCCCAGCCCAGCCACATGTCGAAGCGGCTGGTGAGCAGGATGCGGACCGCGATCTTGAGAGCGGCGGGCCAACCCTCCACCGGGCCGAGACTGGTCCCGGACCAATCCATTCCGCGCATCAGCGCGGCCATCTCACTGTTGCCGATGAAGACGTCAGGCGTGGGATTGTCTGCGATCATGGTACTGGCTCTGATGTGGACGGGCTGCCCTAGTCGGGTTCGTCCGGCCGTGCCATGTGAATTGGCAGGCGAACGCTGACGACGACGAGGCCAACAGCACATCGCGAGCTCGACGGCATCCGCGACAATCCACAGGGGGAGTCGCGCTCTTGTGTCTCCGGTCGGAGCGTTCGACGTCATCCCGACGGGCCGACATGCCCTGCCGGTAGCTCGCCGCGATCTCTGCTGCGTTGCAAACTCTTGCCCCGCACACTAGTCACGACGCATTCGCATGGACCCGGTGGAAATCCGGGTGGCTATTCCGGCCGCCGACCCGCCGGACAACATCTCGCACGTTCCAGTCCATGACGCCGCACCGAAGCGGCGGCTGACCGTGCGCATTGTTGCGGACCTTTCCCCTTGATCAATATGGCTACTCGTTCCCGGTATCGCGCCGAATGGTTCCGCGATGCCGCTTCCTTCCGGCGTGACGTTCTGGCCGGCATCGTCGTCGCGCTCGCGCTCATTCCCGAGGCGATAGGCTTCTCCGTCATTGCCGGCGTCGATCCCCGCGTCGGCCTCTATGCATCGGTCGCGATCGCCATGGTCGTCGCGTTTACCGGTGGCAGGCCCGGAATGATCTCCGCCGCGACGGCCGCCGTTGCCGTGCTGGTCATCCCGCTCGTGCGCGATCACGGCGTCGAATATCTGTTCGCCGCTACCATTCTGATGGGCCTGATCCAAATTATGGCCGGCTTCCTGCGCCTCGACCTGCTGATGCAATTCGTGTCGCGATCGGTGATCACCGGCTTCGTCAACGCGCTCGCCATCCTCATCTTCATGGCGCAACTGCCGCAGCTCACCGATGTCAGCTGGCAGGCCTACGCAATGATCGCAGCCGGGCTCGCGATCATCTATCTGGTCCCGCGCTTCATCAAGGCGGTGCCTTCGCCGCTCATCACCATCCTGGTCCTGACGGCGGTCAGCATCGCGACGAACGCGCCGGTCAACACGGTCGGCGACATGGGGGCCCTGCCCCAGGGCCTGCCCAGCCTTGCCTGGCCCAAGGTGCCGATGACGCTGGATACGCTCCGCATCATCCTGCCCTATGCGATCACGATGGCGGCGGTCGGCCTGCTGGAGTCGCTCCTGACCGCCCAGATCGTCGACGACATGACGGACAGCGACAGCGACAAGCGCCGCGAATGCGGCGGCCAGGGTGCCGCCAACATCGTCGCGGCGCTGTTCGGCGGCATGGGCGGCTGCGCGATGATCGGCCAATCGGTGATCAACGTGACGTCGGGGGGCCGCGGGCGCCTCTCCACCTTCACCGCGGGCGCGCTCCTGCTGTTCCTGCTCGCCGTGCTGGGTCCATTGGTCGGGCGGATCCCGATGCCGGCACTGGTCGCGATCATGATCATGGTGTCGATCGGCACGTTCAGCTGGAACTCGATCCCCAATCTAAAACGGCATCCGTGGCAGTCGTCCGTGGTGATGGTGACCACGGTCGTCGTGGTCGTGGCGACGCACGATCTGGCGCAAGGCGTTCTCGCCGGTGTGCTGCTGTCCGGCATCTTCTTCGCCGGCAAGGTGCGGCGCATGTTCGCGGTCGAACGCACGCTGTCCGCCGATGGCACTACGGCGACCTACCGCGTCTCCGGGCAGATCTTCTTCGCCTCGGTCGATCGATTCACCCGTGCCTTTCAGGTCGGCGAGCGCGTGCCAAACGTGCTGATCGACATGACGGCCGCGCATTTCTGGGACATTTCGGGCGTGGCGGCGCTAGACAAGATCGTCGCCCGGCTGCGGCGCGATGGCGTGCAGGTCGAGATGATCGGTTTCAATCGCCCGAGCGCCGACCTGCTCGACCGCTTCGCGCTACACGACAAGACGGGTTTCGAAACCGGCGCCGTTCCGCACTGACCGACCGTCGGCGACAGCCGGCACGTCGGTCACCCGCGCCGCTTTCCGCTGCCGTCGCCGGGACGAGCCCGTGCACCGTCACCGGGTCACGCCTCCCGCAGCGCCTCTTCCGCCAGCACGGCGAGGCGGCTGGTTGCCTCGTCGAGCTTGGGTGCTCGACTGATGATCCAGGAAACGCTGGGCAGCGCCGGCAGATTATCGCTGATCGGCAGGCGCGGGAGGAACGTCGGCGTCCGACAGGTGATGCCCAGCCCCGCCTCCACTGCCGCCCGCAACGTCGACAGGTTCGGCGTTTCGACGGCCAGACGATAGGGTCGTCCGCTTGCCTCAAGGCTGGCGATGGCAGCTTCGCGAAAGCGGCAGGGCTTTTCCAGAACGGCGAGCGGCACGACGGCTGCGTCGGCCAGCGTGTCGTGCCCATGCCAACTCATCGGCCCGACACGTACCGCCTTGGGGTCGTCCGCCGCAGCATAGCCGAGCACGAGATCGAGCTGGCTCTGCTCGAGCAGTCCGATCAACTCGGCCGTTCCGGAAACACGTGCATAGATCTGCGAGTCTGGATGCAGCTCGGCAAAGCGGGCGAGCAGGCCGGAGAACAAGGTCTCGGCGAAGTCCTGGACCATGCCGATGCGCACCGGCCCGCTGAAACGACCGGCGCTGACCGCCGCCACCGCCTCGTCATGGAGCTGGAGGACGCGGCGGGCATAATCGAGCAGGATGTGGCCGGAAGGCGTCAGCGCCAGCCGCCGACTGTCGCGCGTGAACAGGGCCTGTTGGACGAGTTCCTCGAGCCGCTTGATCTGCAGGCTAAGGGCCGACTGGGTGACGAAGACCTTGTCCGATGCGCTCAGCATCGAGCCGGTGTCGACGATCGCCACGAAGCTGCGCAACAGGTTGGTGGGCAGATTGAGGGCCATCCGCGAATGCATAGCTGCTGGGTATGCGATGCGCGTACGACTATTCTCTTGAGTGGGAGAAAGCCGATGTTGGCACCTCGCCTCGAGCTCGACAGCCTTCTCTCTTTCAGTTGGTTAGCAAGGGAGACCCGGCACTGTTGAGCATTGCTCATAGGAGCCGGGAGTAATCTCTATTGATCCGGTGTACTAATGCTGATCGGATTGGCCGAGCCGAGCAGCGGAGTATGCAGGATGGCGGCAGCCGAGGGATTACTGAACCGACTGAGCCGGGCGCGCTGGGTGTCGCCCGTGCTGTTGCTGGCGGCTTGGGAATTCAGCTCGCGCACCGGCCTGATCCCGCCCCGCACCCTCGCCGCACCATCGACGGTAATCGCCACCCTGGGCACGATGATCCTGAACGGAGAGCTCGGCTACAATCTCGCTGTGTCGCTCGGCCGGGCGGCCATCGGGCTTGCCATCGGCGTGTCGGTCGGCGTCGCGCTCGGCCTCGCGGCGGGCCTCAGCCGATCCGGCGAGGCGATGGTCGATCCACTGATGCAGATCAAGCGCACCATCCCGGTGCTGGCGCTGACGCCCCTGTTCATCGTCTGGTTCGGTATCGGCGAAACCCCAAAGATCGCGCTGATCGCCTTCGCGACGCTCTTCCCGGTCTACCTCAACCTCTACCAGGGCATTCGCGGCGTGGACGTCCGGCTGGTCGAGGCGGCGCGTAGCTTCGGCCTGGGACGGGCGCAGCTCATCACCCAGGTGATCCTGCCCGGCGCCCTGCCCTCGTTGCTGACGGGGCTTCGCTATGCGCTGTCGATCGCGGTGCTGGTGCTGGTCATCGCCGAGCAGATCAATGCCTCCGCGGGGCTGGGCTTTCTCGTCAACAATGCGCGGGATTTCCTGCGCACGGACATCATCGTCGTCTGCCTGATGATCTACGCGCTGCTCGGCCTCAGCGCCGATTGGGCGGTGCGCCTGATCGAGCGGCGCACGCTGGCATGGCGTCCCAGCCTGGTGGAGGCATGAACATGGCAAGCGCGACCGTGACCTGGCTACCCGCCGCCGAGAAGCGGCCACCGCGCACGTCCCCGGTGGTCGAGCTGAACGGCTTCACCCGCCGCTTCGGCGAGGTCACCGTGCTCGACGGCATCGATCTGAAAATCGCCGCCGGCGAGTTCGTGGCCCTGCTCGGCCGCTCCGGCAGCGGCAAGACTACCTTGCTGCGCACGCTGGCCGGGCTCGATCCGGTGGGCGGACAGGAAGTCACGGTGCCCGCATCCCGCGCCGTGGTGTTCCAGGATTCGCGCCTCCTCCCCTGGAAGCGGGTGTGGAGCAACGTCGCCCTCGGCTTGAAGGGGGCGGACGTGCGTGCCCGCGCCGAACAGGCGCTTCGCGAGGTCGGCCTCGGCCATCGGCTCGACGTCTGGCCGCGCACCCTGTCCGGCGGCGAGGCCCAGCGCACCGCCCTCGCCCGCGCGCTGGTCCGCGAGCCGCAGTTGCTGCTTTTGGACGAGCCGTTCGCTGCGCTTGACGCGCTTACCCGCATGAAGATGCACGGGCTCGTCCTCTCGCTGTGGCAGGCGCACCGGCCGGCCGTGATGATGGTGACCCACGATGTCGACGAAGCGATCGCGCTAGCCGATCGGGTATTGGTGCTCGATGGCGGCCGGATCATCGCCGAGGAAGTGATCGAGGCACCGCGCGGCGAGCGTACCGCTGCCGTGCGCCCGCTGCGGGCCAGCCTGCTCCGCCACTTGGGCGTCGATGCCCCCGAAGGCAGCTATGCGGACGCCGTCGCGCGGTCGGGAGGCGTGCTGTGACCGCGTCCGCTGCAAACCCCGGACCTCGCGGCCTGACCGCACTGCGCGAGTTCGTGACCCACTTCGGTGCGCTCGTCGACCGCGATCCGGGCGATCGCGCGATCCTGGACGAAGGCGCCGAGCTGCTGTCGGAGCTCGTTGCCCGTGACGACTGGCTGCCCGCGGCGTACGCCGAGCCAGATCCGGCGCGCTACCGCCAGTATCTCCTCCACTGCGACAGCCGCGAGCGCTTCTCCGTCGTGAGTTTCGTCTGGGGGGCGGGCCAGTCCACCCCCGTGCACGATCACCGCGTCTGGGGCCTCGTCGGCATTCTCCGCGGTGCCGAACTGGTCGAGACATTCGGCCGCGATGAAGATGGCGGTCTGGTGTCGACGTCGCCGCCGGTCCTGCTGGACGCCGGCACGGTCGATGCCTTCGGCCCGTCGACCGGCGACATCCACCGCGTCGCCAATGCTTATGACGATCGCGTGTCGATCAGCATCCACGTCTACGGCGCGAACATCGGCGCGGTGGAACGCGCCACCTACGACGCGGCGGGCCAGCCGAAGCACTTTGTTTCCGGCTATGCGAACGACGCGCTGCCGAACCTCTGGAACAGGGTCGCCGCATGAGCACGATCTCTCCGGGGCAGATACGGCAGGCACTGCTCACGCGCGCCGAGATCGCGATCCTCGACGTGCGCGACGAACACGCCTTCGCTCAGGGACACCCGCTCTTCGCGGCGCAGATCCCGCCTGATCGGATTGCGGTCGAGGCCGAAGCGCGCCTGCCGCGGAAGGACGTGACGGTCGTCCTGTATGACGACGGCGAAGGGCTCACCGATGCCGCAGCAGAGGCGCTCGCTGCGCTCAATTATACTGACGTGCGCGTGCTGGCAGGTGGGCTGCAGGGCTGGCGCGACGCGGGATACGAGCTGTTCCAGGACGTCAATTCGTACAGCAAGGCTTTCGGCGAACTGGTCGAGCATCACCGTGCCACGCCCTCGCTTTCGGCCGAGGATGTCGCCGGACTGATCGAGGAGAAAGCGGACATCGCGATCCTGGATGCCCGCCGCTTCGAAGAATATGAGACGATGAGCATACCGACCGGCACCAGCGTGCCCGGCGCGGAACTGGTGCTGCGCGCGCCCGTGGTCGCGCCAGATCCGGATACCCTGATCGTGGTCAACTGCGCCGGCCGGACCCGCAGCATCATCGGGACCCAGTCGCTCCTGAACGCAGGCCTGCCCAACCGGGTGGCGGCGCTGCGCAACGGCACGATCGGCTGGACCCTGGCTTCGCGGAAGCTCGACACGCGCCAGCAGCGGCGTGCGCCCGAGGTGGGCCGGGACATCGCCGACGAGGCGCGTGGCCGCGCCCGCGACGTCGCCTACCGCGCCGGCGTGAAACGTCTCGATCCGGCCGCGCTGGCGGCCCTGGCAGGTGATCGGAACCGAACCCTTTATCGTTTCGACGTGCGGCTGCCGGAAAGCTATGCTGCCGGGCACATCGCCGGGTTCCGCAACGCCCAGGGCGGCCAGCTCGTCCAGGAAACCGACCACTTCGCGCCGGTGCGCGGCGCCCGAATCGTGCTCGCCGACGATCTCGGGCCGCGTGCCGACATGACCGCCTCCTGGCTCGCCCAGATGGGGTGGGAAGTCTACGTCCTCGACGGCGGCTTCGACGGAGCGCTCGAGACCGGGGCCGACTCGATCCAGCCGCGCGGGCCCGAGGGCCGCTACAAGCGCCCGTACGAGGGCACGGACAATCCCCACGCTGCCATGCAGGCCTATCTCGACTGGGAATATGGCCTCGTCGACCAGCTCGCCCGCGACGGCACGCACGGCTTCTTCGTCATTTGATCGCCCAACCCAAGGAGCATCCCCATGTCGGTAAAGTTCATCGGCTATATCGGGTTCAACGACACGTCCGAACTGCACAACGGCGTCCGCGCGCGCGTCCTCGACCGCGACTATGTCGAGGCGGCGGCCAGGGCGCAGGAGGAAGGCGGCTTCGATCGCGTGCTGATCCCGTTCGGATCGAACACGCCGGAAAGCCAGATCGTCGCCGCCCACGCTGCCGCATTGACGACGAAGCTCGGCTTTCTCGTCGCGCACCGTCCCGGCTTCACCCAGCCGACGGTCGCCGCCCGGCAGCTCGCGACCCTGGACCAGCTCTCCGGCGGCCGTGTCGCCGTGCACATCATTACCGGCGGCGCCGATGACGAGATGGCGCGCGATGGCGATGTCGGCACATTGAAGGCGGAACGCTATGCCCGCACCGACGAATATCTGACGGTGCTGAAGCAGGAATGGTCCGCCGCCCAGCCGTTCGACCACAAGGGACGCTTCTACGAAGTCAGGCAGGGGTTCAGCGCGATCAAGCCGACGAACCTGCCGGTCTTCTTCGGCGGCACCTCGGCCGAGGCGATCGACGTCGCCGGCCGCCATGCCGAAGTCTATGCGACCTGGGGCGAGACGCTCGACGCCACGCGGGAGGTCGTGGGCCGCGTCCGGGCCTCGGCGGCACGCTACGGCCGGTCGCCCGGCTTCTCGCTATCGCTGCGGCCGGTGATCGCCGGCACGGAGGAAGAAGCGTGGAAGAAGGCCGACGAGATCGTGGAGCAGGTTCGCGCGAACCGCGAGGCGGCGGGGCTCCCGACGAGCGGGCACGCGCCGGCCAATGACGGCGCCCAGCGCCTGCTGCGCACCGCCGCCCAGGGCCGACAGGACAAGCGGCTGTGGACCGGTGTCGCCGCCATCACCGGTGCCGCCGGCAACTCGACGGGCCTGGTCGGCACCCCCGAGCAGGTCGCCGATGCGATGCTCGATTATTACGACATCGGCATCGATCACTTCCTGATCCGCGGTTTCGAGCCTCTGGCGGACTCGGTCGTCTACGGCCGCGATCTGCTGCCGGCGGTGCGCGAACGGGTCGCCCGCCGCGATGCCGATCGGGCGGCGGAGGCGGCGTGATCCTTACACGACGAAGCGCGCTTTCCCTGTTCGGCGCCGTGGCAATCTCCGCTTGTGCGCGGGGCCACGACGGCGCTGTGCTCAAAGTCGGGAGCCAGCGCGGCGGCACGAAGGCGATGATGGAGGCGAGCGGCGCGCTGGAAGGCGCGCCGTTCACCATCGAATGGTCGGAGTTCCCCGCCGCCCAGCCGCTCCTCGAAGCGCTGGGTGCCGGTGCGATCGACCTGGGCGGGGTCGGTGATGCGCCGTTCCTGTTCGCCTATCAGAGCGGCAGCCCGATCCGATCGGTACAGGCGACACGGTACGACACGCGCAACCCGGCGACCGCGATCCTGGTGCCGCCGGCCTCGCGCCTGAAGACCGCCGCAGATCTGCGCGGGAAGCGGGTGGCGACCGGGCGAGGTTCGGTCGGCCACTTCCTCCTTCTGCGTGCGATGGATCAGGCCGGACTCCGGCAGGCGGACCTGACCACGGTCTTCCTGCCGCCGGGAGACGCCAAGGGTGCGTTCGACTCCGGCGCGGTGGATGCCTGGGCGACGTGGAACCCCTATGTCGCGCAAGCCATGCTGCACGGCGGCGCGCGCGTGATCGCCGATGCACGCGACCTCAGCACCAACTACGGCGTGATCGCCGCGAACGAGCGCTCCATCGCCGACAAGAAGGCGCTGATCGGCGACTTCCTGGATCGCAACAACCAGGCCCAAAGGTGGGCGAGCGACAATACCGATGCCTATGCCGCCGTGTTGGCTCGGGAGACCGGACTCTCGCTCGACGTCGCCCGCCATTTCGGCGACCGTGGATTGGTCGTCGTACCGAGCGACGCGCGCCTGCTCACCGCGATGCAGACGGTGATCGATACGTTCCAGGGCAGCGGGGCCCTTACCGCCACGCGGCCGATCGCCGCCGCCTTCGACACCAGCTTCGATGCGCGATTGCGCGAGCCTGCATCGCGAGCCTAAGCCCCGGGCGGGACGACAAGGGAGAGTGCCGCATGCTTTCGCAGCGCGGGCGTTATGCGCTGAAGGCCATGCTCGATCTCGCGCGCGTGCCGCACCGCCAGCCCAGGCAGGTGAGCGGCATCGCCCTCGACGAGAATATCCCGCGCAAGTTCCTCGAGGCGATCATGTCGGAGCTGCGCCAGGCCGGCCTGGTCGAAAGCGTGCGCGGCAAGCTGGGCGGCTATCGGCTGGCCCGGCCCGCCGGCCTCATCACCTTCGGCGAGATCATGCGCATCACCGATGGTCCGCTCGCGCTGCTGCCCTGCGTCAGCCACAAATTCTACCGCCGCTGCGACGACTGCGCGGACGAGCGCGCCTGCGCTCTCCGCCGGGTCATGGCGGTGGTCCGGCGCGAGGTATCCGACGTTCTCGATCGAACGACGCTGGCCGATGCGATCGACGGTTCCGTTCCGGAGCTGCGCGAGCTGGTCGAGGAGCGTGCTCCCGTCGGCGCCGATGAGCACAATCAATACTAAGCAGATAGGCTTTTCATACCTGCCGGCCGAACAGAGGCATAAGCTGACCGGGCTTCCGCGGATATGCCGCTGACCAGCCCGAAAGGTGAACCCATGTCGACCGCAATCGCCGACCTGCTCGATCGTCCGCACGCCCAGGAATTCACCATCCGACCGCTCCAGCCGACGATCGGCGCGGAGATTTCGGACATCGACATCTCGCGACCGCTCAGCCTCGGGCAACGCGACGCGCTGAAAGCGGCCATCCTGAAGCACAAGGTCGTCTTCTTCCGCGATCAGACGCTCAGCGCCGAACAACATGCCGATTTCGCGCGGCAGTTCGGGCCGCTCTACACCCATCCCAGCACCAAGCGGGATGAGAAGATCGCGCCGATCCACAAGATCTCCGCCGCAGACGCGACGCGATACGAGAAGAAGCTGCACCGTGAAGTCGGTGCGGGCGATGCCTATCATACCGACACAAGCTGGCGACTGGTGCCGACCTGGGGCGCGGTACTTCGCACCGTGAACCTTCCTCCGGTTGGCGGCGACACCGTCTGGGTGGATGCGCACCTCGCTTACGAAGGCCTGTCAGCCGAGCTGAAGGAGCGGCTGGAGGGCCTGCACGTCACGCATGACTTCCGACCAGCCCTCACCTCTGCCGGACATGATTACCCGATCGTCGCCCACCCCGTAGTGCGCACGCATCGGGAGACGGGGCAGAAGATCCTATGGATCAACTATACGCAGCGCCCACAGATCCTGGGCGTCGACCTGGCCGAAAGCCGCACGCTGCTCGACGAAGTGTTGCGCCAGTATAAGCGGCCCGAGTTCCAGGTACGCTTCTCCTGGGCGCCAGGCTCGGTGGCTTTCTGGGACAATCGCGCGGCGGTCCATTACGCGGTGCGCAATTACGGCGACTTCCCGCGCGTGCTGGACCGCATCCTGATCGCCGACGAGCCGCTCTATTCCGAACTCTGAACAGGATCTCCGGGAAGTGTGAAGGGCCGTTCCCCGGCGGGAGCGGCCCTTTTTTGTCGCCGTCGGGTGTCCGCTTTTGGGCCCCTCATACGCAAGCGAGACTCCCTCATACGGACGATAGCAATTCTCAAACCATAGCAAGTTGATGTGCTTTGAACACCCGGTCGCGGCACCAGTACCTCGCCTGCGAAATCAAGCATCATTCAGGGGAAACGACATGATCGCTCGGGCCCGGTCCATCCTGCTCGCAACCGTCTCCTTAGCGGCGGCGGGGGCGGCGCAGGCGCAAGAGGCCGGCACCGCGACGCCGCCGGCGCCAGTGGTGCTGGCCGCGAACGACGCTGCGGATGCCGGGGTCATCGTCGTCACCGGCGTGCGCGGCACGCGGGCCCGCACCGTCGCGGACAGTCCGGTGCCGATCGATGTCATCAGCCCGCAGGAACTGCAGGCGACCGGCCGCACCGGGTTGAAGGAGATCCTCGGCAACATCATCCCCTCACTGACGATGCCGGCGCTCGGCGGCGGCGGCACGTCGGCCAGCGTGCGGCCGATTTCGATCCGCGGGCTTTCCGGCGACTATCTGCTCGTCCTGGTGAACGGAAAGCGGCGGCACACGACATCGCTGATCAACAACCTGTCGCGCGTCTCCGGTGGCTCCACGCCGGTCGACATCGACCTGATCGCAACCAACGCGATCGGCCGGATCGAGGTGCTCCGCGACGGTGCCGCCGCTCAATATGGCTCGGACGCGATTTCAGGCGTGATCAACCTGATCCTCGACAGTGCACCCGAAGGCGGCGAGTTCACCACCACCGCAGGCCAACTCTACGAAAAAGGCGCGGAGCTCATCCAGCAGACGATCGGCTACGGCACGCGGATCGGCGACGACGGTTTCGTCCGCTTCGCCATCGAGGGCAAATACCGCGACCGCGCCGACTCCTCGGCGGTGGCCGTGCCTTACGTCTTCCCGCTGGTGAACGGGCAGCCGGACCCGCGCGAGGCCAGCGTCGACCACGTCATCGCCGGCGGCTACGGCCGCTCCAACCGCGACAAGATCGTCAACAGCTCCGTCAACGCCGAACTGCCCGTCGGCGGAGACCTACGCGCTTACGCCTTCTCGACGCTCAGCTATCGCAACATCAACGATGCGCGCGGCTCTTATGTCGCCGCCCAGACCGGTGTCGGCGGCCAGGCCAACGCACTCGGATCCAGCGTCCTGCCGCAAATCTATCCGGCGGGATTCCAGGCCTACCGCCGCATCTGGGAATGGGACTTCCAGTCGGCTCTCGGCCTGCGCGGATCCCTCGCCGACTGGGACTTCGACCTGTCGTCCAGCTTCGGCCGCGACCATGTCCGCCTCGGCGCCGCGAACACGCTCAACCCGTCACTGGGGCCGACGAGCAAGACCAGCTTCTTCATGGGCAAGCAGATCCAGTCGCTCTGGGTCAACAACCTGGACGTGAGCCGCACCTACGACATCGGGGTTGCCGAGCCGCTGGCGGTATCGGTTGGTGTCGAGCACCGCTGGGAGAAGTTTCAGAGCATCGCCGGCGAACCCGACAGCTACAGAGACGGTGGCTACATCATCCCGCGCGATGGCACGCCGTTCGGTCTGGCTTATGGCGGCCGTTCGCCTTCGCCGGGCCTCGTCTCGTTCACCGGCACGTCGCCGGCCGATGCCGCATCGCTCAGCCGCAACAACGTCGCCGCTTATGTCGATCTGTCGACCAACGTCATGCCTGCCTGGTACCTGGGGCTCGCCGGCCGCTTCGAACATTATGACGACAGCGCCGGCGACGCGTTCGCGGCGAAATTCTCCACCCGCTACGAGATCGCTCGCGGGATCGCGCTCCGCGGTGGCGTCAACACGGGCTTCCGCGCGCCGTCGCTCGCCCAGACCGGCTTCTCGACCACCCAGAACACGGTGACGCTGATCGGCACGACGCGCGTCAACACCACCTCGAAGTTCCTGCCGGTCGACAGCGCCGCGGCGGTGGCCCTCGGGGCGCAGCCGCTCAAGCCGGAAAAGTCGCTCAACTACACCGCGGGGCTGACCTTCGAACGCGGGCCGCTGCGGCTAACGATCGATGGCTACCAGATCCGGGTCGACGATCGCATCGTCAAGACCGAGTTCCTGGGCACGGCCTCCAACGGCGGCACGGCGATCCGGACGATCCTGCTCGCCAACGGCATCGACACGGTCGACAGTGCGCAGTTCTTCACCAACGCCATCGACACGCGCACCCGCGGCGTCGATGCCGTCGCCGAATACACCCTGCGGACCGGTGGGATGGGCACATTCCGCCTGAACGCCGCCTACAGCTATAACCGGACCAAGATCCTCAACGTGATCGACAATCCGTCGCAGCTGAGTTCGCTGAACGTCACCCTGTTCGGGCGGCAGGCCCGGCTCGACCTGGTCTCCGCTACTCCCCGCAATAAGGTGGTGCTGACCAGCGACTGGTCGTCCGGACCCTTCCACGCGCTCGCACGGGTCACCCGCTTCGGCAGCTACCTGGAGGCGAGCAACGTCGCGACCGGCGACCGCCGCTTCGGAGCGAAGTGGGTCACCGATCTCGACGTCGGGTACGAGATCAGCAAAAGCGTCACCCTGTCCGCCGGCGCCAATAACCTGTTCGACGTCTACCCCGATCGAAACGGGGTGATCGCCTATGAAGGTTCGGGGCAGTACGGCAACTTCGCTCCGTTCGGGCTGAGCGGCGGCTTCTACTACGGTCGGGTCTCGGTACGCTTCTGACGTCCCGCAGCGAGAGGCCCTATTTTGGCCGGAGTACGATGTGACCGACCGCCGTGTTCGACGCGGGCACATGGTAGAAGCGGTGCAGTTCCTCCACATCCGGCCCGAGCGCCGCGCGCATGATCAGCCACATGATCAGCTCGATGCCTTCGGTGCCGGCTTCACGCATGTATTCGAGCCGCGTGATGGCGCGGAGCACGTCCGTCTGGTCAATCAGCTTGTCAAGAAAGGCGTTGTCGAACTCCGGGTTGATCAGCCCCGCGCGCGGCCCTTGCAGCTGATGGCTCATGCCGCCCGTGCCCCAGATCTGAACGTTCAGATCCTCGGGATAGGCTTCGACGGCGTGCGCGATCGCTTCGCCCAGCATCCAGCAGCGGTTGCCGGACGGCGTCGGGAACTGGGTGACGTTAACGGCGAGCGGGACAACCTTCACCGGCCACGCTTCGGGCTGCCCGAACATCAGCGACAGCGGCACCGTCAGCCCATGATCCACATCCATGTGGTTCATGATCGTCAGATCGAACTCGTCGAGCACCAGCTGCTCGGCAAGGTGTGATGCGAAGTCAGGATCTCCGAACACGGTGGGGACCTGCCTGGCACCCCAGCCTTCGTCGGCCGGAGCGAACTCTTCGGCAAGGCCCAGGGCAAAGGTCGGCACGACGTCCAGCATCAGGGCGGATGCATGGTCGTTATAGCAGAGGATCACCACGTCGGGCTTCTCCTCAAGCTGCCAGTCCTTCACCCACTCATAGCCGGCAAAGACGGGGCTCCAGTAATCGTCGCCGGTCTTGCCAAGATCGATGGCGGCTCCGATGGCCGGGACATGGCTCGTGGCGATGCCCGCAGTAATCCGCGCCATTCAGTTGCCCTCCCGGATCGAGCGATTGCCGTCGGCCGGCCGGCCGCCCGATCGCATCATCGCGGCATACTCGTCTGCCGTCATGTCCGTCATGGAGCTGACCGCCTTCTGGACGCTCCACCCGTCGGTATTCGAAAGCTTCACCAGAAAGTAGATGTTCCCCCCCAAGTCGATCAGGCGGTTGAAGTCGCGATCCAGCACCGCCTGCTTCTGCTCATCGGTCATCCTGAAGCGACCCAGATACGCTCGCTCGTCGGCCTTGAAGGCGTCGCGGTTCGCTGCCTCCATCAGGGACATGCAGAACTTGTGAAGGTGGTACGCCTCGCGCGATCCCTTGGCCGTGAACACCTTGGTGCCCGGAATGTCGTTCAATTCTTCAAGCGGATACAAGCGCTCACGCATGACGGATCCTTCCTTCCTCGAAAACTGCAACGAAGCAGAAGGCCGCTTTCTCCTTTGCGAAGACGCGCGCTGGAAGGCACGACGGTACCCTTTGCTCCATGCCGATGGATGACTCGAAGCGCCCCTAATCCACTTCGCTCTTTCCCGCCATCGAACTCGCACTCGGCAGCGCAGAGCCGCGCCGGCTCTCGGCCGCGCGTGTGGCAGAGAATGGCTGTCTCCAGATGGCCCCTGCAGGGTGGCGGCGGGGCGAAGCCTCGGTAGCTAAGGGGACCGGCCAGGCAGCGCACGCCCAGCGCGCTTGCTTGCATTGAAGACCGTTGCGCGGTCGGCCTGCCCAAGCCAACCTGCCCCTCGGCCAACTGCAAGGACGCTGAACTATGCTCACCGTTTACGGAGAAGGTAGGGGGTTCCGCGTCGTTTGGTTGCTCGAGGAACTGGGGCTGCCTTATCGGCTGCGTCCGGTCGATCTACTCGCCGGTGTGGAAAGTGATCCGGAGTTCCTGGCGATGAACCCCGCCGGCTTCATTCCCGTGTTGCAGGACGCGGAAACGATCATGGTCGAGTCGATCGCGATCCTTCAATATCTGCTCGCCCGCTACGATCCGACCCCGCTCGCCGTCGATCCGAGCGATCCCGCCTTCCCTGCCTATCTCCAGTTCCTGCACCTGGGGGAGGCTGGGCTTGCCGCGCCCATGAACGCCGTCTTCGTCGGTCGTGCCCTCGCGCCCGAAGCCGAACGACACGCGAGGGTAACGACGTGGGCGCTCGAGACTTTTCACAGCCGGCTGGGCTTGGTGATCCAGCGCCTTGCAGACCACCCGTATCTCGCCGGCGATCGTTTCACCGCCGCTGACATCTCCGTGAGCTACGCGCTCCTGCTCGGCCTGCGCACCGGGAACTACGTGCCCGGCGAGATCGAGAATGCCTACCTCACCAGAACGACCGCCCGTCCCGCCTACACCCGTGCCATGGAAACATGCCAGGCGACCAAGGCTTGGTCGGAAAGGTCGCCGACGCTCCAGGAAACTGCGTCAACAAGCGCCTGACGCTCTCCTCAAGAGACCCTTCGATCTAAGCGCGCTCGGCAGGCGGACATGTCTATGCCTTGCCAACCGACGTCGGACTAAGCGGCGGCGCGCCACCGCCCGCGTCCGGCTCGCTTGGCATCGTAAAGAGCGTGGTCGGCGCGGGTGAGCAGTTGCCGCACGTCGCCATCCCGTCCGTCGGAAACCGCGAACCCGACGCTGGCGCCCACACGCGCGAGCGTGCTGCCCTCCCCGTAGGCGCGGGCGAGCTTGGTCACCAAGCATGCGGCTAGCTGCTCGGCCAGAGCAAGGGTCGTGTTCGGCAAGATGGCAGCGAACTCGTCGCCGCCGAGCCGCGCGAGCACATGGCCGCCGGGCAACTCACTCGCCAACCGCCGCCCCGCCTCGATCAGCACGGCATCGCCCGCCTCATGGCCGAGCCGATCGTTCACATGTTTGAAGTTGTCCAGGTCCACCAGAAGCACGCCAAGCGGTCCATCCGCCAGAGTGGCCAGCGCCTCTTCAAAGCCGCGACGGTTGCGCAGGCCCGTCAAGTGGTCCGTTATGGCGAGATCGTGCAGCCTCGCATTGGCCTCTTGCAGCGCCAGTCGGACCTGCTTGCGCTCGGTGATGTCGATCACCTCGGCGATGAACTGGATCGCCGTACCGCTGTCGTCGCGAACGACCGCCGTGCTCAGCAGGACATCCACAACGCGGCCGTCGCGGGCGAGGTAACGTTTTTCGAGCTGATAATTGTCGCGCTCGCCGCGCATCACCGCCTCGAATAGCGCCAGGTCTGCCCGCACGTCGTCTACATGCGTGAAGTCTGTGAAAGCGACCCCCACCAGTTCGAACGGCGTATATCCCAGCATCTCTGCGAAGGACGAGTTGACCGCGGTGCATCGGCCAGACAGGTCCACGATCGCCTTGCCGATCGCGGACGCCTGGAAGCTGGCGGCAAACATGCGATGGGTGACGCCGAGTGGCATAAAGATCGTTAGTACCTCGTCGCAGTCAGGTGGCCGCACCCCGCGCAGTCAACGACTTATGGTCGCATCAGTTAAGATTGTACGTCAACTTCGACCTCGGTGTGGCGGCTGGTACGGGCCGTTAATCCGCCGCTGCGAAATGAGCCAACTGGTCGGCATGAGCCTTGGAGAAAGATGGTCGGGAGGTAGCTCGATCAACATAGTCACGGCAGTTCGGGTAGTTCGCCAAGCCGTCGAACCGGTTTAACGGCCGGAGGACATCCGCCATCAGGAGGTCGGCGACCGTGAAGCGACCGGCGGTCAACCACTCGCGGTCGGCCAGCACTGCTTCCATTCGATCGAGCCTGGCCTTCAGGAAATCGTCTACGAACTTGGCTTCCGGTGCCTCGCCGGGGAAGCCCATGAACCGGAACAGCACCCACGGCTGGCTCGGCAGGTCGACCGAGTTAAGCGCGGCGATGATCCATTCCACGACTTCGGCCCGGCCACGCGGATCTCGAGGCATCAGCGCCTCACTCTTCTCGGCAAGGTGCAGCAGTATCGCGCCGCTCTCGAATATAGTCAGGTCTCCATCGGTCAGCCACGGCACCTGGCCAAACGCCTGCGCCGCGAAATGCTCGGGCCCTCGATCTTTGAAGGGCGTGCTTTCTACACGGTACGCCAGCCGTGCTTCCTCCAGAGCCCAGCGGACGCGTAGGTCGCGCACAAGGCCGCGCGGCATCTCGGGAACCCAATCAAAGGTGGTGAGGATAAGTTCGGCCATCTCCAGCTCCTCGCAGGCGAGATGCAGTATGACCGCCTCTGCCATCTGTCGCCATGGGTCCGTAGCGCCCTTGCGGATGTCCAGCGCAGTCTGAGCAACTCTCCGGAGGCGGCCGCCCTCTCCTTGAGGTTCAACGCTAAATTCCGGACCCTCCGGCGGCCCCGCTAGACGGCACGGTTCCCTGGAAAGCGCTTGGGCCGCTTTGCAAGGATAGGCCTGAGGCAGCAGTCCTTCGCAAGGCGCCAATTGTTGGCCAGGCCGCCTGGGCGATCCGAGGTGAGGGACCGTCCAGCAGCATGAAGGCGTCATCGAAGTCGCCGGTTGCGGGCTTAATCACCGAGGGCAAGTCGGCCATGTCGTCGGGGATGTTGAGGCAGGTGAGCTGTCGAGCACCATCTTTGTTCTGCCCGAAGCGGCCGACGAGCCCCTCGGCGACCAGACACGAGTGATCAACCTGCTGCCCCAGGCGCACCAAGTCGAGATGCACCGCGATCTGCTTCACTTGACCTGTCAGGTTCAAAATGGCGCTCTCCTCCTTTGCGGTGAGGACCGACCGGGATGCGAGGCGGTTCACGAAAAGCTGGAGGGCGACGCCCTGTGATGACCATCGCATATGCTCCGGCCAGCAGGCGGGAGCGCACAAATCCCACAGCCACCAGCGCCCGAGAGGTTCTTGCCGGTGATGGCCATGCCTGTCACGATTTGGAGAATAGACCTCACCCGAGAGCGGATCTTCTGATCGCAAGCGACTCACAGACATGAGCCAAGACAGGGTTGGATGAGGGCCGGCACGCATGTGTTTCGACCAGCGCGCTCCGACTGGCCGCTGACTTTCGTTCCTACCCGGCAGTGCGAGGGCGGTCCTTCGTTGACCACCCCTCGTGTCTTTTTCTTGCGGATGACGTCGTCTGATCAGGCGAGCCCCAGCAGCCAGCTGGCAAGGGGTACCGGGTGGATCTTGGCTCCCGGCATGTGATCGCTGAGCTCGCGGCGGTTGGCCATGATCCACACCAGGCAGTCGGCGCGGCTATCGAACAGCGTGAAGCATTCCAGCGACGGAGCCTTCCTCTCTCCGTCGACCAGGAAGCGGGCATGCGCCCGGCATCCGGGCGCCGCGCTCCAGTCTCGGCTTGGCGCCTCGACCGCGGCGGCCCAATGCGGCCTGCGGGGGTCGAGCGCATCCACCTGCCTGCGATGCATCGTACATCCTCTCTAGCCCGATCGAACCGCCACGCCTGGCGCTGTCGGCGTGGTCGGGCAGACCGGGATCATCTCCTTAATTCACAAGCCTCCGTGGCGCGGCGACCGCAGTTGGGGTTCTGCGGCCGCCTGACACCAACGGAACGCCGCTACTTCGCAGCCGGTTCGGCGATGCCGATCGGCTCCACGCTGTCGGGGTTCTGCGGCACGTCGAACCGGTCGGCATTCATCACCTTGGTCCAGGCGCTGACGAAGTCGCGGACGAACTTCTCCTCATGCCCCTTCTCGGCATAGACTTCGGCGACGGCGCGCAGCTGGCTGTTCGAGCCGAAGATCAGGTCGGTGCGGGTCGCCCGCCACCTCTCCTGCTGGCCGCCGCGATCATAGCCGATGAACTCCTCGTCCGCGCTCGTGTCGACAACCTTCCAGAAGGTGTCGTTGTCGAGCAGGTTGACGTAGAAGTCGTTGGTGAGCTGGCCCTTGCGATTGGTGAACACACCCTCCGGCGCGTCCTTGTAGTTGGCACCCAGCACGCGGAGCCCTCCCAGCAGCACCGTCATCTCGGGCACCGACAGACCGAGCAGCGAGGCGCGGTCGAGCAGCAGTTCCTCGGTCTTCACGCTATGCTTCGTCTTGAGGTAGTTGCGGAAGCCGTCGGCCACCGGCTCCATGACGGCGAAGCTCTCGGCATCCGTCCAATCCTGCGTCGCGTCACCGCGGCCGCCGGTGAACGGCACGTCGACGGCGAAGCCGGCGTCGCGCGCCGCCCTCTCGACGGCCGCCGTGCCGGCCAGCACGATCGCATCCGCCATCGAAAGGCTGCCGCGCAGTTCCTCGATCTTCGCGAGGATCCGGCCCAGTTCCTCCGGCTCGTTGACCGCCCAGCCGCGCTGCGGCTCAAGTCGGATGCGCGCACCATTGGCGCCGCCGCGATGATCGGAGCGGCGATAGGTGGAGGCCGAGGCCCAGGCGGTCTTGACCAGCTGGCCGACCGTGAAGCCCGCATCGAGGATCTTCGCCTTGAAGGCCGCGACGTCCGCATCGGACGGCTTGCTGCCTTCCGGAACCGGATCCTGCCAGATCAGGTCCTCTTCCGGCACGTCCGGCCCAAGGTAACGCACCTTGGGCCCCATGTCGCGGTGGGTGAGCTTGAACCAGGCACGGGCGAAGGCGTCCTTGAACGCTTCGTGATCGTTCCGGAACTTCTCGGAAATGACACGGAACTCGGGGTCGACCTTGAGCGCCATGTCGGCCGTGGTCATCATCGTCGGCACGCGCTTCGACGGGTCGTGCGCGGCCGGGGCCATGTCCTCCGGCTTCTGGTTGATCGGCTGCCACTGCTTGGCGCCGGCGGGGGACCGCACCAGTTCGTAATCATAATCGAGCAGCAGGCGGAAATAATTCTCCGACCACTCCGTCGGCGTGTTCACCCACGAACCCTCGATGCCGCTGGTAATCGTGTGCTCGCCAAAGCCGCTTTCGTGTGCGCTCGCCCAGCCGAGGCCCTGCAGCGCGATGTCGGCTCCTTCCGGTGCAGCGTCGATCAGGCTCGGGTCGCCCGCGCCATGCGCCTTGCCGAAGGTGTGACCGCCCGCGGTCAGCGCGACCGTCTCCTCATGGTTCATCGCCATCCGCTCGAACGTCTCCTTGATGTCGCGCGCGGACTGCAAGGCGTCCGGGACGCCGCCGGGACCTTCCGGATTGACGTAGATGAGCCCCATCTGGATCGCCGCCAGCGGATGCTCCAGCTCCAGCTCCTCCTCGGGCAGGATCCGCGTCTTGTTGTCCGGATGTCCGACGAACTGCTCCTCGGAACCCCAATAGATGTCCCGCTCGGGCTCGAACACGTCCCGGCGGCCGCCGCCGAAACCGAAGATCGGCCCTCCCATCGACTCGATGGCGACATTGCCGGCCAGGATGAACAGGTCGGCCCAGCTGATGTTCTTGCCGTATTTGCGCTTGATCGGCCACAGCAGGCGTCGCGCTTTGTCGAGGTTGCCATTGTCGGGCCAGGAGTTGAGCGGCGCGAAGCGCTGCTGCCCGCTATTGGCGCCGCCCCGTCCGTCGGCCGTGCGATACGTACCCGCAGCGTGCCACGCCATGCGGATGAACAGGCCGCCATAGTTTCCGTAATCCGCCGGCCACCAGGGCTGGCTGTCGGTCATCAACGCCGTGAGGTCAGCCTTGAGCGCCTGATAGTCGAGCGCGTTGAACGCCTCGGCATAATCGAATTCGGCGCCCATCGGGTCTGGCGAGAGGCCACCCTGGTTGAGCACCTCTAGCGGGAGAGCCTCCGGCCACCAATCGCGATTGGTGCGGCCGAGCAGCGATCGAACCGTGGTCGGCCCGTTTACCGGGCAACCGCCTGAGATATCGCCAGTCTTTGCGTCCATGACCCTCTCCTTACTTGGCTTGAAGGACAGGCTACGCCCGACGGCGCTCCGACGTAAATGAGGAAACCTTGTCAGGAACTCGGGAAAAATCGAACAGAGCCGTTGGCCGTTCTGCCGGCTCGTTGCGCGGGAACCTCCCTGATTGGTCTCGAACCAAGCCTGACCTCTGACGATCGTTGCTTGATAGTGCGGGGAGAATGTGCCCCCGGCAATGGTTGTTATTCCTGTTTCAAGGAAATGGGGTTGCAGCGCACCCGCAGTATGGCAGTCTGTCGGACGGCCGTCGGTGACAAACGATTTGGGGAGAGTGGGCGATGAGCACGAAGCCGATAACGATGACGCTAGCTTTGCTGGTGAGCCACCTGGCTTTGGGCGGTTCGCCTGCCTTCGCGCAAAGCGCGGCGGCTGCTCAACCCGCTCACTATTCGGTCAAGGAGACCCTCGTCGGCGCCATGCTGGATGATCCTGCTGCGGCTGCCATCCTGAAGGATGCCGTTCCGAGCGTCTATGCCAACGATCAGTTCCAGAGTGCCGGGCGCGCGCTGACCCTGAAGGACATCCAGCAGTACGAGCCGGATGCGCTCAGCGACGCGAACCTCGCCAAGATCCAGGCCGCGTTGGACAAGATCCCGGCCAAGCCATAGCTTGCAAGGGAACGTGTGCACGGGACTTCAGCGGCTTTCGGCCGCTGTGTCGTTCGCGATCTGAATGGGGGCTTTGAGTGACCGTCGACAGAACCATCGCGATTACCGGCGTCACCGGCGAGCTCGGCCGGATCGTCGCAAGATTGCTACGCGAACGGCATCCCGACGTACCCATCATCGGGCTCGCTCGCGATCCGGCCAAGGGGGAGAGCCTGGCGCTATCGGGCATCGAACTGCGCCCGTTCGACTATGACCGGCCGGAGACGCTCCGGCCTGCCTTGGACGGCGTGGGCAAGCTGCTGCTCATTTCCGGCAACGCCGTGGGTGAGCGCGAACGCCAGCATCGCGCCGTGATCGAGGCGGCCAGGGACGCGGGGGTCGGCCTTATCGCCTATACGAGCGTGTTGCGCGCGTCCGAGACCAGCTTGCCGATCGCGGCCGAGCACAAGGCGACCGAGGCGATCCTCCGCGAAGTTGGACTGCCCTCTGTGCTGCTGCGTCACGGCTGGTATCTGGAGAATTACGCGTTCCGGGTTCAGGCGGCCACGAAGAGCGGAACCTTGCCCACCTGTGCCGGGGATGGGCGCATCTCCGCTGCCGCGCGGAAGGACTATGCCGAAGCCGCCGTCGCCATTCTGACGGCGACGGACGATCAGGCGGGCAAGGTCTACGAGCTGGCCGGAAGCGACAGCTTCACCTTTGCGGACATGGCGGCCGAAGCCGAACGGCAAAGTGGTCGGTCGGTGACGGCCGTCGACCTGCCCAAGCGCGAGTTCGAGGCCGCCATTGTCGAGATCGGACTGCCGCCCTTCGTCGCCGGCCTCATCGCGAAGTCCGACTATGGTGCGCGGGACGGTGGGCTGTTCGACGAAAGCAGGACGTTGGAGCGGGTCATCGGCCACGAACCGACGCCGCTGAAGGAGATGATCCGCACGGCATTGGCAGGCGGGTCGTAGCGCGCCCGCACCCTTTCGGGGCATCATAACAGCCGAACTGAAAGGCGCGCGATGGAGCGACACAGCAGGTTCCTCTGGAGCATAGCGCTGGCGCTGCTCGCCACGGCAGCGACCGCGCAGACCGCGAGCGAGGCGCCCCTCGCCTACCTCGATGCGACGTATCGCAGCTTTCCGAACGCACCCTGCAATTCACTCGGCACCCGGCTGGGTGCCGCCGCCGGCTGCGGGAATGGCAGTCAGGACCCGGCCGGCTCGCGCCGCGCTTATGCACCCAAGTTCAGCGGCAATGTTTCGGTCAACGCCGAATTAGCCGTGGCCGACAATGTTCTCCGTCTCAATCCATACCTCTACTTCACGTCGCGCTTCTTCGAGTCATCGACGGCCGACTATCTGATCGCGCAGGACGGCTATGCGACGCTCGCCATGCGTATCGGTTTCGGCCCTGAGGACCGGGCTTGGGAGATTATCGCGATCGGCAAGAACCTGACCGACAGGGCCACCGCCGGCTTCCGCCAGACCGTGAGCAGTGCTCTCGGTTCCGTGTCGGCGCTGGCGGACCGGCCACGTTCGGTAGCGATCCAGCTCTCGATCCGGCAATAGAGGTCGCAAGAGGCGCTGCATCGCCCCTGAAACACGAACTCAGCGAAAGCATGGAGCAAGCATGGCCAAGATTGACGTTGCCGATCGATTTGCGCTGCAGGACCTGATCGCGGCCTATAGCTGGGCGTTGGACACAGGCGACGTCGACGCGCTGGTGGCATGCTTCACGCCCGATGCACGGATGGTGGAAGAGGTGTTCGAGGAGCCCGACATTTGGGAAGGGCATGACGGCATACGCGGGATCGCGGAGCATTACCGGAATGCAGCCGGCTTCCCTGGACGGCAGCACCATGTCACCCAGATCCAGTTCTTCCCGCAGGAAGACGGGTCAATCAAGATGCGGTCGTTCGCCTTCGTGACGGAATGTCACAACGAACCGCCTTATGAACTGCGGTTTGCGGGTTACTATGACGATCATGCCGTCCGGTGCGACGATGGCGAGTGGCGCTTCAGCCGCCGGACGGTGCGGCTTTGGGACGGCGAGATCCTCAAGAACTTCCCGGGGCGGGGCGAATGGGTGCCGCGCAAACGGCCGGACTCGCTCATCATCAAGCGCTGAGCAGGCTCGGCCGCGGCCGGGTGCCCCAAGGGAGGACGAAGGTGGATCTGCAAGAAGAGCTGTCGTCGCTGCGGCAGGAGGTTCGCGAACTGCGTGCGCAGGCGCGTGCGGCGACGGACTATATCGAGCTCAGCAACCTCCAGCGCACCTACGGCTACTACGTCGACAAGGGGCTCTGGAACGAAGCGGCGGACCTGTTCGCGGCCGATGCCACGCTCGAGATCGCCGGCCGGGGTGTCTACAAGGGCCGGGAGCGTATCCGGGCCTACCTGCACAAGCTGCCGACCTACCAGGATGGCGTCCTCTACAACCATATGCAGTTGCAGCCCGTCATCCACGTCGACGGCGACAAGGCCAAGGCCCGCTGGCGCGCCTTCATCCAGCTTGGCATCGTCGATGCCGAAGCGCGATGGGGCGAGGCGATCTACGAGAATGAATATGCGCGCATTGACGGCGTCTGGCAGATTACCGTTCTGCACGGCTTCATCACCTATTACACGGACTTCGATCAGGGCTGGAACAAGGGCGGCGTGAAGCTGCCCCGTTCGACCGCCGGGATCGAGCCGGACGCGCCGCCATCGATCGAGTATGAGGCGTTTCCCAAGGCGTTCATCCCGCCCTTCCACTACAAGAACCCCGTAACCGGCGGGACGCGATGAACGCCGTGGCGCATGCTCGCCCGGCAAGCATATCGGGCGAGGCGGCCTACGAAGCGCCGGCCCCCTTCCTGCCCGCTCTGCTGGCGCAGAACAGCGTGCCGCAACCACGCGCCGTGATCGCAGAATGCCTGAGGTCAATTGCCGCCAGGCCGCGGCCGTGTACGATTGCCGGGGCCAGGCGATCACGCCTTCGGCCAGCCATGGATGCGCGATGACGGCAGAAGCGGGAGTGACCGGCATTTGTCCGGAGAGGGATGGAGCCGAAACGCTCGACAGCGCGATCGATAACCGTCCGCTTGGGACGGCACGGATCGTCAGTTTCGTCCTGAGTGCGCTCGTCATGCTCGTCGATGGCTACGATCTGGCCGCCATGCCGCTTGCCGTACCGCATGTCGTGCGCGCCTGGGGCGTGGAGCCCGGCAGCTTCAGCGTGGCATTGTCGGCAGTTCTGGCCGGGCTCGGCGTCGGCGCCATCCTGCTGGCTCCGCTCGGCGATCGGCTGGGGCGCCGCCCCCTCCTGATCGGGTCGACGCTGTTGATCGCGCTCGCGACCGTCGGAACGTCGCTGGCCGGATCGGCCACGGACTTCGCGATATGGCGGTTCCTGACCGGCGTCTCGCTCGGCGCGTGCCTTCCCAACGCCACCGCTCTCGTCGCCGAGCTTGCCCCCAGGCGACGCCGCATCGGCCTCCTCACCGTCGTCTCGTGCGGCGTGTCGCTGGGCGGGGTGGCGGCGGGCTTCGTCGTTCCGCCGCTTACCGCAGCGGGCGGCTGGACGATGATCTTCGTCGCGCCGGGGCTGCTGACGGCGGTCCTGGCCCTTGCCCTGTTCCTGTTGCTGCCGGAATCTCCCAAGCTGCTGCTCGCGCGTGGCAAGCGCGAGGCATTGGCGTCGCTCAGCGCCAGATTGGGGCTGGGCGATTCCTCGCGCTGGGCTCAGCCGTCACCGCCATCAAATACACCCAAGGCATCGATGTTCGCACCGCTGGCCCGCGAATATCGCTTCGCCACCTTCGTCTTCGTCGGCCTCTATCTGCTGAACGCGCTGTCGCTCTACCTGATGGTGAGCTGGCTTCCGACGATACTGCCGCAGGCCGGTTTCTCCCTTGGGCAATCGGCCCGGCTGACCTCGCTGGTACAGGGCGGCGGCCTGGTCATGGGATTGCTGCTGTCCTCGCTACTCGACCGCGGCAAGACCGCGCCCATCCTGGCCGGTGCGTACGTCACCGTGGCCGCCGCCCTTCTCGGCTTCAGCGTCGTCCCGCCAACGCTTGCCGGATGGGGCCTGCTGCTGCTCGTTGCCGGCGGCGGTGTGTCGGGCGTTCACCTAGCGATGATGGCGGTGGGAACCAGCTTCTATCCACCGCAGATGCTGTCCTCGGCGATCGGCTTCGCCGTGGCGGTTGCGCGCGTGGGGGCGATAGCCGGCCCATTGCTCGGCGGAGCCCTCATCCAGAACGGCTTCTCCCCTGCGGCCTTTCTCGCGACGGTCGTCGTGCCGGTTCTGGCATGTGCTGCCGGCGTCAGCCTGATCCCTCGGGTTCGCCGCCCTGGCAGCAAGGCATGAGTGCAAGGCGCTGCCGCCCGCGTCGCGACCGAACCCCGACCATCACGGTGAAAGGACCGACAGGATGAGCTTGGAGGAAGAGGTCAAGGAGCTTCGGGCCGCCCTTGCGCGGATGGAACGCAGGATGGAAGCGACGGAGGACTACATCTCAGTCGTCAACCTGCAGTACAGTTACGGCTACTATGTGGACAAGAGCCTGTGGGATCAGGTTGCCGACCTGTTCACCAGCGATGCCGTGCTTGAGATAAATGCCCGCGGCCGCTTCTACGGCCAGGACCGCATTCGCGACTACATGCATCATTTCGGTCCGCCTCAGTCCGGCGTCCTGATGAACCACATCCAGCTGCAGCCAGTCGTCCATGTGGCACCGGATGGGCAGACCGCGCACTGCCGCTGCCGCGCCCTGATCCAGGTTGGCCGCGTCGATGGCGAAGCGCTCTGGGGCGAGGCGATCTACCAAAACGAATATGCCAAACAGGACGGAATCTGGAAGATATCGTCGTTGCGCGCCTACCAGACCTTCTACACTCCGTTCGAAAAGGGGTGGAACAGGGAAATCCTGCCGCTCATGACGGCGTTCGATGACTTTCCGCCTGATGAACTCACCCAGCCATATCCGGTCTTTCCCGAAATGTTCGTGGCGCCGTTTCATTACGAGAACCCGGTAACCGGCCGCAGATGAAGCAAGTGGCTGCCACTTGCTCGGCCAGGATCCAGGCGGCATGCGCCAGGCCTGGTACGCTCGCCTAGTCAGATTGGCGAAGCCGTTCCCACCTTTATCTGTCCAGAGCCATGAGCAATCAACCTTCTGACGCGTCCGAGTGCGTCGTGGCCACGGGACCAGGGGCCACAGAGAACAGGAGCGACGCCTGGAGGATCCGTCACGAAACACTCAAGCTGTCGAACCGGCTGGTCGCGCCATTTCTGACGTATCTCGCATCGCGACACGAGATCAGCCTCAATGAATTCCGCTTGTTGATGCTCATCGGACAACATCCAAACATCGCCAGTCATGAACTCGTCGACATGACTGGCGTGAACCCCATGCGCGTTTCCCGCGCCGTTGCGACCCTGGAGAAACATGGGCGCATCCTGATCGTGCCGGATTGTAAGAACCGCCGGAGGAAGACTTTGACTCTCTCTGACGAAGGCCAGAGACTCTACCATGCGATGCTTCCACAGACCGAGAAGGTGGCGGATTTTCTCGTCTCCGCCCTCACCCCCGCCGAGGTTCGGAGGTTCACCGCGCTGCTCGGCAAGCTGACCGGCCGGCTGGCCGCCGAGGACGAGCAAGGCAGGTCGCTGTTCATTGAGCACACCAGGCCCAAGGGTTCGCCTGTCCGGCCGTCGAAGCGCCGGTCGTAGGCAGACTGAAGCGGCCGGGCTGCCTGCCCTGACACCAGGCAGCCGCCGGCCGTCGCGATTGTCGTCGGGGCAAGGTAGGTAGGCAGTGAGCGCCTCTCCACCGTTCCTGGGCGGTGCTCGGATCTACACGTTGCCGCAGCCGGTTCGTGGCAGGGGAAATCCTGGATACGATATGCACTCGCTGGTTGTCCGACGCGACCCTTAGCTCAGCGCCGAGCGGATTGCGGACCGGATCGATCTTCGCTGTCGATGCAAATTGGCGTTAGGCTTCCCACATGGTTGGTATGACCAACCTTACCGTCTGGCACGATGGTGACTGCCCGTTATGCCGCGCTGAGATCGCGCTGATGCGTCGGCTCGATACGCGCGGCGTGATCCGCTTTGTCGACGCGGCCAAGTCCAGCGCAGACGCCTGCCCAATCGACCGGAGAGCGCTGCTTGCGCGCTTCCATGCCAGCGAGGATGGGAAGTTGCTGTCAGGCGCGGCGGCGTTTGCCGCGATGTGGCGGGCCATCCCACTGCTCAGGCCAGTCGGATTGCTCGCGCGCTCACCAACGGTGCTGCGGGTTTTGGAGACGGCCTATCTCGGCTTCCTCCACGTCCGTCCCGGGCTGCAGCGTTTGATACGCCGGATCGTGCCCTCATGAGGCCGCGTCCCGATCCAGCGGGTCCCGGCCAGGAAAGCGTGTGGGACTTCCCCCGCCCCGCCGTCGCCGAGCCGACCGGCGCGCGGATCCGGATCGAGCACCGCGGTCGGATCATCGCCGATACGCGTGCGGCGATCCGCACGCTCGAGACGAGCCACCCGCCAAGCTACTACATACCGCGTGAAGACATCGCGCCGGACACGCTGCGTCGCGCGGAGGGCAGTTCCTTCTGCGAATGGAAGGGTGCGGCGGCCTACTGGGACGTGCTCGTCGGAGAGTTCGTTCTGCCACGGGTCGGCTGGAGCTACGCCAGTCCAGCCCCGACGTTCGTCGCACTGCGCGATCATGTTGCATTCTACGCGGCGCCGTTCGACCGCTGCAGCGTCGATGGCGAGACAGTCACTCCGCAGCCGGGCGGTTTTTACGGCGGATGGATCACGTCGCGCGTGGTCGGGCCGTTCAAGGGCATTCCCGGCAGCATAGGGTGGTGACGCACTAAACGGCGGCGACGGGGGACCAAACTCGGCCGCTTCCACCACGCTACGCGCGGCCAACTTCGGACATCTGTTCACTCCCCAGTCCGGAAACAGCCGCCACGCTCTAGCGAGAGAATGCGCCGCGATTATCGGCTGGATCCCGGACCCGCGCGCCAGCGGCGCATGGCGCCGCGTTGGCCAGACCAGCGCCATGAAGATCAGCGAAGTCGTGATGAGTGGCAGCTAGTGCCAGCTCCGGGTGAAGTGGCTGAACAGGGTCCCGGTTCATTCTTCTGCGCTTGCGGCGGAACGGGAAGCATCCGACGACAGCATGCGATGCTGGTGATCCCGACCGCGCCGTGGGCGCATAGCCTGTTCGACATACTCGCCTGGGCTTCGTCGGCGCTGACCGGCGTAGCGCTGCACCGCTGGCGCCTGCGCGAAGCGGCGGAGCGGCTCGCCCGGGCCAGCGGACCCGGCTATTTCACGGCCCTTGCCGTTGGCGCTCTGGTCGGTGCCTGGGCGATGGGCTCCACGAACACGCTCCGAATGGCTGTCCCCATGCTGTCGCACAGCATCGCCGGCGCGCTGGCGGGGGCGATCGTTGGCGTCGAGGTCTACAAGCAGATGATCGGCCTCAAGGGTTCGACGGGAACGCCGTTCGTCGGTCCGCTCGCGGTCGGCATCGTCATCGGCCGGTGGGGCTGTTTGTTCGCCGGTTTGCCGGACCACACGTACGGCATGCCGACGTCGCTGCCCTGGGCGGTCGATCTCGGCGACGGCATCGGCCGGCACCCGGTCGAGATCTACGAATCGCTCGCCATGCTGGTCTTCCTGCTCGCCTATCTGGCGGTGCTCCGAGCGCGGCAGACCTGGGTGTTGCGCCGCAGCTTCTACGTGCTCGCCGGCTGGTACGGTGCGCAGCGGTTCGCCTGGGAGTTCCTCAAGCCCTATCCAAGGCTGATCGGGCCGCTAAATGTCTTCCACCTGCTATGCCTGGGGCTGGTCGTTTATGGATGCGCTTACTATCGAGCCGACCTCCGTCGCCAGCGCGCCGCCGCGCGGGATAGCGCCCTACCTGTTCTTCGGCGAGACGACGAGCCTGTGTGAAACCTGCCTGCGGCCGGTGCCTGCCAAGATCCTCATCGAGGGCGAGCTTGTCTTTTACCGGAAGCGATGCCGCACCCATGGCGTCACCAAGACCCTGATCTCGGACGATGTCGGGTATTGGCGCGCCGCCAAGGACTGGCTGAAGCCCGGCGACCGGCCGCTCGCCGTCCATTCCCGCGCCGAGCATGGCTGTCCGTTCGACTGCGGCCTGTGTGCCGATCATGAGCAGCATAGCTGCCTCGCGCTGATCGAGATCAACGAAGCGTGCAACCTGAGCTGCCCGGTCTGCTTCGCCGGCTCCTCGGTTCACCATCTCGGCCACCGCTCGCTTGCCGAAGTGGAGGCTATGCTGGACGTTATCGTCGCTGCCGAGGGTGAGCCCGACCTCGTCCAGATCTCCGGCGGCGAGCCGACCATCCACCCGCAGTTCTTCGAGATATTGGAGGCGGCGCGCGCGCGCCCGATCCGGCACCTGATGGTCAACACCAACGGGCTCAGGATTGCGCAGGAGCCGGACTTCGTCGCCCGCCTCGCCACCTTCCGCCCACGCTTCGAGGTCTATCTCCAGTTCGACGCGCTCGATGACGACGCGCTAATGGTACTGCGCGGCGCTCGCCTCTCCGGCATCCGCCGACGCGCGCTGGAAGCGCTGGAGGCGGCCGGAATTTCGACGACGCTCGTCGTGACGGTGAAGAAGGGGGTCAATGACCAGCAGATCCCCGACATCGTTCGGCACGCGCTCGAATGGCGATGCGTGCGCGGCGTCACCTTCCAGCCGGTGCAGGATGCCGGCCGCAACGACGACTTCGACGCCAAGCGCCATCGCATCACCTTGACCGAGATCCGCCGGCGCATCGCCGAGGCCGGCGTGTTTGCGCTCGACGACCTTATCCCGCTGCCCTGCAATCCGGACCAGATCTGTATCGGCTACGGCCTGCGGAACGGTAGCGACGTGGCGCCCGTCACGGCAATGCTGCCGCGCGAGTTGTTCGTCGCCGCCGCGCCCAACACGGTCAGCTTCGAGGCCTATCCCGAGCTTAAGGAGCGCATCTTCCAGCTCCTCTCGCTCTCTACCGCGCAGGCAGATACGTCGGAGAAGCTGGCGAGCCTGCTCTGCTGCCTGCCCGAGGCGGCGGTGCCGCAGGAGATTGGCTACGAGCAGACCTTTCGCGTCGTCATCTCGCAGTTCCTGGACCGCTTCAATTTCGACCTGGGCACGGTGAAGCGCAGCTGCGTCCATTTCGTCCAGCCCGACGGCGCGATCATTCCGTTCGACACGTTCAATTTGTTTTACCGGCCGGGCGCGGCGGGCGCGGCGCTGCTCGCCGAGGCTCGGCAAGGTGACGTGGTCACGGCGGTGACAGCGTGAGCCGCTTCTTCGGAGGCCTGCTCGTGGCCGTCGGCGTGCTGCTCGCGGGAACGACGGGCCTTTGCACGGGTGCGGTCATCCTGTTCGCGCTTCCCGGCCTCATCAGCGAGCCGGGTGCGATGCTGTCGGCCTCGCCAGTCCTGCTCGTCGGGATCGTCCCGTGCGCGCTCGGCGTCTTCATTGCCAAAATCGGCCTGCGAATGATGCGCAACGCCGGCCAGGACTGAAAGCCATCACGGCCGCCTGAGATCATCACCGCGGCCGTCGGTAGGTGGTTTCTGCCCATGAACCTCGCCGATGATCCCCATGTCAGCATCCGGCAGAGCAAGATCGGATCGCTGGAACGTCCGGACCGAGCCGAAATCACCGCGCGCAATCTTTCGAACCCAGTCCGGATCGGCGATGAGGCTGCGGCCGACGGAGACGAGATCGAATTCACCGGCATCCAGGCGCTTGACGAGATCTGCGAGGCTCGGCTCGAGCCGGCTGGCGACTTCCTTGCCGAGCAGACTGTCCATCACGTCGCTGCTCAGGCCAACGCTGCCCACGGTGATCGTCGGCAGGCCACTCAGCTTGCGTGTCCAGCCGGCCAGATTGAGCGGCGAGCCCGGCCATTCGGGCTCCCAAAACCGCCGGGTCGAGGCATGAAACAGGTCGACGCCTGCCTCACCCAGACGGGCCACCATGATCGCGAGCTCGTCTGGGGTGTCAGCGATGCGACCGCCGAAATCGACTTCCTTCCACTGCGAGAACCGGAACGAGATCACGAAGTCCGGCCCACACGCAGCGCGAATGGCCGCGACGATTTCCGCCGGCAGCCGCACCCGATCGGCCATCGCATCACCGCCATAGCCATCCTCGCGCCGGTTGGTGACCGGCCACAGGAACTGATCGATCAGATAACCGTGGGCCCCATGCACCTCGACCCCGTCGGCACCGGCGTCCTGAGCCAGGCGCGCGCTGCGCACGAACGCGTCACGGATGGCGACGAGTTCGTCCGCGGTCGCCGCGCGCCCGTTCGTTCGGCCGGTATGGGCGAGCCCCGATGGACTGATGGTCGGATGGTGGGACCACGGCCCCTCGCCGCCGTCCGCGCGGATCGCGCCCTCGTGCCAGAGTTGCAGAAGGATATGGCCGCCGGCTGACTTCACGGCGGCGACGCAAGCTGCCCAGGCGGGGAGCGTGTCGGCGGTCAGGCGGGCGAACAGCGGGCTCTGCGTCGCCGACGGATGATCGACCGCGACGGACTCGCTGATCAGCAGGCCGACATCACCTTCGACGCGACGCCGGTAATAAGCCGCGAGCTTATCCGATGGGGCGCCGTTCTCGCACCAGCCCCGCTGCATTCCCGGCAGGACGAAGCGGTTCGGCAGGTGCATTCGTCCGATCGTCAGCGGCGCGAACAGCGGAGCCAAATCAGCCGGCGTCATTCCCCACCTCCACTGTCAGACGCTCCGGCCGCAAACCCTTGGGCCGTGACGTCTATCATTGTGCCCAGACCCTAGCGAACGGGTGAGTCTTGCGTACCCGCCTCCCGCCCGTCGTAGCTGATCGCCTCCGCCGCCTTCCCCGATAGGATGAAGCCGATCGGCCTTTCGCTTTCTTCGACGAGATGGCCGATCAGGCTCGCGGTGCGGGCCAGGAGTGCGATGCCCTTGAGCGCCGCCAGCGGAAAGCCCGCATCCAGCATCACCGCGGGTATGGCGCCGTTCACATTGATCGGGAGCGCCCGCCCCAACACGGTCGGGATCGCCGCCTCGATCTCGCCGAGCAGCGTAACGTATCTGCCGGCCGTGCCGAGCTCCGCTGCGAGCGCGAGCAAGCGATGCGCGCGCGGATCGCCACCGGAATGCTGCGGATGACCGAAGCCCGGGATGGGGCGCTTCTCCGCGCGGAGGGCCCGGACGCCTTCCTCCGCACTCGTGCCGGTATCGATCAGAGTGCGATACCAGCGGCCAGCCGCCTCCGCGCTACCCAGAACCACCGATCCGCAACCGAGCAGCCCTGCGGCAACCGCGCCCTGGAGCGCCTCAGGGGCGGCGGCCAGGGTCATTCGCGCCGCCACGACGCTCGGCACGAGGCCATGTTCGGCGATCGCGCAGAGCACCGCATTCGCCAGAACCAGCTGACGCTCGTCCGGGCGCTCGCCGGTGACCAGCAGCCAAAAATAACTGGTGAAATCGATCTTGCCGATCAGCTCCCCGCAAAGATCGCGGCCGCGGACGGTGATCGACGACGCACCGGAAGTCGCGATCGCGGTGAACGGATCGTCCTGCTTGCCGATGCGCACGAACACCTCCCGCCATCTTCGTTTATCGAACTTGTCTTCGTTAATCGAAGATCGTATCGGTACTGTCAATCGCGCTGCGGCACGGAACGCTGCAATCGGCGAGCGGAAGGATCGAGGATGGCGGGGCCGCTGGCAGGCATTCGGGTCGTCGAGATGGGAACGTTCATCACCGGTCCGGCCGCTGCGGTGATGCTCGCGGACCTCGGCGCCGACGTGATCAAGGTGGAGCAGCCGGAAACCGGCGATCCGTTCCGCGCTTTCAAAGGCACGCTCTACAGCCCGCACTTCCAGACCTATAACCGCAACAAGCGCAGCGTGACGCTGAACACCAAGGACGCGGCTGACCTTGCTGCCCTCGACACGCTGGTCGACGGTGCCGACGTCTTCATCCAGAACTTTCGGCCGGGCATCGCGGACCGGCTGCGTATTGGTCCGGAACGGCTGCGCGGCCGCAACCCACGGCTGATCTATTGCTCGATCTCGGGTTTCGGATCGAGCGGACCGGACCGCGACCGGCCGGCGTTCGACACCGTGGCGCAGGCGGCCAGCGGCTTCCTACGGCTGCTGGTCAACCCGGATCATCCGCGTGTGGTCGGCCCGGCGATCGCCGACGCGATCACCGGCTTCTTCGCCGCGCAGGGGGTGCTCGCCGCAATCGTGCAGCGGCAGGTTAGCGGGAAAGGCGCGCTCGTCGAAACCTCGATGTTCGAGGCGATGTCGTACTTCAACCTGGACGATTTCACCCACCTGTTCTCGGCCAACTCGGAGATGGGCCCGTACAGTCGGCCGCACGTCTCGCAGTCCTACGTCTTCGAGTGCGCCGACGGCGCGTGGATAGCGCTGCACATGTCCTCACCGACCAAGTTCTGGGAAAACCTTGCGGCCGCCGTCGATCGCCCGGCGATGCTCGACCAGGCGGAATTCGCGACCCGTGAGGCGCGCATCGCCAACTACGAGAAGGTCGTAGACTATCTGGCTCCGCTGTTCCGAAGGCAGCCGCGCGGATGGTGGTGCGAACGGCTCCAGGCGCTGGAGGTGCCGCATTCCCCGGTCCGAACGTCGGCGGAGGTGGCGGCGAGCGCGCAGGCCGAGCATCTCGGGCTGGTCGTGGAGTGCGACGGGCCGCACGGGCGCTTCCGCACCATTCGATCGCCGATCTCGTTCGACGGAAACCATTCGGCGCAGGTCGAGGCTCCGCCGACGCTCGGCCAGCACAATGCGGAACTTCTCGGTCGAACGGCGCCCTGATCGTTGCGCGCACCCGGCGGCGCGGCTAGCCCACGCCGATGCCGCGCGTCAGCCCGCCCAAGGATCCCGAATATCTGACGACGCTCGAACGCGGGCTGTCGGTGCTCCGCGCCTTCGATCAGACGCGGCCGGAAATGCAGCTCAGCGAGGTCGCGACCGCGACCGGCCTGAGCGCGGCGGTGGCGCGGCGCTGCCTCAACACCCTTGTCGGGCTCGGCTATGTCGGGCGGCACGGCCGCCGCTTCCTGCTGCGCCCGGAGGTGCTCGCGTTCGGCTCCGCTTACGCTTCGTCCATGAATATCGAAACGATCGTCACCCCGCCGCTCCAGCGGCTGCGCGACGCGACGGGCGACAGCGCATCGATGGCGGTGCGGTCGGGGGCCGACATCCTCTATGTTGCCCATGTCTCGACCGATCGACGCATCCGACTGGCAGTGAGCGCCGGCACGCGCTTCCCATGGCATGCCACCTCGCTGGGCAAGGCGATCGTGGCGTTCGAGCCGACCGAGGTCCGCGCAGCACTCCTCGAAGACACACCCGTGGCGCGGCTGACCGATCGCACCCTCTGCGAGCGGGAGCCGCTCGCCGAACGGCTGCGTGCGGTGGCGGCACGCGGCTACGACCAGGCGCAGGATGAACTCGACTACGGCATCGTCTCGGTCGGGGTGCCGGTGTGCGGGGCGGACGGTGTCTCGCTGGCGGCGATCAACTGCTCCACCTCGACCACGCGGGTCGAGCCGTCCGAGATGATCGAGACGCGGCTCCCGCTGCTTCGCGAGGCGGCGCGCGAGATCGAGGCGGCATTGACCCGTTTCCCCGCCTTGGCCCGTTCGCTGGCGCGCTGATTAGTTCGTAATCGCAAAGATCGGTTCGCATGCCGCGTGGAGAGGTGCGATACCGCTCGCTAAGCACACTGTTGCGTCCCGCCCCGAGAGGCACGCAGGAGGAACCTTCATGGCCGCTTCCATGCCGACACGGCTTCACCACACCGCTTATGTCTCCAAGGATCTGGCGGCGACGCGCCGCTTCTACGAGGAGGTGATCGGAATGCCGCTCACCGCGACGTGGTGCGAGAAGGACGAGCTGTTCGGCAAGGAGCGCACCTACTGCCACTGCTTCTTCGGCCTGGAGGATGGCAGCGCGCTGGCCTTCTTCCAGTTCGCCGATGCCGACGATCAGGCGCTGTTCGGTCCGGACATGCCGGATTCGCCGTTTCATCACGTCGCGCTCAACGTCACGGCGGAGACGCAGCAGCGGATCGAGGCCGGGATCGCCGCCGCCGGCTATCGCGAGCCCGACACCTACGTGCTCGAGCATGGCTATTGCCGGTCGGTCTACATCAAAGATCCGAACGGCATGATCCTGGAATTCACGACCGATGCCCCGGCAGCCCTGGCGGTCGGCCCCGAAGTCCGCGAGCGCGCGCATGCCGAGCTCGAACGCTGGCTCGCCGGCGACCATCGCAACAACAACATGTTCCGCAGCGAAGCTCACGGCTGACCTGGCGGGGATCGCCGGCATGGCCGCTCCCCCAGCCCGCTTCGACGGAGAGGTGCTGAACGTCGCGGTGGAAGGCGGCGACCTGGTCGTCGAGACGCTCGGCGATGGCCCGGCGGTCCTCCTGATCCACGGCTGGACGCTCGATCGCCGGATCTGGACGCCACAGGTGCAAGCTCTGGCGAAGCGCTACCGCGTCATCGCCTACGACCGGCGCGGCTTTGGCCAGTCCACCGCGCCGCCGGTTATCGTGCGAGAGCCCGACGACGTCGCAGCGGTGGTTCGCCTGTGCGGGGCCGATCGGTTCGCACTCGTCGGAATGTCGCAGGGGGGCCGGATCGCGCTTGCCTATGCGCAGCGTGAGCCGCACCGATTGTCGGCGCTCGTGCTCCACGGCGCGGCGGTATCGGACGTGCCCTTCGATCTCGGCGATGACGAGGAGGTGCCGGTGGCGGAGATGCGTGAGCTCGCCCGCTCGGGCCAACTCGATCGCCTCCGCCGCCTGTGGACGCGGCATGCGCTCATGACGCTGCACTCCGCCCGCCACCAGCCACTGCTCGACACCATCGTCGCCGACTATGACGCGCGCGATCTTCTCGGTCCGGTCCAGACGCTGCAGGTGAGCGCCGAAGCGCTCGCGGCGGTGAGCGCACCCGTGCTGATCGTGACCGGCGCGCGGGAGTCGGGTTGGCGCCGCAAGGTCGCCGCTACGCTCGCCGCGCACGCGCGAGGATCGGCCGAGTGGGTGTCGCTGCCCGGCAGCGGCCACCTCGCCAACCTCTGCCGACCGGTCCGCTACAATCGGCTGCTGATCGATTTCCTCGAACGCACCCACGCCGGCGTCGATGGCCAGCCGGCATGATCTCGCTTGCGCGCAACCCGCGACATCGCGCCGGGTCGAGCAACTCCGGGTTCGGCGCCGCGCTGGATGGGTCCACGCTTGCCGTTGCGCAGATCACCGAGATCTCGCTGCCGGGGAATCCCGCATCGCCCGCCGACCCGGCTTTGCTGGTCATCGTGCAGAACGCAGCGGCCAGCCTGCTGATCGAGGGGGGCCGCCGAACACCCCTTCGCCGTGGCGACATCGCGATCCTGGACCTGACCGCGTCGTTCTCAGCATTGCATCACAGCGGCTCCGCCCAGATCCGCTGTCAGTTGCACGGCGCATCGATCGACGGTCGCGAAGATCTCCGTCGAACGATGATCCTGCGACAGGGTGACGCGAATAGCGCGATCATCGAGCGACTGCTCGCTTCGCTGACGGCGGGCGCACACGCGAGCGGCGAGCGCGTGGCCACGATTCGAGCCCTGCTGATCCAGCTGATAGGCGGATCGCTGAAGGCCAAGCGAACACCGGACACATCGCGGGCGACCGAGCCGACCCACAACCGCGTCCGCGCGTTCATCCTCGCCAATCTCGCCTCGCCCGGCCTCTCGCCTGCGACGATCGCGCTGCGATGCGGCACGTCTGTGCGGTGTCTCCACCGCCTGTTCGAGGGCAGCGGCCATACGCTCCAGGGCTGGATCCGCCACGAACGCCTCGAGCGCTGCCGGCGCGACCTTCAGGACGAACGCTGCGCCATGCGTTCGATAACTGAGATCGCGTTTGGCTGGGGGTTCAGCGATGCCGCGCACTTCAGCCGCACCTTCCGCCAAACCTATGGTGTCGCGCCGAGCGAACTGCGCCGCCGAGAATCCGGACGACGAGCTTTGGAACAATCACGAACCGACGGGGGTGTCGGATGCGCATAACCGCAGCGCAAAGCTTTCACGCGGATGGTGGGTGGCGGCCGTTCAGTTTCCTCAAGCTCTCCACGGACGAAGGGCTAGTCGGCTGGTCGGAATACGCCCTCGGGCTTTGGGCGCCGGCATTGCCGCAGGTGATCGAAGCGCTGGCCGCCCAGATCAAGGGCTGGGATCCCCGCGCCTTTGCGAGGATTGCCGCCGCGCTGCACGCCCAGACCCGCTTCACGCCCGCAGGGCTCGCCGCGCAGGCGATCGCGGCGATCGAGAATGCCTGCGTCGACATCGCTGCCAAGGCAGCGGGGGTTCCCGTCTGTGCGCTGTTCGGCGGGCCCTTTCGTGACGAACTGGAACTCTACTGGTCGCACTGCGGAAGCTTCCGCCCGCGCGATCCCGAGATCTTCGGCGAGCTCCTCGGCCTGCCGCCCCTGACATCGGCGAACGACTTCGAGGCGCTCGGTCGCGAGGTCGTGCGCCGTGGCTATCGCGCGGCCAAGATCAACCCGATCCTGTTCGCGGGCGGCGCGGGCCGGCTGCTCAACCCGGGCTTTGCGCCGGGGCTTGATCATGGCCGCCGTCTGACGCCGGAGACGCTTGCTGCCATCGCCGAACAGGCGGAGGCGTTCGTGCGCGGATTGGACAGCCGGGCCGAAGCGATGCTCGACCTGAACTTCGGCTTCACGCCCAGCGGCTTCGCGCAGATCGCGCGCACTCTGCACCACTTGCCGTTCAAGTGGCTTGAGATCGACAGCCCGGACGCCACCGCGATCGCCGCGATCCGGCAGACGACGTCTATCCCGATCGCCTCGTGCGAGAGCATCTACGGCCGCCGCGGCCTCACGCCTTTCCTGTCGGAGAAGGCCGTCGACTATGCAGTGATCGACGTCGTGTGGAACGGCATCGCCGAAAGCGTGCGCATGGCCGACATAGCCGAAACCGCTGAGGTGAACGTCGCACCGCACAATTTCTACGGCCCGCTGGCGGATCTGATGGCGGCGCACTTCTGCGCGGCGTTCCCCAACTTCGAGATCATGGAGCATGAGGGCGACGACGTGCCGTGGAAGGGATCGCTGCTGAACACCCCGCCCGCCATCGCGCGCGGGATCATGCGCGTGCCGACCGCGCCTGGCTGGGGCGCCGACGTCGACGAGAACGCGGTCGCCGCTCACCCCTGGCACCCGCGCTAGGCCGTGGCTGCGATCCTCTCGCACGCCGATGTCGAGACCGCCGCGCGCCGCCGTTTGCCGCGCTTCCTCTACGACTACATCAGCGGCGGATCGTATGACGAGGTGACGCTGCGCCGCAATCGCGATCGGCTCCAGGCGCTGGCACTTCGTCAGCGCGTGATGCGCGACGTGGCGACCATCGACATGACGACCGAACTGTTCGGCGGTCCGGCGGCGCTCCCGGTAGTTCTCGGGCCGGTCGGTCTTGCCGGCATGTGTGCGCGGCGTGGCGAGGTTCAGGCGGCCCGTGCGGCGCGGGCAGCCGGCGTTCCGTTCTGCCTCTCCAGCGTGGCGGTGTGCGATCTGGAGGAAGTCTCGGCCGCGGGCGCAGACCTGTGGTTCCAGCTCTACATGGTCCGCGACCGCGGCTTTCTGGCTGAGCTCCTTCAGGTGGCGGCGGCGCGGGCACGCGTGCTGGTGTTCACGGTCGACATGCCGACGGCGGCCACCCGCTACCGCGATTTCCGATCCGGCATGTCAGGTTCACCGGGGCTCACGGGCACCATCCGCCGCACCGTTCAGGCTGCATTGCGACCGCGCTGGGCTTGGGACGTCGGCCTGCGTGGGCGACCCCACTCGCTCGGGAACCTCAAGTCTGTCGTCGGCGGGCGCGGGGCGGGCAACTTCGCGGCGTGGATCATGCGCAACTTCGATCCCGGCGTGACATGGGCCGATCTGGAGTTCGTCCGCCGCCATTGGCCGCACCGCTTGGTCATCAAGGGAGTCATGGACCCCGACGACGCCGCTGCCGCGGCCGGATCCGGCGCGGACGGCATCGTCGTTTCGAACCACGGCGGACGGCAGCTCGACGGGGTGGCGGCGACCTGTGACGCGCTGCCGCAGGTCGTGCAGCGGGTGGGCGGTCGGGCGACGATATTGGTCGACGGCGGGGTACGATCGGGCATCGACGTGATGCGCATGCTGGCGCTCGGCGCCGACGGCGTGATGCTCGGCCGCGCTTGGGCTTACGCGCTGGCGAGCGGCGGCGAGCGCGGCGTGGGCGCCATGATCGAGACGGTCGCACGCGAGCTGCATGCCGGGATGACGATGACGGGCTCGCGGACCATTGCCGAGACGAGGCACGCGCTCGCTTGACGAGAGCCCTTACGTGCGCAGGTGGGGCGGGACCAGCAGGAAGCGCTCGCGGCCAAGGACGAAGCAGGTGCTGGCCTGGTCGAACAATGGACCACCATCGACGCCATGCAATGAATCTTCCTCGAGCTCGCGCCAGACATCGCTCGCAAAAGCGTTCTGGAAATCGGCGAGCGAGTTGAACCACGTCTCGGCCCAGCCGTCGTGCGGATCGGGGCCGTAGGCGGAGGCTTCCGGCAGGCCGTGATTCTGGACATAGCGGCGAAGCCCCGGCAGCCTTGCCGCGATGGCGCCGTGGACGTCCCGCCAGTGAGCGAAGAAGCGATCGAGCGCCACGTCGGGATGCCGCCGCACCGTGTACACCGCCTTGATCATGAACGGGTCGACCGGCCCATCCACCAGCACGTGTTCGCGCGCGAACGCGAAGGGGAGCGGGTCACCGAGCAGCGGTTTGCCGTCCACGCCCGATGCGGCGTCGCGGACGGCGTCCTGAAAGGCGCGCGTCTTGATCGCTTCCTCATAGGCGGCGATGTCCTCCAGCCACACGATCGATGCGCCCTCCTGGGTCGGCTTCGGCTCGGCGTCATAGGCGCGGATCAGAGTGTGCGTTTGCGAATAGCCGAGCAGGCGGTGGCCGGCCTGCAGGTGCAGTTGGCCGTGGACTTCGAACCAATGCTGCGCGAACTCGTCGAGCGAAAGTTCGTTGGGCCGCACCACGCACCAGATCGCCTTCAGCATCACGTGCCCTCCGCATCGACCTGCGTGAGGCTACCCGCATCCGGACACGCCAGCTATTCCGCCCGTGCCAGAACTGCTTGTCACCGCGTGCCAGAGCGGCGGTCACCAGTGCGCATTCGTGCAAGACCCGAGGCGGGGATGCTGCAGGGTACCAGGCATGTCGGACGATGCCGCTCTAACTGGACCGCGCCGCGTCGCGCTTTTGCTGTGCGACACGACCCCTGAATTCATTGCCGCGCTCGACGCATGGTTCGAGCCGCTGCGCCTCGATATCCCGACCGCGCTCCACCGCGCGGCGACCGGTGGATGCGCTGACGTTCGGATCGTGATCACCAATGCCGCGCGCGGGGTGCCCTCGTCGCTGATCGAGGCGCTGCCGGCCCTGTCCCTGATCCTCAGCCTCGGGATCGGCACCGACCGGATCGACGCGAGCGTCGCCCGCGCGCGTGGGATCACGGTTGCGAACACGCCGGTGGACAGCGGCGACTCGGTCGCGGACCTCGCGATGGCGTTGATGCTCGGCCTCTGGCGCTCTGTCTCCGCCGCCGATGGCATCGTCCGCAAAGGGGCATGGCTGGAACAGCGCCTGCCGCTCGGTCGCACGTTGCGCGGCGAAGTCTGCGGGATCGCCGGCCTGGGGCGGATCGGTCGCGCCGTCGCAGATCGCGCCGCGGCGTTCGGCATGGAGATCGCGTACTGGGGACCGAGAGCAAAGCCTCAGGTCTCATGGAGATATCACCCGGATCTTTGCGCGCTCGCCGCCGCTGCCGACATTCTGGTGCTCACCATGCCAGCCCTGCCCGATACGGTCGGGATCGTCGATGCATCGATCCTCGACGCGCTAGGCCCGCGAGGCGTCCTGGTGAACGTCGCGCGGGGTCAACTTGTCGACGAGCCAGCGTTGATCCGCGCGTTGCAGGAAAGGCGTATCGCTGGCGCGGGGCTGGACGTGTTCGCTACCGAGCCCGTCGATCCCGGCCTGTTCGCGTCACTCGACAACGTCCTGCTGACGCCGCACATTGGTGCCGCGACCGAGGAGAACTTCGCCAACATCTTCGCCGCGGGCCTGGCCGTAGTCGAAGCGTTCGCTGTGAAAGACCGAACCTCCCGCCCGGTCAGCTAGGCAAGAGCCAGTCAGCGCTTGCCCGACTGATTGCCCACCATCAGCGCGCGATCCTCATTGGCCCGGACGATCACGAACTGGCGGACCGACTCCGCCTGGGCCGGGCTCAACACCGAGGCGAACGAGACCATACCGTTCGTTTGGAGCGCGCCGCCGATCACCACGTCGCGCCACGTCGTCGCATCCTCGAGCACCGCACTGTGCCGCAGATCGGGAACGAGCGATCCGGCGATGGCCGAGTCCCCGTGACAGGCACCGCAGAAGCGCCCGAAGAGGTACTTGCCCTCCGTGCGCTGCGCCGCGGTTGCCAACGGCGCGGGAGGATCGAACGGCAGGTTCTCGGCCGGCGGCAGCGGCGGCAGCTTGGCGGTCCCGCCCAGTTTGTAGACGAGCAGGCGGCTGACGTTGCGGATCGGGCCGGACTTGGCCGAGAGTACGCCCGGCGCCAGCGCCCACACCCCACCCCACCCTGCCATCACCGCCACATATTGCTCACCGGCGATCGAATAGGTGATCGGTGCGGCGAGGATGCCGGTCTGCGCCTCGGTCGACCACAGGAGCTTGCCGTTGTCCGCCCGATACGCCTCGAAGCGGCCGGCGGCCGTTCCCTGGAACACCAGGTTGCCCGACGTGGAAAGGACACCGCCGTTCCAGGCGCCGGGATGTTTGGCGCGCCACACCTCCTTGCCGGCGACCGGATCCCAGGCGATCAGCGCCCCGGAGACGCTGTCGAGCGCATCGGCACGGGCCTTGGTGTCGGCAGGGATCGATCCGGCCGAGAGGTCCGTGCCGGTATTGTAGCCCAGTGCCGCCGGCTTCCACCCGGCCTGCGGGAAGTAGGGATAGCCCGCATCCTGCATCGGAATGTAGACCAGACGCGACTTCGGATCGAACGACATTGGGTGCCAGCTGTGCGCACCGGCGGCCCCGGGCACCGAGATCCACGGCTTGCCCGTCTTGTCGTATCGCGCTTGCGGGTTCTCGATCGGTCGGCCCGTCGCCATGTCGATGCCGGTCGACCAGTTCATCGGCGCATAGGCGTTGGCCGAAATCAGCTTACCGTCGGCGCGATCCAGCACGTAGAAATAGCCGTTCTTCGGCGCCTGCATCAGGACCTTGCGGACCTTCCCGTCGATCGGGATGTCGGCGAGAACGATGTGCTGGGTGGCGGTATAATCCCAGGTCTCGCCCGGTGTGGTCTGGTAATGCCAGACATACTCGCCCGTTCCCGGCCGGATCGCGACGATCGACGACAGATAGAGATTGTCGCCTCCGCCCGGCGAGCGGATCGCCTGGTTCCACGGCGAGCCGTTGCCGACGCCGATGTACAGAAGGTCGAGCGCCGGATCGTAGGCCATCGAGTCCCAGACGGTGCCGCCGCCGCCAAGCTTCCACCACGCGCCTTTCCAAGTCGTCGCCGCCGTCTTCAGGTGGGGTCCCTCGAAGCCCTTCGCGGGATCGCCGGGGACAGTGTAGAACCGCCACAGCTGATGCCCGTCCCGCGCGTCGTAGGCCGTGACGTAGCCGCGTACGCCGAACTCCGATCCGCCGTTGCCGATGATCACCGTGCCCTTGATCACGCGCGGCGCGCCGGTGATCGTGTAGGGCTTGGACTGGTCGACTGTGACCACGCTCCAGAGCGGCCGGCCCGTCTTGCGGTCGAGCGCGATCAGGCGGCCGTCGAGGCTGCCGACGAAGAGCTTGTCGTCCCAGGCGGCGACGCCGCGATTAACCGCGTCGCAGCACGCCTTGACGAGCGTCTCGCGCGGCACCTCGGGGTCGAAGGACCAGAGTTCCTGGCCGGTGCGGCCGTCATAAGCCTTGACCATGCTCCACGCGGTCGAGGTGTAGAGCATGCTGTCGATGGCGAGCGGGGTCGCCTCCTGCCCGCGTGCGGTATCAAGATCGGCGAACCAGGCGAGGCCCAGCGAGGCGACGTTGCCATCGGTGATCTTGTCGAGCGGGCTGTGCCGCTGCTCGTCGTACGTTCGCCCGGTCGAGAGCCATTCGTTGCCGTTCGCCGGCGCCGCGAGCAGCCGCTCCTGAAAGCCATCCGCCCGGCCGTCCTGACGCGCGGAGGCGCCGCAGACCGCCACCGCGAGGGTCGATACCAGCATCGAAAGATGAGCCGCAGCGCGCATCGCAGACTCCAGTGCGTCACAGACTTGACGACACTAGAGGAGCAGCCAGTCGAGACATTCGGCCAGGCGAAGCGAAGAGATGTGCTGATCCGCACCTGGCAGGATTGCGCCGGGACGAACCTCAGCTGTTCAGCGCGAACGAAGTCTGCCGCCAGTTTCGCGGCGACATGCCCATCGCGCGTTTGAACTCGGTCGAGAAATGAGAGGAGCTGTTGAAGCCGTTGCTGAACGCAATGTCGGTAATGCTGCGGTTCTCGCATTTCGGATCGCGCAACATCTCGGCGCAGGCCTTGATCCGGCATTCGCGGAGATATTCGGACGGCGTCAGCCCTTCCGCCTCGAACGACATCTGGATGTAGCGCGGCGTCAGCTGCAGGCGTGAGGCGATCGTCGCGATCGACATCTCCGGCTGGTGGAAGTTCTTCTCGATGAATGCCTTGACCTGGGCGCGACGGATGTCGAGCCCCGTACTCAGCCGCTGGCGTTCAGGCTTGTCGGGCTCGAGATCGAACAGCGACAGAAGCTCGAGGAAAGATCGGACCAGCTTCGGCCCGGCCTCCGCAAAATGCCCCGCGGCCGAGACGGCCATGCACGAATCGAGCGTCGCGTGGAGGATCTCCTTCAAGCCGAACGGGTAGGATAGCCGCCGTCCGATCAACGCCTGATAGTCGTTCGGGACATGCTCCATGAACAGGTCGGCATCTATGACGAGGCTCGTCGTCGTGTACGGGCGGTTGGTGACCAACTCGCACGGCGTGTCGGAGCTCAGGATCATGAATTCCTGCGGTGGAACGAAGATCGATCCGCCCTGCTCGACCTTCATCACCAGCGGCTGGCTGGTGATGAAGGCGGAGTAGATCCGCTTGCTGGCCGACGTGCGGCCGTTGCGCAGGCTCAGTGGCGACATGTGCGAATGCGACACGGAGACGCCGTCGGCATGCGAACACGCGATGCTGGCGTGGGCAGTGGCGTCCCCGATCGGCACCGCGCGCCAGGAGGAGCAAAACGTCTCCGAAATCATGCTGCTGATCAGGCCGAGCCGCTCCTGCGGATCGGGCACCTCGTTGGCGCTAACCAAGAAGGGTTGCATTGGACCTCTCCCGAGGTGCGCGCGGCTGACCATATCCGCCGCTCCGCACCCGCTCGCGATTGTTTCGCCTGTCGTTGCGGTAAGCCTATTCCTCCAGTCCGGCCGCACAAAGCTAAATCGCAAAGGTCGGCGGCGACTTCGCATCTGTGCAAAAAGTCGGTTCGTGTCCGGGCAATCCGCGCTGCCGGCAATCCGTCAGCAATGCTGCCCCACCGACGATTTCAGTGCTCCCATTCGAACTCGTCGATGTCGCTCCGCTGGAACGGCCGGATCTCGGCGAGGCGACAGTCGCGCACCTTGTTCACGAACTCGGGATCGCCGATCAGGCTGCGGCCGACCGAGATCAGGTCGAACTCTTGTTCCGCCGCCCCTTTCTTGAGCCGCGCCAGGGTTTCGGCGACACGCGGCTGCGCTTCCTCGTCGCTGGCGAAGCTCGCCATCACGTCGCGATCGAGCCCGACGCTCCCCACCGCCGCGACGGGCAGCCCGGCGACGTCGCGCGTGCATCCCGCGAGCGTGCGCTCGCTACCCGGCCATTCGGGAAGCCAGAAGCGCCGGGTCGAGGCATGGAGCATATCGACCCCGGCGGCCCGGAAGATACCGGTCAGCGTCGCGAGCTCATCGAGCGTCATCGCTATCTTCGCGTCGTAGTCGGCTTCCTTCCACTGCGAGAAACGCAGCGAAATTACAAAGTTCGGCCCACAGGCGGCGCGGATCGCGGCGACGATCTCGGCGGGAAAGCGCGCCCGCGCTGCGATGTCCGGACCGCCATAGCCGTCATCGCGCCGGTTGGTCTCGGCCCACAGGAACTGATCGAGCAGGAAGCCGTGCGCGCAGTGGAGCTCGACGCCGTCGGCACCGAGCTGCTGGGCGAGCCTGGCACTGCGGACATAGCCCTCGATCAGTCCGGCAAGGTCCTCCGCCGTAGCCGCGCGACCGCGCGCCAGCCCCGAATGGGCGAGACCCGACGGGCTCACCGTCTGGCCATCGTCGTCGAAGCGGAAGGCGCCCTCGTGCCACAGCTGCAAGAGCATGTGCCCGCCGGCATCATGGACCGCCGCGACGCAGCTCTGCCACATCGATGCGCTCGCCTCGTTGAGCCGGCAGGCACGCTTCTGGGCTGTGGCCGAGACATGGTCGATCGCTGCGGACTCGCCGATGATCAGGCTGGCGCCGCCCACGACCCGGCGGCGGTAATAGTCGGCGAGCTGCGGGAACGGGATGCCGTCGTCGCACCAGCCGCGCTGCATCGCCGGCATGATGAAGCGGTTGGGAAGCGTGATCCCGTTCACCCTGATCGGGGTGAACAACCGCGCGAGATCGGCATCCTGCATCGTCGCTCCCTCATCCCTGCGCCGGGGCAAGCAGCGGGCGTTGATAGGCAAGGTCGGTGCGATCGCGCACGCCGCCATATTGCGCCCAGGCCGGCCCCAGCCACTCGCTGTACGGAACCTCGAACGTCCAATCCATGAGCAGCCGGCGGACGGTGATCGCCCACTTGCCGCCGCGTTTCTCGAGGCGATCGATGTAGCGACCGCCGCCGGCACCGATCGTGGTGCCATCCGCGGATCGCGCGAAGAAATGAACGTAGCTTTCCGCATGCGCCTCCTCGCCCGAGACTTCGCAATTGTGGCTGGTGATGCCGTGGTGCGTGACGGAGAAGGACGCCTCGATGTCGATCGCGAACGGGACGAACGCGTCGACGTCGCCGAGGAACGGCCCGTGCTGATCGATCGCATCAGGATGGTACGCGTCGCGGACCAGATCGGCATCGAGCCTGTCGAGCCCGCGCCCGTAGCTGTTGATGCAGTCGAGAATGTCCTGCCGATCGCGCAGCAGTTGCACCTCCGCGCGTATCGCTGCGAACTCGGCTTCGTCGATCGCCATCCCGCACCTTCCTGCGCTATTCGTAAGGCAGCCGATCCTAGTGGTGCGTCCCAAGGCAACTTTCGCACGACCGAACGAATTGCTTCATCAGGTCCGAACCTTGCCAGGCCGGCCCCAGAGCACGACTGCAGCGGTTCGCGCGTGTGAAACTTGCGGTTCGCGGATCGGGAAGAAACATCGCCAGCCCTGATTAGCTTGGCCGTCTGGCCGGCGCCGATCGCGGTGCGGTGGACGGGAGGAAATCGTGGAGCAGAAACAGGCGGATGTCCTGGTGATAGGAACCGGCGCGGCGGCGATGAGCGCCGCGCTCACCGCCAGCGTCGGCGGCCTCTCGGTCCTCATGGTCGAGAAGGAAGAACTGTTCGGCGGCGCCTCGGCGCGTTCCGGCGGCTGCCTGTGGGTGCCCAACACTTCGCACGCCAAGCGCGCCGGGGTCGAGGATAGTCGCGACGAAGCGATCCGCTTCTTCCGCGAGGAGACCGGCAACCGCTTCCATCAAAGCGCGGTGGAGGCGTTCGTCGATACGGGGCCGGAGATGGTCGACTTCGTCGAGAAGCACAGCCCGGTGCGGTTCGGCTTCCTGAAGGGCTTTCCGGACTATCATTGCGACACGCCCGGCGGATCGACCAAGGGCCGCGGCCTGTTTCCGATGACGTGGGACGCCGCGCCGCTTGGCAAGAACCTGCGCCGGCTGCGGCCGCAGCTCGCCTCCTCGACGTTCCTGGGCATGCAGCTCGGCGTCCACGAAATCCCCGCCTACATGACGGCTGGTCGCAAGGCGAAATCGATGGCGTTCGTCGCCGGCCGCATCCTCCAGCGCGTTCGCGACAACTTTCGCGCGGGTCGGACGCTCCAGCTCAACTCGGGCAACGCGCTGGTCGGTGGCCTCGCCTCAGCCTTGTTCGACAAGGGTGTCGAGCTCTGGACCTCCTCGCCCGCGCGCGAGTTGATCGTCGACGAACAGGGGGTCAGCGGCGCGATCATCGACACCGCAACAGGCCCGGTGGAGGTCCGCGCCCGCTGCGGCACGATCCTGGCCACCGGCGGTTGGCCACATGACAGCAAGCGCCGCGCCGAACTGTTCAAGCCGGGGGCAACCGCGCCGGAGGTATGGGGCATGTTCCCCTACGGAAACACCGGCGACGGCATCCGCATGGGCGAGGCGGTCGGCGGCCAGTTCAACACCGACGTGCGATCACCGATCGCGCTGACCCCGATTACCCGCCTCCACTCAGGCGAAGGCGCGCTCGAGACGATGCCGTGCTTCTTCAACCGCGGCGTTCCCGGCGTCATCATCGTGACCAAGGACGGCAAGAGGTTCTCGAACGAGGGGCGTTCGTATCACGACGTCGGCACCAACCTGCTCAAGAAGGAGGGGATGGAGCGCGAGGCGGTCGCCTGGATCGTCTTCGACCACCGCTATCTGCGTCGCTACGGTAACGGCCCGATCCGGCCCGCGCCGATGCCGTACAAGGAACATCTGGAAAGCGGCTACCTGAAGTGCGGCCAGACCGTGCGCGAGCTGGCCGAAGCCTGCGGGATCGATCCCGCAGGGCTTGAGGCGTCGGTCACGCGCTACAACGAATATGCGGTGCGCGGCGAGGATCCGGATTTCCATCGCGGCTCGAACGCCTTCGACATCGCCAACGGCGATCCGGAACGCGAGCATCCGTGCGTCGGCCCGCTCGATCAGGCGCCCTGGTACGCGATCCGCGTGTTCGCCGGCTGCGTCGGCACCTTCGCCGGCCTGAAGGCGGACGAACATGCCCGCGTGGTGAACGACGCGGGCATGCCGATCCCCAACCTCTATGTCGTCGGCAACGACATGAACAGCATCACCGGCGGCGACTATATCGCTGGGGGCTGCACGCTCGGGCCGGGAATGACCTTCGGCTACATCGCCGGAAAGCACATCCTCGCCAGGTGCGCGGGCGGCAACGCCTAAACTTCGAATACCCCAGGTTCTCCGGCGGGCGGCTGCACGATGGTGCAGCCGCCTTGTTCTCGTTCCAGAGGACGCTCGAACACAGATCTCGCCAGGCGCGAAAAAGGGGCGGTCCCGAAGGACCGCCCCAGCTTGGGGGGGATTGAACGGGGTCTAGAACTTGCCTGTGACGCGCACACCGTACGTCCGGGGCGGATAGGGCTGGCCCAGGTTGAAGGGCCCCAGGCCGGCGTTCGACACGAGCAGCGCATCGTCGTTGGTGATGTTGTCGATGAACGCCGCGATGCTCCAGCGGTCGTTCGGTTCGTTGTAGGTGAGGTCGGCCAGCGAGCGCCAGCGTCCGCCGGTCAGCGATCCCGGCGTCTGGCGATAATCGACATATTGCGCACTCTCGTGCCGTGTCTGGGCGTGGGCGACGATATCGCCGCCGTTGGCGAGATCGAAGGTGTGGGTGTAATCGATCGTCGCCGTGAACTTCGGCGCATTCTGGAGGCGCTGGCCGGTCAGGAACGCGCCTGTCTCGGGCACCTCGAACTTCGTGTAGATGGCGCTGAGCACAGTGGCGTTCAGCGACAGCAGGTCGCTGCGGCTGATGGCGAAGCTCGCCTCGACCTCGCCGCCGTAGAGCCGCGCCTTCTGCGAGTTGAAGGTGCCGCCGATCAGCACGCCTGTGTCGGTGACGTCGAACCCGCTCGTCTGATAGCCGCGGTAATTATAGTAGAAGCCCTCGGCGTTGAGCTGCACCTTGCTGTCGAAGAAGCGGCTCTTGATACCGGCCTGATAGGCGGTGATTTCCTCCGGACCGAAGGTCGGCGGGAAATCGCTGGTCGGCGGCACGCCATTGACGCCGCCGGCCTTGTAGCCGTCACTGACGTTACCGTAGATCATCACCTGCGGGGCGACGTCGAATTCGACGCCGACCTTGTAGTTCAGCTTGTTCGTCTTCAAACCGCCGGAGACGTCGACCGACACCACGACGGGCAGGTTGGTCACCGGATCGAGGAGCACGATACCGGTGTTGCCGGCCTGGCGCTTGCGATCCCGCGTATAGCGCAGGCCGCCCGAGATCCGGAAGCCGTCGACGATCGGCACCGTCGCCTGGCCGAACAGCGAGGTCGACTTGTACGTGTAGTCGGTGATGTCGTTCTTGAAGTAGACGTTGCCGATCGTGCGAAATCCCGGGCGGCTGATCGTCACGTTGGGCACGTTCTGCGCGGTGAAGTAGTTCTGCTCCTCCGCGGACTCCTTCCCATAATAGAGCCCGAATACCCAGTTGACCGGCGAACCTGCGTTCGATCCCATCCGCAGTTCCTGCGAATGCATCCGGTCGTTCACCGCCGGCGCGTAACCGAACGCGCTCGAGAGCGATTGGTGGTTACGATATTTCCACTCTCGGTAGTTGGGCACCCAGGTGATCGTACCGATGCCGACATCGTAGTCGACATGGGCATAAATTGCCTTGTTCTTCGAGTAGAGCAGGTTCGGCTCGTCCTGGTTGAGCGTCGCGTCCGTGCCCTGCCCGGGCGTGCCCGCCCAAGGATCCCAGCGCACGCCGGCACACCCTTGCGCCGCGGTGCTGCCGGGCGGGCACGGCGAATAGGTCGCACCCAGCTCGTCGCGCTTCGAATATTCGGCGGTGATCACCGCGGTCAGGTCGGGCGAGGGCTCGGCGAGGAAGCTCGCGCGCAGGCCGATCACGTTCTGATCGCCGTAGCCGTTGCGGAAATAGCCGTCATGCTCCGCCGAGGCGCCGGCGATGCGGAACGCATAGCCATCGGCCAGCGGCACGTTGACCATGCCCTCAAGCCGCACCGCATCGTAATTGCCGTATGCCGCAGTGATCTTGGCGCCGAACTCCTGCTTCGGCTTGGCCGTGACGAAGTTGATCGCGCCGGCGACGGCGTTGCGCCCCTGCAGCGTGCCTTGTGGCCCGCGCAGCAGCTCGACCCGATCGATGTCGAAGATGATCGGCGGCATGCCGTAAGGCTTGGAGATGTAGATATCGTCGTAATTATACGCGACCGACTGATCGACACCCGGCTGCGACGAGTAATTGCCGAGGCCGCGGATGTAGGTCAGCAGGATGAAGCTCGGCTGGATGCTGACGCCTGGAACCAGGCCGTTGAGCTGGCCGGGGTCGCTGATGTTGCGCGTTTCGAGGAACGTGTTGTCGAGCGCGGTCACGGAGATCGGCACACGCTGCAGGTTCTCCGCCTTCTTTTGCGCGGTGACAACGATCTCCTGCAGGCCGCCCTGCTCCGTCACCGCCGGCCCTGGCGAGGTCGCATCGGGCGCGGGAGTCTCGGGCGCGACGGCCGGATCGGCGGCAATCTGCGCGTGGATCGGCGTCGCGGCAACGAGAGCGCAACAGGCCGATGTCACCATCAGCGCGTTGGTGCGCGAGACCTTGCACTTCGTCTCAGCGATCCTCACGGCACGATCCTCCCAAGATCATTTTATACGATGGCTCTTGATTACTATCGGCTCTGAAACATTCTTTCCGCCATGCGAACCGCCAAGTTTCGCATCAGCGAATGTCTTCGAGGGGTGGTTGCGGTATCAACAGAATAGGCTCCGGCCCGCTGCGAGACATTTGCTGCTAGGCGACCGCCTCAGGCGCGTTTTAGGATTTCCGTCACTTAGCCTGCATAAGATTGCTTTGGCCTCGGCGCGCGAAGCGGCCGGGCGTAGCAATAGTCGCTGCGATCGGCCGCGGCCTTGATCTCCGTCCACTCCGGCGCCAGCCATTCCGAGCCGGCGACCTCATAAATGCAGTCTATGACCTCGACCCGCGTCGCGATCGCCCAGCGGCCGTCGCGGCGTTCCAGGGCGTCGATGTAGCGGGCGGCGCCGCAGCCGAGCGGTTTGCCTTCCGGCATGACGGTGAAGAAGACGCAGTAGCTCTCCGCGTGGGCGACGTCGCCGTCGATCTCGCAGATGTGCGTCGTCAGGCTGTGGTGCGAACCTGGAAAGCCTCGCATCAGCTCCGTCGCCCACGGCACGAACTCCTCGCGCGTGCCAAGGAACGGCCCGTGCCGATCGATCGCGCCCGGATGATAGACGGCGTTGAGCAGGTCCGGATCGTTGCGGTCGAGCCCGCGGCAGTATCTGGAAACGCAGTCCAGGATGTCCAGCCGATCACGAAGGTACCGCACGTCGCGCGCCAGCGCCTGAACATCGATCGCGTCGTCGGCCATCGTCGATCCTCCGCCGTTCCAATCGGTCGAGAGTGGCGCACGTGTCTCTGCGGCGCATGCCGCGAAGCGAAGTCGCCAACTTCTCTGCTACGAAGCGGGGCGTGGCGCCGCTGAGGCGACTGCGCATCGATGCTTCGTCTCTCCGCAAGTCAACGCCCGATGCACGATCTACCGAACGACGGGCGAGAAGAACCCGAGAGAGGTGGAGATGGACGACAGGCAAGCCAATCGCCCGGACGGCACAGCCATCCGCCGCCGCCGCGCCGTCATCGCCACCGCCAGCCTCGCTGTCGGCCTGTCGCTGGCGAGCGCGATCACACTCGCGGCGAACGGAACGGCGCTGCCCGGGGCGTCCATCGTCGATGCCGCCCTGCTCTCGAACGAGGGCGACGGCGACGACTGGCCGTCCTACGGGCGGACCTACAGCGAGAACCATTACAGCCCGCTCGCCGAGATCGACCGCTCGACGGTCGGCCGGTTGAAGCTTGCCTGGAGCGCCGATCTCGAGGCGATGCAACGCTCGGACGCCCAGCCGCTGGAGGCGGGTGGCGTGGTCTACGTCGCGAGCGGGCTCAGCGTCGTTCAGGCGTTCGATGCCGCCTCAGGCACGCGGCTGTGGCGGTTCGATCCCGAGGTCGCCGCCGTCGCCGGCGAAAAGATGCGGCCGCAATGGGGTATCCGCGGGCTTGCCCTGTGGAAGGGTAAGGTGATCGTCGCGACGCCTGACGGCCGCCTGATAGCGCTGGATGCGAAGAACGGCAGAAAGCTCTGGTCGACGCAGACCATCCCGACCGACGATGAATCGGCGATCACCGGCGCCCCGCGGGTCGGCGGCGGGATCGTCTTCATCGGCTTCGGCGGGGCCGAGCGCCGCGCCATCCGCGGCGCGGTGCAGGCGTTCGACGCCGAGACCGGCAAGTTCCTGTGGCGCTTCCACACCGTCCCCGGCGATCCCGCCAAGGGCTTCGAAAATGCGGCGATGGAGATGGCCGCCAAAACCTGGTCCGGCGAATGGTGGAAGCATGGCGGCGGCGGCACCGTCTGGAATGCGATGACCTATGATCCGGAACTCGGCCGTCTCTACATCGGCACCGGCAATGGCGGGCCGTGGGATTACCGCATCCGGAATCCGAAAGGCGGCGACGCGTTGTTCCTCGCCTCGATCGTCGCGCTCGATGCGAAGACCGGCAAGTATATCTGGCACTATCAACAGAACCCGAACGAAGCGTGGGACTATAACTCGACGATGGACATCGCCATGGCGACACTCCCGATCGAGGGCAAGCCGACGAAGGTGCTGATGCAGGCGCCCAAGAACGGCTTCTACTTCGTCCTCAATAGAGAGACCGGAAAGCTGATCTCGGCCGAGAAGATCGGCCGCGTCGACTGGGCGATAGGCTACGATCTCAAGACCGGCCGCCCGATCGAGGCGCCGAACGCGCGCTACGACACGGCGCGCATCCTCTGGCCCGGAACGTTCGGCGTCCATAATTGGCAGCCGATGGCATACAGCCCCAAGAGCCGCCTGACCTTCATCCCGTCGATCAAGATGGCCGACGCTTATTCGTCCGACCCCAAGTCGGTGAAGGATTGGAAGTCCGAACCTAACGCATGGAATTCGGGGATCACCTGGGCGCCGGGCGCCAGCCTCCGCGTGCCGACGGAGGAATTCTCCAGTTCGCTCCAGGCATGGAACCCGGTGACGCAGAAACGTGCCTGGCAGGTGCCGAACCCGGGCATCATCAACGGCGGCGTGCTCGCCACCGGCGGCGAGCTCGTCTTCCAGGGCCTGCTCGACGGCACGCTGAACGCGTACGATGCCGCCAACGGCAAGAAGTTGTGGAGCTTCCAGGCCGGCGTTTCCGTGCTCGGCGCGCCGATCAGCTATCGCGTCGGCGGCCGCCAGTACGTCACCGTCATGACCGGGCCGCCAAGTGGTTCCGCCGCCGCGGTGCTGCCGCAGCAGGCCAAGTTCGGCTGGCGCTATCGCGACCATCCGCGGCGGCTCCTGACCTTCGTCCTCGACGGCCGGGGCGTGCTGCCGCCGGCACCGCCACCCGGCCCCGAACGGCCGCTCGCCTCCGACGCGCTCAAGCCCGACCCGAAGCTGGCGAGCGTGGGCGAGGCGTCGTTCAACAAGAATTGCATGACCTGCCACGGCATCGGCGCGGTTGCATCGGGTGCGGCGCCTGATCTGCGCGCTTCGGCAATCGTGCTCGACGGCGACGCCTTCGCACAGGTCGTAAAAGAGGGCGCGTTGCTGCCGGCGGCGATGCCGAAGTTCGCGGAGATCGATGATCGCGAACTGCTGGCGCTACGCCACTACGTCCGGCGCGAAGCGAATGGTGCCAGCGCCGCGCGCAACGTCAACGGCATGTAGCCCTCGTTCAGTTCGTTCACGCGCAAGCCGAATCGCGAGCCGCCGAACTAGCCTGTCAGAACGAACGCGACATCGAGGATGGCTATGCTGGACGGCAAGGTTGCGCTCATCACCGGCGCGGGCGGCTTTATCGGGCGCGCCACCGCGGCACTCCTGGCGGAACGTGGCGCGCGCATCGTCGCGATCGAGCATCCGGCGGCCGACCTGTCGGCGCTTGAGGCGGTACTGCCGTCGACGTGCGAGCCGCTGATGATCCGCGCCGACGTGACGCGTGAGGAGGATGTCCGCCGCTACGTCGATCTCGCCGTGAGCGCGATGGGGCGGATCGACATCTTCTTCAACAACGCCGGGATCGAGGGGCCTCAGGCGCCGATCGTCGACTACCCGCTGGCCGACTTCCGCCGCATCCTCGATGTGAACGTCGTCGGCGTGTTCCTCGGGTTGCAGGCGGTGATGCCGGTGATGATCGCGCAAGGATCGGGATCGATCGTCAACGCCTCGTCGATCGCCGGGATGATCGGCGCCACGAGCATGGCGGGCTACATCGCCTCCAAACATGCGGTACTCGGCCTGACCCGCGTCGCCGCCTTAGAGGGTGCGCCGGCGGGCGTGCGCGTCAACTCGGTCCACCCCGGCTTCATCGAGAGCCGCATGCTCAGCGACATCGTCGGCCGGCTCGGCGGCGGTGAGGCGGCCGCGTTGGCGCAAGGAGTTCCGGCAGGGCGGCTCGGCACGCCGCTTGAGGTCGCTAAGGCGGTGGCGTTCCTCGCCTCGGATGAGAGCAGCTACATGAACGGCCACGCCCTCGTCGTCGATGGCGGGCTGACGGTCGGCTGACGGCCTCGAAACGCATTGCAGGAGAAGATCATGGCGGACGCTGAACTCGAACAGCTGATCGCCGGCCTCCGCGCCAACGGCCCGGACCTGTCCGCGCCGGTCGAGCAGGTCCGCGCTGATTTCGAGGCAATGCTCGCAACGATCCCGGTAGCGGAGGATCTCCGCTTCGCCCCTGTAGAGCTCGGGGGCATTCCCGGCATCCGCACCGAGGCGCCGGGCGCGGCGGAGGATGCCGCGCTGCTCTATCTCCACGGCGGCGCCTATGTGATCGGCAGCGCGCAAGGCTATCGCGCCCTCGCCGCCGAGCTGGCGCGGGCGGCGTGCGCGGTCGGCTACGCTATCGATTACCGGCTCGCCCCAGAGCATGTCTTTCCCGCAGCCGTCGAGGATGCGGTCATCGCCTATCGCGCGCTCCTCGACCGGGGAACCGATGCCAAGCGGATCGTGATCGCCGGCGATTCCGCGGGTGGCGGCCTCGCGCTGGCGTTGCTGGTGGCACTGCGCGACCGGGGGCAGCCGCTGCCCGCGGCGGCGCTGCTGATCTCGCCCTGGGCCGATCTCGCCTGCTCAGGCGGCAGCATCGCATCGAAGGCAGCGGAGGATCCGTCGCTGACCGAAGCCGGCCTCCGCGCGAATGCCGCCCACTATCTCGGCGGCGGAGACGCCGGTCATCCCCTCGCCTCGCCGATCCACGCTGATCTGTCGGGCCTGCCACCGATCCTGATCCAGGTCGGATCGGCCGAGATCCTGCTCGACGATGCCGTCCGCATCGGGGCGGCGGCCGGTGCCGCAGGCACGCGCGTGCGGCTCGATATCTGGCCGCACATGGTTCACGTTTGGCACGCCTTCGGCTTCATCCTGACCGCCGGCCGCGCCGCCATTACCGAGGCTGGCGACTTCCTGGCCGACCACAGCGGATCCCGCGGCCGGTTCTGAGGAGATTGGGATGCCTGACCTGGACGTACTCGTCGTCGGCGCCGGCTTCGGCGGCCTCTATGCGCTGTACAAGCTGCGCGAAGCGGGATTTCGCGTCCTGGCTGTCGAGGCCGGCAGCGGCGTCGGCGGCACGTGGTACTGGAACCGCTATCCCGGGGCCCGCTGCGACGTCGAGAGCATGCAATATTGCTACTCCTTCTCGCCCGAACTCGAGAAAGAATGGCGCTGGACCGAACGCTACGCTGCCCAGCCCGAGATCCTGCGCTATCTCGACCACGTCGCCGAGCGGTTCGAACTCAACCGTGACATCCGCTTCGACACCCGCGTTCTCGCCGCCCACTGGGATGAGGATGCCCTGCTGTGGCGCGTCACGACCGATGACGGCGCGACGATCGCGGCGCGCTACTGCATCATGGCGACCGGCGTGCTTTCCGCGCCGAAGCTGCCCGAGTGGCCGGGCATGGCGGAGTTTGCGGGCGAGATCATCCATACCGCGCAATGGCCGCACCATCCGGTCGACCTGACCGGCAAGCGCGTCGGTGTGGTCGGCACCGGCTCGTCGGGCATCCAGGTAATTCCCCGCATCGCCGAGCAGGCGCAGTCGATCACCATATTCCAGCGAACCCCGAGCTTTGCCGTCCCCGCCAGCAATCGTCCCTTGAGCGAGGACGTCATCGCCGAGGTCCACGCCAATTACGATTCGTTGCGCACCGCCGCCCGCGCCTCGTTCCTCGGCTTCTTCGGCGGCCCGCCGGCCGGTCCGGCGCTCGCCGATACGGAGGAGGAGCGCCAGGCGGTGTTCGAACGGAGCTGGAACGCCGGCTCGACCGGCCTGCTCCAAGCCTATGGCGACCTGCTGGTCGACGAGGAAGCCAACAGTACCGCCGCCGAATTCGCGCGCGCGAAGATTCGTGCGCTGATCGCCGATCCTGAAACGGCACGGCGGATGACGCCGCAGGACTACCCGATCGGGGCGCGCCGGCTCTGTGCGGAGATCGGCTATTTCGACGCCGTGAACCGCCCGAACGTCGAGCTGGTCGATGTCCGGGAGACGCCGATCGAGAATGTCACCGCGCATGGCATCCGAACCTCGGAACGCGAATATCCCCTCGACGTGCTGGTACTCGCGACTGGATTCCACGCGATGGTCGGCGCGCTGTCGCGGATCGACATCCGCGGGGTCGATGGCAGGGCGCTGGCCGAAGAATGGGCCGACGGACCCCGTTCCTATCTCGGCCTGATGGTCGCCGGCTTTCCAAACCTGTTCACCGTCACCGGCCCCGGCAGCCCATCGGTGCTGAGCAACGTCGTCTTGTCGATCGAGCAGCATGTCGGTTGGATCGGCGACTGCCTCGTCGCGCTGCGCGAGCGCGGGGCGAGGCGGATCGAACCTACCGAACAGGCCGAGGAAGACTGGATGGGACATTGCGACGCCATCGCACAGACCACCCTCTTCCCCCGCGCCAACACCTGGTATCAGGGACGCACGCGGGACGGTCGCCAGGTCTTCATGCCCTATGTCGGCGGCGTCGGCCCCTACCGCGACCGCTGCCGCGCGATCGCCGAAGCGGGCTATGAAGGCTTCGTAATCGGCGGTTGAACGGACGCGCGGCTAGATCGACCGCACTGGCGGCACATGCCGGTCGATCACGAACGCGGCCGCCGAGATCAGCAAGGCGCCGAGCCCCAGCATGGTGAAGAAAGGCACCACACTGCCTTGGCCCAGGTCGAGCAGAACGCCACCGAAGCCGCCCGCGGAAATCGCGCCGACCCGGCTCATGAAGATGCCGAAGCCTATCCCGGCGGAGCGGCACGATTGCGGATAGCCGCGCGCCATGATCACATACATCGCGGCGATGGCGGCGCTGAACAGTGCCGCGGCGGCGGCGAGAAGAGCGATCGTCCCCGTCCGCTGGTCTGGAGATGGCGCGTCCGGAAGCCTCTCGACGACCGTTCCGAGCGTGCCCAGGACGACGAGCAAGGCAATGCCGAGCGCGACCAGCACGCGGCGGGAGCCGAAGCGCTGGATCAGCACGCCGACCAGCATCGATCCGGCGAGCGAGGTGATGCCGGCGACCGACACTGCCCTGCCCGCCTGCGGCAGCGTAAAGCCGGCAGCGGTGAGGAAGGTCGTCGCCCAGTTGAGCGTTCCGTAGGCGATCATCGCCGCGGCGGTGAAGGCGATGCCGACACCGACATTGAGCCGGAGATTTCGGCGATCGAGCACGCCGATGGCGGGTTCCTCCTTCCGGATCGACCCGGTACGCTCGCCCGGCAAGACCGCATCCACCCGCAACACGCGCCGGGCCAACCGGTGAGCCTCCTCCAGGCGGCCCTTCGAGAGCAGGAAAGAGGGGCTGTCGCGCAGTACCGCAAGCACGACCGCCACCAGGAGCAGCGTCACGCCGCCGAACAGCACAAAGGTTCCCCGCCAACCGCCGGTTGCCGCAAGCTCGGGGCCGATCCATCCGACCACCGCTCCGCCGATCGGCGTCCCGACGGCGAGGCCGCTGAGCATGACCGGACGCCAGCGATCGGGCAGCCACTCGCTCGCCATGGCCAACGCGTTCGAATAAGCCGCCCCAAACCCCAACCCTCCGACGACGCGCCACCACGCCATCATCCATATTCCGCCGGAGCGGCTCGCTGCGATCGTGGCCAGCGCGAAGACCAGGACCGCAAGCGCGATGGCGTAGCGTCTCCCGATCCGGTCGCCGAGCCACCCACCGCCCCACGCGCCGATGCCGAAGCCGACCAGGGCAGCGCTCATCGCTATTCCAAATGTGCCGCGATCAACGGCGAAGTCGGCAATGACGAGCGGCGCGACGATGCCGAGCAGCTGCATGTCGATGCCATCGCTAACCAGCACGAGCATACAGACGGCAACGATAATCCAGTGAAAGCTCCGCATCGGCGCCTTGCTTAAGGCGTCGATCAAGGTTTGCTGAGCCGCAGACACTGCCACACTCCCGACCGTTGCCTTCTCGTAAGCTTACGGGTTCGAATGCGGGCTTCTTTCAGAGATACGAAGCTCTGGAAGAATACAGGCTCTCGCAACTCGCTCGATTTCGAGTTGAGTTGGAGCATGCCGTCATGTCTTTGATCAACCTAATTATTGACGCACGATGCGCGGATGAGCTTGGCCGGGTACGAACCGATGGCTGATGTTCAAGCTCCGGAGCTTACAAGGCCAGGGCGTGCAGACGCGGGTGACCAGCATCCTCGTTTTTCCGCGCGTGCTCTAGGAAGCCGGCGCATCGGCAGGCAGGCGAAGTGCTGGAAGCAGGCACTTCCTAAGCATAGGCTGCCAGGGCAGAGTTACAGGAGGGATGGCTATGCTCAGTCACATCATGGTTGGCTCGGACGATAGCGCGGCCTCCCGAAAGTTTTACGATGCGGTGCTTGGCGTGCTTGGTATCGCTCCGGCAGTCGAAGACACGAAGGGCAGGTTGATCTACGCACAGGATGAGTTCCTGTTCATGGTGTCGAAGCCGATCAACGGCTTGCCCGCAACACATGCCAATGGAGGAACCATCGGCATCGCGGTTTCGTCTCCCGAGCTTGTCGATGCGTGGCACGCGACCGGCGTCGGGCATGGCGGAACGTCTATCGAAAGCCCTCCCGGCATTCGCGAGAACGCTACGTTGAAGCTCTACCTTGCTTATCTGCGTGATCCGGCGGGCAACAAGCTTTGCGCGACCCACCGGATGTCAAAGTGATAGCAAGTACGGGCGATGTGCTGAACGTCCAATCGCCGGCAGTTAGCTGCCGGTCCTGCCGACTGTCGGCTTCTCGAACCCGGTGGAGCAACCGCGGTTCGCAAGAGGCTGATGGACCTATTCCACACGGAACACGCGCTTGGCATTCCGCCAGTATATGGCGTCCCGGTCGTCCTCCGAAATCGCGACTTGATCCATGAACTCGACCGCTCCGGGCGTCTCCTGATAGGGATAGTCGATCGCCCACATGATGTTCTTCGCGCCGAGTAGGTCGATGCAGAAGCGGAGCGCCTCCGGTCCCTGCATGCCGCTGGTGGTAATGACGAAGTTGTCACGAAAATACTCCGTGATCGTCCGCTGGAGCGGCAGCCGTCCGCTGCCGTGCCGGTGCATATAGTCGATGCGCCACAGCCAGAAGGGGATCCCCTCGCCCATATGGCCGAGAATGATCCTGAGGTTGGCGAAGCGATCGAGCAGCCCGCTCATCAGGATGCGGACACCGTGCAACCCGGTCTCCGCGCCATAGCCCCAGATCGCCGTCTCCAGCCCGTACTTCAGAAACGGCGCCGCCATGCCCGAGGAGGGCGCGCGCGGGTGGATGTAGATGGGTGCGTCGAAGGCATGCGCCGCCTCGAAGATCGGCAGGAACTTGTCCTCGTCCAGATACTCGTCCGCGGTATGCGAGTTGATCATCACGCCGTTCAAACCGAGCGTCGTCATCGCGCGCTCGATCTCGCGGCCGGCGGCTTCCGGATCCTGGGGCGCGATCGTTGCCAGCCCAGCGAAACGGTCAGGGCGGCGACGGACGAGTTCGGCGAGAAGGTCGTTGCTCCGCACCGCCATGGCGACTGCCTCGTCGGACGGCAAAGTCTGGACGCCTGGCGAAGTGAGCGCGAGCACGTGCATGTCGACGCCGTGCGCGTCCATGATCGCCACGCGCTCTTCCTCCAGGTCGAGCAATTGGCGCATCACCCGCTGCGCGAAGGGATTGGGCGCACGCGCCATCATCGTCCAGAAGCGCGAGTCCGCATCGACAGTGCCGCCTGCAATCACACGTTCGATCGCCTGCATCTGCTCGGGCGTGGCGAAGGCTTCTTCGGTGGCGATCCGGCGGCGGGTGGTCATGCTGCGGGCTCCGGTGAGGGGATGCGGAAGAGACGCTCGGCGTTGCCGGCGAAGATCGCGGCCTTGTCGACGGGGTCGAGATCCATCTCGGTCAGGAACGACACGGCCTCGCCAGGCTCCTGATACGGATAGTCGACTGCCCACAGGATGCGATCGGGGCCAAGCTTCGCGAGGCAGAAACGGAGCGCGTCGGCATCGTTCATGCCGCTCGTCGTGACCCAGATGTTCTGGCGGACATAGTCGCTCGGCAACTGGTTCGTCCCGCGCGGTATCCGGCGCGACTGCAGCTTGTACATGTAATCGATCCGGTAGAGCCACCAGGGCAAGCCCTCGCCGAGATGACCGAGCACGATCCGGAGGCGCGGAAACCGTGCGAAGACGCCGCTCATGATGAGACGCATGGCGTGCAGCCCGGTCTCTGCCGCATAGCCCCAGATGCCGCCTTCCAGGCTGCGGCTGCGGTACGGCGCAGCGGCGGCTTCCGGCAGCGAGCGAGGATGGATGTAGATCGGCATGTCCATCGCCTCGGCCGCTTCCAGCACCGGCCAGAACGCTTCCTCGTCCAGATAACAGCCATCCGTATGGCTGTTGACGATCAGGCCGCTCAGTCCGAGCACATCGCGAGCCCGTTCGATCTCCCGCACGGCGCCGGGCGCATCGTGCGGGGCGATCACGGCGAGCCCCGCGAAGCGGCTCGGGTGACGGGCGATCGCCTCGTTGAGCAGATCGTTGCTCGACCGGGCAAGGTCGCTGGCCTTTCGCGCCTCGAACACCTGCACGCCGGGCGAAGTCAGCGAGAGCAACTGCACGTCGATCCCGTGCCGGTCCATCGCCGCGATCCGGCCGACGCCGATATCGAGCAGATCAGCGACGATGTCATCGAACGCGCCACCAACGACGCCCTTCCAGAAAAGGACGTCCGGATCGCGCCAGCCGCTTTCCGCAAGCGTGCGATAGGCGTCCAGCTGCTCGGCGGTCGCGAATGCTTCCTCGACCGCGATGCGACGTATCCTCACATCCGGATGCGCACGCCGGCGCGGAAGGTCCGCATCACCTGGTCGAACAGCACGGCGTTCGAGTAACCCTGCGACCCGGGCGCAAGCGGCGGCTCGCGGTTGAAGAGGTTGTTGACGACACCATAGAATTGGAAGCGATTGTCGTCGCCGATGTTGAAACGCACCGACAGGTTGGCGATGAAGTACGAGTCGACCGTATTGTCGTTGATGCTGTTGCGCGCGGAAATGTTGTAGGCCGGGTCATCCGGGCCGATCAGCGTCGCATCATACTTGCCCGCCGAGATGTAGCGGCCCTGGAAGGTGACCGAGAGCGGACGATAGTCCCAGGTGACGGTACCATCGAGCGTCCAGTCCGGAATGCCGGGGATGGCCGAAACCGGAACCCCGGTCTGCCCCGCCCGGTCGACCGAGCCGGCGCTGTCCGTCGTGGTCAGCGAGAAGACTTTCGTGGCCAGCCCGCGGAAGGCAAAGCTGCCGAGCGCGGCGGTATTCGTCGCATAGGCCAGCTCGAAGTCGAGACCGCGCGTCTTCAGCTTGTTGACGTTGACGAACCGGTCGGTCGCCTGCTGGATCACGCCCGACGTCGGATCGAGGACGAGGAACTGGCAGAATTCCTGCGCTCCTTCCAGACAGCGATTCGCGATCGTCTGGGCGCCGATCACGCCGATCGCGTCGTCGATCCGGATGTCGTAATAATCGACCGACAGGCGGATGCCGTCGAGAAAGCCCAGACGCGGCTGCAGCACGACGCCGCCGGTCCAGGTGTCGGCCACCTCCGGCCGCAGGTTGGGATTGCCGCCGCGCAGGATCGGCGTGAGCGTATTCACGCCGGTCCGCCGATCGAGGATCGAACTGAACGTACTGGTCAGGGGGCTGAACAGCTCGTTGACGTTCGGCGCCCGAATGTCGCGCGATCGTGTCGCGCGGAAGCGGACTGCCTCGATCGGCTCGTAGACACTGCCGATCTTCCAGGTCGTGACGCCACCGCTGGTGCTGTAATCGGTGTAGCGAACCGCGCCGTTCAACTCGAGGTGACGGGCCAGCGGCGCGTCCTCCAGCAGCGGCACCAGTCCTTCGAGATACCCTTCCGTGACCTTCACGGTCGGCGCGGAGAAGGCGGTCGCGTTCGACACGAAGAACCCCAGATTGCGCGAGATGGGATCGGCGGTGCCGCCGATCCTGTCGCGCCGGTGCTCCGCGCCGAGAGCGAAAGAGACCGGGCCCGCCCACAGGTCGAACAGGTTGCCGCGGATGTTGGCCGCGACGACATGCTGCTGCAGCGTCGTTTCCTGGAGGGAAGTACCGAACGTATAGGCCTTCGCTTCCGGAGAGAAGCGGTTGGCGCCGATAATGTTGAGCGGGACGCACCCTGCCGCGGCAGCGCGCACGGCCGGATCGAGGCTCAACGTCGATCGGCAGACGATGTTGCCGCTCGCCGGATCGCGTACCGCATCGATCGCGCGGGTGAAGTTCGCGTTGATGCGGTTGTTGCTCACCGCCTGCGAGAATTCGGTGCGGCCGTACTGGTAATAAGCATCCCAGCTCAGGCCCGCGCCGAGCTTGCCGTTGAGGCCTGCGGCACCGCGCCAGGTTTCCACCTCGGTATCGCCGGTCGCGAAGCCGAGATCGTCGCCGGCCCGGCCGACGCTGATCGTCTGGAGGCCGAGCTGGGTCATGCGGGCGACGGTCGCCGGGGTCAGGAACGGGTTGGTGCGCTGGATGACGAGGCCGGTGTCGCGGATCTGAGATCCTGGCGTGATGACTTCGACCCGACCGTAGGAACCCTCGACGAAGGCTTTGGCGTCGTCGCCGATCTCCATCTCGGCATGACCGAAGGTGGCGAGCCGCTCGACCGGAACCTTGATTGCGCCGGCCGTGCGGAACGGGTTTTCATATTCCCCGCTGCCGCCGCCCATGAAGAGCCCCGGCAGGATGCCGTAGGTAAAGGGAGTCAGTTCGCCGGCGGCATTGAACTGATTGCCGCGAAGCGGCCCCGAGTTGATGACCCCGCCCTGCGCGAGCAGGCCGGTATGGACGTTGTCGGTGACGAAGAAGGCCGGATAGCCGTTCACGCCCGGCGTCGTGTTCGACAGGACCTGCCATTCTTCCTGGCAGAAGCGACGGTTCGGCATGGTCACGCGGTAGCAATTACCGATGCCGTTATTGTCCGCATATTCCGCGCCGAAGATGACGTGCCCGCGACCGTCGGCAAAGCTGGTGCCCGCCGCGGCCGAGAAAAGCAGATCCCGGTCGTCGCCATCCTGGGACAGGCCGCCCTGGACGTTGAGGCGAATGCCCTCGAGCTTGTTGTTCAGCTTGAAGTTGACAACGCCCGCGACGGCATCCGAGCCATAGGCCGCCGAGGCGCCGCCGGTCACCACCTCGACGCTCTGCACCAGGATGCTGGGTATCAGGTTCGTGTCGACCGTGCCTTCCGACGTGCTCGCGACGAAGCGCCGTCCGTCGACCAGCACCAGAGTGCGCGGCGCACCCAGGCCCCGCAGGTTGATGGTGCGATAACCGCCAGCACCGATCGTCACGCCGGCCGTCGTCGCCGATGTGGAGGGGAGCACCGAAGGAAGCTGCTGGATCGCATCACCGACAGTCGAGGCCGCGCTATTCAACAAGCGATCGTTGCCGATCACGGTGACCGGGCTAGGCGCCGAGAACCCCGCGCGGGCGATGCGCGAACCGGTAACGACGATGTCGCTTCCTTCGGCAGCGGCCGTCTCCGCAGGTTGGTCGATCCCTTCCTGGATGGCCGCGCTGTCGGCGGCGGCGGCTGCCTGCCCGAAGGCGGCAGTCGGGACGGCAAGGGCTAGGACCAGCGCCAGTCGGCTGACACGGGCGGGACAACGAAGCGTCGTCACGGCAGGACTCCTCCAATTATGCTTCTTAGGCGTCGGTCAGAGATTGAAGAGGCGCTTGGCGTTTCCTCCTCGGACGGCCGCCGCCTGATCGGCTGCGAGGCGGTCAACCCGCTCCAGCATGCCGACCATGTCGCCGATCAGGAACGGATAGTCCGATCCGTACAGCACCCGATCCACTCCCACAGTATCGATTAGATATTGCAGGGTGCGCTGGTCATAGACGATCGAATCGAACCACAGCCGCTTGAAGTAGCTGCTCGGCGGGTTCTTGATCTTGCGGGTGCTCGACCCCTTCGCCCACATCTGGTCGAAACGCGACGCGAGATAGGGCATCGTTCCACCCCCGTGGCAGGCGATCATTTCGAGCTTCGGGAAACGGTCGAGGAAGCCGTCGAGGATCATCCGCATGAAGCACAGGCTGGTATCGGCCGTGAACCCGACCGTGTTGGCAAGTCCGAACTCCCCCATCCCCATCGCGCTGACGTCGATGTACGGTGTGGTCGGGTGGATGAAGACGGGCATCCCCATCTCCTCGATGGCCTTCCAGATCGGAAGGAACAAGGGATCGGTCAGCGCCTTGCCGGAAACGTTCGTGGTCGTACCGATGCCGATGGCGCCTCGTTCGCGTGTCCGGCGGAGTTCGCGGATCGCCGCTTCGGGATATTGCCATGGCAGCGCCGCGAACCAGCGGAGGCGCGTGGGATAGCGCTTCTGGGCTTCGGCGAAATCGTCGTTGGTACGGTTCGAAAGAGCGAGGCTGACGCGCTCGTCGCCGATGAAGACGCTCGGCGTCGTCAGGCTGATGAGCGCCAGATCGACGCCGGCCGCATCCATGTTGCGGATCCGTAGTTCGAAGTCGGTCATCTCGGGCGAGAGACGCACGATGCGCTGGCCGCGATAATCGACTTCCTCGAACCGCGCACCCTGCACGATCCGCGTGTCCTTGTCCGGATTGGCGCGGACCATGTCCACCCAGCCCTTGGAGAACATGTGGGTGTGGACGTCGATCGCCGGCACCTTCTTCGGCCCGGCGAGTGCAGCCGCCGGATTGGCGGCCGCGAGTGCGCTCAGCCCGCCCGCGGCCTGCATCAGCGTGCGACGAGTCAATTCCATGCGGATCCCCTTCAGCTTTCCTGTCCTGATCCGCCGGCTCGAACCGGTCTCTGTCCCCAGACGGCAAGTCGGCTCACGCAGAAGCGAAACCAACCAGAAACAATCTAGATTGAAATCTATCTAACTGAAGGTTGAGCGTGATGTCAACGCGCTCGGGCGAGTTGCCTCCGACACCGGTCAGTCTTCGGGCTCTTCACCCCAAAGATTGCCGCGCATCTGCGTCAGGATGCGAAGCATCGTCCCGACGTCGTCAGGTGAGATTCCGTCCCACAGCCGGTCACGCTGTTCGTTGACGACTTCGGTCATCAACCTGACGGCGTCGTGCCCCTTCTCCGTGAGGCGGATGAGCCGCGAGCGGCGATCGTTGTCATCTTCCCGCCGCTCGATGAAGCCGCCGGTTTCTAGCTTTTCCATTGTGGCCACGATGCTCGGTCCCTCCAGGCCGATATGTGCGGCGACGTCCATCAACGTGCAGTCTTCGGGAGCCGTGGAAATTGCGTGCAGGACCTCCCACCGCACCTGGCTGTGGCCGATCTCCTTCAAGGCTATGTCGAGAAGCCGGCGGTAGCGCCGGCCGACGAGCATGATCCGCCGCGTCGCCGCCACCGCCGGGCGAGCCGCATAGCGGTCCGCAAAGATGCGCGGCGGCACCCCTTCCCTGAGCGCGCGCGTCGATTTCCCTCGTGCCATGAACAACCTTCGAACTTACAGAACTTAGATAGATATCTAGCTAGTCGCTAGGGTCAAGCCGGTGCGCCTGGTATAGCCTGGCTGTCCCCAACGAGAGCGGAGGTCCTGGGCCGGCAGCAGCGCTCGGCCTATAAGACCATCCCAATAGAGTCTGGTAGCGGGCATGCGGAGGAGACTGGTTGTGACGGACGCGAAGAGCGTTGGACCGGACTGGCCGCCCTTGGACTACGCCGAGTGGGCGGAGACCTGCGGCGCGCTGCACCTCTGGAGCCAGATCGTCGGCAAGTACCGCTTGGCGCACACCCCATGGCTGAACCATTCCTGGCACGCGACGCTCTACGTAACGCCCCAAGGCCTTACCACTGGACCGGTGCCCGACGGCAATCTCGTGGTAACCCTCACCTTCGACCTGAAGGACCATGTCGTTGTCGGTGAAACGGTCGACCAACGCGAGCAGTTTGCACTCGAAGCGATGAGCGTCGCTGAATTCCTGACGCGAACTACAGCGCTTGTCGAACAGCTCGGCGGCCGCATGGCGATCAACGGCTTGCCGAACGAGGTCCCCGCCCCGGTTCCCTTCGCCGACGACAAGGTGATCCGCCCCTATGATCGTGATGCGGTGGAGCGGTATCACCGAGCATTGATCAGCATCACGCGCGTATTCCAGCGGTTTCGGACCGCGTTCCTGGGCAAGGTGTCGCCAGTGCACCTGTTCTGGGGATCCTTCGATCTGGCCGTCACCCGTTTTTCGGGCCGCCGTGCGCCGCTGCATCCGGGCGGGGTGCCGGGCCTACCCGACGACGTCACGCGCGAGGCCTACAGTCACGAGGTTTCATCGGCCGGGTTCTGGCCCGGTAATGGTGGCGCGGACGAGGCGATGTTCTACGCTTATGCTTATCCTGCGCCTGAACGCTTTGCCGACCGGCCCGTAAAGCCGGAGGCCGCGTGCTTCGACGCGAAGCTCGGCGAGTTCCTGCTTTCATACGAGGCGGTGCGGAGCGGGGGCGATCCTGAAGGCGACCTGATGCGCTTCTTGCAATCCACCTACGAGGCCGCTGCCGATCTCGGCGCCTGGGACCGACCGGCGCTCGAGTGCAGCGTCGGCGTGCCTGGCGTACCGCGAGAGGTCGAAGCGCCGACCTGATGAGAGTGAAGGTTGCTCTAGCGGCCGATAGTGGACGTACAGGTCACCCCGGCCACACCCGTAGGCAAGAGCTACTCATTCGCGCTGGAAAGCACCTCGTCGAGTTGATCCAGCTGCTCCGGCAATCCGGCCGCCGAGCCCTGCAGTGCTTCCTCGAGCGCCTCCCTGGAGGGATAGATTTCGTGGAATGTCAGGAGCGTGCTTCCACCTTGGTCCTTGAAGGTCACGGTGGTGATCGCGCCCTCTTCGCCTTCGTCGTTCGTCCAGACGATGCGTTCGTTCGGCACCACCTCAAGATACTTGCCGTAGAAGGCCATGGTGTCGGAACCGCCGGCGCCGAACTCCAATCGATATCTACCGCCTGTACGGACGTCCATGTCGCACGCCACGAGCGACACGCCGGAAACTGACTTGGGCACCCACCAGCGCTGGAATAGTTCGGGCCGGCTCCAAGCTCTGTAGACCGTGCTCGCCCGCGCATCGTATGTTCGCGTGACGACGAGTTCGCGATCCCCTCTGCGCTCGACCAAGGTGCGGCTGTCCGTACCGCCCGCGCTGCCAGCTTGCTGATCCATCGCTTCCCCCTCTAACGTGTTGCTAGATGACCTCGTCCGAAGCGTGCTTCAAGGTTTCCTGCCGGCCAGCGTCATCTGGGAACCTGCCCGCAAGACTGGTGATCGACGGGCGTGGCTCTGACGACATGCCGGTCAGAGCTGGTCATAGCTGAACAGCCACAGGCTGGACGCCTGCTTGTCCTTGTCGCCGGTGCTCTGGACGCGCCCGACCAGAGTATAGCGGGCTCCTTCCTTGAGCGCTCCCGACGGCATCAGGCCCGCGAGCTGCGGCGTGACATAAAGAACGACAGGATAGCCGTCGTCCGTCTTCAGGCTCACCGCCCTGTACCCGAGCTTGCCGCCGAGCAGCCGTTCGTTGGCCTGACCGAAGCCGGTCGGCGCAGTCAGGTTCGTGATCGTGCCATTGACCCGGATCAGGTTCCCGATGGCCTGATCGGTCTGCGGATTGAAGGGGCGCTTGGCCTGGGTCCGCTCCGCGTTTGCCCGATCATAGTGCTCGATCAGCTGCCCGAGCGACTGGTAGCGGATCGTCCACTGGGTCTGCCGCACGTTCGAGAGCGTCAGGCGGAAGACGTTGAACAGATTGTCCGTCCATCCGGCGCAGCCATCGGCATCGTTGCAGTAGCCCCACGCCGCATCGATCCACTGAACGAGCTGCTGATCGGGCGTGGAGAACTCGGCCTCCTTGGCGAAACCGGGACCAAAGGCGACCGCGGCCTGCCGCTGACCGGGCGCCACCACCGCCACCGCGCCGTTGCCGACGTCGAGCTTGCCGATGCGCAGCTGGCGCATCATCGCCCAGGCATAATCCTTCGCGGTCATGCCCTTGAGATCGTTGACGACCAGGATCGCAAACTCGGCACCGCTATCCCTGGCGAGGGCGTAGAGCTGGGTTTCCATCGCCTTGGTCCGGGCGGGATCGAGCTTTCCAGTTTCGTCGACGATGAAGCGCCCGAACTTGAGCGGGGTCGTCCCCGGCGCCGGCAGCGCAACGCGGACCAGCGCCGGCGCGGCCACGGTGGCACCGGCCGGCAGGCTCTGGACGGGCGCCGAAGCAGCGGAAGCGCCGGAGCAGTCCGCGCCGCCGGATTGTTGGCAGGATTGCGTCCAGCCATCGCGGATCGCGTCGGCCCGCTGCTGCTTGGCGGGGTGGGTCGGGCTGCCATGATCGCTGCCGATCGACAGGATCATCTGCGTCGCCGATGCCAGCGGTGCGCCCATCTTGTGCAGGACGAAGCCGCTGAACTTGTCGGCCTCAAGCTCGATCTCGGGCCGGCTGCCGCCGGGCGTTATGGTGTGCCCGGACAGATGATGGGCGATTTCGTGCGCCATGACGCTGATCGGACCCCACGGATTGCCGCCGACCTGGCGGCTGGCGGCGGCCATGAAATCGGGATTGAAGGCGATCACGCGCTGCGGGATCCGCTTGTCGTCGAGCAGGATAACCGCCGCTGCGTTCGGCACCGGACCCGAGGCGACGATGAAGTTGGCCGGTAACCCGGTATAGCCCATGATCCGGTTCACGGCCATCGAACAGTCGCTGGGCGCAGCGCCGGTCAGGGCGGCGGGCTCCGCGCGAACCGGCTCCCCATCGTAGGAGCAGGCCTGGAGCGTCGAGGCGATCGCCTCGACCTTGTCCGCCGACGAGAGCGGAGAGGAACCGGACTGCTCGGAAGGCTTCGAACCGCAGCCGGGCAGGCACAATGTCGCCAGCAGGGCAGTCGTGGCGAGATAGGCGTTGCGCATAGTGCCTCCTTCAGGCGGTTCGGCTGACGAGCCACAGGATCGCTGCGGCATAGACCCGCAGCAGCAGCCAGCTGGTGCCGACGAACACCAGGCCGGCAAGCAGCAGCCGCGGCCATTCGGATCGGACCCGCAGCAGGAAGAACTGGCGAAAGGCCATCGCCACGATCGCCAGCTTGATGCCGTACAGATAATGCTGCGAGGCGGCCCGGTGCGCCGCCACGAAGGCGGGATCGCTCCAGATCATCGTCGGCACCATGTTGACGATGATCGCGGCAAGGATGACCGTTTGGACGAACACGGCGAGGACGGCATGCTCGACGGCGTTGTAGCCGAGCCGTCGGCGGAAGACGCTCCACGAGGCGACGAACACGGCGACGATGCCCAGCGAGAAGCTCCAGTTGGCATAGATCATCACGCGGTCGGCCATGCGATCGACGTCGCGGTCGGCGAACCCGTACTGGCCGAAATACCGATTGGCGGCGAGCATGACGACGAGCAGAGCGACGAGCACCACCAGCAGGCTCAGCGGATGCATGTACGTCGCTCGCCGCCCGAGCACGTAGTCGCGGGCCACCGTCCCGGGAGTCACGACCAGCCGCACGATGGTCTTGAGCGACTTGGCCTCGAAGTAGCGCAGCCTGTCCCAGCTTTCCTTGCCGATGTCGCGCAATTCGAAACGCCTGGCCGCCTTCTGCCCGCACTGGGCGCAGTAGGGCGTCGATCGCGGGCTGCCGCAATTGCGGCAGATCGGCGCATCGAACCAGGCGGCGTCGATTGCCCCTCCAGACAGCGGTGCTTCGGACACGGGTACATCGCCTGACCGCGTCGGGTACGCGTCGCCGCTCAACATCAGCGCGCCAGTTGCCTCGGGCAAACCGTCCGGCCGAGAAGCTTTGCGGCACCGGTTACGGGAAAGGTCATGGGCGCACCCGCACCGTAGGCGACGCGAAGGGTCCGCGCGGAACCGATTAGACGCCACAGGTTCCGGAATTCGGGTGCGGCCTGATCCGGGAAGCGCGCCCAACCCTGCGCGTCCAAAGTCACGGTCGCCCGGCCCTTGTCGGTGATGAAGGTGGCGGCGGTCTGGGCGGTAGGCGCGAACCCTGCCCGCGTGAGGGAGATGCTGCGCGAACCGGGTGCGGCCCCGGCCTCGGCACAGGACAGCGCGAGATGGCTGCCGCCCTCCGCAAACGAGCCGACCGCATACTCGCCGACGCCCTGCCCGAAGTCGAAGCTCCAGCGGTCCGCTGCCGCCTGTGCTCCGGTCGCCGGGACGATCACGGCGACGGACAGCAACAGAAATCGGCGCATCGGCGTTCTCCGTTCGTTACGGCACGGAACTAAAGTTTCAGAACGCATGTCGGTTCCAGCCGCACCCGCACTGAAGCGTGATGGCGCAAGCGGCTGCTCGCCATGATTACCCGTTCGTTGATGATGCTCTCGAACGTTGTTGCAAGGTGACGAGTGCCACTTCGTCCGTCGAGGAGAGCGGAAGTGGCGTCCCAAAGAACCTTCGCGATTGGCAAGCTGGCGACCGCGCTGTTGCTCGGTCTCGCCGCACCGTTGATCCAGGGCAGCCTCGGCCTGACCTCCAATTTGGACGCGCGCTTGCTCGCCGCGCACAATCGCGAGCGAGCTGCCGCAGGTGTTCCAGCTCTTGAGTGGGATAGCCGCCTCGCCGCCGGTGCCGTGAAGTGGGGCCGCTATCTGGCAAGCACCGGTGCCTTCGATCATTCGCCGGAGGCGCTGGGCGAAACCGGCGACGAGCCGGTCGGCGAGAATCTGTTCATGGGGACCAAAGGTTACTACGGTCCCGAGGCGATGGTGGGCTCCTGGATCGAAGAGAAGCGAAACTTTCGCCCGGGCAGGTTTCCGGAAAACAGCCGCACCGGCAGCTTCGAGGATGTCGGCCATTATACCCAGGTGATGTGGCGGGCGACAGGCCAGATAGGCTGCGCCGTCGTCGCCAGCGCCGACGATGACGTGCTTGTGTGTCGCTATGCCGAGCCGGGCAACGTGGACGGAGAACGGCCCTTCTAACACGGCACCGCCGACGATGGTCGAACGATCCCCGTTGATCGGGTGACGCCGGAGAGCGCCGTTTGCCGAACATTGCGGCAAGGCTTTACCAACGTCGGACTTTGGGTGGCTGGCGCCTGCCGTCGATGCGAACGAGCCGTTCCGCTCGTTAGACAAGACACTAGCCCGCCTTGGACCCATGACACGGCGCTGCGAAGCCGCCCGGCTCGCTCACTGACTGGCCGCGTTGATCAGCCCGCGGACTCGACCACTTCGACAACCTCGAAGTCGAAGCTCTCCCAGCCCCGCTGCTTCGCCGCTTCGGCGGTTGCAGCCTTCTTTCCCGTCGCTTCCTTCAGCGACCTGGCGTGCCCCCAGAATACCTCGGTTTTGCCGCCGCCGAGATGGGCAACGATACGCCAGTAGTGGCTGAAGGGTGCGGAGGTCGGGCCGATGGTCTTGACGTAGCCATCGGCCATGGTCGCGGTCAGATAGCGCTTCTTCTTCGCCATGGATGACCACTATCCGCTTTGGCCGCGAGAAGGAAAGAGGATCAGCCAGGATGCGTCCGGCGCTTGCCATGGCTGGGCGGAGGCTCTGACCTTCTATATGGAGCAGGCCATGGACTTCGATCAGCTGCTGGTACGTTTCTTCGGCACCGCCGACCTCGACACGCTGTCACCCGAACAGGTGATCGCGGGCATGGAGCGCCTCCGCCTTCAGTTCGGACTGGAGCGCGACCCGGAGCGGCGGTTCGGCCTCTGGTGCCTGATGTACATGCTCGGTGCAGCGCCTGAGCTCGAGACCGCCTTCGACGACGAGGAGGATCGAGACGCGGCGCGGGAGTTCGTGGAGATGGCGGACCGCGAGATGAGCGAAGAGGAATAGTTTGCCTGCCAGAATTCTACCGGCCCGCTGCCAGAGATGCGGCGTGCGGCGTGGTACGCTCCACCCTCGCCTGCCTCGGTAATCCCGGCATCGCCATCGACCTCGCCCACACAGGCTTTTTGCGCTGCTCGGGCATAAAGTGCTCGGGAGCTGCGGATCACCGGCACCGTCGCACCGCCCGTCAGGCGCGGCCTAGCCGGACGTGCTCTTCGCGAGCTCCCCGGTGCAGGCTGTCGCACACCGCCACGTCAGCGGTTGTGTCCCGATTGGATCTGTGAGCCTTCCAACTGCTGGTATGCAGCGACAATGATTAGTCGACGATCCGTGGTCCGCAGCATGGTGGCGCTTGCGGGCGCCACTGCAATGCCGTCCATGGCACCCGCAGGCACTTCCTCGGACAAGCCTCCGCGTCTGCGGCCCGGCGACACCGTTGCGCTGATCGAGCCTGTCGGCTTCAGTGACGATCTGGCGCAGCTGGAGCAGGTGAAGACCACCATTTCTGCGATGGGTCTGGTGCCGCGGGTCGGTCGATACGTCGCGTCCCGCTACGGCTACCTTGCCGGCACCGACCAGCAGCGCGCCGACGATTTGAACGATGCCTATGCAGACCGCGATGTCCGCGCCGTGTTCGCCGTGCGGGGTGGCTGGGGATGCGCGCGCATCCTTCCGCTACTCGACTGGAAGACGATCCGCGCAAATCCGAAGCTGCTGATTGGGTTCAGCGACATAACCGCCCTCCATCTGGCCTTCGCTGCCCAAGCTGGCTTCCCTACCATTCACGGCCCCAACGCGGCCAACAGCTGGCCAGCTGCCAGCTGGAGCAGCCTCTGGGGCCTCGCTTTCGCCGGTGACAGACCTGTCTTCCGTAATCCGGATATAGCGGATCTAGACCCGATACAGCAGGAGCGCTGGCGCACAGCGACGATTCAGCCGGGCAGAGCAACCGGTACGCTGGTGGGCGGCAACCTGACCGTCCTGGCCGCCTTGGTCGGCACCCCGTGGCTTCCGGATTTCACGCGAAAGATCTTGTTCTTGGAGGACACCGGCGAGGCGGAATACCGGATCGACCGTATGCTCACGCAGCTGGCCCTTGCCGGCATCCTCGGCAAGGTCGCCGGCATCGTTTTCGGCCAATGCACGCGGTGCTCGATCGGTGTCGCAGATTACCAAGGCTTTACCCTCCCGCAGGTACTGGAACAGCATTTCGCGCCGCTTGCTGTGCCCGTGTTCAGTGGCGCAAACATCGGCCACATTAGCGGTCAGCTCAGCCTGCCCGTCGGTGTGCGCGCCGAGATCGACGCTAGCCAGGGAAGCATCCGGATCCTGGAGCCTGCGGTGGCTTAGGCACCTTTAGGGTGCGAGGCAGAAGGTTGCAGGTAAGGCTATCGCATGCCGCAGGCCGAGCGGGCGAAGCCCCCCGGATGCCATTCGACTGGTTCTGCATTCCTCAGGCGCTTGAAGCAGGCATTGAGGCCGTCGTGCGCCCTCCCCTGCCAAGCTTTCGCCGCTCGAGCGATACGCGGCCGTGGATCCGCACGAGCGGTGCCGCAGCAGTCAACCTCTGCGTGATCTACTACGGCTTCCACCTGGGCACCGGTGACCACGCTGGTCGTCTGCCTAAATCTGTCACCCCATGTCGGCGTTGGCGCGGGCGAGACCGTGCTGCTTGGTCCGGGGCCAAAGATAGCATTGGGTCTCATCGTGGTGGCGGCCCTCCTCCTGTCCAGCTGCACTTGGGACAAGCGCAGTGGACGGGCTTCGCGCGACCAAACGACAGCCGTTGAAACCCGCACGTGATCTCGGGCACCCTGCTCGGCCAGCCGCTCTCCGATTCCCGCGCTTCTGGCGCCGCGTTCGTACTCGCGCGGGCATCAAGGACGTGCGCATCCACGACATGCGGCACACGTTCGCCTCGGTCGCCGTCGCATCCGGTCAAGGCCTGCTGATGACCGGGAAGCTGCTCGGACACTCGCAGGTGCAGACCACCGCACCGTACGCCCACCTGATGTGATCGTGCGAGCAGCGGCAATCTGTGCGGCTCAGGTGATCGCTCGACAGCTGGGTTGATTGCGCTGGGAGAGCTCTACGCGGTGACAGTCTTCGGCTGGCTTTGTCGTTCGCCAGCTCTACGTCCGTTAACCACCAAGAAAGACGCTGGCGAGACGATGATGGTCGCGTTCAGTCGCCGACTCGAACCGAGGGAATTGGTGGTTTGCTGACGATTGCGAGAACCCACTTAGACGTTGCGCCACAACCGCATCCTGCAGCAAGCTACGCCGGCAGGGATCGTCCCCCCTGTGTGCTCAACCCCGCTCGCTACAGTATAGCGGCTAGAACTAAGCAGTTATCATAAATGTTAGCAGGATGACAGATCTCGATTGATATGCCCGGGAACCCTTGTTCCTCTATCAAGCGTAAATAGCCCTCGACGTTCGCCCTAGGTACGTCCTCTATGATGTAATAGCCGCCGGCTTTGACCCTACCGATCGCGTGCGTCAACGTTACGCGCGCGGCCTCGATGGTGTGCAGCCCGTCGTCAAGGAAGAAATCGAATTCGGTGTTCGGGATATTGGCCCACAGAACGTCAAATGTACTTGGGTCGCACTGATCGACAAAGAACGTGTCGATGCGGTCCTCTGCAAACAAGATCCTCTTATCGATGTCGGCGCCGTAGACCCGCGCCTTTGGAAAGTAGTCGCGCCAGCCACGCAACGATGCGCCGGGGGTGCCGTGCGCGCCCATGTTCGACGGCGTATCCTCGTTATTGGTTCCGAGGCCGAGCTCGAACAAGCTGGTCAGCGTCTCCCGTCGCGGCAGGAAAAGCGCTTGGTAGAACGGCGTATAGGTGTGCCAGCCTATTCCCTTGTCGCTGCCGTAGCCGGCCATAAGCCGACACAGATCAGTCGCCCAAACCGAGTCGCGGCGGCCGACCAGATAGCTTTTGACCACTTGCCCGAACGCGGCTTCGCCGCCGTTGCAATACCGTATGTTCGCAAACGACGAGCCTTCTGGATTGCTTGAGAGTAGCTGCGGCGCAACCTTCTCCGTGTAGGTCAGTTGCGCCGCGATGCCGGCCGCACGCCCGATGCAGAAGAACATGTCGGCGCCCTGAAGCGGTATCGAGAGCGCGGCCTCGGTCTGCACGAAACCTGGCAAACAGGTCTCAGGGCCGGGATCCATGTCGACGACCCACACGTCGTCCCACAATCTCGTGGCGCCCCACTTCAAAAGTTCGCGGCGTGCAACCTCGGCATGCTGCTCCAGGCGGCCGGAGAAACTGACAAGATACAAGGTCATAGAACGGCGCTCCCCCTGGTCAACGCGCTAGCTTTGTGCGTCGACCGTGTCACGCTGAACCGGTTCTGCTTGGAGAGCGGGTCGCGAGGCCGCAAACCTGCTTAAGACGTTTTCGTAGACGGTGATGTACTGATCGGTGAAGTCCCCCATGTCGTAGCGCCGAGCCAAGACCCTCGCTCCCGAGGCTAACCGCCGCCTGTGCTCGTCGTCGATCAGGCTTTCCATTGCGTCGGCGAACCGCGCATCGAACTGCTCGTCGTCGATCTTACTGCCCCGAACGACGATGCCGCCGGTAACGCCGTCTGCCTCGAGCATAGAGGCGATCTCGCCAATGTCGGTGGCAACGACCGGAACAGCCACCTGCAACGCCTGGATGATACAAAGCGGGAAGGATTCGCCAGCAAACCTTGTGGGCACGATCGCCACGTCGGTCATCCTGTACAGGCCATGGATGCGCAGTTGGAAGCCAAGAAAGCTGATAGAGGGGTCATCGGCGTGCAACGGCTTAAGTCGCTCCGGTTCATCCCCTTCTCCCACTAGGCACAGGTGCATGGACCGGTGTGGGTTCCGTTTCTGAATCGACTTGAAAGCGTTTATTGCCGTGGACCAACCCTTCTCCGCGACTCCGCGCGCAATCAGCGTGAAGACCAAGGCATCGTCCGCAATGCCCAATTCGGCTCTCGAGCACGGAAATGGTGCCTCGTCGATCGGCATCGCATTGATCATCTTGATGAGCTGCTGTGGGCGTACGTCGTGCCGGAGAAGCGGCCCAAGATTCTTGTCTGCCGTGTAGACGAACAAGTCGACCCGGCGCACGATCTCGGCGATTAATGGCTCGGGCAACTCGCTGCTCGGGGATGATTCATACGAGCCGTGCAATGTCGCGACATAGGGAACGGACAGCGCCTCAGCGCCGTGCCCAAAGAAGAACATTTCGCTGATCACGCCGTGGGAGTGGATCAGCGAGCAGCCGATATCGCGGACAAACCGATCGCGGCCATACTCCCTCACCCAGTCGGCTTCGTAGATAGACACGCCAGGGTCCAGTGTCGCTCGCATCTCAGCGTTTACTTCGATCCTGAAGATCAGCATCGACACAATAATACCGCGTCTGGCCAGTTCATTGGCAAGCTGTATCGGCAGGTTCTCCGCGCCGCCGGCGAAGATGCCGTGCGACACGATCAGGACGTGACGCTTGGTTGGGCTAATACGCCGCGAGTTGCTCAGCGCGGCGCTTGACACGGACCAGAACGACTGCACCTCGGCTGCTAGCCGGACCACGTCCTCACGAAAGCCCTCATCATCGGACAGGGCGGATGACGCAGGGGTCGCTGATGGAATGCGTATCAAAGCATCACGCGAGGTGGTGACCTGCCCGCCTGAGGCCATGTGAAGGTACAGGTACCAAAAGCTCAGATAGCGGTAATCCCCGGCTCCACGCCAGACGCTCTCGCTGAGCTTGCGCCGGCGCCATAGGAAACTGTGCTGGACATTGGCAAGCTGCGGCGAACGCAGCTGATCGGGAAACCAGAGGGCGGCGGGCGTGCTCACGTGCCGTAACCAATTCTCCATTCGACGCGCCAGCTTGTCCTGAGAAACAGTATAGTCGGCGTCATTCTCCGCTAGAACCCTGCCGAAACCCAATTGCACGCTCCCGTCAGCGAAGCTTGACGCCAAGCGGGCGACGAACTCAAAGTGATAAACGCCCGAGCCTGAGACGAACCACAGCAGATCTCCGCGCGCATGCTCGACCGCACGTTCGAGGAGTCCCCACCACGGAACCACACCATCTTCCGGCAAGGAGTTGAATGATATCCCACTTCTGGCGTCCGCATCGTTGGCGAGAGCCGCCCGGCAAGCACCGGAAAGCGGGCTGCCGACGACCAGGAAATCTAGGTCGGGATAGGATTGGCGAGTAACGGAAGCGATGCAATCCGGCGTTAGTGGATTTACTTCGTCGTTGATGAGGATCGCGGTAATCGACGGCGCGTAGAACCGATTTCGGAAATTAGTGGCGGAGGACGCACCATAACGCCCTTCCTCCTTCCCGAACGCAATCCAGTGCAGGAAGGGGTTAACGTCTGCCTCGACAATATCTGGGTAGCGCAGAAGGTATGCCCTGGTGGAAAATTCGGGCGACGGATCCCGTTTGTCTCGCCAGCCGACCGTCATGTAGTGCATGAGGGCGTCCTCGCCCGACAGCTCGACATCGGGATAGCTGTATAGGTACCAAGCAGTATCGAATTGCTCTAAGATTGCCTGTATGACTTGAGGAGTCTGCGCGAGAAACAGCTCGCGCAGTGCGTCCTCTCCAATCACCTCAAACAGATAGTTTAGAAACGGAACTTGCCCCTTTTTGTGAACGTCAGGATGGGCCGCTACGTACCTTTGGGCGTGGAACGACGACGTATTGTCGGCTGTGTCCGTTTCATCTGAACTGAGGCGCTCCGGCAGAGGCGATCCGCGATTGCAACCAGCGTTTGCAACCTGAAAACGGTAATACTCCATACTAGCCAAGCGACCTAGGATCGCCTGCTGCCCGACGTGCAGGCCCTCCCAAGAATCAAGCGCAGAAGATCGCGTCTTCCCACTCGATCGTCCCTCTTCAATGCCGAACAGCACCCAATGACGGAACGGGTTCATGCCGGCGTCTCGGACGTCAGGATTCAGATCCAAGTATGAGCTGGTGGAGAAGTAAGGCGACGGATCCCGCATCTCGCGCCATCCAAAGGACATATAATGCACGAACGGATCGCCAAGATTTGCTTCATCTCCCGGATTATTAACAATGTACCAATCTGCATCGAAATGAACGCGCAATTTGCGTATATCTTCGTTGCCTAGCCCCGCGAATGCCTCAGCCAAGACATCTTCGCCTAAAACCACAAACAAGTAGTGCAAAAATGGGTTTACGGCTGCCTCGCGAAGTCCGGGCACTGCATTCAAGAATCGCGACGACCGAAATGTCGAAGACGGATCAAAGCCGCTTCGCCATCCAGTATTGATGAAATGTCCGACAAGATCGTCTATGTTGACGAAGTCGGCGGTGGCCTGCGCGGAGTAGAACGGGGCGTCGATCAACAAGGCAAGTAAGGCACGTTGATTGGCGGACGGGACCATAGGCGTCGGAAGCACCGACCCATCACGCTCTGCAGATCGCACGACTTAAATTCCCGCATGCCAATGAATTGGCCGTTAACTGTGACATGGTTTCGGGTGTGTGTCAAACGTAGCACCGAACCTCCGGTGGTGGCAAAATCAAGGCGCGATCCGCGTGACAAGCTGCTGACCAGCGGCGGCGACAATGATGACGACGGCGAGGATGCCGTCGGTCGCGTCGCGGACATCGAAACCATCCTAGGCTTGTTCACGGCGCGCGGCCTGCCGATGCGGATGCTGCGCTGGCATTATCGCAGCAAGCACCAGTCGCGAATCGCGGTCAGCAACCGGCAATTCTACGAAAACAATCTGTTCATCGTTCCGAGCCCCTACACTGCCGAAGCGGGCATGGGGCTGCGCTTCCATCACGTCGCAAACCGCATCTTCGATACGGGCACTACGCGCACCAACATGGTCGAGGCCAAGATTGTTGCGCAGGCGATCGTCGCTCATGCCCGCGACCACCCCGACCTGTCGCTCGGTGTGGCCGCCTTCTCCTCGGCCCAGCGTCGCGCGATCGTTGATCAGCTGTTGCGACGCGCGCTGCCGCCCGAGGCGGAGGCATTCTTCCAGGCGCATTACGCCGAGCCGTTCTTCGTGAAGAACCTCGAAAACGTCCAGGGGGACGAGCGGGACGTGATCTTCATCCCGGTCGGCTACGACCCTACGGTGCCGGGCGGACGCGTGCCGATGCGGTTCGGCCCGCTTGGCAGCGATGGCGGCGAACGCCGACTCAACGTGCTGATCAGCCGTGCCAAACAACGGTTCGAAGTGTTCGCGTCGATGATCGACGAAGACATTGACCCCGAGTTCGCCAGCACCCGAAAGGGCGTTTTCGCCTTTCGCCTGTTCCTGCACTTCGCGCGCACCTGGCGGATGACGCTAGCCGAAAGCACTGGGCGGGACCATACAGCGTGTTCGAGGAGCAAGTCGCGATCGCGCTGCAGGCGCGTGGCTTGCAGGTCCACCGCCAGGTCGGGCTCGCGGGCTTCTATATCGATCTGGCGGTGGCCGATCCGGATCGTCCCGGCCGCTATCTGCTGGGGATCGAGTGCGATGGCGCGTCCTATCACGGGGCCAAATCGGCTCGCGATCGGGATCGGCTGCGCCAGTCGGTCCTCGAAAGCCATGGTTGGTCGATCCACCGCGTGTGGAGCACCGACTGGTTCCAGCGCCCGGCCGAACAGCTCGATCTCATCATCGCGCGCGTCGAAGTGGCCAAGGCCGAGCATGATGCGCAGGCAGCGGGTACCGCCGCAAGACGCGCCGTTCCGTTCGACATCGTGGCGATCGAGCGTGAGGATGTAACGGAGATTGGCCTCGCGCCAGTCGAGGATGCGGCGTCGAGCGTTCCTCTTTACATCGAAGCGGCAATCATCCGTCCCGCGCACATCGCGACCGAACTCCACGACGCGCCGCGGGGCATCCTGTCGGCGCTCGCCGAACAGGTCGTCGATGTCGAAGGCCCGGTCCACATTGACGAGATCGTCGCGAGGATACGGGCCGCCTGGGGATTGAAACGAGCTGGTGGACGGATCCAAACTGCCATCGAACAGGCGGTGGATGTCTCGACACGAATTAGCCGCCTAGCGCGCAACGGCGACTTCCTGTCGATCCCGGGTCGGGAGGCTAGGGTTCGTGACCGCAGCGCCGTAATATCGACCACTCTGCGACGGTGCGAGGCGTTGCCGCCGGCCGAGCTCTAACGCGCTGTCCTCGACATCGTGCGGACGCACTCCGGCGCGACCGACGACCAGACCGCCCTCGCGGTTTCACGGGCCGTCGGGTTCAAATCGACC
>Ga0160473_100069_pt1 | contig 115067 bp, 92 predicted proteins | sample HID1975I_E11MG_FD_108217 | JGI IMG/M metagenome (GOLD analysis project Ga0160473, IMG submission 108217) | Enriched soil microbial communities from UW Madison campus, WI, USA - HID1975I_E11 MG | ecosystem: Environmental > Terrestrial > Soil > Unclassified | place: USA: Madison, Wisconsin...
TCGACCCATAGCGGACATTGGAGAAACTTAGGTGTGCGAGTATTAAGTAAGCGTCCGGAAACTCACTTTCCGAACGGTGAGTAGCAGTGGGAGGTTGCTAGCTGGCCCAGTTTTTGTTGCTGGCGCTTGCTGCAGCGTATGCCTACACTCCAAAACCTATAATACCAGTGCAGAACGGCGGACAAGCTCTTGCAAGGGCGTTCACAAGGATATGTCGAGTTGGATCGTGAGCAATTACCTACCAGCAGGAGCATTTTGAAAACAGAGCCGCGCTTGGGAGCGTTGCTTGCACTGGGAGGCTTGTTGGTGTTGGGCATGCCATGCGTGGAAGCACGTACGCTGTCCCAGATTCGGGAAAGCGGCGTCCTGCGCATATGCGTGGCTGGCTCAAGCGCTTCCTTCTACCGGACTAACGCGGAGGCGTTCGCGCGGTCACTCAGTTTACGCCCACAGGTAACGGAACTGCCGAGTTTCGATGCGCAGTTTCACGACGATCGGGGCGAGACCGTACGCGAGGCAAGCTACGACCCGAAGCTACTCGCCGACGGCCGCTGCGATCTTTATCCAAATGACTTGCAGATCGTCCCTTGGCGCGAAACGAAGATGTTGCTCGTGCCCTATTACCGGGTACGCAACCTGGTCATCGCCCATCGCTCCAACCAGTCCCTTGGCAACGAGGTGTCTGATCTGCTCGGTCTGACGGCGGCAGTGCAGAAGGGTACGGGCTACGAGCAGTGGATCGATGAAGCCAACCGCGGTCCTCTATCCAGTCAGCCGGTCAGAATCGTCTATGCGCCAACCGAGCAGGCTGTCAAACTGGTAGCCGATGCGAAGGTGGATTTCACGGTGTTGGGTAGTGAAAGCGCGCTGCGCTGGGCCCGTGAAGATCCCGAACGTCTCTCCATTGCGTTTCCGGTCAGCGAAGCGACCAGCGTTGGGTGGGGTGTTGCGCGCAACGCGCCGGATCTCGCACGAGCGCTGGAGCAGTTCTTCCAGTCCAGCAATCGCATTGATTCGCCGCTCGATGCGAGCTGGCGGCGGTACTATCGCGTATCGCTCATGGAATACCGGCTGTTCGAGGAGTCCCTCAACGAGGACGGCCTCGATATTAAAACCGTAATGAGATGGGCGATCCCGAGCTTGGTCGCGGTCCTGCTGTTGCTCGGCGCCATGCTGGCCTGGAACCGACGCCTCAACCGGGAAGTAGACGAGCGCAAGCGCGTTGCCGCAGAGCTAGCCGAGCGCGAGGCTTTCACCCGCGCGCTCATGGATACCAGCCCCGCCAGCCTGGTGCTGGCAGATCGGAACGGAGCTGTCAGGGAAGTAAGCCAACGCTTTTCACAGGCGACCGGTTATGTCAGCGAGGACCTGCTCGGGCGCAACGCCACGAGCCTGTATGTCGACCCTGAGGAGCGCGAGCGCTTCCTCGAACTGCTGACACGAAATGGCAAGGTCGAAAACTTCGAGACCCGCCTGCTGCACAAAAATGGATCAATTCTCTGGGTTCTGGTCGGTGCATCATTCGTGACAATCCACGGTGAGACCCTGGTCGCCAGTTGGGTGCGCGATGTCACGGATCATCATGCGGCAGCAGTGGCGCTTAGCGAAGAACGCGCGCGGCTGCAGGCAATCCTCGATACGAGTCCAATCAACATAGCCTTTTCTACCCAGGGCGTGATCCGCTTCGCCAACCCCCGCTTCTGTGAAACGTTCGGCGTAGGCGTCGGTGACGCTGCTTCGCAGATTTACGCGAATGAGCATGATCGCGAAGCCATCGTCGAACGCCTCACGGACGACGGCATCGCAAAGGACCAAGAAGTACCGATGCGTGACCGGCAGGGGCGCGAACGCACCATACTTGTCACCTACCTGCCAATCCAGATCCAGGGGGAGCAAGGGCTGCTCGGCTGGCTGCAGGACATCACCGAGCGCAAGGCAGCAGAGCACGCGCAGCAGCGGGCGAAGGAGATTGCTGAAGAGGCGACGCGGGCAAAAAGCGACTTCCTTGCAAACATGAGTCACGAAATCCGCACGCCCATGAATGCGATCATCGGCATGTCTTACCTTGCGCTGAAGACTTCGCTGGACCAGCGGCAGCGCGATTATGTCTCGAAAATCCACAACGCGGGCACTTCGCTGCTTGGCATCATCAACGACATCCTCGACTTCTCCAAGATCGAGGCCGGCAAGCTTAGCGTCGAGGTAGTGCCATTTGAGATAGACGCAGTGCTAGACAACGTGTCCTCGCTGATTGCGCAAAAGGCCTACGACAAGGCCATTGAGCTGCTGTTCGACCGGGCGTCGGACGTTCCCGAGACGCTGCTTGGAGATCCGCTGCGTCTGGGCCAGGTCATCCTGAACCTGGTAGGCAACGCAGTGAAATTCACCGAACAGGGGCAGGTTACGGTCGTGGTTCGCAACCTGGGCCGCACCGGCGACAAAGTTCAACTGCAGGTTCGTGTCCGCGATACCGGTATCGGCATGACTCCCGAGCAAACCGGGCGACTCTTTGAGGCCTTTGCCCAAGCCGATAGCTCCACCACGCGACAATTCGGTGGTACCGGCCTGGGCCTTGCCATCTCGAAGCGCATCGTCGAGTTGATGGGCGGAACGATCGCGGTTGACTCAGAACCGGGCAACGGCAGCACGTTCTCTTTCAGTGTCTGGCTTGGTCTTGACCAGCACATGCGTACGCAGCGCCAGATTGTCCCTGCGGAGCTCGCCGGAGCGCGCGTCCTGGTCGTCGATGACAATGCCGACGCGCGCCAGATCCTTTCCGACATGCTTCTCGTAGCGGGGCTTTCGCCGGTCGCGGTGGCGTCAGGCGAGGCTGCTCTGGAGAGCCTTCGCGGTGCTGCGGCCGACGACCCGTTCCGGGTGCTATTGGTGGATTGGCAAATGCCAGAGATGGATGGCATCGAGACGACGCGCCGGGCGCTTGGCCTGCAGCCTGCACTGTACGCCATCATGGTCAGTGCATTTGGGCATGACGAAATGCACGCCGCTGGGCAAGCGGCCGGCATTCGCGCGTTCCTGGTCAAGCCGGTCAACCAGTCCTCGCTGGTAGAGGTACTGGTCAACTTATTCGCGCCGCAAACGGGCGTGGTGGCGCTAACCGTACCCATTGCGCAGGCGAAGGTGCTCGCCGGAGTGCGCCTGCTCGTCGCGGAGGACAACGAAATCAACCAACAGATTGCCAGGGAGCTTCTCGAGGCTGCCGGTGCCCTGGTGGAAGTTGCCGGCAACGGCTGCGAGGCGCTGTCGATGTTGGCTGCAGCGCAATACGACGCGGTGCTGATGGACGTACAGATGCCGCAGATGGATGGTCTCGAGACGACCCGGCGTATTCGCGTCGGGCCTCACTGCGCACAGATCCCGGTGATTGCTATGACCGCACATGCCAGGGTCGAGGACCGGGAGCGCTGTATCGAGGCGGGCATGGTCGACCATGTGACCAAGCCCGTGGATCCGCAAGCACTCATCGCCACGGTTCTGCGCTGGGTCGTACCTCGGTCGGCGGCAGTGGAGCCGTCCAGCGCCGCATCGGGCGAGGAGCGCCTACCGGACATTCCAGGGCTAGATAGCGCCGACGGACTGAGGCGAGTGGCGGGCAATCGCCAGCTATACATCAAGCTGCTGGGTCAATTTGCCGACCGCAGGGCTATGGAAGGGCAAGCGCTGAGGAACGCGCTACGTGCGGGTGATCGGGCGACGGCCGAGCGAATGGCCCACACCGTGAAAGGCGTTGCAGGCAACCTCGGTTTCAGCGGCCTGCAAGCCATGGCCGGTAAGCTGGAAACCGCGATCGGGGCACACGCTGAGTCGGACGCATTGGTGAATGAATTGATCGAGGCGCTCTCGCTGGCCGTGCATGCAATCCGTCAAGCGCTGGGTAGCGGCCAGGCAGCACCGGCGGTGGTATCGAGCGTCGACTGTGCACAGCATGCCATAGCGCTCATCCACCTGCTGGAGGCCAATGACGGAGCAGCGCCGGATTATATGGAACAGTATGCGGATTCGTTGCGCGGAGCACTCGGCCAGGACAGTTTCGAGCAGTTGATGAATGAGGTGAACAACTTTGACTTCGAGGCCGCACGGCTAACCCTCAAACGTGCATCGACGGCCCACGATACCCCGTGCTGGAGGGAACATCATGAGTGAAACGCTAAACTACCCACTTCCCCCGATCATCCTCATTGTCGATGATACGCCGGAGAACATTACGCTGATCAATGGCCTGCTGAAGGACATCTACCGCATGCGGGTGGCCATCAGCGGTGAGCGCGCGCTGAAGGCAGCGGTGCAGGAGCCTCGCCCGGATCTGATTCTGCTCGACATCATGATGCCTGATCTGTCGGGGTATGAGGTGGCAGAGCAGCTCAAGCGCGATCCGCGCACCGCTCATATCCCGATCATCTTCATCACCGCCATGGCGACAATGGAAGACGAGATCCTGGGTTTGCAGATGGGCGCCGTGGACTACATCACCAAGCCGATCAACCCACCCATCGTGCTGGCACGGGTGGAAACCCAATTGAAGATCAAGGCGGCCGCCGACTTTTTGCGTGATCAGAAGGCTTACCTTGAGCAGGAAGTCCAGCGCCGCACCGCCGAGGTCATCGCTATCCAGGATGTGACCATTCAGGCCATGACCTCGCTGGCCGAAACCCGCGACAATGAGACGGGTAACCACATTCGACGAACTCAGCACTACGTCAGACTACTGGCCGAGCTGCTTCGCGAACATCCGAGGTTCCAGCAGTTTCTCAATGAGGAAAGTATCCGCCTGCTGTTTAAGTCAGCTCCGTTGCATGACATCGGCAAGATCGGCATACCCGATGACATACTGCTCAAGCCGGGGCGCCTCACGCCGGAAGAGTTCGAGACGATGAAGACCCATACGGTACTGGGAGGCGATGCAATCCGGCATGCCGAAGAGCAGTTGGGCACCTCGGTGGGATTTCTGCGCCTGGCCAAGGAGATCGCCTACAGCCACCACGAGAAGTGGGACGGTACCGGTTATCCCGATGGGCTGAGTGCCGATGACATCCCCATCAGCGCCAGGCTCATGGCATTGGCGGATGTCTATGACGCGTTGATTAGCCGACGCGTATACAAGAAAGGCATGTCACACGATCAGGCGCTGGAGATAATCCGCCAGGGATGTGCTACGCATTTCGATCCAGATATTTGCGAGGTTTTCCTGGCCAACCATGAGCAATTCCAGGCTATCGCTGTGCGTTTTGCTGATCGCGGTCAGGATGGCTAATCAACGCATCGCCGTGAAATCAATGCCAAGGGCTTTTGGTCATTTTTTTGAGGTTTTGAAATGCCCCCTAGAGGCAATGCGAACTCCATCTATTATTTGGCATCACATCTGCCTGAACGTCCGTTATGGTTCGTGGTTATCCACGCCACGCGGCCCACCACCGTTTCGCGGATCGCGTGCTGGCTGACCAAAGCGCTCAAGGTGTCTGACTGGATCGCTTCACCATTCATGGCGCCAGATCCCGCCGCCGGCGTGCGGCGGCGTCTTCAACGGCGATAAACAACCCCTCAATCGAAGCGGGGGTTAGCGCATGTGCGGCTTCCACCCCCTCCACAAAACCTTCTGCGCGCTCTTCGGCCAGTGCAAAGGCAGGCACATCTGCTGGGCGGCCGAGGCGTGCCAGGTGATTGGCGAGTTTGGTGCGGACCAGATCGGGCATGCTGACACCATTGCGCGAGAATACGACGCTCATTCTTTCACCATTATTGTTGAGGTGAGGGATAACGCCAGGAAGGCGCTTCCTGATCGAATTAGCGGTCACTGCGTAAAACCACCGCTGTGGGGGTTGGTCTACAAGCGCAGGGGGGGCTGGTTTTCACCGGCCCACAAAAAAGCCCCCACACTGGCTTCAAGTGTAGGGGCCTTTTGAACATAAGCGGCGTTATTGGTAACGCGAACTAGCCGACGCGCGCGGCATCCGGTTTGCCGAATTCCTCGGACGTCATCTCACCCAGGTAGGACAAGCTGCTCAGAATTGCATTGGGTTCAGCCCCGGCAATCTTTCGAGCTGCGACAATCGGGTAAGCAATGACTGCTATTGGCCGTTTGCTGCCCTCAACCACCGGCAGCTTTGGGTCGAAAGCGGACAGTCAGCGACAGCTACCAGGTGATACCAATTCTGATACCACTGATGGGGGAAGAAGGGGGAACGGAGGGGTGTTTCGCCCAATAAAATCAAACCTTTAGCACCGCCAAACACCCCTGAAAAACTGCATGGTGATGTTGGCGCTGGGGGATGAGGGGTGACCTCAAAAAACTGCTGTACGGGCGTACAGGCGGCTCGTACCAATTTTCGTACCAATGACTGTGTTTTCGAGCGGGATGCAGCGCTACAGGATGGGCCAGAAGGCCCGTAAACACGGGCTTTCCTCACTTTCGTAAACTCGTCAAAACGCAGAAAACATCTGTGGAGTATGGTCGAAGTGCTGTCGATTGCTCGTTGAAGCGACCCGGCGAAATGAAAAAAGCTTCATGCTGGATCGGTTCTGCCGCCTCCGCTCGTCGGATCACACCGGCAAAAAAAGACCCGCCAAGCGGCGGGCCATAAGGGAGGGAGCAACGCACAACAAATACTGTCAAGCGACCAGGGTATCTGGCTGCAACTGGTCGGCCAGGGCTTGAGCCGAGGCGCGGGTCGCCAAGGGGCCGCTCACGGGTTCACCGTTACGCACCAGGTACCAGCAGGCAAGCAGGCCTTGCTGGCGCAGTGAAGGGGGGACGGCGCTGCCGACGACGGACATGATCTGGATAGTGGCCATGTGGACCTCCTGTAAAACATGGCCCTACCTTACGCAGCGGCCGCAGCGGTTTGAAATTAACTGAGTTGATAGTGATCATTGGTTTTATCAACGATCACCAACGGGGTGGCCCGTAGTACACCGGGGGCGGGCCGTAATAGGGGCGATAGCCCGGTGGCGGCGGGGCCGGTGCATAGTAGGGCTGGTAGTACACCGGCTGCGGCGGCGGCTGTACGTAGACCGGCTGCGGTGCGTAATAGACTGGCTGGCGCTCCACATACACGGTGCGATCACGCCCGCCATAAACCGTTGCCCCCACCACGGCACCGACCACCGCCGCGCCTAACAGCGGGCCGGGTCCATACCAACCACCGCCATGGCCACCATGGGCAGCAGCTTGTCCGCTGATGGCCAGGGCACCGACCAGCAGGGCGATTACGGGAATGTGACGGTTCATAAAGCGTCCTCGCAGGGCAACCCCAAAGATGGGGTCCTATTACTATGACCCCTGCCTCTGTCAGCTGGGCACAGGGAAACGGTAAAGGTTGTGTAAGGGACGACAAGCGGCTGTGTCTGATACGCTGAACAAACGATTCAGTTCTGAAAATGGAGCAGGTTATGTCGACAACTCCCAGCAGAGACACGGTGCTGTGCATCTCCTTGGCCGGGCGGCCTGGCACCTTCGGCGTGCGTTTCCACAACCACCTCTACCAACAGTTGGGGCTGGACTTCTACTACAAGGCCATGAGCACTGACGACTTGCCCGCGGCGGTCGCAGGCATTCGTGCTTTGGGTATTCGCGGGTGCGGGGTGTCGATGCCTTACAAGGAAGCCTGCATGGCCTTGGTCGACGAGGTGGATCCGTCCGCTGCGGCAATCGAGTCGGTCAATACGCTGGTCAATACCGGCGGCCATCTGAAGGCCTACAACACTGATTACCTGGCAGTGCGGCAGTTGCTGGCGCAACACGAGGTCGACCCGGCGACTGCGTTTGCCCTGCGCGGCAGTGGTGGCATGGCCAAGGCGGTGGCGAGTGCCTTACGTGACGCGGGCTTTACCCAGGGCACGATCGTCGCGCGCAATGAACAGGCGGGGCGGCAACTGGCGGACGTTTGTGGTTATCGCTGGGTGGCCGAGCTCGGAGACCTGTGCCCGCCGATGTTGATAAACGTGACGCCGATCGGCATGGCCGGCGGGCAGGCGGCCAACGCGCTGGCCTTTAGCGAACAGGCCATTGCGGCGGCCGAACGGGTGTTCGATGTGGTGGCGATGCCGGCGCAGACGCCGTTGATTCGCCGGGCCCAGGCGTTGGGCAAGCCAGTGATCACTGGCCTGGAGGTGATTGCTCTACAGGCGCTGGAGCAGTTCGTGCTGTATACCGGCGTGCGGCCTACGCGTGAGCAGGTGGAAGCGGCCGTCGCATACGCGCGCGACCCTCTGTAGGAGCAGCCTTGTGCTGCGAAGAGGCCGTTACAAGGATCATCAATCTCTGATCGCTGCACCGGCCTCTTCGCAGCACAAGGCTGCTCCTACAGGAGGGGCGCGCTATGTTGCGTCAATCAGAAGGCTTTGTGCCCCTTGTCCAGCTGCTCATCCACCAGCGCACGGCCATGGGCCAGCGACACATGCTGGGCATTTTCAAGGTCTGAGAAGAACTTCATCGGCATTGAGATGCGCTTGCTGGTGTGCCCTTCAGGGTCGGTGATCAGGCAGCCGGCGGCATAGGGCAGGGGGGAGTCGGGGTGGGGCATCACACTGGCGGTGATGGTGTACTTGCGGTGCTCACAGTGAAGAGATTGCATCGTCCTTACCTCGCTGTGCTTATGAAGCGGTTACCTTCATATACCACAGCAAGGGGCCGGGAGTTCCCGGCCCGACGAGCGAATAGCGTTGTGCCTCAGCCTTTGAGTTCGGTTGGCTGGATCACTTCAACCCAGTAACCGTCAGGGTCCTTGACGAAGGCCAGGTGATTCATGCGGCCATCCGCCAGGCGTTTCTGGAAGGGCACGTCGAGTGCTTCGAAGCGCGCACAGGCCTCACGCACGTCCGGCACCGAAACGCAGATATGGCCGAAACCGCGTGGGTCGGTGTTGCCGTTGTGGTAGGCAAAATCGGCGTCGTTTTCGGTGCCGTGGTTGTGGGTCAGCTCCAGAACGCCTGGGATCGACTTCATCCACTGGTGGCGCGCGGCGTCGTCGGCAGGGATCTGCGCCGGGTCGACCAGTGCCAGGAAGTACAGGCTGAAGGCGGCTTCCGGGAAGTCGCGCTTGTCCACCAGGCGGAAGCCCAGAACGCGGGTGTAGAAGTCCAGCGACTTCTCGATGTCCTTGACCCGCAGCATGGTGTGGTTGAAGACGAACTTGGAGGTGGCGGCATCCGGCTGCGCGGTGACGCCAGGCAGGGTTTGCAGATCGTGCAGGCTCATGGGAACTCCTGAGACGGGGCCGGTGCGCGGCACCGGCAAAACAGACAGGCTGGCCATGATACGGCAGTGAAGCGATTGCGCAAATGAAAGCGCCCTGCACGAGGCAGGGCGCTTGAATTAGAGGCCCGCATGTGCGGGCGCGTGGGGTCGCTAGTCCTTTAGCTGTCTCGATACTGAGCCAGCGCTTGTGAAAAAAGTGTGAAGTCCATGTGGACGTTTCATCAGCGTACCCAGCTTTCAACGGTGGCAGCGCCGTACTCTTCTTTCCAGGCTTTCAGCCCGCGATGGTTGCCGCCTTTGGTCTCGATCAGCTCGCCCGTGTGTGGGTTTTCATAGACCTTGACCACGCGTGGGCGGCGCTGTTGTTTGGGGGCTGCGGCAGCAGGGCGGGTGGCAGCCTTGGGGTCGAGGATGGCGATGATATCGCGCAGACCCTTGTCATAGCTTTTCATCAGGCCGACTAGTTTCTGCTCGAATTCGATTTCGCGTTTGAGGCCGGCATCCTTTTTCAGCGCTTCCAGTTGAGCCATTTGTTCCTGAAGCGCTTTTTCGGCAGCACGAAACTCTGCAAGTCTGGACACTGTAATCACTCCTGTACGTCTTTCGTGGCAGGGCGTGACGAACATTGAAGAAGAACAAAACGCCGGCCACGGGGGTGGGTTCCGCTGTTCGCTGATATCGAGTGTAGTCATTCATCGCTACTGGGTAAACTGCAAACTTTTTATAAGTAAGCACGGAACTTTACGGGTTTTTCATGCGCCAGTTTTTGACGACTTCGACGGGGCTGGCGAATGGCTCTAGACCAAGGTCCAATAGCCCGTAATAGAGCCTTTGAGCGATCATTTCAGATGATGCTCGGCCACTGTTCGAGCATGTCGCAGTACCGCAGCAGGTGTTTGCTGCAGGTTGTTTTCGCCATTCTTTCTGGATATTTCCTCGCATGTTTGCCCCCCTCCCTCACGCCCCTGGGCGCCGTGTTGCCGGCCTGTTCCTTTTGTGTGCTGGCGTCAATGCCCAGGCCGCCGGTTTTCTTGAAGACAGCAGCGCCAAGGTTGAAGCGCGCAATGTCTACTTCAACCGGGATTTCCGTGACGGCCATAGCAGTTCCAGCCAGGGCGCGTCCAAACGCGAAGAGTGGGCGCAAGGCTTTATTCTCAATGTTCAGTCGGGTTATACCCAAGGGCCGGTAGGGGTTGGCGTGGATGCGCTGGGCATGGTCGGCTTCAAGCTCGATTCCAGCCCTGCGGACAGTAACAGCGGCCTATTGCCGTCGTCTGGCCATGATCCACGGCACTCGGCCGATCAATACGCGAAGATGGGCTTGGCGGCCAAGGTCAAAGTGTCCAGCACCGTGCTCAAGTACGGCTCGATGATGCCAGATGTACCGTTGCTCAAGTACAACGATGGGCGTTTGTTGCCGACGATGTTCCATGGCGCCATGCTGACCTCCGAAGAGGTGCGCGACCTGAAGTTCACCCTGGCCCGCCTAGACAAATACACCGCACGTGATTCCACCGATCGCCAGGACATTCGCGTGCACTGCAAGAACAAGCGCTATGCCTGCGACATCGAAGCCGACCACTTCGACCTGGCAGGCCTCGATTACCGTTTCAACGACCGTATCACTGCCCAGTATCAAGTGGCCAAGCTGGAGAATATCTATCGCCAGCACTTCCTCGGTCTGGTGGCCAGCCAACCGCTGGCGGTGGGCAGCCTGTCGGCCGACCTGCGCGTGATCAAGAGCGACGGCATCGGCAATGCCCGCGCCGGCGACATCGACCACCGCGCCTTCAGTGGCATGCTCGGTTACAGCCTGGGCGGCCATAAAGTCAGCGCCGGCTGGCAGCGCATGTACGGCGAAAGCGCCATGCCTTACCTGGATGGCAGCAACCCGTACCTGGTCAACTACGCCCAGGTCAACGACTTTGCCGCCGCCCAGGAGCGTTCCTGGCAGTTGCGCTACGACTATGACTTCAAGGCACTGGGTGTGCCCGGCCTGACCTTCTTCACCCGTTACATCAATGGCGACCACATCAAGGTCCCGGGCAGTAACGCCGAAGGCAAGGAATGGGAGCGCGACACCGAGTTCAAGTACCAGGTACAACGCGGCACCTTCAAGGATGTCAGCGTGCGTCTGCGTAACTCCACGTACCGCAGCAACTATGAGAAGTGGGCGCGTGATATGGATGAGACTCGCGTCATTGTAAGTTACAACTTCTCCATCTTCTGACGGGGCGCTTTGCCAAGCGTGAGTGGCTAATCGACAATGGTGACTGGCATTGAAAGGGCAGGGCAATGAAAGACCTGTTGTTGATTGGCATTGGCCCGGGTGACCCACGCCAGGTTACCTATGAAGCGGTCGACGCGTTACGTCGTGCCAGCGTGTTTTTCGTGATCGACAAGGGCACGGAGAAGGACGAGCTGGTGCGCTTGCGCAAGGCTATTCTGCAGCGCTATCGGCCTGAAGGCGGCTACCGGCTGGTGCAGGTCGCCGACCCTTCCCGCGATGGCCAGGCGCTCGATTACGTGGGTGCTGTTCAGGATTGGCACCGGCAGCGGGCCGCGCTGTACAGCCGGTTGATCGCGGACGAGATCGGAGCCGACGATGTCGGTGCCTTTCTGTTATGGGGTGAGCCTGGCCTGTACGACAGTACCCTGCGCATTCTCGACTGGGTCCGCGAAGGCGGGCTGGCGCTGCGACTGCAGGTGATTCCCGGCATCAGCAGCGTCCAGGCCTTGGCGGCCCGCCACCAAGTACCGCTCAACCGTATCGGTGAGCCGCTGACTGTACTGCCTGGGCGTCGTCTTGCCGAACAGGCGCATATCGACAATGTGGTGGTGATGCTCGACGGGCAGTGCGCGTTTGCCTCGCTGGATGACCCGGGTTTGATGATTTATTGGGGGGCTTACCTGGGCACCGCAGATGAGGTGCTGATTGCCGGGCCTTTGCAGGCGGTGAAGGCGCAGATTCTGCAAGTGCGAGAGGAGGCGAGGGGGCGCAAGGGGTGGATCATGGACACGTATCTGTTACGCCGCGAGCTGTAGCTGGCTGCAACCCCCACAGTCGTTAAAGACCTGTGGGAGCAACTGTCTTGTGGTGCTTGTGCCGGCCTCATCGCTGGCAAGCCAGCTCCCACAGGTGCGGCGCTAGCCTGTGAGGCTACACAGTTCGGGTGGGGGCGGGCTTGCCCGCGAAAGCCGCCACTCGGGCATCAGGCCGTACCCAGTATGTCCACCACCTTGTTGCGCAATTGCTCGATGCTGAACGGCTTGCCAATCAGGTGCATGCCCTCCGGCACGTTTACGTTCTCGGCATAACCGCTGGCAAACAACACCGGCAGCAGTGGACGAAGTTCGCGTGCCCGTTGCGCCAGCACTTCGCCGCGCATGTCCGGCAGGCCCACGTCTGTCATCATCAGCGCCAAGGCCTGCGCAGGGTCTTCGAGCACCCGCAGTGCTACGGTGGCGTCTTCGGCTTCGATGACCGTGTAGCCCAACTCGTCGAGCACTTCGACCATCAGCATGCGTACGATGTCGTCGTCTTCGACTACCAGAAGATGCATGGTTTGGATCCTGTGAAAATGAATGTCTTTATTCTGTACGCCGGTAGACGGCAGAAGTTCCCGAGGATACCGATCCCTGCAATCAGATGGAACGATTCGCGCCTGCAACCTTCAAATGCTGGCTAAATGCCCTGCCAGAGCCAGCAAAGCTGGTTAGACTCGCTATTACCGGTGAGCGCGGCGGCAGACAATTATAACGGTCTTGGTGCCACACTTTTTCATGGATTCTTTTCGCTCGGGCGTTTTCAGATGATTCAAGTAGCCTCGATTGACCAGCAAAGCTTTCGCAAGCTGCTGAGTCGCAACATCGGCCTGCCCCTTGGGGTCGGCCTGCTGGGCGCAGTGGCGTTCGTCGCGGTGATCAACTACCTGCTCTCGGCCATGCAGTGGGTCGAGCATACGGACCGGGTGATCGGCAATGCCAACGAAACGGTCAAGCTGTCGATCGACATGGAAACCGGCATGCGCGGCTTCCTGATCACCGGCGACGAACGCTTTCTCGACCCTTACGAGGTGGCCAAGCCGAAAATTCTCGGCAGCCTGCAGAGCCTGCGCGGCATGGTCGAGGATAACCCGCAGCAGGTTGACCGTATCGATCGGCTGTTGGCCCTGCAAAAGGCCTGGAATGACTTCGGCAGCGAGATGATTAGCCTGCGCCGCAGCGAGGGCAATTACCAGGCATCGATCGGCAATGGGCGCGGCAAGCGCATCACCGATGAAATCCGCAAGGAATTCGAAGGCCTGATCGACACTGAACAGCAACTGCGCATGGCCCGAAACGAGAAAGTCAGCTCGGTCACCGTGACCGCGATCTCGGCCTTCGTGCTGTTCATCGTCGGCCTCAGCGCCTTGCTGGCCTACCTCGGGCGCCGCGACCTCCTGGCGCTGTCGAGCAGCTATGACGAAAACCTGCAGGCCCAGCAGCGTGCGGCTGAGCGCCTGGAGCACCAGGCCTGGTTGCGCAATGGCCAGACCCAGCTGGCCCAGCAGGTGCTCGGGCAGCTGACCCTGCCCATGCTGGGCGACAATATCCTGCGCTTCTTTGCAACGTACCTGGGCAGCGTGGTGGGCGCGGTGTATGCGCGCGACGAACATGGCCGCCTGGTGCGCGTGGCCACCTATGGCCTGAGCGCTGAGGAACAGGCCCGTGAGCAGATCAAAGGCGACCACGATGGCCTGTTGGCCCAGTCCATGCGCGAAGGCCGGCTGTTGTGCCTCGACGACCTGCCCGAAGACTACTACCGCCTGAGTTCGGGCCTCGGCAATGGCTTGCCGCGCAGTGCATTGCTGATGCCCGCCACCGATGATGGGCAGATCAATGGTGTGATCGAGCTGGGCTTCTTGCGCCCCTTGCAGCCGCGCGATGAAGAGCTGATGGAGCGGGTCGGCGGCAACCTTGGCATGTCCATCGAGAGTGCGCGTTATCGCCAGCGCCTGCAGGAAGTGCTGGCCGAGACCCAGCAGTTGAACGAAGAGCTGCAAGTGCAGCAGGAAGAGCTGAAAACCGCCAACGAAGAACTCGAAGAGCAATCACGGGTGCTCAAGGAATCCCAGGCCCACCTGGAAACCCAACAGGCCGAGCTTGAACAGACCAACGAGCAACTGTCCGAGCGCACCGACGCCCTGGACCGCAAGAACGATGAGCTCAGCCAGGCCCAGCAAGAGTTGCAGGCCCGCGCCGACGACCTGCAGCGTTCGAGCAAGTACAAGTCCGAGTTCCTCGCCAACATGTCCCACGAGCTGCGCACGCCGCTGAACAGCTCGTTGATACTGGCCAAGTTGCTGGCTGAGAACGGCGAAGGCAACCTCAGCGCCGAGCAGGTCAAGTTCGCCGAATCGATCTACTCGGCGGGCAATGACCTGCTGAACCTGATCAACGACATTCTCGACATCGCCAAGGTCGAAGCCGGCAAGCTCGAAGTGCGCCCTGAGACCACCCAGCTGGAGCGCCTGGTCGAAGGCCTGCGCGGCATGTTCCTGCCGCTGGCCGAGCACAAAGGCCTGGCCTTCGAGGTCAAGGTCGAGCCACAGGTGCCGGTGACGCTGTTCACCGACCGTCAACGGCTGGAGCAGATCCTCAAGAACCTGCTGTCCAACGCCATCAAGTTCACCGACCACGGCCAGGTCAGCATGACCATTAGCCACCAGGCCGGTACCGGAATCATCTTCGCCGTCCGTGACTCTGGTATCGGCATTGCCGCCGACCAGCAGCAGGCGATCTTCGGCGCCTTCCACCAGGTCGACGGCAGCAGCAACCGGCGCTATGGCGGCACCGGCCTTGGCCTGTCGATTTCGCGTGACCTGGCGCACCTGCTGGGCGGGCAGATCAACGTTGAGAGCAACCCGGGGCAGGGCAGCGTGTTCAGCCTGGTCATGCCCGAACGCTACGAACATGAGGACGAGGAAGTCGAGGCCCTGAGCCTGCGCCCTGCGGTAGACACTCTGCCGCCCGCGCCCAAGGCGTCCAACGCCGTGGCGCCGAAACTGCCGGCACCGACCTTCGCCGATGACCGCGAGCGGGCCCCCTTCAATAACCGCTGCATCCTGGTGATCGAGGACGAGCCGAACTTCGCCCGCATCCTCTTCGACCTGGCCCACGAGCTGGGTTACAGCTGCCTGGTGGCGCATGGCGCCGATGAGGGCTTTGCGCTGGCGTCCCAGTACATCCCCGATGCCATCCTGCTGGACATGCGCCTGCCCGATCATTCTGGCCTCACCGTGCTGCAGCGCCTCAAGGAGCTGGCCGGCACGCGGCATATTCCGGTGCACATCATTTCGGTGGAGGATCGCGTCGAAGCGGCCATGCACATGGGCGCCGTGGGCTACGCGGTCAAGCCGGCCAGCCGCGAAGAACTCAAGGAAGTGTTCGCCCGCCTGGAAGCCAAGCTGACCCAGAAGCTCAAGCACATCCTGCTGGTGGAGGACGACGACCTGCAGCGCGAGAGCATTGCCCGCCTGATCGGCGATGACGATGTCGAGATCACCGCCGTGGCCATGGCCCAGGACGCCTTGGCGCTGCTGCGCGAGAACATCTACGACTGCATGATCATCGACCTCAAGCTGCCCGACATGCTCGGCAACGAACTGCTCAAGCGCATGACTGCCGAGGACATCCGGTCATTCCCGCCGGTGATCGTATACACCGGGCGCAACCTCACCCGCGAAGAAGAAACCGACCTGCTCAAGTATTCGCGCTCGATCATCATCAAGGGCGCCCGTTCGCCGGAGCGCCTGCTCGACGAAGTGACGCTGTTCCTGCACAAAGTCGAATCGCAGTTGTCCCATGAGCGCCAGCGCATGCTCAAGACCGCGCGCAGCCGCGACAAGGTTTTCGAGGGCCGCAAAGTGCTGCTAGTGGATGACGATGTGCGTAATATCTTCGCCCTCACCAGTGCCCTGGAGCACAAGGGCGCCATCGTCGAAATCGGCCGTAACGGGCGTGAAGCCATCGAGCGCCTGGAGCAGCATGACGACATCGACCTGGTGCTGATGGATGTGATGATGCCGGAGATGGACGGCTTCGAGGCTACCCGGCTGATCCGCCAGCAACCGCGCTGGCGCAAGCTGCCGATCATCGCCGTGACCGCCAAGGCGATGAAGGATGACCAGCAGCGTTGTCTGCAGGCTGGCGCCAATGATTACCTGGCCAAACCGATCGACCTGGACCGTCTGTTCTCGTTGATCCGTGTATGGCTGCCGCAACTGGAGCGAATTTGACTAGCGAGCGTAACACCGACATCGAGATCCGGCTGCTGATCGAGGCAATCTACCTCAAGTACAGCTACGATTTCCGCAACTACTCTGGCGCTTCGATCAAGCGCCGGATCCTGCATGCCCTGCGCCAGTTCGACTGCCTGACGGTGTCGGCGTTGCAAGAGCGGGTGCTGCACGACCCGGGCATGTTCATGCAGTTGCTGCAGTTCCTGACGATCCCGGTCAGCGAGATGTTCCGCGACCCGAGCCATTTCCTGGCCCTGCGCAACGAAGTGGTGCCGCTGTTGCGGACCTGGCCGTCGATCAAGATCTGGGTCGCGGGCTGCAGCACCGGTGAAGAGGTGTACTCCATGGCCATCCTGCTGCGTGAGGAAGGCCTGCTTGAGCGCACCATCATTTATGCCACCGACATCAATCCGCATTCGCTGGATCGGGCCAAGCAGGGTATCTACTCGATGCAAAGCATGCGCGAGTATGAAGAAAACTACCGCCTGGCCGGTGGCCGTCGTGACTTTGCCGAGTACTACACCGCCGCCTATGGCAACGCCATCATGGACAGCAGCCTGCGCGACAACGTGACCTTCGCCGACCACAGCCTGGCCACCGACAGCGTGTTCTCCGAGACTCAGCTGGTGTCGTGCCGCAATGTGCTGATCTACTTCAACAAAGACCTGCAAGACCGGGCCTTGGGCCTGTTTCATGAATCCCTCTGCCACCGGGGCTTCCTGGTGTTGGGCAGCAAGGAGTCGGTAGACTTTTCGGCCTACAGCCAGCGCTTCGAGCCGCTGGTGAAGCCGGAACGGATCTACCGTAAGACATGAACGGCGCACGGGCAGTGGTGATGGGGGCCTCAGCTGGCGGTGTGGCGGCCTTGTTCCAGGTGCTCGGTGCGCTGCCGTCGGCCTTCGCCATCCCGGTGCTGTGCGTGCTGCACTTACCTGACGGGCGTCACAGCCAGCTGGCCGAAGTGCTGCAGCGGCGGCTGCAGCGCCCAGTGCGCGAGGCCAGTGACAAGGAACGGATCAGCGCTGGGATGATCTACGTTGCTGGGCCGGGGTACCACCTCTCGGTGGAGCGTGACCTGACGCTGTCGTTGAGCCAGGAAGCGCCGGTGCACTTCTCGCGCCCGGCCATCGACTTCCTGTTCATGTCGGCGTCCGATGCCTACGGCGCCAGCCTGCTTGGCGTGCTGCTGACCGGTGCCAATGAGGATGGCGCCGCGGGCCTGGCCTACATCAACAACAACGGGGGCCGCACGATTGTTCAGGACCCCCGCGACGCACAGGTCGCGCTGATGCCGGAAGCCGCCTTGGCCCTGCACCAGCCCGACCATATCCTTACTCTGAGTGGTATCGGGCAATTGCTCGCGACCCTGGAAACAAGCGCATGCTAAGCCACACCATCGCCAAACTGCTGATCGTCGACGACCTGCCGGAAAACCTGCTGGCGCTCGACGCCCTGATCCAGGGCGAAGACCGCGAGGTGCACCAGGCCCAGTCTGCGGAAGCGGCGTTGTCGCTGCTGCTGGAGCACGAATTTGCGCTGGCCATCCTCGATGTGCAGATGCCAGGCATGAATGGCTTCGAGCTGGCCGAGTTGATGCGCGGCACGGAAAAGACCAAGAACATCCCCATCGTGTTCGTCAGTGCGGCGGGGCGCGAGATGAATTACGCCTTCAAGGGCTATGAAAGCGGAGCCGTGGACTTTTTGCACAAGCCGCTCGACACCTTGGCAGTGAAGAGCAAGGTCTCGGTGTTCGTCGACCTGTTCCGCCAGCGCAAGGTGCTTGGTCGGCAACTGGAAGCCCTGGAGCGTAGCCGTCAGGAGCAGGAGGTGCTGCTGGGCCAGCTGGAGCGGGCGCGGTGCGAGCTGGAGCATGCGGTGCGCATGCGCGACGACTTCATGTCGATCGTCTCCCACGAGGTGCGTACGCCACTCAATGGCCTGATTCTGGAAACTCAGCTGCGCAAGATGCACCTGGCAAGGGGCAACCTGGAGGCTTTCAGCGCAGACAAGCTGCAGGCCATGGTCGAGCGTGACGAGCGGCAGATCAACAGCCTGATCCGCCTGATCGAAGACATGCTGGACGTCTCGCGCATCCGCACCGGCAAGTTGTCGCTGCGGCCCAGGGTGTTCGATATCGGCCAACTGGTGCGCGGCCTGGTGGAAAACTTCAGCGCCCAGGCCACCGCGCTGGAAACCCATATCGCGCTGCAACGTTGTGAAACGTTGCAGGGTGAGTGGGACGAATTTCGGATTGAACAAGTGGTGGCCAACCTGTTGTCCAATGCTTTGCGTTACGGTGAACGAAAACCGGTGCAGGTGCGGGTGTTCGCTGAGGACGGCATGGCCTGGGTGCAGGTGCAGGATCACGGCATTGGCATCAGCGCCGTCAACCAGCAGCGCATTTTCCAGCAGTTCGAGCGGGTCGCAGCACACCAGGCCAGCGGCGGGCTGGGGTTGGGGCTGTACATCTCCGAGCAGATCGTCCAGGCCCACGGCGGGCGGATTCTGGTGGACAGCGAGGAAGGCGAGGGCGCCACATTCACGTTGCAATTGCCGCTGGCAACGTTCAAAGAACAAAACGACCAGGCGCGGGCAACCTCTGCGTAAGCCTGGGGTCAGATGGCCAACTGTAAGAATTTCAAGGCGTTATCATGAGTGAAGATGCACAAGATGTGGTGCTGGTGGTCGAGGACGAGCCGGCGATTCGGATGATTTTGCGCGACTACCTGGCCGGCGAGGGGTATCACGTGCTGGTGGCCGAAGACGGCGAGCAGGCGTTCAAGATCCTGGCGAGCAAGCCGCACCTGGACCTGATGGTCACCGATTTTCGATTGCCAGGGGGCATCTCTGGGGTGGATATCGCCGAGCCCGCGGTAAAATTGCGGCCGGAGCTGAAGGTGATTTTCATCAGTGGCTACCCGGCCGAGATTCTCGAATCGGGCAGCCCGATCACGCGCAAGGCGCCGATCCTGGCCAAGCCGTTCGACCTGGATACCCTGCACGAGCAGATCCAGGTCCTGTTGCGCTGAGGCTACCCGGATGTAGGAGCGGCCTTGTGCTGCGATGAGGCCATTGCAGCCACAGAAAAGCAGGTGCCCATGCCGGCCTCTTTCGCAGCGCAAGGCTGCTCCTACAACAGCGTGAACGTTAGCGCAGGGTTCGCTCAATGCCTCCCCGCAACAGGCTTTCCATCAAGCCCAGCCCTTCGCCTTCCGGCAGGCGCCGCGCCTGCAGCAGCCCTGGCAACTGGTTGAGCAGCGTCGCCAGCACATGCGCGGTCGCCGCCAGCGCTTCGCCTTTGAGGCTTGCCTGCGGTGCAATCAGGTGCAGCACCCCGGTTTCGTAACGCCTGCGCAGTAGCATCAGGCGCGACTGTTGCGCCTCGCTCAAACAGCAAAAATCCCGCTCGGCCAGGCGAAACTGCAACGGCCGCTCGGCATGCAACTGCCAATGTGCCGCAATCAGGCACGACAACGCCGAACCGCCACGGGCCATGGCCCTGCGCCCAAGGTCCAGGGTTGCCTGCAGCTCCTCGTACAATTCTTCGATCAAGTCGTACAGTAGGTCCTGCTTGCTGGGGAAGTGGTGATACAGCGAGCCCGCAGTCAGCCCGACGTGGGCCGCCAGCTCACGCATGCTGACCTGGCCGAAGCCCTTTTCGGCAAACAGCGCCATGGCCCGGTCACGTCGCTCTTCAAAATTGGCACAGCGCATTGCAGCGTTGACCGGGGGCATGGCACTTGCTCCTCAATAGGTGAAGAAACCGCGGCCGCTCTTGCGCCCCAGCCAACCGGCCGCGACCATTTCCTTGAGCAACGGCGCTGGGCGGTACTTGCTGTCACTGAAGCCCTCATGGAAGGCCTCCATGATTGCCAGCAGGGTATCCAGGCCGATCAGGTCGGCCAGTGCCAGTGGGCCGATCGGCTGGTTGCAGCCCAGGCGCATGCCGGTGTCGATGTCCTCGGCACTGGCCAGGCCTTCCTGGCGTACGAAGATCGCTTCGTTGATCATTGGCACCAGAATTCGGTTGACCACAAAACCTGGGCGATTGCCGGCGCTGATTGGCGTCTTGCCAACCTTCTCGGTCACCAGCAGGGCCTGGGCATAGGTGCTGTCGCTGGTCTGTAGGCCACGGATGATCTCGACCAGGGCCATCATCGGCACCGGGTTGAAGAAATGCACACCGATGAACCGCTCGGGGTGCTCGATGCTCGCGGCCAATTGCGTGACCGACAGCGACGAGGTGTTGGTGGCAATCAGGCAGTCGGCGGCCACGCTGGCAGCCACTTGCTGAAGGATGCGCTGCTTGAGCTGCAGGTTCTCGGTGGCTGCCTCGATCACCAACTGCGCGCCACTGAGTTGCGCGTAATCGGTGCTGGTGCGAATACGGGTTTTCGCTGCCTCGGCCTTTTCGGCGTCGAGCGTGCCTTTGCTGACCTGGCGCTCGAGGTTCTTGCGCAAGGTAGCCACGCCACGCTCCAGCGCGGCATCGGCAACGTCCACCAGCAGCACGTGATAGCCCGCCACGGCGCACACCTGGGCAATGCCGTTGCCCATGGTGCCCGCGCCGATCACGGCAATCTGTTCGATGTTCATGTGTCAGTTTCCTCAGACGCGCTCGAAGACCACGGCGATGCCTTGGCCGCCGCCAATGCACATGGTGGCCAGGGCGTAGCGGCCCTGAATGCGGTGCAGTTCATGGATGGCCTTGGTGGCGATGATCGCGCCGGTGGCGCCGACCGGGTGGCCGAGGGAGATACCTGAACCGTTCGGGTTGACCTTTTCCGGGTCGAAGCCGAGCTCGCGGGCTACAGCGCAGGCCTGGGCGGCGAAGGCTTCGTTGGACTCGATCACGTCCAAGTCCTGGATGCTCAGGCCGGTTTTTTCCAGCACCTTGCGGGTTGCCGGGATCGGGCCCAGGCCCATCAGCTCGGGCTCGACGCCGGCATGGGCGTAGCCCACCAGGCGTGCCAGCGGTTTCAGGCCCAGGCGGCGCACGGCGTCACCATTGGCCAACACCAGGCCGGCCGCGCCGTCGTTGATACCACTGGCATTGCCGGCGGTGACAGTGCCGTCTTTCTTGAATACCGTCTTCATGCCGGCCAACTGTTCAGCGGTGACATCGCCACGCACGTGCTCGTCGACGCTGAACTGTACGCTGCCTTTGCGGGTTTTCAGTTCCAGCGGGACGATCTGGCTGGTGAAGCGGCCTTCGGCAATGGCAAGCGCGGCACGACGCTGGCTGGTCAGGGCCAGTTCATCCTGCATTTCACGGGTGATGCCGTGTTTGGCCGAGACGTTTTCGGCCGTGATGCCCATGTGGAAGTGTTCGAAGGGGTCTTGCAGCACGCCGACCGTGTAGTCAATACCTTGCAGGTCGCCCATGCGTGCGCCCCAGCGGGCTTGTGGCAGCAGGTACGGGCCGCGGCTCATGGACTCGGCGCCCGCCGCCAGGGCCACATCGGTGTCGCCCAGCAGCAGGCACTGTGCCGCTGAGACAATGGCCTGCAGGCCCGAGCCGCACAGGCGGTTGACGTTGAAGGCTGGGGTTTCCTTGGGGATACCAGCGTTCATCGCTGCTACCCGCGCCAGGTAGGCATCACGAGGTTCGGTGGGGATCACGCTGCCCATCACCACATGGCCGATTTGCCCAGCGTCCACGCCCGCGCGTTCGATGGCGGCACGGGTCACGGCGGTGGCGAGGTCGGCCAGCGGCAGGTCCTTGAGGGAACCGCCAAAGCCACCAATGGCTGAACGGACGGCACTGACGACGTAAATTTCTGCGCTGCTCATAGGGGCTCCGATTGCGAAGGCATGGCGGGACCGGGCCTGGCTCTGCGAGAATGGCGGGCGATCCCTTCGTTCATCCGAGTCTAGGCAAAGGCTCTGCCAGAGCCTATGCCGGATCTGTTCAATCAACCTGGCACTTTTTGCCACTCAGCATAGACAGCGAAATCCGCCATGCGCGATAGCGATACGGTCGCCGTGTACTTCCTCGAAGCCATGCTTCATGCCCTGCGCGAACGCCCGGACGTGCGCGATGCACACCTGCGTGCGGTCGGCATCGACCCGCAACTGCTCGAGCAGCCCCAGGCCCGCGTGCCGGCCAAGGCATTCGCTCAGCTGTGGCTGGCCCTGATTCAGCTATTGGACGACGAGTTTTTCTGCCTCGACAGCCACGGCATGCCGCTGGGCAGCTTTGCCCTGATCTGCCGTGGCCTGATTCAGGAGCCGAACCTGGAAAAGGCCTTGCGTCAGTGCATGGGCGGTTTTGGCCTGTTTCTGCGTGACCTGCGCGGCAGCCTCACGCTACGCGGCGGCAGGGCGGTGATCAGCGTGCAGTCGAGCATTGCCGACCCCTTGACCCGTGTGTATGCCGAAGAAACTTACCTGGTGCTGATGATCGGCTTGCTGTGCTGGCTGGCAGGGCGGCGCATCGCCATCGACCGCACCGAGCTTGCGGTATCGCGCCCTGCGCAGGACGATGACCTGCTGTTGTGGGGGCCTGACCTGCGCCTGGGCAGTGGGCGTACCGAAGTGGAGTTCGACAGTGCCTACCTGCGCCTGCCGGTGGTGCAGGACCTGCCAGCCTTGAAGACCTTTTTGCGCAGCGCCCCCCAAGGCCTGGTCATTCGCTTTCGCAACCAGAACGGCCTGGTGGCCGAGGTGTATCGCCACCTACGCGCACGCCGCTACGGGCAATGGCCGACGTTGGCCGCGTTGGCGCAGGTGCAGGGGGTCAGCGCCAGTACCTTCCGCCGTCAGCTGGAGCGGGAGGGGCGTTCGTACCAGCAGATAAAGGACGAAGTACGCCGGGCGATGGCCTTCGAGCACTTGCGCGAAGGGGCGCTGAGCATCGCCGAGGTTGCCGAGCAGGCCGGGTTCCAGGAGCCCAGTGCATTCCACCGGGCATTCAAGAAGTGGACTGGGCAGAGCCCCGGCAGCTATCGAGCCAAGTTGACCGGGCGCAGTGGCTAAGCCGACACCATCAGGCCGGCACCATCGCAAAGCCGACGCCGAAGCGGTTCCAGGCATTGATGGTGGCGATGGCCAGCGTCAGGTTGACCACTTCCTGCGGCTCGAAATGCGCTTGCAGCGCTTCGTATTCCGGTTGTGGCGCACCGCGCTCCGGCAGCCGGGTCAGGCACTCTACCCACGCCAGTGCGGCACGTTCACGCGCAGTGAAGTAGGCGGTTTCCTGCCACACGCTCAGCGTTTGCAGGCGTGCTTCGGTTTCGCCGGCCTGGCGTGCGTCATTGGCATGCATGTTGACGCAGTAGGCGCAGCCGTTGATCTGCGAAGCGCGCAGGCGCACCAATTCGAGCAGTGAATTCTCCAGGCCGCACTTGGCCAGGGCCTGTTCCAGGCCGACCATGGCTTTGTAGGCTTCCGGTGCGTGCTTGGCCCATTCAATACGTGTGTTCATGGTGTTCTCCAGAAGGTGTTGGGTGGACATGGCGCTACCTTAGCGCTGCGCAGCGATCAGCCCGATAGCCAATCGCACACTTTGCCCGGAGGCCAATCTGGGCATTCAGGTGGCCACTGAGGTGCATCCAATCTCTTCATTTCTGCCAAGGCCGGCAAGCCGGGATAATGGCCAGGTCTTGCAGAAGGAGTACCGACTCATGTCCGAAGAACGCTATATGCGCGAAGCACTCGAACTGGCCCGCACCAACATCCAGGCCGGTGGCCGGCCTTTTGCTGCGGTGCTGGTCTATCAGGGGCAGGTGGTGGCGCGCGCGGTCAACGAGATCCACAGCACCCAGGACCCGACCGCCCATGCCGAGATGCAGGCCATCCGCAAGGCTGCGCATGCCTTAGGCCAGGCTCGTCTGGACGGTGCCGAGGTTTACGCCAGCGGTCACCCGTGCCCGATGTGCCTGGCGGCCATGCACCTGTGCGGCATCGAGCGTGCCTGGTTCGCTTACGACAACGATGAAGGCGAGCCATTCGGCTTGTCCACGGCTGCGGTGTATGCGCAGATGGCGCGCCCACCGCAACAGCAGAGCCTGCCGTTGCGGCCGCTGAAACCCAGCGGCGAAGCCGGCCTGTACCTTGAGTGGAAGCAGGCCAACGCGCAATGAGAACTGCCTTGAATCTGTTGCTGGTGGTGCTGCTGGCGCTCAACTTGCGCCCGATCCTCACCAGCATCGGGCCGCTGCTCGAACCCATGCGCGCCAGCACCGGCCTGGGCTATCAGCAGGCCGCACTGCTAACCGCGCTGCCCGTGTTGTGCATGGGCCTGGTGCCGTTGTTGCAACCTTGGTTGCGGCGCTGGATCAGCGAACATGGCGGCATGCTCGCCGGCTTGTCGGCCATTGCGCTGGCGTGCTTGTGGCGCCTGCAACTGGACAGCGCCTGGGCATTGATTGCCAGCGCCGTGGTCGCGGGCCTCGGCGTGGCGGTGGTCCAGGGCATGATGCCGGGGTTGGTCAATCGCTGGTTCCCGACTCGCCTGGCTGCGGCCATGGGCATGTATTCCGCGGCCTTGATGAGTGGTGGTGGCCTGGCGGCGGTGCTTGGCCCGCATATCAGTGGGTACTTCGGCCATTGGCAGGCCGGGCTGGGCCTGTGGGCGATCCCGGCGCTTGTGGCGCTGCTGGCCTGGGCGTTGCTGCGGCCACGGCAGGCTACGCCGACACTGACGGGTGCCACGGGTGGGCATTGGTTCGGCACCCGCCGTGCCTGGTTGCTGGCGGTGTATTTCGGCCTGATCAATGGTGGCTATACCAGCATGGTCGCCTGGCTACCGGCCTATCACCTGGAGCACGGCGGGACCGCCCAGGGCGGTGGTGACCTGGTGGGGCTGATGACAATCTTCCAAGTTGCCGGCGCGCTGGGGCTGCCGTTGTTGCTGCGCCGCTGGGTCGACCGTCGGCCTGGGTTGTGGCTGGCGCTTTCGATTCAGCTGGCCGGCTTCCTTGGGCTGCTGCTGGCGCCCACGCTGAGCATGGGCGTGTGGGTGGCGATGATCGGCTTTGGCCTAGGGGCGTGTTTCAGCCAGAGCCTGACACTGACCCTGGAGCACCTGAAAACACCCGCTGAAGCGGGGAGCCTGGCGGCCTTTGTTCAAGGGATCGGCTTCATCATTACCGGGATCGTGCCGTACATCACGGGTTGGTTACGCGACGTCAGTGGCGACTTCCAGGCGTCGTGGGTGCTGTTGACAGTGACGGTGGTGGCGATGTTGCTGGTGACGGCCTGTTTCGCGCCCCGCGGCTATGCGGCAGCCATTGCCCGTTCGGCGCCAAACGGCCAGGCCGCATCGGTCAGCTAAGGCGCTGCAGGGTATCGCGAACACGGTCGAGGGCAGGGTCGATGTCGAGCAGTTCGATGGCGCCGAAGCCCATTACCAGGCCAGGGCGCACAGGCACGTCACTGAAGAAGGGTGCCAGCGAGTAAAGGCCGACCTCCACCTTGCGTGCGAGGTTGGCCAGCAGTTCGACATCCACCCCCGGCTTGGCCAATGCGCTCAGGTGGAAACCGGCGCTGGCCGGCACGGCGCTGAACCAAGGCGCCAGGTCGCCGCCCAGGCGGGCGAGGATGCGCTCGCGGCGAGCACTGTAGACATCGTGACAGCGGCGGATGTGCTTGTTCAGGTGGCCCTCGCTGATGAAGCGCGCCAGCGCCCATTGCAGCAGGGTCGAGCTGTGCCAGTCGCTCAGGTGCTTGGCCACGCAGGCGGCCTTCAGCACCGCGGGCGGCAACACGGCGTAGCCCAGGCGCAGCTCCTGCAGCAGGGTCTTGGAGAAGGTCCCGACGTAGGCCACCAGGCCATGCCGGTCGAGGCGCTGCAAGGCGTCGGCGGGTGGCCCCTGGTAACGGAATTCGCAGTCGTAGTCGTCCTCGATGATCAACGCGCCAAGCTCGGCGGCGCGTGCCAGTAACGCCCGCCTGCGCGGCTCGCTCATCGGCATACCGAGGGGGAATTGGTGCGAGGGGGTCACGTAGATCAGCCGCGTGCCGTCGGCGATCTGCTCGACACACATCCCTTCATCATCCACCGGTACTGATTGCAGGCGTGCGCCCAAGGCCAGGAACAGTTGACGTGCAGGCGGGTAACCTGGGTCTTCCATGGCCACCGGGCAGCCGGGTTCGATCAGCACCCGGGCGATCAGGTCCAGCGCCTGTTGCGCGCCATTGCACACCAGCACGTCCGCTGCGTTGCAATGCACGCCGCGGGCGTAGGCGATGTGGTGGGCGATGGCTTCGCGCAGCTCAGGCAGCCCCTGGGCAGAGAACTGCCGCTCGGGGTGCCGCTGGCTGCGGCGCAGGGCGTAGTTCAGGCAGCTGCGCCATTGGTCGAACGGGAACTGCGTCTTGCTCGAGGCGCCGCCAACGAAGTCATAGCGCGACGGTGCTTGCAGTTGCGGCCTGCCCAGCACGGTCGCGCGTTGCTGCCAGCGTTCGAGGGAGGCTGCAGCCGCCAAGGGGATGGCCGTTGCCTCGTTCGAACGCAGGGGGTGGCGCGGCGTGATGAACGTGCCACGGCCGACCACGCCGCTGAGCAGGTTGTCATAGGTTAGCCTGGAGTAGGCCTCGGCCACGGTCTTGCGCGACACGCCCAGTTGTTCGGCCAGCAGCCGGGTGGGCGGCAATTGGCTGCCGGCTGCCAGGTGGCCACTGTCGATGCCCGCGCGCAGTTGCTGGTAGAGCTGGTCGGCGAGGCCTTTACGGCCTTCCAGGCGGATGTGCAGTTCCATGAAACGATCCGGTGCAGGGGAGTGCTGAGGATAGCGGATCGCACTTCGACGTACAGTGCCAATGCACCGCGTTGCGCCTACAAGCGTGCCGTGCTGACCGTGATGTAGCCTTTGTCGGGCAGGGCGATGCGTATCACCGTTTCATCGGCCGGTGCCTTGTGCTTTTGCTTGATACGCACCCCGTCAACCGCAGCCGCTCGCATCCGGTGGGTGATGGCGCGGCCACTGGCGTCGAAGAAGGCTTCGCTGGCCAGCAGCTCGATGCGCTCGATCAACTGGCGGGTGCGCTCGTCGGTGGCACAGAAGAACAGCACACCCGACAGGTGCGGGTCGTCATCAGGGTTGCTGACCTTGTGGGCCAGCAGTTCACGCAGGGTGTGGCGCAGTTCGGCGGTGGGGCGAGCGGACTGGTGCATGCGGGGGCCTCCTCTGGGTCGTCCAGAGGGGATCATGTTTTCAGCTGGCAGGCGCGACAAGTAGGGCATTTCTGACGTGGTTGTGGGGGATTTCTGAAAGTGTTCAGCCTTGGGATTTTCTGCGCTTATGAGATCGAGCGCCGCCCGCGCGGCGCTTCGCAGCACAAGGCTGCTCCCACATCTGTTTCGGGCCAGTTATTCCTATTCCATGGGCGCGCGGCCCCTTACCGCCCACCTCAATATCGAGTTGGACCAACAAGGCGGTCGCGCGCAAATATCACAGGCCTCACTGGCCCGAAACAGATGTGGGAGCAGCCTTGTGCTGCGAAGCGCCGCGCGGGCGGCGCTCGGTCTCCCAGGCGCTGCACATCTAACGTCATACCTATCCCGCTCCCAAACCCAAACCCGCATCAACAATCTCAACCCAATGCCGCACCGGCGTGCGCCCGGCTCCAGCAAGGTGGGCCTGGCAACCGATGTTGGCGGTAACAATGGCCTGCGGCATGCCGCTCTCCAAGGCCTTCAATCGATTGTCCCGCAACTGCCGCGACAGCTCAGGCTGGGTCAGCGAATAGGTCCCCGCCGACCCACAACACAAATGGCCATCCGGCACCGCGGTCAGGGTAAAACCGAGGCGAGTCAGCAGGCCTTCGACCGCGCCGCCAAGCTTGAGTGCGTGCTGCAAGGTGCACGGACAATGAAAGGCCACACGCTGCTCGGCGCACAGCCCAAGCTGCTCGACCGGCGCTTCGCACAGCACTTCCACCAGGTCGCGAGACAAGGCACTGACCCGCGCCGCCTTGGCGGCATACCGCGGGTCCGCCTCCAGCAAGTGGCCGTAATCGCGCACGAACGCGCCGCAGCCGCTGGCCGTTTGCACGATGGCTTCAGCCCCCGCTTCGATGGCCGGCCACCAGGCGTCGATGTTGCGCCGGGCGCGGTCCAGGCCTTGGGCCTGGGCATTGAGGTGGTAATCGACCGCACCACAGCAACCGGCTTCGCGAATCGGTTCGACGCTGATCCCCAACCGGTCCAGCACGCGCGCGGCAGCGGCGTTGGTATTGGGCGACAGCGCTGGCTGCACGCAGCCTTCGAGCAACAGCACCCGGCGCGCATGCCGTGGCACCGGCCGTACGCCGGGTGCGGTCACCCGGGCGGGCAGCTTGCTTTTCAGGGTTGCCGGCAGCACCGGGCGCAAGGCTTGCCCAGTGCGGCACAGGGCCTTGAACAGCGCAGGGCGCGGCACCACCGCCCGCAGCCCCCCCTGCAGCAGGCGCTGGCCAAGCGGGCGTGGCACTTGCTGTTCGACCACGGCGCGGCCGATGTCCAGCAAGTCGTGGTATTTCACGCCTGAAGGGCAGGTGGTTTCGCAATTGCGGCAGGTCAGGCAGCGGTCCAGGTGCAGTTGCGTGCTGGCGGTGATCGGTGCGCCTTCGAGCACTTGTTTGATCAGGTAGATGCGCCCGCGAGGGCCATCCAGCTCGTCGCCGAGCAACTGATAGGTGGGGCAGGTGGCCGTGCAGAAACCACAGTGCACGCAGCTACGCAGAATGCGTTCGGCCTCTTTCGCGCGGGGCAGGCGTTTGGCGGCTTCACTCAGGTTGGTTTGCATGGTATGCCCTCATAGGTCTGGGTACAGGCGGCCCGGGTTGAAGATGCCCCGGGGGTCGAGCTGCTGCTTGAGGGCTTTGTGGTAGCGCAGCAGGGCGGCGGGCAATGGTGCGCTGCTCTGTTCGCCAGGTGCGTAGCAAGTGGCATGGCCGCCGACGTTGGCAACCGCTGCGCGAATCGACTCCACTGGCGCGTTCGACTTCAGCCAGCGCTGCGCGCCGCCCCAGTCGATCAGTTGCCGCCCGGGCAGGTTCAGCTCACCGGTGGCGTTGGGCACGGACAGCCGCCACAGCGGTGCCGGGTCGTCAAAAAAAGCCAGGCGCTGCTCGCGCAGGTCGGTCCAGAAACAGCTGTCGAGCACGTCACCTCCCAGGCGTTGGCGTGCCGACTGCACCGAGCCTTCACCCCCTTCCAGGCGCAGGTACAGCGCCTCGCCGTCATGGCAGGCAGCGCTGATCGGCAGCGGCTGCTGGCCCCAGGCGGTAAGCGCCGCCAGCGACTGGTGACGGTCCATCGGCAGGCATAGGCTTAGGCATTGGCGCGGGCGCGGCAGTACTTTCAGCGACAGCTCGGTCAGCAGGCCGAGGCAACCGAAACTGCCGGCCATCAGCCGCGAGACGTCATACCCGGCGACGTTCTTCATGACTTCGCCACCAAAACGCAGCAGTTTGCCGTGGCCAGTGATCACCCGGGTGCCGAGCACATGATCGCGCACCGCCCCGGCCCAGGGCCGCCGTGGCCCGGATAACCCCGCCGCAACGACACCGCCGAGGGTCGCTTCGGGGCCGAGGTGCGGGGGCTCGCAAGGCAGCATCTGGCCAGCCTCGTGCAGCGCTGCCTCGACTTCCTGCAGCGGCGTGCCGGCGCGTGCGGTCAGCACCAGTTCGGTGGGGTCGTAGCTGACGATACCGCGATGGCCGCGGGTATCGATGACTTCCCCGGCGACCGGGCAGCCGAGCATGGCCTTGCTGTTGCCGCCCTGGATTCGCAGCGGTGTGCCCAGGATCAGTGCCTGGTTGACCTGCTCCAGCAGGGCCTGGCTGATGTCGCAGTCCTTGCCCATCAGAAACGCTCCAGGTCGGGGAAGGGCAAGTGCCCGTGGTGCACGTGCATCGCGCCGAATTCAGCGCAGCGGTGCAGGGTGGGGATGTTCTTGCCAGGGTTGAGCAACCCTTGCGGGTCGAAGGCGGCCTTGACGGCGTGGAACAGGGTGATTTCGTCGCTGTTGAACTGCGCGCACATCTGGTTGATCTTCTCCCGCCCGACGCCGTGCTCGCCGGTGATGCTGCCGCCTACCTCCACGCACAGTTCGAGGATCTTGCCGCCAATGGCTTCGGCGCGTTCCAGTTCGCCGGGCAGGTTGGCATCGAACAGGATCAGCGGGTGCATGTTGCCATCGCCGGCATGGAACACATTGGCCACGCGCAAACCGTACTGTTCGGAGAGTGCGCTGATGCCCTTGAGTACGCGGGGCAACTCGCGGCGTGGGATGGTGCCATCCATGCAATAGTAGTCCGGTGAAATGCGCCCTACCGCGGGGAAGGCGTTCTTGCGCCCGGCCCAGAAGCGCGCGCGTTCTGCCTCGTCGCAGGCCAGCCGCACCTCGCGTGCGCCGGCTTGGGTCAGTACGGCCGCGACCCGCTCGCAGTCGTCATGCACATCGGCTTCGACACCATCGAGTTCGCACAGCAGGATCGCCGCCGCATCCACGGGGTAGCCCGCGTGGATGAAGTCCTCGGCAGCGCGAATCGCCAGGTTGTCCATCATTTCCAGCCCGCCGGGGATGATCCCGGCGCCGATGATTTCGGCCACTGCCCTGCCGGCGTCCTCGACGCAGTCGAAGCTGGCGAGCAACACCCGCGCCACCTGGGGCTTGGGCAGCAGCTTGACGGTCACTTCGGTGATGATGCCGAGCATGCCTTCGGAGCCGGTGAACAGTGCCAGCAGGTCGAAACCGGGGCTGTCGAGGGCGTCGCTGCCCAGTGTCAGGCGTTCCCCCTCGACTGTGAGCATGTCCACCTTGAGCAGGTTGTGCACGGTTAAACCGTACTTGAGACAATGCACGCCCCCGGCATTTTCGGCCACGTTGCCGCCGATGGAGCAGGCGATTTGCGAAGACGGGTCGGGGGCGTAGTACAGGCCATGGGGCGCGGCAGCCTGGGAGATGGCCAGGTTGCGTACCCCGGGCTGAACACGGGCGAAGCGCCCCTCGCGGTTTATCTCGAGAATGCGGTTGAAGCGCGCCATTACCAGCAGGATGCCTTTGGCCAATGGCAGGGCACCCCCGGACAGCCCGGTGCCGGCACCGCGCGCCACCACCGGTACGCCACGTTGGTGGCAGAGCTGCAATAAGGTCTGAACCTGTTCCAGGCGTTCGGGCAGCACCACCAGCAGGGGCACCGTGCGGTAGGCGGAGAGGCCGTCACACTCGTAGGGTTTGAGGTCTTCTGCGCGATGAAGAATTGTCAGGTCCGGCAGCGCATCGCGCAGGGCCTTGAGCAGGGCGGGCAGGTCCACGTCAGGCAGCGCTCCATCGACCCGCTCGTCGTAGAGGATGTTCATGGGGCTCACTCGGCGGCAATTGTTATTGTCGTTGGAAGCGTATCACCCCTTCAGCCTGCGTGTGCCCGCAGCACACCCACGCCTGCTAAATCTGCGAAGAGAAGCAGGCGTGGGTGTGCTGAGTGCAAGGTTTCAATGATTTGCTACAGGGTCGTCCTGGGAGAGAATGGCCCGGGCCAGTTCTTCGTCATTGGCCTGCAGGCCGGGGTGGTCCTTGCGTGCCTGTTCCAGCGCCGATTCCACATAGGCGCCGCGGATAGCACCACCGCTAGCGACGAAGGCAGACAGCTCGTCACGGGCCGGGATGATCCGTTTATCGTCCTTGAAGGTCGAATACAGCGAAGCGGAAACACCGGCCGAGGTGGCCACGTCGCCCGCATCGACGCGGGCCAGGGCAGCACCGGCAGGCAGCAGGAGCAGCAGCGCGGGGGCGAGGAATAGGTGGCGCATAGTGTGTTCTCCAGTAGCGTCAAGCCCAAGGAAATAAACCACTCACTGAGTAAGAGCGCTTGTCTGTGCGAGTAGTTCAATCCTTGCCTGGGGACTGCCGCACGCGCGGGTCATGCATGGTCTAGCGTTTTGTGTAGGAGCAGCACAAGGCTCCTCCTACACAGCGCGCAAGATCAGGCCAACTGATACGTGGTTTTCACCCGGGTGAAGAACTGCCGTGCATGGGTGCCTTGCTCTCGTGAGCCCAGGCTTGATGCACCATTGCCACCAAATGGCACGTGGTAATCCACCCCTGCCGTGGGCAGGTTGACCATCACCATTCCCGCCGAACTGTTGCGTTTGAAATGCTCGGCATGGCGCAGCGACGTGGTGACGATCCCGGCCGACAAACCAAACGCGGTGTCCTCGGCAGCCGCAAACGCCTCGTCGTAGTCACGCACCTTGAGCACACTCAACACCGGGCCGAAGATTTCTTCGCGGTAGATGCGCATCTGCGGCGACACATCGGTGAACAGCGCGGGTGTGAACAGGTATGCCCCGTCCTTGTTGTCGATGCGCTCCCCGCCGCACACTAGCTTCGCGCCTTGCTCAAGGCCTGAGGCCACGTACGACAGGTTCTGCTCCAACTGCCGGCTATCGACCACGGGTCCGATGTCGGTGGTGGGCTGCAATGCGTCGCCCACGTTCAGCGCCCGGGTACGCTCGGCCAGGCGCGCCACGAAGGCGTCATGAATGCCGGCGGTGACGATCACCCGGGAGCTAGCCGTGCAGCGTTGGCCGGTGCTGTAGAACGAGCCGTTCAATGCCACCTCCACGGCCTGCTCCAGGTTCGCATCGTCCAGCACGATCAATGGGTTTTTGCCCCCCATCTCCAGTTGCACTTTCTTCATGCCATCGGCCGCCAGCCTGGCGATCTGCCGGCCGGTGTGCTCGGAGCCGGTGAAGCTGATGCCATCCACCAGCGGCGAGCGGATCAGGGTGTCACCCACGCTGCGGCCCGGCCCGATGAGCAGGTTGAACACACCGGCGGGCAAACCGGCCCGCGAGATGATTTCGGCCAGCGCCCAGGCCGAGGAGGGCACCAATTCGGCCGGTTTGAACACCACACAGTTGCCGAAACACAGGGCTGGGGCGATCTTCCAGGCCGGGATGGCGATCGGGAAGTTCCACGGCGCGATGATGGCGACCACGCCCAGCGGCTGAGTGAACACGTCGATGCCCACGTCCTGGCGCACCGACGGGTATTTCTCGCCTTCGGCGCGCAGGGCTTCCTGGGCGTAGAACTTGAACGAGCGGCCGGCACGCTCGACTTCGCCCAGAGCCTCACGCACCACCTTGCCTTCTTCGCGGGCCAGCAGCGTGGCCAGCTCTTCTCGGCGTGCGAGGATTTCGCTGCCGATAAAGTCCAGCGCATCGGCGCGTTGCTGCGGGTTGCTGCGCGCCCAAGCGGGAGCGGCGCGGCGGGCAGCAAGCAGGGCCTGTTCGGTCAGTGCCTGATCGGCGCGGGCGAAGCGCTCGACCACTTCGCTCGGGTTGGACGGGTTGCGGTTTTCCAGCACATCGCTGCCGCCTGGGGCGACGAATGCGCCATCGACATAGCTGCTCTTGGTGACCAGGGTCATGCGATCCGGCTCCTTTTTACGTTGGCTTGGCGGGCGACGAAGTCGCTGATGTTGTCCACGGCGCTGTCCATCAATTGCTGCATGGCATCTTCACTGCTCCAGGCGATGTGCGGGTTGAGCAAGAAATCATCGCGCTCGATCAGCTGGAACAGCGGGTTGCTCGGGTGCAGCGGCTCGTGCTCGACCACATCCAGCGCCACACCGCCCAGGCGGCCGTCCCGTAGCGCCTGGATCAGCGCGGCTTCGTTGACCACGCCGCCACGGCCGGTGTTGACCACCAGGGCGTCGGGCTTCATCAGGGCCAGTTGTTCGGCACCAATGAGGTTGTAGGTGTCGGGCGTCAGCGGGCAGTTGATCGACAGCACGTCGCAGCTGCGCAGCAGTTCGGCCAGCGGTCGGCAGTCCGGCCCTTGGCGCTTGCCGCCACGGTCTTCGAACAGCACCTGCATGCCAAAGGCCCGCGCCAGGTGCGCCAGGCGCAGGGCGATCGGGCCGCTGCCGATGATTGCCAGTTGCTTGTCGCGCACATCACGGATGCGGTGGTTGAAGTAGATGTTCTGCTGCGGCTTCTCGCCGGCATGCACCTGGCGCATCAAACGCGTGAACGCGGCCGGGCGGCGGAACAGTTCGAGGATCATCGCCAGGCTGTGCTCGGCCACGGTGTTGGCGGCATAGCCCGGCACACTGGCCACTTCGATGCCATGGGCATCGCAGTAATCAACATCGACGATATCGCGGCCAGTGAGGGCCAGCGAAATCATCTTCAGTTTCGGCAAATGGCGCAGGTGTTCCTCACGCAGCGGCACGCTGCAGGTAAAGGCGATGGTTGCGTCCTTGAGGTGTTCGAGCACCTGCTCGGGGTGGGTGTAGGCAAACTGCTGCCAGGTGTGCTCGCAGGCCGGGTGCTTGAGGCGGGTGGAGGGCGCCAGGCCCTCGTCGTCGAGCAGTACGATATGTTCGCTCACGGTCCGTTTCCTTATTTTTTCTGGGCCGGCACGTAGCCGGCCGGGGCCATGGCCACCAGGCGACGGGTGAGGAAACCGGCGTCCTGATCATGGTCTTCGAGGGATTCCTTGCGGACCAGGGCGTCACGCACCATGTGCGCGCCAAAGAAGCGGAACGGCTCTGGCGGCAGCATTTTCATCTTCTGGTTGACCAGGCCGCAGTTGGCCCATTCGTCATTGGCATGCTCGACCAGCGACTTGATGATGCGGCTGGCAAACACGGTGGTGGCCACGCCATTGCCAGAGAAACCGATGCCGTAACTGATGTTCTGGTGGTGATCGAGGTAGCCGAAGTTCGGCAAGCCTTTCATGGCCCGGTCGATGGGGCCGGTCCAGCTGCTGACGACCGGTACATCGGCGAGTTGCGGGTACAGCCGGCGCAGCTCGGCAGCCACCTTGTCGGCAGCAGGGGAAGGCTTCTCGTAGAGGTTGCCGATGCGTCCGGCATAAGCGAACTGGCCCAGCGGCTTGCCGAAGACTACGCGGCCATCAGGGGTGTTGCGCCAGTAGTTGAGCACGGTGCGCGAGTCGGTCATGCATTCGCCGCGGCTGAAACCGATGGCATCGAGCTTGGCCTTGACGGGTGCTGTCGCCACCATGTCGCTGGACATGATCGCGATCATCCGGCGCAACTCCGGGAACTGCGCGCCCCAAGCGTTGAGTGCCAGCACCACGTGCTTGGCCTTCACATGGCCCTTGGCGGTGTGCACCACCGGGTTGGCGCCACGTTGCAGGTGGGTGAATGGCGATTTCTCGAAGATCTGCACGCCAAGCTTCAGCGCCACCCGGCGCAGGCCCCGCGCGAGCATGGCGGGCTGCACGGTGGCGGCGTTGGGGTCATAGATGCCACCCAGTACCAGCGGTGAGCCGACCCGCCCGCGAATGGTCTGGCGGTCAAGCTCTTGGAACGGGTTGACGTCTAGCTTTTGCAGGCCATCGGTCAGCACCCGCCAGGAGTTCATCTGGCGTTGGTTGGTGGCCGTCCACAACCAGCCATCCTTGCGGTACTGCGCGTCGATGCCGTGTTCCTGGCAGAAGCTGCCGATCTCGTCGATCGCCGACTCTGCCGCCTCGCAGATGCGCCGCGCCTCGACGTCGCCGCAAATGGTCCGTACCGACAGGTATTTGCCCCACCAGTTGGTGGCAACGCCGCCGTTACGGCCGCTTGCGCCTGAACCACAACGGTCGCGCTCGACGATGACGATGGTTTTTTCCGGGTGGGCCTGCTTCAGGCGGATGGCCGACCACAGGCCAAGGAAGCCACCGCCGACAATGCACACGTCGGCTTGAATCGAGTCCTGCAGGGCAGGGGCGAGGTCGCTGTCCAGGTCCAGCGCCTGGGCATACCAGAATCCACGGTACATGAGGGGTGCCTCTGAGCATGTTTGTCTTGTGTACACATGATGCTCAGTGCGACCGGGGCGCGATATTACAGTCATGACAATTGATAGGACGTGGGCGCGTGCCTGGAGGGGGCGTTCTGAAAACGCTTACATCTTGAGGGAATAAAACGGACGGCATGTTTTCGAGAGTTACAGTTACTAGCTAGCAGTTCTGAGAGGTCTTTTTTCAGGCGTGATCCATTAGTGTTGCCGCGTTTGAATTGGCTCGCCAAGTTAAAAAGTTGCTCACCCTGGGGTGGGCTTGTCTAGTGGTTTATTGCGGCAAGGTTATCTAATGATTCAAAATTTTTCTGAACAGAGTAAGTCTCTCATGAGCAAGTTGAAGGTCGATTCGCTGGCGTCTATGGGCGATCTATCTGCCGAAGAACTGCGTGAGCAATTGGGCGAGATGGTTGATATGGACGAGGCTCGCCAGTTACATGACCACGTACGCCGGGCACGCAACCAAACCCTGCTCGATGAGAAAAGTATCATCATCCGTAATTCTCCGCTTGTGCCGCAGAGCCTCCAGCACGTTAACGATGGGCCGATCGAGCGCCCAGGACGATACTGTGCCCCTGGAGATGTGGCCTCGATGTTTTCGCCGGCGGCTTACCTGGCAGAGCTGTATAAACAGGCGAAGGAGTTGTATCCCGCGAAAAACCCCTGGCATATCGACGAACGCCGCCCCGATCTGCGGCAATTGGTACTCAGCCAGAATAATCTGGACACGCCAATCAGTGCGCTCAGCCTGTCCAATGAGATATTGCTGAGCCGGGCGATTGCGGCGCTTACCCCGCCGGGCAGCCCGGCGTTGAATAATGACCAGCTCCTTGAAGCCCTGTCGACTGATGTCGGCACCAGCACGACGCCGTACCATCATCATCACAACCGCCTGCGCCAGGTGTTTGTCCAGAACGATCCGGATCTGTCGCACCTGCTGGCGGCACCCCACTTCACCAACCATCTGGATGACGCGGCACTGGCTTGCCTTCACTATGATATCTCGCCCGCGTTGCGCTGTTTATTGACGGACGACATCAACGAGGAGAATGCTGAAGCGCAGTTCACCAAGTACTTCCCTGGCATGACGCCAACCTCCATGATGCAGCCCGCGCGCTTGCGCAGTTGGTTTGGCCTGACAGACGCTGAGCTGCAAGGCTTCATGGGAGAAATGGATAAAGCCGAATACATTGGGCGCACGCTGACGACACGTGCCGATGACGAAATTATTCAGTTGACGTTGAGTGATACGCCTCCCAACATGCGTTATGTTCGGTTGTATCCATTGCATAACGACACTTGGCAGTTGGCGTTCAAGTTTCAGATCAATCGCGTTGTTAAATTTGAACTCAGTGGTCCTTTTGAGTTTGCACTGAAAGCGTCAGATTATGGGCTCGACCACTATGCGATAGATGTCGAGTATCGCCACAGTTTCGAATGGGCCGACGTGCCGGCCGAGGCCGCGCTCACCGCTAAATGGACGCGGTCCGCTAGCGCTGACCATGAGAGCCGTGAAAGCACGTTAAATGTTACCTGCACGCGGTTGTCGATCGCAGCGTACCTGCTTCAGTTGAACAAGATCGTGCGCCTGTACAAAGTGACCCAGCTGTCCCCACGGGCACTGCAAGACATCATAAACAGTGTCGACCCAAGCCAGATCACCGACCAGACGCTGGCCGTTGTTTTCCGTACCGCACATTCAGTAAAGCGTTACGGCATCGATCACCAGGACGCGCTGCTCATGGCCAGGGGGTTTATCTCCGAAGCGTCCGACGGCATTGAAAAAAGCCAGTTCGACCGCCTGTTCAATGATCCGCCACTGGTTGCAGGCGGTTTGATCAGAGACAATACGCGGCTGCGCCTGCACCCAGACCATGCCAGCGAGCATGCCGACATCAAGGCAACCCTCAAGCGTGCCTGCCAGACCGATGACGAAGGGCTGCTCGAGCTGGGCCGGCTTATCAGTGGCCTTGCGGATGCTGACGTCGGCATGAATGTCATCATGTCCCATTTGTCCGCGCTGTACACCTTGAGCCTGTGGGCTCGGCATCACGGTCTGACGCTGTCTGAGCTGCGCCAACTGCTGCAGATGATGGGCGCGCCGCATCCGATGCATTCGCTGGACAACAGCGGATGGCAGCTGCTGTTGCAGGAGGTGCGCAGTACCACCGACTGGATGGCTGCCCGTGGCTGGACCGTTCACGATCTGCAACTGATGACCCGCGCTGTCGAGGCCATCCCCGCCAGTACGGAAGTCGGCAATCTGCTCAACGACATGCGGGCCGCCTTGAGCGCCGCGCAACTCCCCGAAGCACCGACCGTGCAGGATCTGCTAGGCGTGATTTCGCCCTTGATCGCCGCCACGTTCAACCTCAGTGGTGATGCGTTGGCGCACGCATTGTTGAACTGGGTAGACGGTGCCGAGCCGAGTGGGCTTACGCTGCAGCAGGCCTGCGAACGCCTGCGCAAGGCCGACCCAGCGGCCCCGCATGAACGTGCCTTGGTCGACTTTGCCTACACCCTCGCGCAAATGGCACTCATCGCACATGGATGCGGCGTCACAGGCGATGCGCTGCGCCTGTTGGTGGAAAAGCCGCAGTTGCTGGCAGCCAACGCCGGGCACAGTGGCAGCGCTGGCTTGCCGCGGAATGTCCAGACCCTCATGGCGCTCGGCAACTTCAGTGACTGGCTAAGCAAGCTAGCGGACCCGTCAGGCGCAGGCGGCGCACTGCTGGCGGCACTTGGAGAAGGTGCAGGCGTAACGTTGTCCCAGCTTTCTTTGACGACCGGTGTTGCTCAAGCGACATTGGCGCAGGCGGCTGCGCATGCACATGGCCAAGACGAGCTGAAAGAGCCGACAAAGGTCCACAGCTGGCAGGAAATCGAACTGCTGATGCAATGGGCGAAACTGACCGAAGCCTATGCCGTGATGCCGGACACGCTGGCAAAGTTGCTGGCCCAGGACGACGACTGGGCCGAATGGCGGCAGATGGTAGACGCTTTTCAGGCAGGCCTGAAACCGTCGCAGGTCACTGCGGCCCATGCCGCCACGGAGCGGCCGCTCAGCCTGGCGCTAACTGGCGTGCTGGGCGCGAAAGAGCACTTCACTGTCGAAGCGCTGAACAAGCACCTGTTGATCGACGTCCTGAACGCCGAACAGGTGATAAGCAGCCGTATCGCCGAAGCGATGTCGGCCCTGCAGCAGTTCATCCACTGCACCCTGTCGACCCCAGAGGACCCGGCCAACGTGCGCCATGTTGTCCTGGGTCGCCAGTTTTTCAAGGACTGGACGCGTTGGAACGCCAGCTATGCCAACTGGGCTGCAGGGCAAATGCTGATGTACTACCCGGAGAACTACATCGACCCGACAGTGCGCCTGGGGCAAACCCCGGCAATGGACGACATGCTGCAAACGCTGGGGCAGGCGCAGATTAATGACGATACGGTGGGCGATGCCTTCCAGGGCTACCTGAGTGCGTTCGAGGAAGTGGCCAACCTAGAGACTATCAGTGGCTATCACGACAGCCGCGAAGCCGACACGGGCAAATCCTGGTTTATCGGACGTAGCCGTAGCCAGCTTCACCAGTACTGGTGGCGCACTGTGGACGAAGCCAAGCGTGCCCCCGAAGGCGTGCTGCCAGCCAATGCCTGGACCGCCTGGACAAAAATCGAACTGGCCCCGCAAGTGCAAGGGCGCCTGATTCGGCCTGTGGTGTTCCGCGGGCGTCTGCACCTGGGCTGGGTAGAGCGCCAGGAGCAAATTATTACCCGCGATGACAACGGGCAGCCGGAACTGCGTGAGTGGAGCTGGACGTTCAAGCTGGCCTGGCTGCGCTATGACGGCAAGTGGAGCGTGCCCATCGAATATCCGTTGACAGTCAATATGGGCGATAAAACAGTTCTGGAAGACCTCTCGTTGTTTCTTGCCGCCTGGCCGCAACGTGATGGGCTGCTGGCAGCCATCTATGATCGGGCTGCAGAGAAAGTTAGCGAAGCTTCTATTGTTGTCGGCTTGGAGATTTCCGAGAACTTCAGCAGCCGCACGTTGGGCGGTGTCGAACTGTTCTTGGGGCCGGTGCAGCACTGGCTGGATACCACCCTTGATACCGGCATGTGCGCGGTTTTCGAAGGGCTGGAGCTGCCAAGTGCGGAAAATCGCATGCCGGTCAGTGCCGGGAATGGTACGCCCAGCAATTTTACGCACTTTGAGGCAACGCTCGATGAAGCCAAGGTTATCGGTGCTGTAGGGGAGGTTGGGAATACCTACAGCCTGTATTTTCGTAGCCAGTTGTCGGTAACGTCAAAGCGGCCACCCATTGATAATAAGTGGGTTGAGGTCCTCCTTGCGGAATACCCTGCATTGGCCACAGAAACAAATCAAATACGCGGCCTGTTACGCAGTGATGAGGGTGCATTTCTGTTCCGTGATGAAGGTGGCGGGAATTGGGGGTATCTGGTCATCAGTGAGTCACAAATGAGTGCCTACTTCGGGCATAACAATAGCTCTATCACACGCGTCGCTAACGATGTGCGCCCTTTGTATTGGACTGATTTGAAGAGGGTTGAGAGCAGTGCCGGGAACGCAGTGGTCGCACGCGTCCGTTTTACGCAAGAGGGTCAGTTAAGGCGCATGAGTCTCTACTTTAATGAGGACTCGAGCTCAAACCCTTCACCCAGAAATGTACCTGGGGTTTTGGGCTACACACATGACCAACATGACGACACCCTCTACCTTCAGGATTACATGAACCTGCTTGGCAGAATTCCTGCTAATGAAGTGTTATGCCGCGTCTACAGCGTCGATGGCAAGCGCTTTAAAACCGCACAGGCCAGCCAGGAGTATGATCTGTCACAAGGGCCGGCACAGGTACGGTTGAACACCACCGCACCAGTGGGCGACATCAGCGAGTGGAATGGGGGGAGCGAAGCCCTGCACCGCGTCGAGTACATGTTCGGCACCGGCAACACCCGCAACTACACCGTCAAGGTTTACAAAGATGCCGATGTACTCAAGACCGCCATCATCGGTGCCACTGATCAAGGCGCTCAGTATCTGGCGCACAGAGGGCAGGTAACCCGTCTCAACACCCTGTTCGCCCGGGAGCTGACGGTAAAGGCGGTGTCGGGGATCGACGCTATCCTGAACTACGACACCCAGCTCATGGCCGAGCCGAAACTTGGCGTCGTCGTGCGTCTGACACTTCCGGTGTACAAGGCTTCGTATCACGGCCCAGAGCGCTGGGCCGAGGTCTGGCTTGCTACCGACAAAGAGGAGCGCACCTTGCTTTGGAGGGGCCAGCTCAGCGACAACACCAAGATGCTCGCCAGCATGATGTTCGAGTCGGATCAGAGCTATGTCGGTCAGCAGTCCTACCACTTGGAGACGAAATACAGCGCTAAACACAACAAGGCCATATCAGGCCTTAGCATCATGATCTCAAGCGAGACCCTGGCAATTCAGCGTGACTCTGATACGGCACCTACCGGCCAAGTGCTGCTCAAGGATAATGTGGACAGCGTGCAGGTATTTGGCAGGAACGACACTGATAGCATGGATTTCACCGGCGCCAATGCCCTGTATTTCTGGGAGTTGTTCTACTACACCCCAATGTTGGTCATGCAGCGCTTCCTTCAGGAAGAACGTTTTGACCTTGCCGAACAGTGGCTGAAGTACGTGTTCAACCCGGCTGGCTACTCAATATCCGGCGTAGGCACACAGCGGATGTGGAATGTACGGCCGCTGGAAGAAGACAGCAGCTGGAACGACGACCCCCTGAAGTCGCTCGACCCGGATGCCGTGGCGCAGAACGACCCGATGCACTACAAGTACAACGTCTTCATGCGCCTGCTGGACATATGCATCGGCCGCGGCGATGCCGCCTACCGCAAGCTGCAGCGCGACACCCTCAGCGAAGCCAGTGTCTGGTACCAGCGCGCGGTGAGCCTGCTGGGCGACGCCCCCTGGGCACCGCCGGCAACGGGCTGGAACGAACCCGTGTTGGGGCAGGCCGCAGTGCCCGGCGAAAGCCCGTTTCTGCCAGAGGTCAACCGCACCCTGCTCGGTTACTGGGAGGCGCTGCGCATTCGACAGTACAACCTGCGCCACAACCTGACCCTCGATGGCCAGCCGCTAAGCTTGCCGCTATACGCCACACCGGCCGACCCCAAGGCGTTGCTGGCCGCGGCAGTGGCAGCAGAGGCCAGTGGCGAACGTGGCCTGACGGAAGTCAACGACGTGCCGGCGCTGCGCTTCACCGTGTTGCTCGACGGTGCCCGCAGCATGGCCGCCCAGCTGATTCATTTTGGCAGCGAGATGCAATGGATTCTTGAGCGCCAGGATGCCGAGGCGTTGGCAGGCATGCTGGCCAGCCAGGGTGCGGAGCTTGCCGAGAGCAATGTGGCGCTGTTCAAGCACACCCTCAAGGAGCTGGCAGCCGACCGCGTGACCTTGCAAAGCTCGCTGGTGGCGGCCACGGCCAGTCGGAATCACTACCTGAACCTTTACCAAAGGAACATCTCTGATCGCGAGCGCCTTGCGCTGAAGTTGCGAACCGAGTCTGAACAGGCAGGTACGGCTGAATCTGCCATTATGGCAGGTGCTTCGGTCATTGCCGCCTTCCCCAAGATCTTTGGTTTCGCTAACGGTGGCGGTAAACCGGAAGACATATTGAAGGCCGTTGCCTACGGCTTTGGCGCGCGCTCGAAAGTGTATGGCATCAAGGCATCGCGCCTTAGCCAAGAGGAAGTCTTCGCACGCCGTCGTGCGGACTGGAAGTTCCAGTATGAGTCGGCAGAGAAACAGATGGCGACCGTACAGGCTCAACTCGATGCCCTGGCCGTACGTGAAACCTCCGCCCACATGCACATTGCCCACTTGAACACCCAAGCTGCCCATTCACAGGCCCAGCTTGCCTTGTTCCAAGGCAAGTTCACTGGCAAGGCCATGTACAGCTGGCTGCGCGCACGCCTGGCGAGCATTTTCTACACCTATTACGATCTCACCGTGTCGCGCTGCCTGATGGCACAAAAGGCCCTGCAGTGGGAAAAAGGCGACACGGATATGTACCTGCGCACCGGCACTTGGAACAGCGCCTGGGCGGGTTTGCTGTGTGGTGAGGGACTGATGCTGGCACTGGGGCAGATGGAAACGGCCTGGGTGAAATGGCAGAAGCGCGAGCTTGAGGTGACGCGCACAGTGTCACTGGCCAGGCTTTTCGACGGCAAGCTCAGCTCGCAAGACAAAGCCGTAACCCTGGGTGAGGCGGTCAAGGCGCTGCTTGACGGTAAGACAGTTGAGGTCGATGACACGCTTGAAAACAGCAGCTTTGCACTGGCTGCGAACGGCATGCTATCGATCCAGTTCGGCCTTAAAACGTTGAACCTAGCAGCAGGCTTCGAAACTGCAGCCTCGCGACGCATCCGCAGCATTGCCGTCTCGCTGCCAGCCTTGCTGGGCCCCTACCAGGATGTGCATGCACGGCTGCTGACCAATGCCCAAGGCCTGCCTGCGGGCTGTGATGAGATGAACATCTCCCATGCCATGCAGGACAACGGCCAGTTCAGCCAGCTCAATGGTTACCCGGCATTTCGCCCAGGTAACCAGTTGCTGCCGTTCGAAGGGTTGCACATCGCCAACGGGGATGATGACCAAGACCAGACCCAGATGACGTTGAACTTCGCCCAGCCCCAGGGCGATCAGCGGGCACTGCTGGAACGCCTCAGCGACATCATTCTGCACGTGCAGTTCACCGTTCGCTAAGGAGCAGGGGAGGGTACCCCGGTGCCCTCCCGCTGAGGCCAACTTCCTATTTCCTGACCCTTGCGCCAAGGCGCGGGGGTCGTCAAGGAGCAACATCATGAATGATATGTCTGTCACCCCTTCGGGTGCCGGCGGTGAACCTGTGTTCAGCCCCCCCTCGCTGCCCAAGGGCGGCGGTACGGTTTCGGCGGGCGGAGGCATGCTGTCAGTCGGCAGCGCCGACGGCGCCGCAGGTTGGTCGCTGCCATTACCATTGCCGGTCGGCCGCGCGTTGTCGCCGTCGTTGAGCCTGGCCTACCGTTCTTCGGCAGGTAATGGCGCATTCGGTGCTGGCTGGCAGTGTAGCCCGCCCACAGTCTGCCGCCTGGACCGCCTGGGGGTCCCCCGTTACACCCGCAGTGACCGTTGGCAGGGCCCCGACGGCGAAGAAATCCTGCTCGACCGCGGGGCGCCGCGCACTGTCGCCAGTTTGCCGTTTTCCGATACCCCCGCTGCTCACACGGTAACCGCTTGGGTGCAGCGCAGTGGCGGCCGCGACCAGCGCCTGGAGCATTGGCAAGCGCAAGCGAGCCCTGACTCGCCGGGCTTTTGGCTGCAATACCATGCCGACGGCAGCATTACGCTGTTTGGCTGGTCGGCCTCCGCACGCCTGGCCAAGCCCGGCAAACCGGCAGAGGTCGCGTGCTGGTATGCCGAAGAGACCGTCAGTGCCACGGGGGAGCATGTGGTCTACACCTACCGCAGCGAAGACCAGGCGGGCTGCGATGCGCACGAACAGGCCATGCACTCGCAGGTTGCCAACACCTACCTGGTTGCCGTCCACGCCATGAATGCAACCCCAAGCGCAGCGCTGCTGATACCGCAGCAGGCCTTTCTCCCCGATGACTTCATGACCGTGATGCAGCTGGATTACGGCGAGCGGGGCGTGGATGTGAACACCCCACCGGCGTTCGAGGTGAAGTCACCCTGGCCGGTGCGCGAGGACTGCTTTTCGTACTGGCGCTTGGGCTTCGATAAACGGGTGCGGCGGCTTTGCCACGAGGTGCTGCTGTGGCACCGTACGCGAATGATGGCCGGGGAGGCTGACCCAAGCCCGCAATTGGTTTCGCGCTTGCACCTGGGGTATGACGCATCGGGCGTCGCCTCGGTGCTGGTCGCCGCGCAACAGGTCGCGTACGAAACGGATGGCACGCCGTTGTTGCTGCCGCCGGTGGAATTCGAGCCCAGTCGCCCAGGGCGTGAGTACTCGCGCTGGGAGGCATTGCCCGACCTCGATGGCTTCAGCGCGCCGCACTGGCAGATGGTGGATCTTTACGGCGAGGGGCTGCCGGGTTTGCTGTTCCAGGATGCAGGTGCCTGGTGGTATCGCGCGCCAGAACGCAACAGTGACCTGGGTGGCGATGCCATCAGGTGGGGCGAGTCACAGGTATTACCGGGAGCACCGCGCCCCGGCACCGGGATGCTGGCCGACCTTGAGGGTGACGGCCAGCCGCAATGGCTGGTCAACCTGCCGGGTGTTCGCGGCAGCTTCACCCTGACGCCGGATGGGCAATGGCGTGACTTCATTGCCGCCGACGCCATGCCCAGCGAACTGGCCCATGGGGATGCGCAACTGGTCGATTTCAGCGGGGGCGGGCAGCAGGACCTGGTGATGATCGGGCCACGTAGCGTGCGCTTGTCTGCCAGGGTGCGTGGTGCCGGCTGGCAGCCGGCCAGCGACATCGTGGCAGGCCCCACGCTGCCATTGCCTGGCGGCGAGCACCGGCTGGTGGCATTTGCCGACCTGGCGGGTACAGGGTTGCAGCAATTGATCGAGGTCACGGCCGAGGGCGTCACCTATTGGCCGATGCTTGGCCACGGTCATTTTGCCAACCCTGTGCAGATGACGGGTTTTGCCATCGAACACTTCAACGCCGCGCGGGTATTGCTTGGCGATACCGATGGCAGTGGTACTACCGATATCCTTTATGTGGACGCTGACCGCATCCGGATATTCGTCAGCCATAACGGCAATCGGTTTGTCGAAGGCTATTGCGTGCCGGCGCCTGAGGGGGTCGTGCTCGATGCCAGCTGTAAACTGCAACTGGTCGATTTGCGCGGGCAGGGTTGTGCAGAGCTGGTGTTGACTGTGCCGCACCTCTCTCCACGCAGCTGGGTGTACCGCTTCAACGACCGACGCCCCTGGTTGCTGGCTGAGGTGTGCAGCAACACCGGTGGCCGTACGCTGTTCGACTACCGCAGTTCGGCGCAGAGCTGGCTGGATGAAAAGCGTGCCCTGCAGGGGCAGGGCAAGGCAGCGATCAGTCGCTTGCCGTTCCCGGTTCACACCTTGGCCCAGGTGACCCTTGTGGACGACATCAGTGGCCTGCGTACCGTCAGTGGCATGCGCTATCAGAGCCCGGTCTGGGACCCTGTCGAGCGCGAGTTTCGCGGTTTCAGGCAGTTGATCCAGACCGACACCCTGAGCGACGCCCAGGGCACGGCCGCCGAGCGTTCGCCGCCGGCGCAAGTACGCCAGTGGTTCTTCAGCGGCATCGAAGACCTAGATAACATCGCGCCACAGGGCTTTGATGCGCAGCGCAGCGCAGAGGCGGACTTTCCCTTGCAACCGGTGCGCTTCACCCGCCTTGAAGCTGATCACGATGTGCCTTACGTGCCGCAAGGTGCGGCCCGGCAGTGGCTGCTTTGTGCCTTGAAGGGGGCCCAAGTACGCAGTGAAACCTACGGCCTTGACGGCACTGAACACGCTGGGCTGCCGTACAGCATCACCCGTAAGCGCTGGCAAGTGCGGGTTTACGAGACCGCGCACGCCGACCGGCCCGCAGCCTTGGTAACGCCAGTAGAGACCCTGGCCTTCACTACCGAGCGCATTGTCCAGGACCCGGTTATCACGCAGAAACTGGTGATTGGCCAGGACAAGTACGGCCATGTCCTGCAGCAGGTGCAGGTGCATTACCCGCGCCGGGTCGCAGTCTCCCCATCGCCTTATCCAGCTTCGCTGCCAGCCGGTTTGCTGGACGATGCCCGCGACCCTCAGCAGGACGTAGCCTGGCTTGAGCACGCGCGCCATCGGGTACGTAGCCTGGAGGACGGCCATGATTACGTGTCCGGGTTGATCGAAGCGACCCGTACCGATGTGCTTGCGCTGCCAAAGCACGCGCTGCCGCAGGGCGGCTTCAGCGTGGAGCACCTTCTGGCTCCCGACGGTCCGTTGGAGGGCCTGGACACTGCCACGCTGTCGGGCTATCAGCGTAAGCAATGGTGTGATGCCCAGGGGCAACTGACCGCGGCGCCAATCCGCCAGGCGCTGGTGGCCTACCGCGAAACCGCCATGCTCGAACACGCCACCTTGGCTGCGCTCGAGACAACGCTTTTGCCGCACGAGCTGGCACAGTGGCAGGCCAACGGCGGCTATCACCTCATCGCCTTGGCTGAGGACGGCAAGCGGGTGTACGTCAGCCGCCACGACCTGATCAAGCACCAGGGTGCGTCACTGTTTTATCGACTGGCCACGCTGCGTGCCAGCGAGCTGCTTGGCGAGCAGCGTGTTGACTGGAGCCCACACGGCCTGCAAGTGCTGAAGATAACCGACGCCGCTGGCCTGGAAACCGGCTTCGAGTATGACTGGCGTTTCCTCACGCCCGTAGCCATGACCGATGCCAACGACAACCAGCACCAGGTCAGCCTCGATGCCTTGGGGCGAGTGACACAAACCCGCTTCCACGGCACGGAACAGGGCCAGTTGGCCGGCTATAGCAGCAAGGCATTCACGCTGCCGGCAACGGTCGAGGGCATCCTGGCGCTCGAAGGAGGCGAGGTACCCGTGGCCACGGCGCACCGGGTGGTGACCGACAGCTGGATGCCCTTGGCACGTGACAGCCAAGGGCGCCTTGTGGTTACCCGTATGGGCGAGCTGGGGCTGCGTCGCCTGCTCAAGGCCAATGGCCTGCCCGCTGGGGACGACGGCGAAAGCCGCCAGCCGCCACATATCATCAGCCTGCAGACCGACCGCTACGACGGCGACCCCGCGCAGCAGCTGCGGGTAAACGTGACGCACAGCGATGGTGCCGGCCGCCTGTTGCAGACCGCCGTGCTGAATGCGCCTGGCGATGCGTGGGTGCGCACCGTCGCAGGCAGCCTCGAGCGCGATGCCAACGGTGCTGCACGCGTGCAGCCGGCAGCGCGACGTTGGGCGGTGACAGGCAAGACCGAGTACGACAACAAAGGCCAGCCCGTGCGCACCTGGTTGCCGTACTACCTCGATGACTGGCGCCCTGTAAGCGATGACAGCGGCCACCCCGGGCTGTATGCCGATACCCAGCTGTATGACGCCATGGGGCGCGTTTACCGCGTCCTCACCGCCGCGGGCTGGGAACGGCGTACCGAGTACTACCCCTGGTTCACGGTAGCGCAAGACGAAAACGACACGGCCTGAACGCGACCTTGATGGCGCGCGCTACCTGGCGCACGCCATGCCACTCAACCCCATGCAGAATTCAAGAACAGGAGGCACGCGATGCTTGCTCTTTCGGACAATGCTGTCCATCGCAATACCCCTACCGTCACGGTCGTGGACAACCGCGGCCTGGTGGCCCGGACCATCCACTACCACCGCCACCCGGACACGCCGACCCTGACGCAACCTCGGATTACGCGCCAGCAGCATGACGCCAAGGGTTTCATGACCCACAGCAGCGACCCGCGCCTGCACGCCAGCGGCCGGGGTAACTTTGCCTGGCTGACCGACCTGGTCGGTACCCCGGTGTGCACCCAAAGCGCCGACGCCGGCGTATCGATCAACCTGAGCGACGCAGCAGGGCGCCCGTTGCTGGCCGTATCGCGAATCGCGCTCGATGAACACGGCGAGCACCTGCGCAGTGAAGCGGTCACCCGCACCTGGCATTACGAGAACGCCAACCTGCCTGGGCGCCTACTGGGGATCAGCGAACAGGTCAACGGCGACGTGGTGTGTCGGCTGGAGCGGCTGATTTATGCCGGCAACAGCGCCGCAGAAAAAGCCCACAATCTGGCGGGCCAGGCTAGTCAGCACTACCACACCGCCGGTTTGCTGCAGACCCATGGCGTTGGCATGACCGGCGTCCCGCTAGCGACCACACAGCGCTTGCTGGCGGATGCCGATAACCCGCAGGTGGGGGCGGACTGGCAAAGTGAACAGCCTGCCGATTGGGAGGCCCAACTGCAGCCGGAAAGCGAAGCCAGTACCACGCTGACTACGGTGGATGCGACCGGTGCACCCTTGACCACGCGTGATGCCGCAGGCCATCTGCGTCGCCAGGCTTACGATGTGGCGGGCCTACTCACGCAGCGTTGGCTGACGCTCAAGGGCTGCCCTGAGCAAGCCATCCTCAATGCCCTGAGCTATTCGGCTGCCGGGCAAAAGCTGCGCGAGGAGCACGGTAACGGCTTGGTCATCCAATACTGCTACGAACCGCGCACACAGCGGCTGGCCGAAGTCCGTACCGAGCGCCCGACAGGGCACGCGCAAGGGGCCAAGGTGCTGCAAGACCTGCGCTACGCCTACGACCCGGTGGGCAATGTGCTCAGCGTGCGCAACGACGCCGAAGAAACCCGCTTCTGGCGCAATCAGAAAGTCGAACCGCTAAGCACCTATGTCTATGACAGCCTGTACCAGCTGGCCAGCGCCACCGGGCGCGAGATGGCCAATGCCGGCCAGCAGGGCGCCAACCTGCCGGATATGGCGCTCCTCGATAACGTCACCTACAGCCGCTACAACCGCACCTATACCTACGACATGGCGGGCAACCTGACCCGCATCCGCCACAGCGCGCCTGCCACAAACCATAGCTACACCACCGATATCACCGTCAGCGACCGCAGCAACCGGGCGGTGCACAGTGCGCTCACCCAGGACCCGGCCGCCGTCGACGCGTTGTTCAATGCCAGTGGCCAGCAAAAGGCGTTGTTGCCGGGGCAGCAATTGAACTGGACACCGCGCGGTGAGTTGCACGCCGTTACCCAGGTCATGCGCGAAGGGGCGGAGGACGATGGCGAAAGTTACCGCTATGACATCGGTAACCAACGCGTGCTCAAGGTCAGTACCCAAAAGACCGCGACCCACATGCGCACGCAACGTGTGCAGTACCTGCCAGGCCTGGAGCTGCGCAGTACAACTCAGGGCGGCACGCTGACCGAGCAGTTGCAGGTGGTGCTGGTGGGCGAAGCCGGGCACGCCCAGGTGCGGGCCTTGCACTGGGCTGCAGGTAAACCGCCAGAACTTGCTGACGCGCAACTGCGTTACAGCTACGCCGACCAGCTGGGCAGCGGTTGCCTGGAGGTCGATGGCAGTGGTGCGGTGATCAGCCGAGAGGAGTACTACCCGTACGGCGGCACTGCGGTATGGGCCGCTCGCAGCGAAATGCAGGGGCGCTATAAGTGCGTTCGTTATTCGGGCAAGGAGCGCGATGCGACGGGGCTGTACTACTACGGGTATCGCTATTACCAGCCCTGGTTGGGGCGGTGGTTGAGTGCGGACCCGGCAGGCACGGTGGATGGCTTGAACCTGTACGCGATGGTGCGTAACAACCCGATGACATTGGTTGATGAATTGGGGTTGAGGGGCAAAGGGAACAAGAACAAGGGCGGGGGGAACAGTTCCGGAGCACAAGGCACGCCGGTTGCCAGCGGAAGTGGTGACGCTGTAAAGGAGCCGGTCGCGTCAACCTCTGCTTCAGCAGGGCCGAGCCGTGACGCTGCTGGTGCGGTGGCCTCATCTTCTCGCCCAGAGCCACCTGCTGCAGATATTCCGGATGAGGACGTATGGGATGTCGTACCTACTCGTAAGGATAAACAGGAAAGAAAGGCGGAAAAAAAGAAGGAGAGTACTGAACAAGAAGTCAATTTCGAGAGTGGGTTCGGTCTTCCTGACAGCAAACTGTTTAACTGTCTGAAGTCGGAGCTCCCTACGAATAGACAAGGAAATCTGAGCAGCATTTTGGCAATAGGCCAAAGGATAAACCCCGACCCCGAGAAGGGTTTACGACAGGTTGTTTTCATGGAAAACGGTGTAAACAAAGAGGGTTTAAGGCATGTCACCGGTGAACACCGAGCCCACCTCAGAAACGTAGGCATTGAAACAAGATCAGATATCATCAAGGCGGTGATGACGGCCTTGATCCATGGCAAAATCGTCGGCATCCAAGGTTTAAGGGCTGGCAAAGACGGTCGACCGATTTATGAGTTCGATTTCAAAGGGAAAAAGCACCTCCTCGCGGTTCAGCTCACAAATGAAAATAGTGTGTTGGGCGCCAATCCTAAGGAGCGCGGCGTCAGTTACCAAGAGAGAATGAACTGGGCGCAGTCGCCTAAACGCTAGCTGATGGGATATTTCATGTCGGATATCTTCTATTTTTGGCGCCAAATATGATAGGACGGACGCCTGAAGACGCCTAGAATGACACCCACTTCGGATGTCATGTGAGCAGCGTCCATGGTCGCCCTACAAGATCAACAACAACCACCGCCCCCCGAAGCCGCCTCGCAGATCAAACCTGAACTGCGGGTTGGCTTCGTGCTCCTCAACCAGTTCACCTTGGTCCCGGTCGCCGGCCTGGTCGACTCGTTGCGCTTCGCCGCCGACAAGTCGTTCCGCAGCCAGCAAGTGTATTGCCAATGGGACTGGATGACCCTGGACGACCAGCCGATCACCGCCAGTTGCGGCATGCCCATTTCGCCGACCAAACCGCTCAACCTGTTTGCCCAGTACGACTACATCGTGCTGGCGGGCGGGCTGCTGGGCGAAACGCGTAATCCCCCAGACTGGCTACTCGATGCGCTGCGTGAGGTGCGTGCGGCCAATATCCCGATCATTGCCCTGTGTTCAGGTTCGTTCGTGCTGGGTAAGGCCGGTCTGCTCGATGGCCGGCGGTGCGCGTTGCATTTCACCTTGCGCGATGAGTTCAAGGAGCGCTTCCCGCTGTCCACCGCCGTGATCGACAAGAGCTATGTGGATGACCGCGGCATCATCACCTGCCCGGGCGGCACGGCCATCGACCTGGCGGCCAGCCTGATTCGCCGGCACTGTGGTGCGGTGCGGGCGCAGAAGGGCTTGGAGTACCTGCTGGTGGACGAGCGTGCCGACGCGCAAGAGGACAAGGCCGCCAGCGAAAGCGTTTACCAGAACGACCGTGTGCAGCGGGCCATTGCCTTCATGCGCGCCAACCTGGATGCCTCGATGACCCTCAAGGCCGTGGCTGAGGCAGTGGGCACGCACCCGCGGCAGTTGCACCGCGAGTTCGTTGCCAATACACAAGAGCCACCGGCCAACTACTGGCGCAAGCTGCGCCTGGACCACGCCCGGCGCTTGCTGGTGAATACCAGCCAGAACATCACCACCATTGCCTTGGCGTGTGGGTTTTCCGATGCATCGCACTTCATCTTGTGGTTCCGCAAGCAGTACGGCGAAACGCCTTACAGCTTCCGCAAACGGCGGCATGAAGTGGAGCGGTTTGACTGGCATGGGGACAAAGTAGGCTTGGACCCGGAGCTGTAGCTGTGTAGCCATCTCCAGCGCTACCCGTGTAGGCGCTGGCTTGCCTGCGAATGGGCCGCAAAGCGGCCCCGGCGCTATCAACGCTGACCAAAAGCCTGAATCTCGATCCGATACTCAGGCGCCGCCAGCGCAGCCCCCACACACGCCCGCACCGGTGGCTGCTGCCCGACCCAGGCGTCATACACCTCATTCATCGCCGCAAACTCCCCCATGTCAGCCAGCCAGATCTGCACGCGGGTGAGGTTGCCCTTACCTGCGCCAACCTGTGCCAGCCACTGCTCTAGCTGCGCCAGCACGCACCGCGTCTGCGCAGCGATATCGCCCGGTGCAAGGGCGACGATCCCGGAGGTTTCCAGGCGGCCATCCACCAGAACCATCTGGCTCGCCCGTTTGCCGGGGTTGATACGTTCGATCATCAGCGCGCTCCTCAGAACAGTACGTAGGTCTTGCGCAGGGTCTCGTGGATCTCCCACACGCCTTCGCAGTTCTCTGGGAACAGCACCGCATCGCCCGCCCGCAGCTCGACCGGCTCGCCACCGTCGGGGGTAAAGGTGCAGCTGCCGCTGACGATATGGCTGAACTCGCGGTTTTTCAGGAAGCGGCGGAACACCCCGGGGCTGCTTTCCCAGACGCCGATGCTGGCGCCCACCGCTTCATCGGTCTGGTCCTGGGCGCTGGCGGCGTGGGCGATCGGTTCGCCGATCGGCAGCCGGGCAGGGGCTGGCGTGCCCAGGGGCGAGGCAGCGGCATTGCGGACAACGGTAAGCACGTGGCTCATGGTGTGGCTCCTTCAGGCTTTACGGGCAACGGTTTTGTAGGACGGTGACGGTGCAGGGGAGGCCCCGCCCAACGCGGCGGCTTGCTGCAGGTCGAGCTTGCTGGTCTCTGGGGCGAGCCACCACGAGATCAGTGCACCGAACAGTGAGATCAACGCGGCGGCGAACATGGTGTTGGCAATGCCATAGGTGGCCAGGGAAATAGGCACCAGGTAGGTGCCCACGGCCGCGCCGATACGCGACAGCGAAGTGGCCAGGCCAACGGCAGACGCGCGGATCTCGGTGGGGAACAACTCGTTGGGGTAGACGTATTCCAGCACCTGAGCGCCGCCAATCAACACCGCGTAGGCGCCAAACAGCACCAGCACGGTGGTGGGCGATGCGTCGGGGAACACGCCCAGCAGCACCAGCGACATGCCCGACCAGAGGAAGCTGTGGATCAGCATCTTGCGCCGCCCCAGGCGGTTGATCAGCTTGGTTGCCAGCAGGCAGCCAAGGGTGAACAGCAGGGTGATGGCGATCGAGCCGTAGGCGGCCCAGTCGCCGGTGAGCTTCAGCGCCTGCAGCACCTTTGGGGCGAACGCGTAGATGGCGAACAGCGGGACGATGGCGCAGGTCCAGAACAGGGTGACGAAGGCCATGCGTTTGCCGTAGCCGGAGTGGAACAGCGACCACACCGACACCGGTTTGCCGCTGACGTGTTCGGGCAGGTCGGCGATGGAGTAATCCGGGCCATAGACGCGTTTGATCACGGCATCCGCCTCGGCAGTACGCCCCTTGCTCAGTAGCCAACGTGGCGATTCTGGCGTACCGCTACGGGCAATCAGGAACAACGCACCCGGGACCAACGCACTGGCCAATACCCAGCGCCAGCCGTCATCGCCGCCGACGCGCAGCAACAGTTCACCGACCACATAGGCCACAGCGGCCCCGGCGAACCACATCAGTACCATCGCCGCCAGCAGCGGCCCGCGTTGCTTGCGTGGCAGGAACTCGGCCAGCAGCGAGGTAGCGATCGGGTAGTCGGCGCCGACCGCGATACCGATCAACAACCGCCAGGCGAACAACGCCCAGGCCGACTCGACCCAGAACTGCGCTACCGAAAAACCGACAATGGCGATCAGGTCGACCAGGTACAGCACCTTGCGCCCGTACTTGTCGGTGAACCAGCCACCCAGGAAGCCGCCGAGGAACACCCCGATCAGCGCCGAAGCCGCAATCAGCCCCTCCCAGAAGGCCGACAGTTGCAGGGCCTGAGTGATCTGCAGCATGGCCACGCCGATGATGCTCAGCACATAGCCGTCGAGGAACGGGCCACCGGCGGAATAGACCGTCAGTTTGCGATGGAACGCATTGAGTGGCGCATCTTCGACGGAGCGTTTGGGGACAGACATTGGACTTACCTCTTGTTGTTATTTGACGCACTTGCGTGGCGGCACTATGGCACCGGGTTGCAGGGGTTCCCTATAACGGTTCGGACGGGTCGTGGGATGGCATTGCGAGGTGTGAATGGCACTGTAGGAGCAGCCTTGTGCTGCGAAGAGGCCGGCGACATCAGCCAAGATTTACGGCGTTGTCACCGGCCTCTTTGCAGCACAAAGCTGCGCTTACCGCGACCGAGTCAACAGCGCATCCAGCACCACTTCGCAGGCCGCACCCCAGCTGGCACTTACCGGTTGATGCATCAACACGGCCAGCCCATCGGCGGTAAAGGTGCCCGGCGTGGCAATCGCTTGCCCCAGGGCCTTGAGCGTGTGTTCGGGTTGGCGCTGGGCACTGCTCACACAGTCGTGCAGGTTGCCCAGCACCAAGGCGCGTGCTTCGGCTGCGGGCAGGCCTTTGTCGGTCAGCCACTGCTGCAGGTCGTGCAATAGGAAGTAGAACCAGCCATTCATGCACGCGGCCACCGTGGCCAGCTCGAATGCGGCTTCATCCTGCAATACCACCAGGTTGCCCAGCGCGGCCAGGCATTGCTCAGTGGGGGCATCCGGGGGGTAGACGACTACCGTGGACTGGTTGTGTTGCGCGGCATAAGACAGCATCACGCGCACGCAGTGAGCGGCGGGGAAGGCGGCTTGCAGCTGTTGCAGGTTCACACCTGCTGCCAACGACAGCAGGCGTTGCCCGGGGTGCAGATGTACCTCGCCGGCCAGGTGTGCCAGTGATTCCGGGCGCACGCCCAGCATCAGCACCTCGGCCTGATCGACTACCGCCTGATTGCTCGGCAGTACTTGGCAACCGTGTGTGTGGGCCAGTGTTTCGGCGCGCTGGGCGTTGCGTGGCGACAGCAGGATCGCGCCGTCGAAACCACCGCGGCGCAGGCCGATAACGACTTTTTCGGTCAGCTCGCCGACCCCGAGGATGCCCAGGCTATGCATGATGCCTCCTTGTCAGCTTTCCAGGCCGGCGCGGCGCTGGCCCCAGTGCAGGTTCAGGTTGACGCCCAGGCTCAGCAGCGGTTCCGGCGGGTTGCGGTTGGGCCCGGCCGAGCCCAGCAGGAAGTCGATCAGCTCGTCACGCTCGCCACTCAGCCAGTCGGCCAACAGGGTCCCGGTGGCAGTGCCACGGGTAATCCCCAGGCCGTTGCAGCACAGCGCCGCATGGACATTGGGTGCCAGCGTGCCGAAGTGCGATTGGTGGTTGCGCGACAGGCACATCGAACCGCCCCAGGTGAATTCGAACGGTGTACCCGCGAGCATCGGGAAGCGCCGCTCGAACGACGCCCGGTGCTGTCGCCCAGCGCGTTGCAGGTGGCGCTGGTTGGCGCGCCCATCGGCGTTGAAACTGAAGCTGTTGCGCACCAGCAGGCGCTGGTCCGGGGTGCGTCGCAGGGTGCTGCCAAACGGGTCAGCGGGGATGATGCCCCAGGTCGCCTTGCCACCCAGGCGTGCTTGTTCGTCTTCGCTCAGGGGCCGGGTCATGCTGGCGTAGGTGAAAATCGGCAGCAGTCGCCCCGGCAGGAAGCCGAAGTACGAGGCGAAGGCGTTGTTGGTCAGCAGCAACTGCTCGGCAACGATCTCGCCATGGGCATGCGCGAGGGTGATGCGCGTGCCCTGTTCGATGCGAGTGATGGTGGTGTGTTCGTACAGCGTCACGTTGCTGGGCAGGCTGTCTGCCAGGCCTTTGGCCAAGGCGGCCGGCTGCAGTAACTGGGTACCTGGGGTGTACAACGCTTTGCGGTAGAACGCGGTGCCGAAGTGCTCGGGCAGGTCACGGGCATCGATCATCTGGTAGGGCTGGCCGAGTTTCTCCAGGCCGCTGCGGTACGCTTCGAGCACCGCCAACCCCTTGTCTTCGACCGCCGCCTGGTACTTGCCGTCTGGGCGGATCTGGCAGTCGATGCCATGCTGCTGGATCAGCGTGTGCAGTATCGACTGAGCGCGCAGGTTGAGCTTGAGGTTCATCCGCGCGGTGGCCAGTTCACCGATGTAGTCCGGTGCGCCGATGTCATGGGGCAGGTCGATGGCAAAGCCCGAGTTGCGCCCCGAGGCGCCAAAGCCGACTTCCTGGGCTTCGAGCAGGATCACCTCGTCATCCGGGTGATGCAGCGCCAGCTGCCGCGCGGCGGCAAGGCCGGTGAAGCCAGCGCCGAGCACCACCCAGCGCGCTTCGCTCCGCCCCCGGTGCGCGGCACGTGGCTGGCGCAGGGGGCTGAGGTGGAACCAGCCGCAACCGTTGTCGTCCGCGGGGGTAGAGGTGTTTCTGTACATGGGTTTTATCCGTGTTGTTTTCTTCACTGTCGCATGGCCCGGGCAGGGGGCATATAACGGGAATGACGGGTCGTGGGAGGTTTTGAATTGACCGCGACAAGCCCTGCGTGATTTGCTCGGTTTGCCGGTGACTGGCCCGCGCAAAGGCCCCGGCACTTAACGATCATTCAAAGGAAACTGAAGGTCTGCCATGTCCGAATACACGCTCCACTGCTTCGCCGAATCCGGCAATGCCTACAAAGCCGCCCTTATGCTCGAACTCACCGGCCAGCCTTGGCAGCCGGTGTTCGTCGACTTTTTCAACGGCCAGACCCGCGAGCAGGCCTGGCGCGATGAAGTGAACGAGCAGGGCGAGGTGCCGGTGCTCGAACATGCGGGCAAGTCGTTCACCCAATCGGCCTTGATCCTGGAATACCTCGCTGAGCAAACCGGCCAGTTTGGCCCACGCGATGAGGACGAAAAGCGCGAGATCTGGCGCTGGATGCTGTTCGACAACCACAAGTTCACCAGCTACTACGCGGCGCTGCGGTTTATCTATTGCCTGAAACAGATGGGCGAAACCGATGTGACCAAGTTTTTGCGTGATCGCGCCACGGCGGCCTATCGCATCGTTGATGCGCATTTGGCGAAGACGCCGTTCATGGTCGGCGGGCGCTTGACCATCGCCGACCTGTCGTTGGCGGGTTATGTGTTCATGCCTGAAGACACGGGTATCGCGCTGGACGAATTCGTTCATATCGAGGCCTGGAAAGCGCGGATCAAGGGCACGCCAGGCTGGAAACACCCCTATGACCTGATGCCGCGGACAGCGCCTGTTCAAGCGCCATTCGGATGACTGGTCGTGACAAGCGCTAGCGCATGACTACGCTCAGGACGTAAGACACATTCTGCAACAACTGGCCAGTTGGCCCTGATGGATCTCGCTCACCCGCTGCAGATGGAAGGCCGCACTGGTTTGCAGGTCGCCCCATGGGGGGCCGGAACTCACGGGGTGTCAATGTGCAAGCCCCGTGCTACTCCAAGCGGAGGCTCTACATGCTCAAAAAATGCTTGTTGGCTTTGGCAATCGGCGCGGTTTTGTCAGCGTCGGCCGTGTTGGTGCCTGACTCCATTGGCGGTGCGTCCAGCGCGTATGCGAAGGATGGCGGTGGTGGAGGTGGCGGCGGCCATGGTGGCGGCGGTGGCGGCGGTGGTCATGGCGGCGGTGGGGGTGGTAGCGGTGGTGGAGGCGGCGGCGGTGGCGGTGGTCACGGCGGCGGCAGCGGTGGTGGAGGTGGTCATGGTGGTGGCAGTGGAGGCGGCGGCAGTGGCGGCGGTGGAGGCCACGGCGGCAGTGGGAGCGGACACAGCGGCGATGGCGGCGGGCATGCCAGCTCAGGCCGTGGTGAAAGTGGACGCAATGGCGCCGATGATGGTGCCAACCATGAGGCCAACCATGAGGCCAACCACGAAGCGAATCACGAAGCGAATCACAGTGTTGGCGAGGCCCACGGTGTAGGGCATGGCGCCGATGATGGTGCCGATCATGATGTCGGCGATGATCATGGCGGTGACCGCACCTAGCATTTGAGTGGCCCGTACCGGCCTCTTCGCGGGTAAACCCGCTCCCACAGGATCTTCACTGGCCTTGAAAGCAGTGGAATACCTGTGGGAGCGGGTTTACCCGCGAAGAGGCCGGTACAGGCACTGCACATTTCAAATCGACAACCGCACCACCCGGTTATCCATAACCTGCGATTCTTGCCCCCGCCTTTTGTTCACCACCAACTCGCCAATCGCAATCAGCCGGGTCCGGGTGATGTTGCGCGACAGCCCCAGCAACTGCGCGGTATGCACCTGGTTGTAATGGCAAAAACGGTACGCCGAGCGCAGCAGGGCATTTTCGACCTTCTCGTACAGCCCCCCGGGCTGCTCCTCGTACAATTGGCTAAACGCCCGCTGCAGCAGTTCCTCCACGGCATTGCTGGCAGGCTCCTCCTGCCGTTCGATACGCAGGTTGGACAGCCGCAAATCCTGCGCCTGGATCACCCCGTCAGCACAGGTCAACAAGCTGTGGTGAATGACGTTTTCCAACTCACGGATATTGCCCGGCCACGCATAGTCAACCAGCTTGGCCTGGGCCGTCGGGCTCAGTTCCACCGGCCCGTAGCCCAGCCGGTCGCTGTAGCTGCGAATGAAATGACGCGCCAATGGCAGGATGTCACCTGGCCGGTCACGCAGCGGGTGCAACTGCAAGGTCACCACGTTCAGCCGGTAATACAGGTCCTCGCGAAAATGCCCGGCATTGATGGCCTTCTCCAGCTGCACGTTGGTCGCCGCCAGCACCCGCACATTGATCGGGATGCTTTTGCGTGAACCCAGCCGCACCACCTCGCGCTCCTGCAACACCCGCAGCAGCTTGACCTGGATCGGCAAGGGCAGGTCGCCAATCTCATCGAGGAACAGCGTGCCACCGTCAGCCTCCTCGAACCAGCCGGCCTTGGCCGCCAGGGCGCCGGTGAAGGCGCCTTTTTCATGGCCGAACAGCTCGGCCTCCACCAGCGACTCGGAAAACGCCCCGCAATTGACCGCGACGAATGGGCCGTTACGCCGGCCGCTGAGGTTATGAATATGGCGTGCGACCAGCTCCTTGCCCGTGCCGGTTTCGCCGATGATCAGCACGCTCGCCTCACTCGGCGCGACCTGTTGCAGGTGGGCGAGCAGCGCCTGTGACCTGGGGTCTTCGAAAACCTGCGCGGTCGCCCTGATCGAGGTGGCCAGTGTCGGGGACGGGGGGAGGGTCAGCAGTTGCATGGGCAATCCTCAGGAATAGAAGGAGGGGGCAGGGCGCTTGCCGTTGAGGGCCCACTCGCCCAACTCATGGATGCGGTAGTCCACGGGGTCGTGCAGGGTCTGTGTCCTCAGGTTGCGCCAGTGGCGGTCGAAGCGCAGCGAGGCGTGGGTAGCGCGGGCACCGGTGACCTCGAACAGCCGGTTGCAGATATCCAGGCCATGGCGGCTGGCGGCAACCTTGGCAGTGCCGATGGCCAGGGCCAGGTCGCCGCGTTCCTCTGCGCTCAAAGCATGCTCCTTGGTCCAGGCGCTATCGAGCTGGCGGGCAGCGCGCTCGATCAGCAAACGGACGCTTTCCAGGCCGACCCAGAACTCGCCGTAATGGCGCAGCACATAAGGGTCTTCGGCAGTGGTGGTGGCGTTTGAGCGGAACCACGGCCGGCTTTCCTTGAGGGTGTACTGGCGGGCTTCCTCGTACGCGCCTTCGGCGATACCCAGGAACAGGTTGGTAAAATGCAGTTGCGCAATCAGCGGGCGCAAGGCGGCGAAGGGCGTGCTCAGCGGCCCTGGGTCGAGCAGCAGTTCAGTGTGCTCGACCCGCACCCGTTCAAACGTGGCGCTGCCGCTGTCGGTCTGGCGCTGGCCGATGTTGTGCCAGTCGCCGTGCAGGCTGATACCGGTGCGGCCACTGGGGATCGCGGCGATCAGCAGTTTGCCGCCCGCGCGTTCGTCCACGGCGGAGGCGATCAGCATTTCCGAGTCGCTGGCACCGGAGCAGAAGCTCTTCTTGCCAGAGAACTCGCACCAACCGTCGAAGTGCTTGACCACGGTGCGTGTGTCCAGCGGGTTGAGGGCGTTACCCCAAAACCACTGCTTGCGTGCAGTCTGCTCGAACCACGGCTGCCATTGGTCTGGGCGCGAAAACAGGCGCACGGTGGCCAGCATCAGGTGATGGAAACCGAAGACGTGGGCAATGGAGCTGTCGACCCGGGCGAACTCGCGCACCACTTCGAAAGTATCGAACCAGCTCGCGCCTTGGCCACCGAACGCTTGTGGGATAGCCAGCGACAACAGGCCGCTGCCACGCAGCGCGTCGCGCTCAGCCTTGGGCGTACCGCCGCGCTCGTCACGCTCGACGGCGGTCTGGGCGAACTGCCCAGCCAACTCGCGGGCGATGGCCAGGGCAGGGCGTGGTGCCGTGTTTACCGGTGCATTCATGGCCGCTCCTCAGGCGCTTTTGCGCAGCGCGTGATGGGCGCCGAACAGCGGCACAGCACGTTCGGCGGCCAGGCGGATACGCGCGGCGAGGGCCTCGCTGGAAACGCGGTAGTCGGCCAGTTCCGCTTGGCTGGCAAACACACCAATCGGCAGTGTCAGGGCCTGGAGGAAGCTGAACAGCGGGCGCAACTGGTGATCGAGCACCAGCGCGTGGCGCTCACTGCCCCCAGTGGCGGCGAGCAGCACTGGGGTGTCGACCAGGGCGTCCTGGCCAATAAGGTCGAACAGGTGCTTGAAGTGGCCGGTAAAGCTGCCGCGGTACACCGGCGTGGTCACCACCAGCAGGTCGGCCTTTTCCACCAGCCGCAGTTGCTGCTCCACGGCCTCGGGCAGCTCGCTGCGCCACAGGGCACTGCCCAACGGGCGGGCAATGTCACCCAGGTCGATGAGGTGGGGCTTGATGTTCAGGTGTTCGGCCAGTTCCGCGAGGATCGCCTCGGTCAGGGCCAAGGTGCGCGAAGGGCGGGAAGTACCGCCAGACAGGGCGACGACATTCAGTGGGGTGCTCATGGGCAAGTCTCCGGTTCGGGTTGAGCGGGGGACTTTGCTGGAGCAATCGTCGTGCCGTTTATAAAACCTATTTTAGATCAACTGGTTACGCGTTTTAGCGCCCGGAGCGATGTTGCCGTGCGGGCGCTGGCTGTTGATCGGGTGTTGTGCTGCAGACAGTTGGCCGGGTGTTGGCGGCTGTACAGTTGGGAGAGTTATAGAGGATTTGGGTGCGGCCAAAAAAGAATAAGAACTTATATTCTTATTCCGCTGACCATTCGGCTACAGAGGCATTGCGTGCTTAGACGGTTTGCCCGTCCCAACAATCCCCTGCACAAACATCACCAGTTGCTCCCGCGCCATCATCACCGCCCCCCACTGCGCCTGCCCGCACAGCAGGCCCAGCACTGCATGGGCAATCGACCGTGCGCGGGCTGCAGGCAGGCCGCATTCGGCCGCGACAATGTCGCTGAGCAGCCCGCTGTATTCGGCCTTCAACTGTTCCACCTGCAACACCTGCTCCTCACTCAGGTTGACCGCCTCGCGCGTCAGCAGGGTCAGCTTGTCTGGGTTGGCCTGGCTGTAGGCGACAAAGGCCTGGACGAAGCACTGCAAGCGCTCGCTGGTGGAGCCGGCGCCTTTGAGGCATTGTCGGGTTTCGTACAGCAAGTCGGCCAGGCTCGATTCGATCAGCTCGAACAATAGCCCTTGCTTGCTCTCGATGTGGTGGTACAGCGACCCGGCATGCAAGCCCAGGTGGCTGGCCAGGTCGCGCAGGCCGATGGCCTGGTAGCCGCGGCTGGCAAACAGCGTGCTGGCCGCCTCCAGCAGGCGATCCCGGGCTTGCGGGGCAGGGACGGGCGAGAGGCTGGAGGCGGGCATGGCGGGACCTTTCGGCGAATTGATGTTTGACCAAATGTAAGACAACAGGCATCTTACGTAAAGACTCAATCGCGGAGGTGTTGTGTGGATAATCAAACGGTGGTGATCGTAGGTGGCGCCTCGGGTCTGGGCCTGGAAACAGCCCGGCTGATGGCCAAGCGTGGCGCCGGCAAGATCGGCCTGATCGACCGAAATGAGCAGTTGTTGGTACAAGCAGCCGAAGCGTTGCGCGGGCAGGGTGTAGAGGTGGCCATCGCGGTCGGCGACATCGCCCGCAAGGACACCGCCCATGCCGCCTTCGCCGAAATTGTCGAAGCCCTGGGCCGGGTCCATTGCCTGGTCAACAGCGCGGCGATCTACCCGCGCCAGGACATCTTCGAGATCAGCGACGAAGAGTGGGACCTGGAGAACGCCGTCAACATCAAAGGCACCTACCACATGATGGTCGCCGCGGTGCGCCACATGCAGCAGTACGTGGCAGCGCCCGCAGTGACCGGGCGTATCGTCAACGTCACCTCCGTGGATGCGTTCAAGGCTCACCCCCAGAATGCCCATTACGCGGCAACCAAGGCCGCGGTGGTCAGCCTGACCAAATCGTTCGCCCAGGCCTGTGCCAAGGACCAGATCCTGGTCAACTCGGTGGCCCCGGCCGGCTTCGCCACCGAACGCGCCAAGCAACTGGGCTTCCTGGGCGAGCTGGCAGCTGCCAACCCGCTTGGCCGCGCTGCGGAGCCGGCAGAAATCGCCGAATGGATCGTGATGATGGGCAGCAGCCGCAACAGCTACGCCACCGGCGAAAACGTGATCGTCAGCGGAGGCTACATCTATGCCTGAAGTCGCTTTCCCCGAGGGCTACCAGCGCGCGCTGGTGACCGGGGCCACCAGCGGTATCGGCAAGGCGATCGTGCTGGCGCTGCGCGATGCGGGCCTGCAGGTCATCGCTGTGGGGCGCAGCCCCGAAGCGTTGGCAGAACTTGCCCGTGAGCCGGGCGTGACAACCCTGCAGGCAGACGTGCGTGACTACCGTGCGTTGAGTACCGCGCTGGAGGGGCTGCCGGTGGACGTGCTGGTGAACAATGCTGGCATTCTCTCGACCCGTGCCGCCTTCCAGGACATTGACGAGGACGAGATCGACAACATGCTCGACATCAACCTCAAGGCGCCGCTGCACCTGACGCGCCAGGTATTGCCGGGCATGCTTGAGCGGGGCAGGGGGCATCTGTTTTTCATCGGCTCCAGCGCCGGCCGCGCGCCACACCCTGGGGCCGCGGTGTATGGCGCTTCCAAGGCTGGCGTGAGCCTGTTCTGCGATGCCTTGCGCTGCGACCTGCTGGGCAGTGGCGTGCGGGTGACCGAGATTGCCCCGGGCCGAGTACAGACCCAGCTGTACAAGACGGCGATGGGCATGCAGGCGGCGGGCAGCGAGCTGTATGACGGTTATGAGTCGATCCAGCCGGCGGACATCGCCCAACTGCTGCTGGCGGCATTGAAGATGCCACGGCAGGTGGATGTGTCGCGGCTTGAAGTGTTCCCTACCGCACAGGCGGTGGGGGGTGGGCGGATGGTCAAGACAGCGGGCTGACCTGGGCGGCCTCTTCGCAGGTGTGTGGGAGCGGGTTTACCCGCGAAGAGGCCCTCGAAATCATTACAGAATTCCAGCCGCAGATGCTTGACCACATGTAAGACAACATATAACTTACATGAAGACCGTTTCAGCAGGTCAAGACAACTACAAAGCATTGCAGGGGATATGACGATGACTGCGACATCATGCCGGGTCGGCGTGGACATAGGCGGGACCTTCACCGATATCGCGCTGGATGTGGACGGCGTGCTGCATTCGACCAAGATCCTGACCGACTACGAGCTGCCCGAGCGGGCCATCCTCACCGGCGTGCGCCAGGTGGTGGAGCAGGCTGGCCTGGCCCTTTCGGATATCGATCAGCTGATCCATGGCACCACCCTGGCTACCAACGCGCTGATCGAGCGCCGCGGTGCACGCACCGCCTTCATCACCACCGAAGGCTTGCGTGACACCCTGGAGATGCGCACCGAAAACCGCTTCGAGCAGTACGACATCAACATTGTCCTGCCGCCGCCACTGATCGACCGCGAACACCGCTATACCCTGCGTGAACGCCTGGATGTCAAAGGCCGGGTGCTGATCGCCCCCGAGCAGGCCGAGATCGACGCGCTGGTCGAGCGCATCGCCGAAGGTGATTACCAGAGCGTGGCCATCGGCTTCATCCACAGTTATGTCAACGGCGCCCACGAACGTCAGCTGCGCGACGCGCTGCAGGCACGCCTGCCGCAGCTGTCGATCTCGATTTCCAGCGAAGTCTCACCGCAGATGCGCGAGTTCGAGCGCTTCAACACCGTGTGTGCCAACGCCTACGTCAAGCCGCTGATCAAGTCCTACCTCGACCGCCTGGTGGTGACCCTCAAGCAAGAGGGCGCCGATTGCCCGGTGTTCATGATCCACTCCGGTGGCGGCATCATCTCGGTGCAAAGCGCCGCCGAGTTCCCGGTGCGCCTGGTGGAGTCGGGGCCAGCCGGTGGTGCGATTTTCGCCGCTGATATCGCGCGCCGTTACCAATTGGAAAACGTGCTGTCGTTCGACATGGGCGGCACCACGGCGAAGATTTGCCTGATCGAGGACCAGGTGCCCAAAACCGCCAAGACCTTCGAAGTGGCCCGCACCTATCGCTTCAAGAAGGGCAGTGGCATGCCGATCTCCATCCCGGTGGTAGAAATGGTCGAGATCGGCGCTGGCGGCGGTTCGATCGCCAGCATCGACAGCATGCGCCAGATTCGCGTCGGCCCGCACAGCGCCGCTTCCGAACCCGGCCCGGCCTGCTATGGCAGAGGTGGCCTGGAGCCGACCATCACCGACGCCAACCTGCTGCTCGGCCGCCTGGATGCAGACAACTTCGCAGGGGGCGCCCTGCGCCTGTCCAGCGACAGCGCCGCCAATGCCATGGCCCGGGTGATTGGCCAACCACTGGGCATCGCTGCCGACACGGCCGCCTTCGGCGTGTGTGAAGTGGTCGACGAAAACATGGCCAACGCCGGCCGTGTGCACGCCGTGGAAAGCGGCAAGGACATTGCCGACTACACCATGATCACCTTCGGCGGCGGCGGCCCGCTGCATGCAGCGCGGCTGTGCGAGAAGATGGGCGTGTCACGCTTCATCGTCCCAGCCGGTGCGGGGGTGGGCTCGGCCATCGGCTTCCTGCGGGCGCCGTTCGGCTACGAAGCCGTGCGCAGTGCGTTCGTGCGCTTGTCCGAATTCGATGCCGCGCGCATCAACGACCTGATCGCAGAAATGAAAGCCGAGTCGCTGGGCTTCCTGCGCCAGGGCATGCCCGAGGGTGAGCCGGAGATGGATTGCACCGCGTTCATGCGTTATGTCGGCCAGGGTTGGGAAATCCCCGTTGCGCTCCCGTTCAAGCCCTTCAGCAATGCCGATACCGCGCAGTTCAAAAGCCTCTTTGAAGAGGCCTACACGCGCTTCTTCGGTCGCCCGATCGAGGGGCCAGACATCGAGATCGTCAGCTGGTCGGTCAAGGCCAGTTCGCCCCTGCCGCCGGTGCAGCAAGTGGAAGAGGTCAAGGCCTCCTACCGCGCCCAAGAGCAGGCCAAGCGCCCAGTGTTCGATGTGGCTGCCGGTGGTTTCGTCGAGGCCGGCATTCACCCGCGCGAAGCGCTGCAGGTGGGTGCCCGCGTCGACGGCCCGGCGATCATCGTCGAGCGCGAAACCTCGACCTTCGTCACCTCCAACTTCACCGCCACGGTCCAGCCAGACGGCTGCCTGCTGGTCGTGCGCCGCTAACGCCTGATTCGGAAGCCAGAACCATGAGCGATACGTTGATCGACATTCAAATGCAGGTGATGTGGAACCGCCTGGTCTCGGTGGTCGAAGAGCAGGCGCTGACGTTGATCCGCACCGCCTTCTCCACCAGTGTGCGCGAGGCGGGCGACCTGTCTGCCGGCGTCTTCGACCGCACCGGCAACATGCTGGCCCAGGCGGTCACCGGTACGCCGGGCCACGTCAATACCATGGCCGAGGCAGTGGCGCACTTCATCAATGACATTGGTGAGGACAACATCTTCGAGGGTGACGTCTATGTGACCAACGACCCGTGGAAGGGCACGGGCCACCTGCACGACATCACCATCGTTTCGCCGTCTTTCTACAAGGGCAGGCTGATCGGCTACTTCGCCAGCACCGCCCATGTGGTGGATATCGGTGGCCGCGGCTTTGGCCCGGATGCCCGCGAGGTGTATGAAGAAGGCCTGTTCATCCCGATCATGAAGCTGTTCGAGCGTGGCAAGGTCAACCGTGACCTGATCAACATCCTGCGCAACAACGTGCGCGAGAACGACCGCGTCGTGGGTGACTTCTACGCCTTGTCGGCATGCAACGAAACCGGCCACAAGCGCCTGCTCGACATGCTCGACGAGTTCCAGCTGGATGACCTGGAGCACATTGGCGGTTTCATTCTGGAGCACAGCCGCCGGGCCACGCTGGAATGCTTCAAATCGCTGCCCCACGGCACCTACAGCAACAGCATGACCTTGGACGGCTATGACGTGCCGGTGATCCTGGCGGTGACCCTCACCGTTGGCCCCGATGGCATCAAGAGCGACTTCACCGGCACCTCGGGCATGAGCCAGTTCGGCATCAACGTGCCCCTGGGCTATGCCAAGGCCTATGCCTGCTATGGGCTCAAATGCATCGTTGCGCCGGAGATCCCCAACAACACGGCCTCGCTGGCGCCGTTCGAGGTCACTGCGCCCGAGGGTTGCATCCTCAATGCCAAGCACCCGGCGCCGGTGTCGGTGCGCCACGTACTGGGCCACTTCGTACCAGACCTGGTGCTGGGGGCGCTGCACAAGTGCTTGCCGGGCAAGGTCCCGGCAGAAGGCGCCAGTGCGCTGTGGAACCTGCACTTGAGCGTGCGTCCGCTGGAGAGCAACCCGGGTGGGCGAAATGCCGAGATGCTGATGTTCAACAGCGGCGGTATGGGCGCGCGCTCGGCGATGGATGGCCTGAGCGCCACGGCATTCCCCAGCGGCGTGCACACCATGCCAGTGGAGGCCACCGAGCATGCTGGCCCCGTGGTGGTCTGGCGCAAAGAGCTGCGTGAGGGCTCCGGTGGCGCGGGTCAGCTGCGCGGCGGCCTGGGCCAGGAAATTGAAGTGTCGGCGGCTGAGGGCTACAGCTTCCGTTTCAGCGCCATGTTCGACCGCATTCAGCATGCTGCCCGCGGCCTTGAAGGTGGGCAGGCCGGTGCCGAAGGCTACGTCGGCCTGGATGACGGCACCCTGCTGCGCGGCAAGGGCCAGCAGTTCGTCCCCGCAGAGCGCCGCCTGGTGCTGCGCCTGCCCGGTGGCGGCGGCTATGGCGACCCGCGTCAGCGCGACCGCCAGCAGGTCGAGCGGGACGTGCGCTTTGGCTACATCAGCGCCGAACAGGCGCGTGACGACTACGGCTTCGATGCCGCACAGGAGCGCTAGACCATGGATGTGCAAAGCAGCCGCGTACGCGCGGTAAAAAGCTCGCCGAGCATGGCCGTGTCGGTGCTGGCCAAGCAGATGCTGGCCCAGGGCGAGCCGGTGATCAACCTGAGCCTCGGCGAGCCGGACTACAACGTCCCGGGTCATGTCATCGAGGCCGCGCACCAGGCGATGCTGGCCGGCAACAACCACTACACCGGGCCCAACGGCCTGGAGGTGCTGCGCCAGGCCATCGTCGACAAGTTCGCCCGGGAAAACGACCTGGCCTATGGCCTGGATGAGATCTGCGTCGGCAACGGCGCCAAACAGCTGCTGTTCAATGCCTTCCTGGCCACCCTTGAGCCGGGTGACGAAGTGATCACCCCGGCGCCGTACTGGGTGTCGTACACCGACATGGCGATGCTCAACGGCGGCGTACCCAAGGTCATCCCATGCGATGCGGCGCAGGGCTTCAAGCTCAAGCCTGAGCAGCTGGAGGCGGCCATCACCCCGCGCACCCGCTGGCTGATGCTGAATTCGCCGAACAACCCGAGCGGGGCGATCTTTACCCGTGAGGAGTTTGCTGCGCTGGGCGAGGTACTGGACCGTCACCCCCATGTGCTGGTGATCTCCGATGAGATCTACGAGCACATCGTCCTCGGCGACCAGCCCTTCGTGTCCTTTGTCACGGCGTGCCCGCACCTGCGCGAGCGCACCTTGCTGATCAACGGGGTGTCCAAGGCTTATGCCATGACCGGCTACCGCCTGGGCTACGCGGCAGGCCCCAAGGACCTGGTCGTCGCGATGAACAAGACCCAGTCGCAGACTACAACCTGCCCGTCGAGCATTTCTCAATTGGCAGCGATGGCGGCCCTCAATGGTCCGCAGGACTTCGTCCGCGAGGCCAACCGCGAGTACCAGGCGCGGGGTGCGCTGGTGGTGCGCGGGCTGGCCGACATCAAGGGGCTGAGCCTGCAAATGCCGCAAGGGGCGTTCTATGCCTTCCCCAATGTCGCGGCGTTCATGGGCAAACACACGCCAGATGGCCAGGTGATCGCCAACGATGCCGACCTGTCGGCCTACTTGCTGCGGGTCGGCAAGGTGGCCACCGTGCCGGGCTCGGCCTTCGGCCTGGAACCCTACATACGCCTGTCGTTCGCCACGTCGCGGCAGGAACTGGAACAAGCCCTGGGGCAATTGCGCGATGCGTTCGCGGCCTTGTCCTGAGCCCTTGCAGACAAAGAGGTAATACATGAGCAAGCCATTCAAACGCCTGCTGATCACCGGCGCCGCCGGGCGCCTGGGCAGCGTGCTGCGCAAGCACCTGGCAGCCTTTGCCGATGAGTTGCGCCTGACCGACATCGCTGACCTGGGCCATGCAGCGCCGCACGAGCAACTGATCCGCTGCGACTTGGCCAACTTCAACGATGTGCTGCCGCTGACCGAAGGCGTCGATGCCATTGTGCATGCCGGTGGCGTGCCGCTCGAAGACACCTTCGACAAGATCCTCAACGGCAACATCGTCGGCACCTACAACATCTACGAAGCGGCCCGACGCAATGGCGTGAAGCGGGTGGTGTACACCAGCTCCAACCATGCCATCGGCTTCTATGATCGCACCGAGACCATCGACGCCACTGCTGCGCATCGTCCCGACAGCCTGTACGGCGTCAGCAAGTGCTTCGCCGAGGACCTGGGCCGCTATTACTGGGACAAGTTCGGCATCGAGTCGGTGAACCTGCGCATTGGCTCGTCGTTCCCCGAGCCCCTGGACCGACGCATGCTCGCCACCTGGCTGTCGTTCGACGACTTTGCCCAGCTCACCGAGCGCTCGCTGCTGGCGCCGCGGGTCGGGCACATGATCGTCTACGGCATGTCGGCCAACCGCGAAAGCCTGTGGGACAACCGCCTGGCGTCGTCGCTTGGCTACGTGCCCAAGGACAGCGCCGACAGCTACCGCGACAAGGTGCTGGCCGAGCACCCGCCGCTCGACCCGAACGAGCCTGCAGCGCGCTACCACGGTGGCAACTTCGCCGGCGCCGGGCACTTCGAAGACCCGATCTAACGCCCACATCAGAAGAGAGCTTATTCCATGGCTTCTACCGCTAAACAACACAACTACGATGTGGTGATCGTCGGCGGCGCGGTCAACGGCAGTGCCACCGCCTACTTCCTGGCCAATAACCCGGACTTCAAGGGTTCGGTACTGGTCATCGAGCGCGACTGGACCTACAACAAGTCGGCCACCGCGCTGTCGAGCAGCTCGATCCGCCAGCAGTTTTCCAACCCGATCAATATCGAAATCTCCAAGTTCGGCGCCGAGTTCGTGCGTAACTTCCCCGAGGTGATGGCGGTGGACGGCGACCGTCCGGACCTCGCCTTCCACGAGAACGGCTACCTGTTCCTGGGCGACGACAAGGGCTATGAAGTGCTGCGCCGGTTGCACGACACCCAGGTCTCGCATGGCGCCGATGTGCATTTGCTCGACCCTGAGCAGCTCCAGCGCAAGTTCCCGTGGGTGAACATCGACAGCCTGGCCGGGGCGAGCTACGGCCAGAGCGGTGAAGGCTGGTTCGACAGCCTGGGCATGCTCAACGGCTTCCGGCGCAAGGCGCGAGCGATGGGCATCGAGTACATCGAGAACGAGGTGGTGGGTATCCAGCGCGAAGGCGATCGCATCACCGCGGTGCAACTGGCCAGTGGCGAGCGCATCGGTTGTGGCCTGCTGGTCAACTGCGCCGGCACCCGGGGCACCAAGGTGGCGCGCATGGCCGGCCTGGACATCCCGGTCGAACCACGTCGCCGCTCGCTGTTCGTGTTCGACTGCCGCACCCCGCTGCAAGGCACCGTGCCGCTGACTATCGACCCGACCGGGGTGTTCTTCCGCCCTGAGGGCAAGTTCTACCTGGGCGGCACCTACCCGAAAAACGACCCGGAAGTGGACTTCGAAGACTTCGACGTACTGCACGAAGAGTTCGACGAAGAAGTCTGGCCGATCCTCGCCGAGCGTGTACCTGCCTTCGAGGGCATCAAGGTGGTCAACTTCTGGGCCGGTCACTACGACTTCTGCGTGCTCGACCATAACGCCATCGTCGGGCCGCACAACGAGGTCAGCAACTTCCTGTTCTGCAACGGCTTCAGTGGCCATGGCCTGCAACAGGCGCCGGCCATCGGCCGTGGGTTGTCCGAGCTGATCACCTATGGCAGCTACCGCTCGCTGGACCTGAGCGCGCTGTCCTACCAGCGGGTCATCGACAACAAGCCGTTTTTGGAAGACTCGGTCATCTGATTGCACTGCCTGAGGAGAACAACAATGAGTAACGCTGAAGTGAAGCGCAGTGGCGGTCAGGTACTGGTCGATGCCTTGCGGGTGAACGGCGTGGGGCGCGCTTTCTGTGTGCCGGGTGAAAGCTACCTGGCGGTGCTCGACGCCCTGCATGATGTGCAGGACGAAATTGACCTGATCGTCTGCCGCCAGGAGGGCGGGGCGGCGTACATGGCCGAGGCCTACGGCAAGCTCACCGGCAAGCCGGGTATCTGCTTCGTTACCCGTGGCCCTGGGGCCACCAATGCCTCGGTCGGTGTACACACCGCCTTCCAAGACTCCACGCCGATGCTGCTGTTCATTGGCCAGGTGGCCCGTGACCAGATTGAGCGCGAAGCCTTCCAGGAGGTGGATTACCGGCGCATGTTCGGCCAGATGGCCAAGTGGGTGGTGCAGATCGACGATGCGGCGCGCATCCCCGAACTGGTTAACCAAGCCTTCCAGCGCGCCATCAGCGGCCGCCCGGGGCCGGTGGTGATCGCGCTGCCGGAAGACATGCTCACCGACCTGGTGCAAGTTGCCGATGCTCGCCCGGCGCAGCGCGTTGAGGCGGCCCCGGCGCCTGCTGCGCTGGATGAGCTGCAAGCCTTGTTGGCCAAGGCGAGTAAGCCCCTGGTCATCGCCGGTGGGGGCGGTTGGAACGACCACGCCGTGGCTGACCTCAAGCGTTTCGTGCAGGCTCAAAATCTGCCGCTGGCGGCGTCATTCCGCTGCCAGGACCTGTTCGACAACACCGACCCGCATTACGCCGGCGACCTCGGCCTGGCAGCCGGTCCGATACTGGTCGATGCGGTGAAGCAATCGGACCTGCTGATCGTGGTCGGTGCCCGGCTGGGTGAGATGACCACAGGTGGCTACGCCCTGGTCGAGATCCCCACGCCCAAGCAGGCGTTGGTGCACGTGCATGCGAGCGCGGAGGAAATCGGCCGTGTCTATCAGCCGACTTTGGGGATCAATGCTGGCCCGGCCAGTTTCCTGAGCCAGGCTGCGGCGCTGCCAGCCGTGCAGCCGCACGCCTTCGGTGACTGGACCGCCAGCCTCAACAGCGGCTATCGCGGCAACTTCGAGACGCCGCGCTCGCCCGGCGCTGTGCAGATGAGCGAAGTGATCGCCTGGCTGAACAAGACCCTGCCAGCCGACAGTATCCTCACCTGCGGTGCCGGCAACTACACCGGTTGGGTGCACCGGGGCTACCAGCACCGGGTGTTCCGCACCTTGCTAGGGCCAACCAACGGCTCCATGGGCTACGGCGTGCCTGCAGCCGTGGCAGCCAAGCTGACCTATCCGCAGCGCACTGTGGTGGCGTTCGCGGGTGATGGTTGCTTCCTGATGAATGGCCAGGAGTTGGCCACGGCGGCGCACTACGATGCGCGGGTGATCACCGTGGTGGTCAACAACGGCATGTACGGCACCATCCGCATGCACCAGGAGCGGACCTACCCCGGCCGCGTGAGTGGCACCGAGCTGCACAATCCGGACTTCGCTGCGTTGGCTCGCGCCTATGGCCTGCATGGCGAAACCGTCACCCGCACCGAAGATTTCGCGGGAGCCTTCGAGCGCTGCCAGGCCTCGGGTAAACCGGCCCTGATCGAGGTGCAGGTCGACCCTGAAGCCTTGACCCCGCGCATGACCCTCAGCCAGATCCGCGACAAGGCCCTGCAGGCCAAGCGCTGATTTTGCCTCAGGTGGGGCGCTATTCGGCCCCCACCTTTTTTCTTACTCGAACGAGCCAATCGACATGAAACTTGCCGATCACGATCTGCTGCGTGAAGTGTGCTACATCGACGGGGAATGGCAGGCGGCCGACAACGGCCAGCGCATCGCCGTGACCAATCCGGGCAACGGCGAGGTGCTAGGCCATGTGCCGCGCATGGGCGTAGACGAAACCCGCCGCGCCATTGCCGCCGCTGAGCGTGCCTTGCCAGCCTGGCGGGCACTCACCGCCAAGGAACGCGCTGCCCGGCTGCAGGCCTGGTTCCGCGAGATCCTCGCGCACCAGGAAGACCTGGCGCGCATCATGACCGCCGAGCAGGGCAAGCCGCTGGCCGAGTCCCGCGGCGAAATCGCATTTGCCGCCGCCTATGTCGAGTTCTATGCCGAGGAGGGCAAGCGCATTTATGGCGATGTCATTCCGTCGCCCAGTGCCGATCGGCGGCTGATCGTGACCAAGGAGCCAATCGGTGTGTGCGCAGCGATCACTCCGTGGAACTTCCCGGCCGCCATGATCACCCGCAAGGCGGCCCCGGCATTGGCGGCGGGTTGCACGCTGGTGCTCAAACCGGCCTCGCAGACACCCTTCAGCGCCCTGGCGCTTTGCGTGCTGGCCGAGCGGGCGGGTATTCCAGCCGGTGTGTTCAGTGTGGTCACCGGCGACTCCGCCGCCATTGGTGGCGAGCTGACGGCCAGCCCGGTAGTGCGCAAGCTGTCGTTTACCGGCTCGACGCCGATTGGCATCCAGTTGCTGCAGCAGTCGGCAGCGACGGTGAAGAAAGTGACCCTGGAGCTGGGTGGCAACGCGCCTTTTATCGTGTTCGATGATGCTGACCTCGAAAAGGCGGTGGAAGGCGCGTTGATCGCCAAGTTTCGCAACAGCGGGCAGACCTGCGTGTGTGCCAACCGGTTCTTCATCCAGGGCGGGATCTACGCGCGTTTCGTCGAGCGCTTTGCCGAGCGGGTGCGTGAACTGGTGGTAGGGCAGGGTGATGCCCCGGATACTCAGGTCGGGCCCATGATCGATGGGCGCGCCGCCCTGGGCGTCGAGCAACTGGTAGGCGAGGCGGTGGAGGGCGGTGCGCGGGTGGTGACCGGTGGCCGGCGGCATGCGATGGGCGAGGCGTTTTTCGAGCCGACCTTGCTGGCGGATGTAACGCCCGACATGCGGGTGGCGCGTGAAGAGATATTCGGGCCGGTGGCGCCGATTTTCCGCTTCAGCACTGAAGAGGAAGTGATCGCCCAGGCCAATGACACCGAGTTCGGCTTGGCTTGCTATGTGTATGCGCGGGATGTCGGGCGGGTGTGGCGGGTGTCCGAGGCGCTGGAGTATGGGATGGTTGGCGTGAACGTCGGGGTGGTGGCGACCGAAGTGGCGCCGTTTGGTGGGGTGAAGGCGTCGGGCTTGGGCAGGGAAGGTTCGCGCTACGGGATCGAGGATTACCTGGAGATCAAGTACGTGTGCCTGGGGCTTTGAACTTTTAAACCAAGGACAGGGTATCCCACTGTAGGAGCAGCCTTGTGCTGCGAAGGGGCCGGTAAAAGCAGCGAAGATCTGCTGTTTTGTCACGGGCCTCTTCGCAGCACAAGGCTGCTCCTACAGTGAAGCGCGTTGCGTAAGGCAGGTCAGGCCTTGCTGTCGAGCAACCGCTGATACCGCGACAGGCTTTCTTCCAGGTGCTTGCGCAGCGCCGTGCGTGCGCTGTTCACATCACCCATGCTGATCGCCGAAAGAATCGCGCCATGCTCGCGGCCGATCTTCTTGATATGCGCCTGGCGGTTCTTGCCGGTCACCTGGCCATGCTTGAGGTTGAGGTCAAGGATGATGTCCGGCCCCAACGCTTCCAGCAGTTGGGTGAAGTGCGGGTTGTTGGTGGCGCGCGCGATGGCCAGGTGGAACTCGAAATCGGCCTTCGCTTCTTCCTCTTCCGTGGCCCCATCCAGCGAGTTGAAGCGGTCGAACGCTTCGGTGATCGCGGCCATGCTGGCTGGGCTGCGGCGCTCGGCAGCGCGGGCGACCGACTCGGTTTCAATCCCTAGGCGCAGTTCCAGAATCTGGGCGGCGGCGCGGACGTCATCGACCACGCTGTCGATGGCAAAGCCGATGCGCTTGACGTCTTGCTCGACCACGAACACGCCCACGCCCTGGCGCGCGATCAGGCGCCCGCCCAGGCGCAAGGAGGCCACGGCTTCGCGGACTACCGGGCGGCTGACGTTGAATTCCTTGCACAGCTCTTGCTCGGAGGGCAGCTTGGCCCCCGGGCCGTAGGTGCCATTGTCGATCCGGCTGGAAAGCTCCTGGATCACGGTTTCCGCCAGGTTGGCGCGACGCGTTCCTAACGACGCATTCATAAACAAGTTGCTCCTGAAACTGATTGGCTCATCACGGTGGTTCTCCGGCAGGTTGCGCGCAGCCCTCAAGCCTGTTGGGGCGGGATCCGTAGCCAACCCGCGGTGATGTTATGGGCATATGTTATCAAACATCTGACCAGGTGGCCTGAACGGCCGTTCCGGTCAGCTCGGATCCTTCGTCGTTGCACAGCTTTTTTTACCCGTTGCCGTAGCATACACCCATTGACAGTTGCCTGCTGACTGTTATCTTACAAGTGCGATGGCGTACCGGCCAAATCGCAAGCGGTAATCGATGTCGAGGTTCGTCCAATGACTACTGGGAGCTGAGCATGAATAACAACAAGGCAGGGCGTACTACCCTTGCGACCGCGGTAACGTTGCTGATGGCCATGGGGACGGCAAACGCAGCAGACAGTGAAATTGTCAGGATCGGCTTCGCCGGCCCCCTGACCGGGCCATCGGCACACCAGGGACAGGACGTCGAACATGGTATCCAGATCGCGCTGGAAGAGGCCAACCAGCAGCAACTGAAGCTCGGTGACAAGGTCGCGCAGTTCAAGCTGGTGTCCGAAGATGACGTGGCCGACCCACGCACCGGCACCGCAGTGGCCCAGCGCCTGGTGGATTCGAAGGTGGCAGTGGTGATCGGCCATTACAACTCTGGCACCAGCATACCCGCCTCGAAGATTTACGCCGCCGCTGGCATCCCGCAGATCTCGCCTTCGGCCACCAACCCGGCATTGACCCGCCAAGGCATCCCTTCGGTGTTCCGCGTGGTCAACGATGACGCCACCCTGGGTCGCTATGCCGGCAACTACCTGGTGGGCAAGCTCGAGGCCAAGCGCATCGCCATCTTCGACGACCGCACGGCCTACGGTCAGGGCCTGGCCGACGAGGTGACCAAGGCGGTCAAGGCGGCAGGCGGCAACGTGGTGGTGCGTGAGTACACCAACGACAAGTCCACCGATTTCAACGCCATCCTCACCACCGCCAAGGCGCAGAAAGCCGACGCGGTGTTCTTCGCGGCCCTCGACTACCAGGCCGCGCCCATGGCCAAGCAGATGAAAAACCTGGGCCTGAAGGCGCGCTTCATGAACATCGGCAACCTGCCCAACGATTCGTTCAAGCAGATGGCCGGCAGCGCCGCCGAAGGCACCTACGCCTGGAACTACGGCACGCCGTTGCTGGAAATGCCCAAGGGTGCGGCCTTCGAGCAAAAGCTCAAGGATAAGTTCGGGGTTGGCGTGGTGCAGTCCTCGCCAGCCGCCTACGACGCCACCTGGGCGGCCATCAGCGCGATGGTCAAGGCCGGCTCCGCCGACCCCAAAACCTACCTGCCGGTGCTCAAGCGCGAAAGCTATGACGGCGTGACCGGCACCATCGCCTTCGATGACCAGGGCAACCTCAAGAGCCCGGCAGCGACGGTGTTCCAGTTTGCCGACGGCGGCTGGAAGACCCTTTCGGTCGAGCGCGATTGACCGCCGCTGCGTTACACCCATAACAAGCAGGCCTGCGCCTGCGACATAACAAGAAGACTTTTCCCACCTGCCAGGCCAGTCGGTCGCGTGGCGCAGTATCGCCGCGCGCCGACGTCAACGCAGTTTCGAGGATTCAGCTCGTGGACGGTAATTTCGATATCTTGTTGCAACAGGTCCTCAACGGCCTGGTGCTGGGCAGCATCTACGCCCTGGTAGCCCTGGGCTACACCATGGTCTACGGCATCATCGGCCTGATCAACTTCGCCCACGGCGAAGTGGTGATGGTCGGCGCCATGGTGACCATTTCGGTACTGACGATGCTGGCGGGCGTAGGCTTCGCCCCCGGCATCATCACCTTGCTGCTGGCGATCATGGCCGCGGTGGTGGTGTGCATGCTGCTGGCCCAGGGCATGGAAAAGTACGCCTACCGACCCCTGCGCAAAGCGCCCCGGCTGACGCCGTTGATCCTCGCCATCGGCATTTCCATTGTTCTGCAGAACTTGGCGATGATGATCTGGGGGCGGGGTTACAAGACCTTCCCTGAGGTGGTTGAGACCCAGCCGATAGACGTGTTCGGCGCCACGGTCACCAACGTACAGCTGTCGATCATGCTGATTGCTGTGGTGATCATGCTCGGCCTCTGGCTGCTGGTGGACAAAACCCGCCTGGGCAAGGCCATGCGGGCCACCGCGCAAAACCAGGAAGTGGCTGGGCTGATGGGCATCAACATCAACCGGGTGATCAGTGCAACTTTCCTGATCGGTGCCAGCCTGGGTGCGATCGCCGGGGTCATGCGCGCAATCAACTACGGCCAGGCCGACGCCTACATGGGCTTGTTGCTGGGCCTCAAGGCCTTCTCGGCGGCGGTGCTTGGCGGTATCGGCAACCTGTTCGGCGCGATGGCCGGCGGCCTGTTGCTGGGGCTGATCGAGTCCCTGGCGGCAGGGTACACCGGGCAGATCACCGGCGGTTTCCTGGGGGCCAACTACCAGGACATCTTTGCCTTCGCGGTGCTGATCCTGGTGCTGTTGTTCCGCCCCAACGGGTTGCTTGGCGAACGCCAGGCCGACCGGGCGTAAGGAGGTGCACCCAATGAAAAACCTCAAGACGCAATACCTGCTGCTGATCCTCGGTTTCGTCGCCTTGCCGTTTTTGGTCGAAGCCATCCCGATGCTAGGCCCCACCTGGGTGCGCATCCTCGGCTTCGCCATGCTCTACGTGCTGCTGGCGCTGGGCCTGAACATCGTCATCGGGTATGCCGGCCTGCTCGACATGGGTTACATCGGCTTCTATGCCATCGGCGCCTACCTGTATGCCTTGCTGGCTTCACCGCACCTGCACATGGCCGGGCTCGTGGAGGGTGTGCTGGACTGGCCGCTGTGGATGATCATCCCGCTGGCGGCGGTTGCCGCTGCCATCTGCGGCGTGCTGATCGGCGCACCGGTGCTCAAGTTGCGCGGCGACTACCTGGCCATCGTTACCCTCGGCTTCGGTGAGATCATCCGCATCTTCATGAACAACCTGGACCAGCCGGTGAACCTCACCAACGGCCCCCAGGGCATCAGCAACATCGCACCGCTGCACGTGGACGGTGGCCCCTGGATGCATGCCGTGGGCGAGGCGCCGGCGCCCTTGCTGTCGCTGCAGCAGAGCTGGAGCCTGTTCGGCCTGAACGTCTCGCCAGTGGTCAGCTACTACCTGTTCTTCCTGTTCATCGTCATCCTTTGCATCGTGCTGTCCAAGCGCCTTGAGGTCTCGCGCATCGGCCGCGCCTGGATGGCCCTGCGCGAGGACGAAGTGGCGGCCGAAGCCATGGGCCTGAACAAGCGCAATCTGAAACTGCTGGCGTTCGCCATGGGGGCGACCTTTGGCGGTGTGTCCGGAGTGCTGTTCTCCAGTTACCAGGGCTTCGTCAGTCCCGAGTCGTTCACCCTGATGGAGTCGATCATGGTGCTGGCGATGGTGGTGCTGGGTGGTATGGGCTCGATTCGCGGCGTGGTGCTGGGGGCGTTGATCCTGTCGGTGATGCCTGAGCTGTTCCGTGACCTGGTCAACTGGGTTCAGCCCTGGGTCATGGACAACGTCACCTTCATCAGCCGCGACATCCTGCGCAACGTGCTGGATGCCTCGACCCTGCGCATGCTGGTATTTGGCTTGGCGCTGATCCTGGTGATGCGTTTTCGCCCCGAGGGCCTGTGGCCGTCAGGCCGGCGCCGCGCCGAGCTGCACGATGACGACCCGGAGCCTGCGCCCACGACTGACGTTTCCTTCGAACTCCCGGCCAAAGAGGTGGGCAAGGCATGAGCGACGTACTTCTCGAACTGCACCAGGTGAGCAAGTTCTTTGGCGGCCTGCAGGCGTTGCACGGCATCGACCTGAGCATCCGCCGGGGTGAGATCCGTGGTTTGTTAGGCCCTAACGGTGCCGGCAAGACCACATTGTTCAACGTGCTCACCGGGCTGTACCGGGCCGAGCAGGGGCGGGTGATGTTCGATGGCAAGCCCCTGCGCATCAGCAAGCCGCATAAGGTGGTGGAGGCCGGTATCTCGCGGACGTTCCAGAACATCCGCCTGTTCCACAACATGACAGCCCTGGAGAACGTCATGATCGGCCGCCACGTGCGCACCCGCAGTGGGGTGTTCGGCGCCATCTTGCGGACCCCGGCCTGCGTGCGCGAAGAGCGTGAAATTCGCCAGGCCGCGCGGCACTGGTTGAATTACGTGGGCATTGCCCACCTGGCCGGCGAGCTGGCCAAGAGCTTGTCCTATGGTGACCAGCGCCGCCTGGAAATCGCCCGGGCCCTGGCCACTGAACCCAAGCTGATCGCCCTGGACGAACCGGCGGCGGGCATGAACGCGTCGGAAACCGAAGGCCTGCGCCAACTGATGTGCAAGATGCAGGCGGACGGCAAGACGGTGCTGTTGATCGAGCATGACGTGAAGTTAGTGATGGGCCTGTGTGATCACATCACCGTGCTGGAGTTCGGCCGCAAGATCGCCGACGGCCTGCCGGCCGATGTGCGCAAGGACCCACGGGTGATCGAGGCGTACCTCGGCGCGGAGGCAGTGGCATGAAGAACATTCTGCAAGTGAGCGACCTCAAGGTCAGCTACGGCGCCATCCAGGCCATCAAGGGCATCGACCTGCGGGTGGGTGAGGGTGAGATGGTCGCTTTGATCGGCGCTAACGGTGCCGGCAAGACCACCACCCTGAAGACCTTGGCCGGCCTGTTGAAACCGACTGACGGCACGATCACCTTCGACGGCAAGGCCCATGCATCTATCAAAGGCCATGACCTGATCCGCGAAGGCCTGGCGCTGGTGCCGGAAGGGCGGGGTATTTTCCCCAAGCTGACCGTGCACGAGAACTTGGAGATGGGCGCCTTCACCCGTCGCGACGGCAAGGACGCCATCGGTGCCGATATCGAGCGCATGTATGGGATTTTCCCGCGGCTGAAGGAGCGTGCGCACCAATTGGCCGGCACCATGTCGGGCGGCGAGCAGCAGATGCTGGCCATCTCCCGCGCGCTGATGGGACGGCCCAAACTGTTGCTGCTGGACGAGCCGTCGATGGGGCTGGCACCGATCATCGTGCAGAAGATCTTCGAGACCATCGTCGAGGTGGTCAAGGGTGGCGTGACGCTGTTGCTGGTGGAGCAAAATGCCCGGCTGGCGCTGCAGACCTGCCAGCGCGCCTATGTGATCGACGGCGGGCGCATCAGCCTTGAAGGGTGCGCCAAAGAACTGCTGCATGACGACCAGGTGAAGAAGGCTTACCTGGGGGAATGACTGAGGCACTGGGGGCGTAAAGCGCCCCCCATAACACGCGAGCCTTAACTGTGCGGCACTGCCTTGGTCGCCGCATTGCCCGCATATTCAGGCTTCAAGTGCCCCTGCTCATCCAGCAGGTACGCATCCATCACCTCGCGCACTACCGGCCCTGCCACGCGCCCGCCCGCTTCGCCGTTCTCGATCATCACCGCCACCACCACGCTTGGGTGATCGGCCGGTGCGAAGCCGACGAACAGGGCGTTGTCGCGGTGCCGTTCCAGGGTCTTGTTGCGGTTGTAGCGCTCGCCTTGCTTGATCGCCACCACCTGCGCCGTACCGCTCTTGCCGGCGATGCGGTACTGCGCGCCGGCCGCCGAGGCGCGGGCGATGCCGCGAGGGTCGTGCATGACCATCTGCATGCCTTGGCTGACCTGGTCCCAGGCGCGTTTGTCATGCAGCACGATGTCGGGCATCGGGTTGGGGTCGACCGGGGTCTCGCCACCCACCGTCATGGCCAGGTGCGGACGGTGCCATACACCCTTGCTCGCCAGCAGGCTGGTGGCCTGGGCCAATTGCAGCGGGGTGACCTGCATGTAGCCCTGGCCGATCCCCAGGATCAACGTCTCGCCCGGGAACCAGGCCTGGCGGCGCGTGGCGCGCTTCCATTCGGCGGAAGGCATCAGCCCGGACGCTTCCTCGAACATGTCCAGCGACACCTTCTGCCCCAGGCCGAACTCGGCCATGTAGTCGTGCAGGCGCTCGATCCCCAGCTTGTGCGCGAGGTCGTAGAAGTAGGTGTCGTTGGACCGCATGATGGCGGTGTACATGTCTACCCAGCCGTCACCGCTGCGGTTCCAGTTGCGGTATTTGTGTTCGTAGTTGGGCAGCTCGTAGTAGCCTGGGTCGAACACCCGGCTGCCAGGGGTGATCACGCCACTGTCCAGGCCGGCGATGGCCACTTCCGGCTTGACCGTCGAGCCCGGCGCATACAAACCGCGCAGCACGCGGTTGAACAGCGGCCGGTCGATGGAATCGCGCAGGGCGGCGTACTGCTTGAAGCTGATGCCTTTGACGAACAGGTTGGGGTCGAAGCTTGGGTTGCTGACCATCGCCAGCACGTCGCCATTGGCAGGGTCCAGCACCACCACCGAACCGCGGCGGTCGCCCAGGGCCTTTTCGGCCGCCAGTTGCAAGTGGCTATCCAAGCTCAGGATGATGTCCTTGCCTGGGATCGGGGCCTTGTGGTTGAGCACGCGCATGACCCGGCCCTGGGCGTTGGTCTCGACTTCTTCGTAGCCCACCTGGCCGTGCAGTTGGCTTTCGTAGAAGTGCTCGATACCGGTCTTGCCGATCGACTGCGTGCCGCGATACTCAGTGCTGTCGAGGGTCTTGGCTTCTTTCTCGTTGATGCGCCCGACATAACCCACCGAATGGGCGAAATGCTCGGCCAGTGGGTATTCGCGGATGAACTGCGGTTCTACCTCAAGGCCGGGCAGGCGGAACTGGTTGACCGCAACCAGGGCGATCTGTTCTTCGTTCAGGCCGACCATCAGGGTGACCGGCTCGAAGGGTTTGCGGCCGCGGCGCAGGTCCTTGTCGAACTGCCGGCGGTCATCCTCCGAAAGGCTCAACACCTGTGCCAGGGTATCCAGCACCTTGGCCGAGTCGCCGGCCCGCTCACGGGTCATGGTCAGGTCGAAACTGGGCTTGTTGTCGGCCAGCACCACACCGTTGCGGTCGTAGATCAACCCGCGCTCAGGGGCGATGGGCAGCACGTGTACGCGGTTGTTTTCCGACACGGCGCTCTGCTGGTCATGTTGCAGCACTTGCAGCACATAAAGGCGGCCCACGAGGACGGCGACCAGGGTGAAGACCAGGGTGGCGCAGGCGATCAGCCGGCGGTTGACCAGGTGCTTTTCCTTTTCGTGGTCCTTGAGAGGGATGGGCTGCGGCATGGGTGGCTCTGTGGGGTGGCGGTGTGGACGGGCGGCGGCCCCGGGGCCGGCGATGCTACGCAACCCCTCCCTTTCGCTCAAGGCAGGCGGCCTTGGGCAGGGGCTGGCGATCAGCTGTTGGCCCCGGTATCAGGGTGTTCACGGCGAACATGAAGATTTGTTCATGCCGGCACTCGGGTGGCTGCGCAGAGGGGGCGTAGAAGGTTGTTTGTGGATCCACAAAACAACTGCTGTGCGATAAGCGAACGAAATAATCATCAAGCGCTAAATTAATAAGATATTGAAAATTAAAGGATTCTTTTGTTAATTCGTTGTGCGCTTGTCGCTTTGTGTCGTCAGATTGGTGTTTAGCAAATCACTCACGGTTGTCTGTGGATCCATTATCTGGTTGATTAGCGCCTGACGACGGCCAGCCCTCCGGCCGTGCGCGACGACAATTACAAGAAGGGTCCAGTCATGAATGGCTTATCTAGGGCACGGAACCGTCAACGTTCCTTCTGCTCTGCTTGCGTGTGCACGTCTGTCCTCCCGCCTGTGGCCCGCATCGGCCTGCAGGTGGCCCCATGAACTCCGATCTCAAGCAACGTCTGGACAATGACCCGATGGGCCGCTTCCAGTGCCTGGCCATCGGCATTTGCATCGTGCTGAACATGATCGATGGCTTTGACGTGCTGGTGATGGCCTTCACGGCCGCCTCGGTGTCTGCCGAGTGGGGCCTGAGTGGGGCGCAGGTGGGGCTGCTGCTCAGCGCCGGCCTGTTCGGTATGGCGGCAGGGTCACTGTTCATTGCGCCGTGGGCCGACCGCGTTGGCCGGCGCCCATTGATTCTGTTCTGTCTGGCGCTTTCCGGTGTGGGCATGTTGCTCTCGGCGTTGAGCCAGAGCCCGTTGCAACTGGCGCTGCTGCGCGGGCTGACCGGCCTTGGCATCGGCGGCATCCTGGCCAGCAGCAATGTGATCGCCAGTGAATATGCCAGCAAACGCTGGCGTGGCCTGGCGGTGAGCCTGCAGTCCACGGGGTATGCCCTGGGCGCGACCTTGGGCGGCTTGTTGGCGGTATGGCTGCTGGGCCACTGGGGCTGGCGTTCGGTGTTCTTGTTCGGCGGCATCGTCACGGTGCTGGTGATCCCGCTGGTGCTGCTGTGGCTGCCGGAGTCGCTGGACTTTTTGTTGGCACGCCGCCCGGCGAATGCCTTGGCGCGGGTCAATCGGTTGGCCGACAAACTCGGGCAACCGGCACTGTCCCAGCTGCCGCCGCCCGCGCAAAGCGTGCCTGGTGCCGCCACAGGGTTCAGGCAGTTGCTGACCCCCGCCATGCGCCGTACCACGCTGGTGATCTGGTTGCTGTTCTTCCTGGTGATGTTCGGCTTCTACTTCGTCATGAGCTGGACCCCGAAGCTGCTGGTCGCGGCTGGCTTGTCGGCGCAGCAGGGCATTACCGGCGGAGTGCTGCTGAGCGTTGGCGGCATCCTTGGTGCGGCGCTGATTGGCGGCCTGTCGTCACGCTGGCCACTGAGTCGCGTGTTGGCGATGTTCATGCTGGTCACGGCCGGGCTGCTGGTGCTGTTCGTGGCCAGCGGGTCATCGGTCACTGCCGCGCTGGCGCTGGGCTTGCTGATCGGGCTGTTCGCCAACGGTTGCGTGGCTGGGCTGTATGCGCTGTCACCGGTGGTCTATGACGCGTCGGTGCGCGCCACCGGGGTCGGCTGGGGCATCGGCATTGGCCGGATTGGCGCAATCCTGTCGCCGACCGTGGCCGGCGTACTGCTCGACGGCGGCTGGCAACCGCTGCACCTGTATGGGGTGTTTGCCAGTGTCTTCGTGCTTGCTGCTGGTTGCCTGGTGTTGCTCAAGCCAGCGTCGCGGCCGGGGCAGACAGTGATGGCCGATGCCTAGGGTCGGGCTTTTGGTGCCCGGCCTGGCCGTAGATCCCAGCAAAATGTTGCCTAGAATGGGTGTGGCTGGCAGGTGTACGCCGCAGCATTTTTGCCGGCATTGAGATCGAGCGCCGCCCGCGCGGCGCTTCGCAGCACAAGGCTGCTCCCACATCTGTTTCGGGCCAGTGAGGCCTGTGAGATTTGCGCGCGACCGCCTTGTTGGTCCGACTCAATATCGTGTGAGGCGCCAAGGGGGCGCGCGCTCATGGCACAGGAATAATTGGCCCGAAACAGATGTGGGAGCAGCCTTGTGCTGCGAAGCGCCGCGCGGGCGGCGCTCGATCTCATGGCCACCCAATGCGTCGTGGCGAGCACTACGATAAGATTACCGCTCATGTCTCTGGAAACTGCCTGGATGAGCAAGCCCGGTCAATTGGTGCTGGTTACGCTTCGCAAGATGATCGCCTCCGGCGAGTTGGCGGCCGGCGAGCGTCTGATGGAAATCCCCACCGCCGAACTGTTCGGTGTCTCGCGGATGCCGGTGCGCATGGCGTTTCGCACCCTCGAACAGGAGGGCCTGCTGGTGCGTTTTGGCGGGCGTGGGTTTCAGGTGCGTTCCGTCAGCGCAGACGACATCGCCGGTGCGGTCGAGGTGCGTGGCGTGCTGGAAGGCCTGGCTGCGCGCCAAGCGGCAGAACGTGGGCTGTCCGCTGAAGCGCGCGCAGCGCTGCAGCGCTGCCTGGTCGAAGGCGATCAACTGTTCGACAAAGGTTTTGTCACCGAGGAAGACCTGCAGGCCTACCATGACCTCAACATGCGCTTCCACCAGGTGATCATCGCAGCCAGCCACAACCCGGCGATTGCCGATGCCCTGGCGCGCAATGACCACCTGCCGTTTGCCTCGGTCACTGCGCTGGCCGTGGACCGCCATGACCTGGCGCGTGAGTACCGGCGCTTCAACTATGCACACATGCAGCACCATTCGGTGTTCGATGCCCTGGTCAGCGGGCAGGGCGCTCGCGCCGAGGCCATCATGCGCGAGCACGCCAATGCCACCTTGCGCTACGCCGAGACGTTCGGCGCGGCCACGGCCGATGCGCGCATGAAGGTCATCCTGCCCTCGTCTTAAAGCGCTTCAGATGTCCAGCACCAGCAGTGGCGTTTTCGAGCGCGAGCAGCAGGGCGTGAACTGATCGTTCTGCGCCTGCTCCTGTTCCGTTAGGAACAGGTCGCGATGCTCCGGTGTGCCTGCCAGCACGCGCGTCAGGCAGGTGCCGCAAATGCCTTGCTCGCACGACATGGCGATCGCGATGCCGTGCTGTTCAAGCACCTGCACCACACTCTGGTCGGCGGGCACCTCGAAGACCTGGCCGGTGCTGTTCACCTGCACCGAGAAGCTGCCGTCGTTCTGCGTATCAACCGGCGCGGCGGCAAAGTATTCGCGGTGCAGGCAGGCCTCCTGCCAGCCCTGCGCCTTGGCGCTTTCCAGCACATGCTGCATGAACCCGCTTGGGCCGCACACATACAGGTGTATATCGTCTTGCGGGTTGGCCAATACCTGGGCGATGTCCAGTGCAGTTTCAGGTTGCTCGTCGAAATGCACGAACAGGCGGTCGGCGAAGGCGGCACCGCGCATGCGTTCGACGAAGGCTGCACGTTCGCTGGAACGGGCGCAGTAATGCAGTTCGAAGTCCTCGCCGCTGTGGGCCAGTTGCTCGGCCATGCAGAGGATCGGCGTAATGCCGATACCACCTGCGAATAACAGGCTGCGACGGGCGCCCAGGGCCAGGGGGAACAAGTTGCGCGGTGCGCTGATACGCAGGCGGGCACCGTTGTGCACCTGCTCGTGCAGGCTGCGCGAGCCGCCACGTGAGGCAGGGTCCTTGAGTACGCCGATCAGGTAACGGTGGCGTTCTTCGGGGTGATTGCACAGTGAATACTGGCGGACTTGCCCATCCGGCAGGTGCACGTCAATGTGCGCGCCTGCACTAAAGGGCGGTAGCAGGCTGCCATCGATGGCGGCCAGCTCGAAGCTGCAGATGTCCTGCGCTTCGTCGTTACGGGAAACCACTACGGCATCGATCATGTCCGCTCCTCGTCAGGCTGGGCTTGCGCTGGTCGCGATCAGTTGGGCTTGGGCCGTGCGTTCGTTGGCGATCAGGCGCTCCAGTATCTTGCGCGACTGGACCCCGCCGGCATCGATGTTGAGCTTGAGCAGGTTGCGCTCGGGGTAGGCGAGCAGGTTCTGTTGCTGGCGTTCGAGCATTTCCAGGTCTTCGCTGAAAATCTTGCCCTGGCCTTCGCGGATGTTGGCGGTCAGTGTTTCGTCGTGCGCTGCAAAGTTGCGCGCCATGCCCCAGAAGTACCAGATCGAGGTGTCGGTCTCTGGGGTGATGAAGTCGACCACAATGCTTGAGGCTTTGTGCTGCGCATCGGCGTGATAACCCCCTTTGCCTGCGTGGGCCACGCCAACTTCGATCAGCACATGGCTGGGCGGGGTGAAGCGGCAGATCTGCCAGCGGTCCACCGGCACATCGTCGGCCAGGCCGTTGCCGCGCAGGGCCATGCGCCAGAACGGCGGTGCCATGATGTTTTCCATGTGCCGGGCAGTCACCACTTCGTCACCGGTGACGGTGGTCACGGGCGGGGCTTCGTCGATTTCCTTCTGACCAATGCTGGAGGCATGCACGTAGGTTTCGTGGGTCAGGTCCATGAGGTTGTCGATCATCAGCCGGTAGTCGCAGCCAATGTGGAACAGCCCGCCGCCGTAGGCCCACGCGTCATTCACCGCCCACTCCAGGTGCGGGATCAGGCTTGGGTCTGCTTGCGCCTGGTCGCCGGGCCAGACCCAGATGAAGCCGTAGCGCTCGACCACCGCGAAGGTCTTGTTGCAAGGGAAGCCCCTGACCCGCTGCCCTGGCATCTCCACGGTCTTGCCGTCGCAGCCCATCACCAGGCCATGGTAGCCACACACCAGGTTGCCGTTTTCGACATAGCCCAACGACAGTGGGGCGCCGCGGTGCGGGCAAAAATCTTCCACCGCAGCTACCCGGTTTTCGTGGCCCCTATAGAACACGATCCGCTCCCCGCAGACCTGACGGCCCAGCGGTTTCTCGGCAATTTCATCGGGGGTGCAGGCGACATACCACGTGTTTTTGGGGTACATGGAGGCTCTCCGGGGTAGCGATTGTTTTTATTTAATGGATCCATTAAATGTGGCGGAGGGCGGCCTGGTCAACGATCATTGCATTTTTTGCTGATTTATCTGGGCGATTATCGGACTGCTATGAGTGATTTTTTGTTTTATGGATCCATTAACTGGGGTTTTCAGCACTGCTGGATGTCACCCTGCCGCGCTTGAACGATCCGGAACCTGACGAAACCAATCCCGACCTCGCCTGGCACAAACAGCAGTGGCATGCAGTGCCTAGCGAGACCCTGACCGAACAGGTTTTTTTCAGGTCCTGGACTTCGGCGCGATCACGTTTGAAGCCAGTGGTCGAGACGTTGGCCAGGTTGTTGGAAATGGTGTCCAGGGCGGACAGGCCGGTTTTAGCGACCCAACGAGCCGGAGGCATGCTGTTCTCCTCGTGCGCCTGTTTACGGCACCCGTTCAAATGTGATTAGCCGATTTGCAATTGAGCGCTTGTACTCATTGAATGTTAGGAAGTATTAGCGCCAAGGTTCAGCGTCGAAAACTGGTAGAAATACCAGGTGACCCGTTCCACTCGCGACGCCGAAGGTTGACTTCCAGATCACCCTTTCCGCTTGCCAGACCGAGCCGGACCAGAACGCCTTCGCAACACTGGAGCTGGATGGCAAGAATGGCTCGCTGCCGATCGGCCCCATCGCAAAGGGTGTCTTCAACCTCACCGCCGACTCCAATCAGGGGTTGCCGAATTGCAAGGTCGCACTCAACGTAGTGATCAACATGACGTCCTGGTAACCCTTGCACAGCCGTGACCTGCTATGCCTATGGGATACAACGCGCAAAGAGGACAGTCCCCCGATGCTGGTCGTCGAGCAACTGCACAAGTCATTCATCACACCCCAAGGCCCGCTGCTTGTGCTGCAGGGCATCGACCTGCGCTTGGCCCGCGGCAGCAGCCTGGCGCTGATGGGGGAGTCGGGGAGTGGCAAGAGCACCTTGCTGCATTTGATTGCCGGCCTGGACCGGGCCGACAGCGGGCGCATCCTGATTGATGACGAACCCCTCGATGGCCGTTCGGAGTCGGCACTGGCGCGGTGGCGCCGGGACGGCATTGGCCTGGTGTTTCAGCAGTACAACCTGATCAGCAGCCTGGACGTGGCGGCCAACCTTGCGTTTCAAGCCCGGCTTGCCAACCGGCATGACCCGCACTGGCTGGCGTACTTGGCAGAGCGCCTGGGGCTGGCTGCGTTATTGACGCGCTACCCGGAACAGCTATCTGGCGGCCAGCAACAGCGGGTCGCCATTGGCCGCGCCCTGGCCGGTCGCCCCGCCTGGGTGTTGGCAGACGAGCCGACCGGCAGCCTTGACGAAGCCAGCAGCGATGAGGTGTTAGGACTGTTTTTGCAACTGGTCGCCGAGGCCGGCAGCAGTGTCCTGATGGTGACCCACAGCCAGCGCCTGGCGGCGCGGCTAGCGCACAGTTGCTACCTGCAGGCGGGCCGCGTGCGCGCCGAGCACGGCCTATGAGCCCATTGCTGCTGACCCTGCAGGCGTTGTTGAGCCATTGGCGGCGCCATCGCGTGCAGTGCCTTAGCATCTTTACCGGGTTGTGGCTGGCCACTGCGTTATGGACCGGCGTCCAGGCACTCAACAGCCAGGCGCGCAGCGACTACGCCCGCGCCAGTGCGGTACTGGCGGCACCGATGCAGGCGCAGCTGGTGCCGCGTGACGGCGAACGCTTCGAGCAGGCGCTGTATGTGCAACTGCGCCAGTTGGGCTGGCCGGTTGCCCCGGTGCTGGAGGGGCGGTTGCGGTTTTCTGGCGAGCAGCCGGTGACTGTCCGGCTGATTGGCGTCGAGCCGTTGAGCTTGCCAGTTTCCACTGCCGTGGCCGGTGTGCGGGTGGCCGATTTCGACCTGCAGGCCTTTATTGGTACGCCGGGGCAGGCCTGGGTAGGGCCGGACACCTTGCGCCAACTGGGCAAAACCGTTACCGACGTGGCCGTCAGCAGCGAAGGGCAGCGGCTGCCACCCTTTGTGCTCAAGCCGGAGTTGGCGCCCGGGGTGATCGTGGTCGACATCGGCCATGCGCAGGCCTTGCTGCAGGCACCCGGACAGCTGTCGCGGCTTCTACTGACAGGGCCTTCGGCGCCCTTGCCCGCAGCCATCGCTGCGCGGCTCGAACTGCAAACACCGAGTGATGACGGTGGCCTGCAACGCCTGACCGAGAGCTTTCACCTGAACCTCACCGCCCTCGGCTTGCTGGCCTTCGTGGTCGGGCTGTTCATCGCCCACGCCGCCATTGGCCTGGCACTGGAGCAACGACGTGGCTTGATCAGAAGCCTGCGGGCCTGTGGCGTCAGTTTGCATTGCCTGTTGCTCGGCCTGGCGCTGGAGCTGGGCCTGTTCGCGGTGCTGGGCGGGCTGGCCGGGGTGGCGGGCGGCTATGGGTTGGCCGCGTTGCTGTTGCCAGACGTTGCCGCGAGTTTGCGTGGCTTGTATGGCGCCCAGGTCGCCAGCGTGTTGCACCTGCCGGCTGGGTGGTGGTTGGCTGGGGTGCTGGTGAGTGTGCTCGGGGCCTTGTTGGCTGGGCTGAGCAGTGTTTTTCAGGCCGCGCGCCTGCCCCTGTTGGCGCTGGCTCAACCCCAGGCCTGGCGCTTGGCGCAAGGCCGTTGGTTGCGGCGCCAGACGTGGGTGGCACTGCTGTTGCTGCTGGTGGCGCTTGGCTGTTGGCAACTGGGCCAGGGCTTGGCCAGCGCTTTCGCCTTGCTGGCGGCGTTGTTGCTGGCCTCGGCGTTGCTGTTACCGCCCTTGCTCGACGGCGTGCTGGCCTGGGCTGCGCGTGGGCGCCGACGGCCGCTGTCGCAGTGGTTCGTCGCCGACAGCCGCCAGCAATTACCCGGGTTGAGCCTGGCGCTGATGGCCTTGTTGCTGGCACTGGCCGCCAGTGTTGGCGTGGGCAGCATGACCGAGGGCTTTCGCAAGACCTTCATCGGCTGGCTCGATGCGCGTTTGTCCGCCGACCTTTACGTGACGCCTCGGGACACCGCGCAGGGCCTGCAGATCAGTGAGTGGCTCAAGCAGCAACCTGCGGCCACGGCGGTGCTGCCAGGCTGGCGAGTGGAAACGCACCTTAAGGGTTGGCCAGTGCAGGTGCAGGGGGTTATCGACCACCCGGCCTACCGCGACCGCTGGCCGTTGCTGGACCAGCACGCGCAGGCCTGGCAGCAGTTGGCGGCGGGCAAGGCGGTGATGCTCAGTGAACAATTGGCCCGCCGCCTAGGGCTGGCGGTGGGCGACACTTTGATGCTGGCGGCCGACGCTGCGCCGCCCATGACGGTTGTGGGGGTGTACGCCGACTACGGCAACCCCAAGGGCCATGTGCTGGTCAATGCCGACTGGCTGCGCAGGCATTGGCCGCAGGCGACATTGACCGGCCTGAGCGTGGATGTCGCGCCCACGCACCTGGCACCCCTCAAAGCTGAGTTGCAGCAGCGCTTTGCCCTGGACGACAGCCGGGTGGTCGAGCAATCGCGCCTGAAGCGCTGGTCGACCGAAGTGTTCAACCGCACCTTTGCCGCCACCGCCGCCCTCAACAGCCTGACACTGGGTGTCGCCGGCGTGGCCATGTTCATCAACCTGCTGACCCTGAGCCAAAGCCGCCTGGGCCAGCTGGCGCCGCTTTGGGCATTGGGTGTGCGGCGCACGCAACTGGTTTGGCTGACCCTGAGCCAAACGCTCATGCTGAGCGGCCTCACCGTGCTGCTGGCGATCCCTGTCGGTGTCGTGTTGGCCTGGTGCCTGGTGGCGGTGGTGAACGTGCAGGCATTTGGCTGGCGGTTGCCGCTGTATGTGTTTCCTGGGCAATTGGTGCAACTGGCGGTGCTGGGCATCCTCACCAGCCTGCTGGCCAGTGCCTGGCCGCTGTGGCAACTGGCGCGGCGCCAGCCCAGCGATCTGTTGAGGCAGTTTGCCGATGAACGTTAAAGCCTGTGTCGTGCTGTGCGCGCTGCTGAGCGGCTGCGACCAGCCTGCGTCAGCGCCGCAGAGTTTTGCCGGGTTGGGCGAGCAGGCCAGTGGGTTCAGCCAGGTGACCCGCGATCACCCCTTGGTGTTCCCGCGCGATCACGGTGCTCATGAGGGTTTTCGCATCGAATGGTGGTATGTCACCGCCAACCTTGAAGACGCCCAAGGGCGGGACTGGGGCGCGCAGTGGACGCTGTTCCGTTCGGCCTTGCGCCCGGGGGCGGAAACGGCCGACTGGAACAGCCCGAACCTGTGGATGGGGCATGCTGCCCTGACTGGGCCGGGTGGGCATCGCGCTGGCGAGACCCTGGCGCGTGGCGGTGTCGGGCAGGCAGGCGTCGAGGCCCAGCCGTTCCGGGCCTGGATCAATGACTGGTCACTGGAGGGGGGGGAGGGCATTGCAGGGTTGCACATGAAGGCTGCCGGCCAAGGCTTTGGTTACGACCTGAATCTGCGCAGTGACAGGCCGCTGGTGCTGCACGGCAGCCAGGGCTACAGCGAAAAGTCGGGCAAGGGGCAAGCGTCGTATTACTACAGCCAGCCGTTCTACCGCGTCAGCGGCGAGGTGGAGCGCGATGGCCTATGCATTGCGGTCACCGGGCAGGCCTGGCTGGACCGGGAGTGGAGCAGCCAGCCGCTGGCGGCCGGGCAAACGGGCTGGGACTGGTTTTCACTGCACCTGGACAGCGGCGCGAAGCTGATGCTGTTCCAGGTGCGCGAGGCCAAGGGTTTGCCGTATCGGGCGGGGACCTGGGCCAGTGCCCAGGGCGAGGTGGTAGCGCTGCGAGGCGATCAGATTCAGCTTCAGGCGTTGGCCTGGACGCGGCAGGAAAACGGCAAGGAGGTGCCGACAAGTTGGCGAGTGCGGGTGCTGGCGTACGGCGTTGATGTGCAAGTTGATGCCGTCGAGCCGCGTGCCTGGATGAACACCCGGTTTCCTTACTGGGAGGGGCCGGTGAGGTTGCAGGGGAGTGCGGGCGGGCGGGGGTATCTGGAGATGACGGGGTATTAGGGGCATGCAGGGGTGTGAGGCTGCCAGGTGTATGGCGATGGGGGTGTGGCGCCTGTGAGATCGAGCGCCGCCCGCGCGGCGCTTCGCAGCACAAGGCTGCTCCCACATTTGTTTCGGGCCAGTCATGTCTGTGAAGGCGGCGCGCGACCGCCTTGTGTGTTCGACACGATAGCGCGCCATGCACCTGTAGGAGCAGCCTTGTGCTGCGAAGCGCCGCGCGGGCGGCGCTCGATCTCGACAGCGGCGCAAACCTCAACCCGATCACCTCAAACCATCATCTCAATCCTTGATCAACCCCCGTAACGCCGCCTTGGCCTCAGGCGTACGCAGGCATTCGATAAACAACTGGCTCTCCCGCTCCACAGTGGCCTCCAGCTCCGCGCGCCCTCCATCCTTGAGCAGGCGCTTGCTAATACGCAGCGCCTCTTGCGGGTAACTTTGCAGCCGCCGCGCCAGTTGCCGGGCGGCCGCCATGCACTGTTGGCCATCTTCATGCAGCTCACTGGCCAAGCCCCAGGCTACCGCCTGCTCACCCTCAAGCAACGCGTTGCCCATCAGCAAGCGGGCGGCGCGGGCGTGCCCGAGCATGCGCGGCAGCAGCAGGCTGGAGCCGAACTCCGGGCATACCCCCAACGGCGCAAACGGCATGCGCAGCTTGGCCGTGCGGCTGACCAGCACCTGGTCGCAATGCAGCAGCAGGGTGGCGCCGATGCCGATCGCCGCGCCACTGACGGCAGCGATCAGGGGTTTATCCAGGCCCATCACAATGCGCATCAGGCGGAACACCGGGCTGTCCCTGTCGCTGGGCGGGTTGTCGAGGAAATCGCGCAGGTCATTGCCGGCGCTGAAGCAGTGGGGGCCGCCCGTGATCAGCACCGCATCAACGTGCGGGTCTTCGCCCGCCGCCAGCAGCAGGTCGCCAAACTGGCGGTACATGGCGATGTTCAGGGCATTGAGCTTGTCGGGGCGGTTGAAGGTCAGGGTCAGCAGGCCCTGGTCCAGGTCGTGTGTGATCAGGTCGTTCATGGCAGCCGCTTTTGTTGTTGTGGTCAGGCCCGGCAACAGGGTGCACACCGGGCATTGGCCAGTAGGGTTTATCATGGCGCTCGGCTTGCTGTACAGTCGTTCAGCCCAGTCTACTGCCCGAGAATCGCCGATGAGCCAGGAAGCCCGCTACCACCGCATGCTGCCGGAATTGCGCAAAGCCAACCTGGTCGAGGCGACCTTGGTGTGCCTTAAGCGACATGGTTTTCAGGGGGCTTCGATCCGCAAGATTTCCGCCGAGGCGGGGGTTTCGGTGGGGTTGATCAGCCACCATTACGCGGGCAAGGATGAACTGGTGGCCGAAGCTTACATGGCGGTCACCGGGCGGGTCATGGGCCTGCTGCGCGAAGCCATGGCCCAGGCCGCGCCCACGGCCCGCGAACGGCTGTCGGCGTTCTTCCGTGCCTCGTTTTGCGCCGAACTGCTCGACCCGCAACTGCTCGATGCCTGGCTGGCGTTCTGGGGCGCGGTGAAGACCGCCGATGCGATCAACCAGGTGCACGACCATTCCTACGGTGAGTACCGCAACGAGTTGAGCCGGCTGCTCGCCACGCTGGCGGTGGAAGAGGGCTGGCAGGGCTTTGACGCCGACCTGGCGGCGATCAGCCTGAGCGCGTTGCTCGATGGCTTGTGGCTGGAGTCGGGCCTCAACCCGGGCACCTTTACGCCGGCCCAGGGCGTGCAGATCTGCGAGGCCTGGGTGGATGGTTTGCAGGCCGGTGGTCGGCAACGCTTCAGCCTGCCCAAGGGCTGTTGATCGCCTGTTCAGTAACGAGTAGGCTGCTGTCGCGAGTGTGTAGAACAAACCAATAAAAAAAGAGACTTCACGCAATGACGCCTCGGGTATTGATCGTCGATGACGATCCGCTTATTCGTGACTTGCTACAGGCCTATCTGTCCCAGGAAGGCTATGACGTGCACTGCGCCGACACCGCAGAAAAGGCCGAGGCATTGCTCGGCAGCCAGGACGTCGACTTGGTGCTGCTGGATATTCGCCTGCCCGGCAAGGACGGCCTGACCCTGACCCGCGAGCTGCGGGTGCGCTCGGAAGTCGGCATCATCCTCATCACCGGGCGCAATGACGACATCGACCGCATCGTCGGCCTGGAGTGCGGCGCCGACGACTACATCATGAAACCGCTCAACCCCCGCGAGCTGGTGTCCCGCGCCAAGAACCTGATTCGCCGCGTACGCCATGCCCGCGAGGTGCACCCGGCGCCCGCCTGCGCGCACTCGCTCAAGCAATTTGCCGACTGGGCACTGGACACTGACCGTCGACGCCTGATCGACCCGCGTGGCGGGCAAACGCTGCTGACCCATGGCGAGTTCCAACTGCTCAGCGTCTTCCTGCGCAACAGCGGCCACACCCTGAGCCGCGACCAGTTGATGGACCAGATCCGCAACCGTGAGTGGGTACCCAACGACCGCTCCATCGACGTGCTGGTCGGCCGCCTGCGCCGCAAGCTGCATGACGACCCGGCCGAGCCGCAGCTGATCATCACCATTCATGGCACCGGCTACCTGTTCACCGCCAGCGTGGCCGCGTGAGCACCCTGCGCCGCCTGCTGGCGCTGGCGGTGCTGGTACCAGGCTTGCCAGCAGCGGCGGCTGAGCCGGTGCGCTACTGCGACTACCCCGTGTACCCGCCGATTTCCTGGAGCGATGGCCACCAGGTGCGCGGCCTGGCGCCGACGGTGGTGCGGGAGCTGTTTGCGCGCATGGGCCGAGAGGTGCAAACCGTGGTGCTGGGCAATTGGAAGCGCTGCCTGATGGACGCTGCCGCCGGGCGGGTGGACGTGGTGCTCGCCTACGACAGCGACCAACGTGACCAAGGCATGCGTTTTTCGTCGGTACCGGTGATACGTGAAGAGGTGGCGGTGTTTTTCAATCGCCGCCGGCCCGTGCAGTTTCAGCACCTGGAAGACTTGGCCGGGTACCGTGGCGGCTTGCTCTACGGTGAAAGCTACGGCGCCGACTTCGACCGTTTTGTCGCGCGCCACCAGAACATCGAGCGGGTGTCGTCCAGCCAGCAGAACTTCGGCAAGCTGATCCGTGGGCGCATCGACTTCGTGATCCAGGAGCGGCGTACCGGCGAGCTGTTCATCGAGCACCTGCCCGGCGCCGAAGACATCGGCGCCTTGCCGGCCGCGCTGAGCGTGGACTACCTGCGCGTGGCGGTGTCGCGCCAGTCCTCCCTGAGCCAGCACATGGACGAGATCGACCACCAGTTGCGGCGCATGCACGAAGCTGGCGAGATCGACCGCTGGCTGGAGCAGAGCGAAGTGACCTACCGCGACATGATCAACCTGCCGGCGGATGCCCGATGATCCGCCTGCGCACCGACGGCCTGTTGCGCCGCCTGCTGCTGTTTATCCTGCTGTTCAGCCTGTGCTTCACGGTGCTGGCCAGTTCCGTGCAGCTGTATTTCGAGTACCGCCGCGAGATGCGCGACATCGAGGCGCGCATGGCGTTGATCCGCGCGGGTTACCTGGCCAGCTTGGAGCGCAGCTTGTGGGACCTCGACGAAGCGCAACTGGATGTTCAATTGCGTGGCCTGGTGGACTTTTCAGATGTGGCGCGGGTACGCCTGCTCAGCGATGACTTCACCCTGTTGCGCGGTGAAGCCGAGCCTAAGGGGCCACTGCGCATCGAGCGTTTTCCGCTGGATTACCAGCCACCGTCGGGGCCGGCACGGCACCTTGGCGAGCTGGAGGTGAGCATCGACCTGGGCGCGGTGCACCGGCGGCTGTATGCCACGGGCCTGGCCAGCCTGTTGTGGATGGGGGTGTTTCTGTGTGGCCTGGCGGTCGCGTTGTCAGGCTTGTTCTACCGCTTGGTGACGCGCCATTTGCAAGTCATGGCCGAGTTTGCCCGGCGTATCGGGGCCGGGCACTGGCAGGAGCCGCTGCGGCTGGATCGCCGCCGTTCGGCGCATGCCGATGAAATCGACACCGTGGCACATGCACTGGACGACATGCGCCGGGCCATCCTCAGCGACATCGAGCGCCGCGAGCTCGACCGCGTGGCCCTGCAGGACAAGCGTGACGAGCTGCAGGCCATGGTCGAGCGGCGTACCGCAAGCCTGGCCCGGGCCAAGGACGAGGCCGAAGCCGCCAACCTGGCCAAGTCACGCTTTTTGGCGACCATGAGCCATGAGCTGCGCACGCCGCTCAATGGCATCCTCGGCATGGCCGAACTGCTCCGTGGCGCCAGGCTCGATGCGCTCGACCGGCAACGCCTACAGGCTTTGTACAAGGCGGGCGAAGGGCTGTTGGCCATTCTTAACGAGGTGCTTTGCTTTGCCCGTCTCGAAGAGGGCGAGAGCCAGGCCGAAATGCTCGGTTTCTCACTGCGCCAGTTGTGCACGGAGGTGCTGGCATTGCTCGAACCGATGGCCTTGGAACGCGGCGACACCCTGCACGTGAAGGTCGATGAGCAACTGGCGGCGCATCAGCATGGCGCCGAGCAGTACCTGCGCCAGGTACTGAGCAACCTGCTGGCCAACGCCATCAAGTTCACCGCGCACGGCCAGGTCGAACTCAGGGTGCAGGTGCTGGCCAGCGATCAGAACGGGCAGCGCCTGCGCGTGTCGGTCAGTGACAATGGCATTGGCATCGAACCGGCCATGCAGGCGAAGATTTTTGACCGTTTCGTACAGGCCAGCGAAGCGGTGGCCCGGCGCTATGGTGGCACTGGCCTGGGCCTGGCGATCTGCAAGCACCTGGTGGAAAAACTTGGCGGCCGCATCGGCCTGAACAGCGTGCCGGGGCAGGGCAGTTGCTTCTGGTTCGAGCTCGACATGGCGCGTGGGCAGCCTGCCGTTGCCCATGAGCCGGCCTGCTCGGCGTGGGCCAGCCTGAGTATCCTGGTGGTCGAGGACGTGGCGTTGAACCGTGAGGTGGCGGGTGGTTTGCTGGTGCGCGATGGCCACCAGGTGTGCTTTGCCGAGGATGCCGAGCAAGCCCTGCAAGCCTGTGCCCAGCAGCGCTTCGACCTGATCCTGCTGGATGTGCACCTGCCCGGTTTGAGCGGGATCGAGTTGTGCCGGCGCATCCGCGCCACCCCAGGGCCAAACCGTGGCAGCCGGATCCTGGCGCTGACTGCCGGGGTGCAACCGGCGCAAGTCCCCGATTACCTGGCCGCTGGCATGCAGGGGGTGCTGGCCAAACCGCTGCGCCTGGAGCACCTGCGCCAGGCCCTGGCCGAGGTTGCGCCTGCCCCGGTGGCTGCACCTGGCTCGGGCATGGACTGGTCACTGCTGCAAACCCACCGCAGCTTGCTGGGCGAGCAGAAGTTGCAGGCGCTGCTGGCAGTGCTGCGCCAATCGATCGAGCAGCACGCCACGGCGCTGGCCGAAGCCTTGCAGGCACGCGACTGCGCTGCAGTGTCGCACCTGGCGCACCGCCTGGCGGGCAGTTGCGATTCCCTCGGCTTTGCTGGCCTGGCTGGCGTGTTGCGCCGCCTCGAAGACGCCGCCCAAGGCCAAGATGAACAGGCGCTGCTGGCGCTCAGCGAGCCACTAGCGGCACAGCTGGAACAGGCCCGCACCACCCTGAAACAGTTGATCCAGAGCTGACGTACAAAAAACTTACGACTTTTTACATCTTTGATCGGTTCGTATAACGGCACCTTACATCCGTTTCCAATAATCGATGGCAACCGTGTTGCACGCGGTCCATGAGGCTTATTGGAGATAACAATAATGACATGCCGTAGCGCTCAGCCCCTCCTTGAACGATCGTTTTGTACCCCCTGCTACAGCGGGGTGAACCATGACTGACACCCACGAAGGCAAAATCCAACTGACCCGCGCGCTGAAAAGCCGGCACATCTTCATGCTGTCGCTGGGCGGCGTGATCGGCACCGGCCTGTTCATGGGCTCGGGCGTCACCATCAACCAGGGCGGGCCGGTGGGGGCGATCCTGGCCTACCTGGTGGCGGGGCTGTTGATGTACCTGGTGATGGTGTGCCTGGGCGAGCTGTCGGTGCAGATGCCGGTTTCTGGTTCGTTCCAGGCCCATGCCACCAAGTTCATCGGCCCAGCCACGGGCTTCATGATTGGCTGGGTGTACTGGATGAGTTGGGCCACCACGGTGGGCCTGGAGTTCACCGCTGCGGGCATGCTGATGACCCGCTGGTTCCCCGAGGTGCCAATCTGGTATTGGTCGGCGTTGTTCGTGGTTGTGCTGTTCGGCCTCAATGCCCTGGCTACACGGGCCTTTGGCGAGGCGGAGTACTGGTTCTCGGGGATCAAGGTGGCGACCATCCTCGGCTTTATCGTGGTCGGCCTGCTGGTGATCTTCGGCGCCATCCCGCTGAACAACGGGGCGCCGGCACCGATGCTGAACAACCTGGTGGGCGAGTCGCTGTTCCCCCATGGCCTGTCGGCGGTGTTCGCGGTGATGATGACCGTGGTGTATGCCTTCCAGGGCTGTGAAATCATGGGCGTGGCGGCCGGTGAGACCGAGCACCCGGAAAAGAGCATCCCCCGGGCCGTGCGCAACGTGGTGTTCCGCGTGCTGATCTTCTATGTGCTGGCGATTGCCGTGCTGTCGGCCATCGTGCCGTTCGAGCAGGCCGGGTTGATGGAAAGCCCGTTCGTGCAGGTGTTCGACATGGTCGGCATTCCCTATGCGGCCGACCTGATGAACTTCGTCATCCTCACCGCCATCCTGTCGGTGGGTAACTCCGGGCTGTATGCCTCCACGCGCATCCTCTGGGCCATGTCCAAGAGCGGCATGGCACCCAAGAGCCTGTCGCCGCTGAGCAAGCGCGGCGTGCCACTGCGTGCCCTGAGCATCACCCTGTGCTTTGCCCTGGTGTCGCTGATGACCAGCTTCGTGGCTGCCGACACCTTGTTCATGGTGTTGATGGCCGTGAGCGGCATGTCCGGCACTGTGACCTGGATCGTCATCGCCCTGGCGCAGTACCGGTTCCGCAAGGCGTACCTGCGTGATGGCGGGCAACTGCAGGACCTCAAGTACAAGGCGCCGCTGTACCCCTTGGTGCCGCTGCTGTGCATCACCCTGTGCTGTTCGCTGTTCGTGTTTCTGGCCATCGATGAGACCCAGCGGCCGTCGTTGTACTGGGGCTTTGGTTTCATTGCCCTGTGCTATGCGGCGTATTACGGGGTGAACCGCCGGCGGCAAGGGGCCTTTGCGCCGAGCGCGCCTGGCGTTTGACGCCGCTTGTTGGGGGCAGCCTTGTGCTGCGAAGAGGCCGGTGCAGGCATCGACATTGTTTTGAGCCTGCACTGGCCTCTTCGCAGCACAAGGCTGCTTCTACAAGGGAAGCGCCAGGGTTGTGATCCGAGTTGTGCAAAGTTGTAACAACCCATCCCGCCTTGTTGAACACTCGTTTAGTATCACCTTCATCACGTCCTCCACCCCAATAACAACAGCGAGGCCTCCCATGACCACCCCGTCATCGTCAGTGTTGAGCAAGGTCGAAGCCGGCGTTGCCTGGCTCACCCTCAACCGCCCCGAGCAGCGCAACGCACTGGACATTCCCGCCCTCAAGCAACTGCATGCCCTGCTCAACACCTGCAACAGCGACCCCGCCGTCCGTGTGGTGGTGCTGACCGGCAGCGGGCGCAGTTTCTGTGCTGGCGCCGACCTGGCGGAATGGGCCGAGGCCGAGGCCCGTGGGGCACTGGAAAGCTACGGCTGGACCGAGACCGCCCACGCCCTGATGCTGCGCCTGCACAGCCTCGACAAACCGACCCTGGCCGCCATCAACGGCACCGCCGTCGGCGGCGGCATGGACCTGAGCCTGTGCTGTGACCTGCGCATCGCTGCTGCCTCGGCACGCTTCAAAGCCGGATACACCAGCATGGCCTACAGCCCCGATGCCGGCGCCAGCTGGCACTTGCCACGGCTGATTGGCAGCGAGCAGGCCAAACGCCTGTTGTTCCTCGACGAACTGTGGGGCGCCGAACGGGCCTTGGCGGCAGGGCTGGTGAGCGAGGTCTGCGCCGACGAGCAATTGCCTGCGGTGGCCGCTGAACTGGCGGGCCGCCTGGCCAACGGCCCGACCTTCGCCTACGCGCAGACCAAGCGGCTGATCCGCGAAGGCGCCCAGCGCACCCTGGCCGAGCAACTCGAAGCCGAGCGCCAGGCCGGTTTGCTATGCGGGCGCAGCCAGGACGGCGCCGAGGCGCTCAAGGCCTCGGTAGAACGGCGCCCAGCACACTTCGTCGGCCAATAACCCGTTACCTCTTCAGGACCTTCGCAGATGAATTTCCAACTGACCCAAGAACAAGAAATGTTGGTGGATGCGGTACGCAGCTTCGTGGCCAAGGAACTGCTGCCCCATGAAGAAGCGGTAGACCGTGCCGACGCGGTATCGCCGGAACTGGCTGCGCAGATCCGCGGCAAGGCCATCGCCGCCGGGTTCTATGCCTTCAACATGCCTGAAGAAGTCGGCGGCGGTGGCCTCGATTACCTGTCCCAAGCGCTGATCGAGCGCGAGTTGTCCAAGGTTTCCTGGGCGCTGCACGTGTTTGTCGCGCGCCCGTCGAAGATCCTCATGGCCTGCAAGGACCAGCAGATCACCGACTACCTGCTGCCGTGCGTGCAGGGCGAAAAGACCGATTGCTTCGCCCTTACCGAGCCTGGCGCGGGCTCTGACGCCAACGCCATCAAGACCCGCGCCGTGCGCCAGGGCGATGACTTCGTGATCAACGGCAGCAAACACTTCATCAGCCACGCCGGGCATGCCGACTTCGCCATCGTCTTCGCGGTGACCGACACCTACGAGCACAACGGGCGCAAACGCAATGCGGTCACCGCCTTGCTGGTCGACCGGGACACCCCCGGCATGATCATCCGCCGCGGGCCCAAGTGCGTGAGTAACCGCGGCTACCACACCTACGAGCTGTTCTTCGACGACTGCCGGGTGCCAGCCAGCAACGTGCTGGGCGAAGTCGGCAAAGGCTGGGAGGTGGCCAACGCCTGGCTTACCGCTGGCCGGGTGATGGTCGCCGCCAACTGCGTCGGCCAGGCCCAGCGAGCACTGGACGCATCGCTGCAGTGGGCCGCTGACCGCAAGCAATTTGGCCAGCCCATCGGCAGCTACCAGGGTGTGTCGTTCAAGCTGGCGGACATGGCCACGCAGATCCGCGCCGCCGAACTGCTCACCCTGCACACCGCCTGGAAGATGGACCAGGGCAGCATGACCGATGGCGAGGCGGGCATGGCCAAGCTGTTTGCCAGCGAAGTGCTGGGCAAGGTCGCTGACGAAGCCGTGCAGATTTTTGGCGGCATGGGCCTGATGGATGAGGGGCCGGTCGAGCGCATCTGGCGCAACGCCCGCATCGAGCGGATTTGGGAGGGCACGTCGGAAATCCAGCGGCACATCATTTCCCGTGAGCTGCTGCGCCCGTTGCTGCGCTGATCGACCTGGAGACTCAGCATGTCGCATTCCAATCGTGACAACCTCAAGCGCCTGCTGGCCCCACGGCACTTGGCCTTCGTGGGTGGGCGCAGCATGGCCCGTGCCCTCAAGCGCTGTGCCGAAGGTGGCTTTGCCGGCCCGCTGTGGCTGGTCAACCCGCAACACGCGAGCCTGGAGGGCATCCCTTGCGTGGCGCGGGTGGCAGACCTGCCATGCGCCCCAGACGCGGTGTTCATCGCCACCCACCGTGAACTGACCCTGCAGTGTGTCGCGGAACTCGCCGCCATCGGTGCCGGTGGCGCCATCTGCTACGCCTCGGGCTTCGCCGAAAGCGGTGAACAAGGCCGCCTGTTGCAGCAGCGCCTGCTTGAGGCCGCCGGCAGCATGGCTTTGCTTGGCCCCAACTGCTATGGCCTGCTCGACTACTTGCACGGCGCGGCCCTATGGCCGGTGGCCCATGGCGGCAAGCAGGTGGAGCAGGGCGTGGCGATCCTGACCCAGAGCGGCAATTTTGCCTACAACCTGTCCATGAGCGACCGCTCGCTGCCGGTGGCCTACATGGCATCGGTCGGCAACCAGGCGCAGTTGGGCGTGGCCGAGTTGATGGACGTGCTGCTCGACGACCCACGGGTGACTGCTATCGGCTTGCACCTTGAGGGCCTGAAAAACGTGCCGGGCTTTGCCCGTGCCGCCTACAAGGCACTGCAACAGGGCACCCCGATCATTGCCCTGAAAACCGGCGTGTCGCAGATCGGCGCTGAACTGGCGCTCAGCCACACCAGTTCGCTGTCAGGCTCCGATGCCCTGTACGACAGCCTGTTCCAGCGCCTGGGCGTGATCCGCGTGAGTGGCCCGGTGAGCTTCGTCGAGACCCTCAAGGCTGCCGCCTGTGGCCGTTTGCCGGCCGGCGACCGGCTGATCGCCCTGGCCTGTTCGGGCGGCGATGCGGGCTTGATCGCCGACTACGCCGAGCGCAACCAGTTGCGCCTGCCCGCGCTGGCGCCAGGGCAGGTGCGGGCACTGGCCCAGGTACTTCCGGCCTACGCCAACCTGGTCAATCCGCTGGACTTCACAACAGCGATCTGGGGCGATGAAGTGGCCCTGCAACAGATGCTCGACAGCACCCTGGGCGCTGACACCGATGCCGCCATGCTGGTGCTCGACTACCCCGCAGCGTTCACCGGTGAGCGCAAGGAATGCGACCTGTTGCTGGCGCTTTACTGCGACGCCCTGGCGCGCCACGGCAAGATCGGCTTCGTCACCTCGGCGTTCCCCGAGCTGTTGCCAGCCTCGGCCCGTGAGCGCCTGCATGCCCATGGCATCGCCGCGCTGCAAGGCGTGGAAGATGGCCTGGCAGCGTGGGGGCGGATCGTGGCCTATCAGCGCAACCGCCAGCGGCTGCTGGAACAGGGCGAGGCGGCGCAGGTGCCGCTGTGCCCACGGCCCCTCGCAGGTGAAAGCCGCCTGCTGGACGAATGGCAGTCCAAGCAGGCCCTGAGTGCGTTTGGCCTGCCGGTGCCAGGCGGGGTGCTGAGTACCCCGGAGCACGCGCTAAACGATGCCACCCGCGTTGGCTACCCGCTGGTGCTCAAGGCGGTCAGTGCGCAGTTGCCGCACAAGACCGAAGCCGGTGCGGTGGCGTTGAACCTGCGTGATGGCGCAGCGCTGCAGGCCGCCCTGGCGCAGATGCGCCAGCGCATCGACGCCTATGCGCCGGGGGTGGCGTTCGACCAGGTCTTGCTCGAACCCATGGCGCCGCCGCCCTTGGCCGAGTTGATCGTCGGCATCAAGCGTGAAAACGACTTCGCCCTGGCCTTGGTGATCGGGGCGGGCGGTGTGCTGGTGGAGCTGCTCAAAGACAGCGTCAGCCTGTTGCTGCCCACCACCGACAGCGCCATTCGCGCAGCACTGCTTGGCCTGCGCAGCGCCAGCCTGCTGCAGGGTTTTCGGGGTCGCCCGGCTGCCGACCTGGATGCCCTGGTGGCGGCGATCCGCGCGGTGGCCGACTACGCCTGCGAAAACGCCGGGCAGCTGCTGGAACTGGATGTGAACCCATTGATGGTCGGTGCCCACGGCACCACCGCGGTCGATGCGCTGATCCGCCTCGGCCAGCCCCAAGGAGATCAGCATGAATGAGCACTCGATGACCGCCGGCCAGGCGCTGGTACGGCTGCTGGCCAACTATGGGGTGGATACCGTGTTCGGCATCCCAGGGGTGCATACCCTGGAGCTGTACCGCGGCTTGCCCGGCAGTGGCATCCGCCATGTGCTGACGCGGCATGAGCAGGGCGCGGGCTTCATGGCCGATGGTTACGCCCGGGTCAGCGGCAGGCCGGGCGTGTGTTTTGTCATCACCGGCCCAGGCGTGACCAATGCCGCCACTGCCATCGGCCAGGCCTATGCCGACTCGGTCCCGTTGCTGGTGATATCCAGCGTCAACCACACCGCCAGCCTGGGCAAAGGTTGGGGCTGCCTGCACGAAACCCAGGACCAGCGCGCCATGACCGCGCCGATCACGGCGTTCTCCGCCGTGGCACTGAGCGCTGAAGACCTGCCCGAGCTGATTGCCCGTGCCTGGGCGGTGTTCGACAGCGAACGCCCGCGCCCGGTGCACATCTCGGTCCCGCTGGACGTGCTGGCCGCGCCGGTTGCCCGCGACTGGAGCGACGCGGTGGTACGTCGCCCTGGGCGCGGCCAGCCCGACCGGGGCACGCTGGAGCAGGCCGCGCTGAAACTGGCCGCAGCGAAACGGCCAATGATCATCGCCGGCGGTGGCGCACTGCAGGCCGCTGCGCAACTCGAACAGTTGAGCACTCGCTTGGCAGCGCCGCTGTTCACCAGCGTCGCCGGCAAGGGCCTGCTGCCGCCTGGGGCGCCATTGAATGCGGGTTCTAGCCTGTGCGTCACGCCGGGCTGGCAGATGATCAGCGAAGCCGATGTGGTGTTGGCGGTGGGTACCGAAATGGCCGATACCGACTTCTGGCGCGAGCGCCTGCCGCTCACGGGTGAGTTGCTGCGAGTCGACATCGACCCACGCAAGTTCAACGATTTTTACCCGTGCGCGGTGGCCTTGCACGGCGATGCTCGACAGACCCTCGACGGTTTGCTGGCGCACCTGTCCGAGGTCGAGCGCGACCCTTGCCAGGCCATCGAAGCGGTGGCCGGCCTGCGCCAGGCCATTCGCACCGGGCACGCACCGTTGCAGGCCATCCACCAGGCCATTCTCGACCGCATCGACGCGGTGCTGCCAGACGACGCCTTCATCAGCAGCGACATGACCCAACTGGCCTACACCGGCAACTACGCCTTTGCCAGCCGGGCGCCGCGCAGCTGGTTGCACCCCACCGGTTACGGCACCCTCGGCTATGGCTTGCCGGCGGGTATCGGCGGCATGCTCGCCACTGACCATCGCCCCGGACTGGTGCTGGTGGGCGACGGCGGTTTCCTCTATACCGCCCAGGAACTGGCCACCGCGGTCGAGGAACTGGACCGGCCGTTGGTGGTATTGCTGTGGAACAATGACGCCCTTGGCCAGATCCGCGACGATATGCTCGGCCTGGATATCGAACCGGTCGGCGTACTGCCACGCAACCCTGATTTCATCGGCCTGGCCCGTGCGTTTGGCTGCGCGGTGCGTCAGCCACGTGACCTGGATGCCTTGCAGGCTGACCTGGCCGACGGCTTCGCCACGCCAGGCGTGACTTTTATCGAACTCAAACATACCTGCGTCTGCTGACCGCAGCGCATCGTCCATAACAAGAGAAACCTCCATGCAATTTCGCCGTACGCTCCTCGCTGCCTCCCTGGCCCTGCTGATCACTGGCCAAGCCCCGCTGTATGCCGCGCCGCCGCTGTCGATGGACAACGGCAGCAACGCGCTGACCGTGCAAAACAGCAACGCCTGGGTCGAGATCAGTGCCAGTGCCTTGCAACACAACATTCGCACCCTGCAAGCCGAGCTGGGGGGCAAGTCCAAGCTGTGCGCCGTGCTCAAGGCAGATGCCTACGGCCACGGTATTGGCCTGGTGATGCCGTCGGTGATTGCCCTTGGCGTGCCTTGCGTGGCGGTCGCCAGCAACGAGGAAGCCCGCGTGGTGCGGGCCAGCGGCTTCACCGGGCAACTGGTGCGGGTACGCCTGGCCAGCCTGAGCGAGCTGGAAGATGCCCTGCAATACGACATGGAAGAGCTGGTCGGCAGCGCCGAGTTCGCCCGCCAGGCCGATGCCATCGCCGAGCGCCATGGCAAGACTTTGCGCATTCACCTGGCACTCAACTCCAGCGGCATGAGCCGTAACGGCGTGGAAATGGCCAGCTGGAGCGGGCGAGGTGAGGCATTGCAGATCACCGACCAGAAGCACCTCAAGCTGGTGGCGTTGATGACCCACTTCGCCGTTGAAGACAAGGATGACGTGCGCAAGGGCTTGGCAGCGTTCAACGAGCAGGCCGACTGGTTGATCAAGCATGCCAAGCTCGACCGCCGCCAACTGACGCTGCACGCCGCCAACTCGTTCGCCACCCTGGAGGTACCGGAAGCACGCCTGGACATGGTGCGCACCGGCGGTGCGCTGTTCGGCGACACCGTGCCCGAGCGTACCGAGTACAAGCGTGCCATGCAGTTCAAGTCGCGGGTGGCGGCGGTGCACAGCTACCCGGCTGGCAACACCGTCGGCTATGACCGCACCTTCACCCTGGCGCGCGACTCGCGCCTGGCCAATATCACCGTCGGCTATTCCGATGGCTACCGCCGGGTGTTCACCAACAAGGGCCATGTGCTGATCAACGGCCACCGCGTGCCGGTGGTGGGCAAGGTATCGATGAACACCTTGATGGTCGATGTCACCGACTTCCCAGACGTCAAGAACGGCAACGAAGTGGTGCTGTTCGGCAAACAGGCTGGTGGCGAGATTACCCAGGGCGAGATGGAGGAAATCAACGGCGCATTACTGGCCGACCTCTACACCGTGTGGGGCAGCTCGAACCCCAAGATTCTCGTCGATTGACCGCATTTGAAGGGAGACTGCCATGCGCTATGCCAAGCTAACCCAACGCATCGCCGGTGACGGTGCTGCCGCCTGGGACATCCACTACCGCGCCCTGGCGATGCAGGCCGAGGGCAAGGACGTTTTGCTGCTGTCGGTGGGCGACCCGGACTTCGACACCCCGGCCCCCATCGTTGAAGCGGCCATCGACAGCCTGCGTGCCGGCCACACCCATTACGCCGATGTACGCGGCAAACTCGCGCTGCGCCAGGCCATTGCCGATCGTCACCGGCAGCGCAGCGGCCAGCCCGTCAGTGCTGACCAGGTCACGGTACTGGCGGGTGCCCAGTGCGCTTTGTTCTGCGTAGCCCAGTGCGTGCTCGACCCGGGTGATGAAGTGATCGTCGCAGAGCCGATGTACGTCACTTACGAGGCGGTGTTCGGTGCCTGTGGTGCCACGGTGGTGCCGGTGCCGGTCAAGCCGGAGAACGGTTTTCGGGTGTGTCCGCAGGACGTGGCCGCGCGCATCACCCCACGCACCCGCGCCCTGGCCCTGAACAGTCCGCACAACCCTTCGGGCGCGAGCTTGCCACGCTCGACCTGGGAGGCGTTGGCCGAGCTGTGCATCGCCCACGACCTGTGGCTGATCTCCGACGAGGTGTACAGCGAACTGCTGTACGAAGGCGAGCATGTCAGCCCGGGCAGCCTGCCCGGCATGGTCGAGCGCACCGCGACCCTCAACAGCCTGTCTAAATCCCATGCCATGACCGGTTGGCGGGTGGGCTGGGTGGTGGGCTCGCCTGAGCTGGCCACGCACCTGGAGAACCTGGCGCTGTGCATGCTCTATGGCTCGCCGGACTTTATCCAGGACGCCGCCGTGGTGGCCTTGAATCAGCCCTTGCCCGCCCTTGAGGCGATGCGCGACGCCTATCGCCAGCGCCGGGACCTGGTGTGCGAACAGCTGGCCGGTTGCCCGGGCGTCAAGGCGCTCAAACCCGACGGTGGCATGTTCGTGATGGTCGATATCCGCGAAACCGGCCTCAGTGCCCAGGCCTTCGCTGATCGCCTGCTGGACCGCGAAGGTGTGTCGGTACTGGCGGGAGAAGCCTTTGGCCCGAGCGCCGCCGGGCATATTCGCCTGGGGTTGGTGGTAGGCGCCGAAGCCTTGGCCGAGGCGTGCCAGCGCATTGCCCGGTGTGCGGGTGAACTGATGCAAGGAGAACTGTCGTGAATGTCCTGATCGTCCATGCTCACCCCGAGCCGCAATCCTTCACCGCCGCCCTGCGTGACCAGGCGGTGGCTACCTTTCGCGCCCAGGGCCACGCGGTCAAGGTCAGTGACCTGTATGCCATGGGCTGGAACCCGGTGGCCAGTGCGGACGATTTCGCCACGCGGGAGAACCCCGAGTACCTGGTGTATGCGCTGGAGCAGCGCCTGGGGGTAAAGAGCGGCGCCATTGCCGCAGATATCCAGCAAGAGCTGGACAAGCTGTTATGGGCCGATTTGCTGGTGCTGAACTTCCCAGTCTTCTGGTTCTCGGCGCCGGCCATGCTCAAGGGCTGGATCGACCGGGTGCTGGTGTCGGGTGTCTGTTATGGCGGCAAGCGCTTCTACGACCAGGGTGGGCTCGCCGGCAAGAAGGCACTGGTGACGGTGACCCTTGGCGGGCGTGAGCACATGTTTGGCGAAGGGGCTATCCATGGGCCGCTTGAGGACATGTTGCGGCCGATTCTGCGGGGGACGCTGGCGTACGTTGGCTTCGACGTGCTGCCGCCGTTCGTGGCCTGGCATGTGCCGTATATCAGCGACGAAGCGCGGCAGGGTTTTCTGCAGCAGTACCAGCAGCGCCTGGAGCAGTTGGCGGATGATCAGCCGCTGGTGTTCCCACGGTTGGCGCAGTTCGATGAGGCGTTGTACCCGTTGGCGTGAATCAACCCGAGTTTGAGTCGATTGATCCGGCCCTATCGCCGGCAAGCCGGCTCCCACAGTTACCGCACCGACTCTGGATTGTGTGCGATACCTGTGGGAGCCGGCTTGCCGGCGATAGGGCTATGAGTACCTACCAATGAGTATCTGCCCAAAAACGACCACCCACACATTCGGGGTATGTTGCCCGCAAGCAAATCCCCCGATAGTGAACCCATCGGCTCGATCCGGAGCAGTCACACGATGGAGTTGCTATGCGCAAGGCACTGAAGGTGATTGGCAGCCTGTTGCTGGCGTCGGCCGCGACGCAGGCACTGGCGGTAGAGGGGGGCAGCGGTAACACGTTGAGGCTGTACAACTGGACCGACTACATCGGCGAAACCACCTTGGCCGACTTCGAGAAGGCCACCGGCATCAAGGTCATCTACGACACCTTCGATGGCTACGAAACCGTCCAGACCAAACTGCTCACCGGCCGCTCCGGCTACGACCTGGTAATGCTCAACGCCTCCCTGGTACCCCCGTTGATTCAGGCCGGCGTGTTCCAGCCGCTGGACAAGCAGCAACTGCCCAGCTGGCACAACCTGGACGAGCAGGTGGTGAGCAACCTGCAAGGTTACGACCCCGGCCTCAAGTACTCGGCACCCTATACCTGGGGCAGCTCCGGGATCACTTACAACGTCGACAAGATCACCGCGCGCATGCCCGATGCCCCGATCGGCTCGCTGGCCATGCTGTTCGACCCCAAGATCGTTTCGCGCTTCGCCGACTGCGGTGTCACCCTGATGGACGCGCCGACCGAGGTGATCCCGCTGGCCCTGCAGTACCTGGGCAAAGACCCCCGCAGTGCAGCGCCCGCCGACCTCAAGGCTGCCGAGCAGCTGCTGATGGGCATTCGCCCGTACATTCGCAAGTTCGACTCGGTCAACTACCTCACCAGCCTGCCCAATGGCGATGTCTGCCTGGCCCTGACCTGGTCAGGTGACTACGCCACCGCCCAGGCCCGTGCCATAGAAGCGAAAAAGGCCATCAAGCTGGCGTTCTTCATCCCCAAGGAAGGCTCGCTGATCTGGTTCGACAACCTCTACATCCCCAAGGACGCGCCGCACGCGGCCAATGCTCACCGCTTCATCGAGTTTTTGCTGCAGCCGCAGACCATGGCCAAGGTCACCGACTTCATCCACTACGCCAACAGCAATGCGGCTGCCACGGCGCTGGTGCACGCCGACATCCGCCAGGACCCGGCGATCTACCCCGATGCCCAGACCCGCGAACGCCTGTTCGCCCAGAAGACCCAGAGCCCCAAGGACATGCGCGCCATCACCCGGGTCTGGAGCACGGTCAAGACCGGTTTCTGAACACTGCCAACCGATTCCCGCCAAGGAGCTGCCCATGGCCACACCCAGCAAAGCATTCGCCATTGCCCACGACCCACTGGTGGACGCCGACAAGGCCCACTACATGCACGGCTACCATGTGTTCGACGAGCACCGCGAGCAAGGTGCGCTGAATATCGTCGCAGGTGAGGGCGCCTATATTCGCGATACCCACGGCAACCGTTTTCTCGATGCAGTCGGCGGCATGTGGTGCACCAACATCGGCCTGGGCCGTGAAGAGATGGCCCTGGCCATTGCCGACCAGGTGCGCAAGCTGGCCTACTCCAACCCGTTCTCCGACATGGCCAATGACGTCGCCATCGCGCTGTGCCAGAAGCTGGCGCAACTGGCGCCAGGTGACCTCGACCACGTGTTTCTCACCACCGGTGGCTCTACCGCCGTCGATACCGCCTACCGGCTGATCCAGTATTACCAGAACTGCCGGGGCAAGCCGGACAAGAAGCACGTGATCGCGCGCTACAACGCCTATCACGGCTCCACCACCCTGACCATGGCGATCGGCAACAAGGCTGCCGACCGCGTGCCAGAGTTCGACTACGCCCATGACTTGATCCACCATGTCTCCAACCCCAACCCGTACCGTGCCCCGGACGACATGGACGAGGCCGAGTTTCTCGACTTCCTGGTGGCCGAGTTCGAGGACAAGATCCTCTCCCTGGGCGCCGACAATGTGGCGGCGTTCTTCGCCGAGCCGATCATGGGATCGGGCGGGGTGATCATCCCGCCCAAGGGCTACTTCGAGCGCATGTGGCAGGTGTGCCAGACCTACGACATCCTGTTCGTCGCCGACGAGGTGGTGACCTCGTTCGGGCGCCTGGGCACCTTTTTTGCCAGCGAGGAGCTGTTCGGCGTCACGCCAGACATCATCACCACCGCCAAAGGCCTGACCTCGGCCTACCTGCCGCTGGGTGCGTGCATCTTCTCCGAGCGGATCTGGCAGGTGATCGCCGAGCCGGGCAAGGGCCGCTGCTTCACCCATGGGTTCACCTACAGCGGGCACCCGGTGTGCTGCACGGCGGCATTGAAGAACATCGAAATCATCGAACGCGAGCAGCTGCTGGCGCACGTCAAGGACGTGGGCAGCTACCTGGAGCAACGGCTGCAAACCCTGCGCGACCTGCCTTTGGTGGGGGATGTGCGTTGCCTGAAACTGATGGCCTGTGTCGAGTTCGTTGCCGATAAAGCCAGCAAGGCGCTGTTCCCTGATGCGGTCAACATCGGTGAGCGCATCCACAGCAAAGCCCAGGCCAAGGGGCTGCTGGTACGGCCGATCATGCACCTGAACGTGATGTCGCCGCCGTTGATCATCACGCATGCGCAAGTCGACGAGATCGTCGAAACCCTGCGCCAGTGCATCATCGAAACGGCGCGCGAACTCACCGCGCAAGGGCTGTACCAAGGGCGATGAGCCTGGCGCAAAGGGCTGTGCGTGGGCGTGCCTGGCAGGCTAGACTGCCGGGCATGACCCAGGCCACTTCCGACACTCCGCTCACCCTCTCGCTGGGGGCGCTGCAGCACTGGCATGCAGCGCTGCAGCGTGCGCTCGCCCACAGTGAATCAGCCGATGCCCTGAGCTACGTGGCGGCTGCGATCAGCCAACTGGTGCAGGTCGAGTCGATGATGATCAGCCTCGAATGCCAGGGGCGTGCACCGCGCCTGCTGTACAAGCAGGGCATCCCCGAGGTGCATCGTGATGCGGTGCTAGAGCGTTACTTCAGCGCGGGCTACCTGCTCGACCCCTTTTGCCTGGCCGTGCAGAGTGGCTTGGCCGAAGGGTTCTATCACTTGCAGGAAATCGCCCCGGACAACTTCTTCGACAGCGACTACTACAAGGCCTACTACCTGGGCACTGGCTGCAGTGAAGACAGTTACTACATCGTCGACCTCAGCGAGGGCCGCAAGCTTTCGTTCAGCTTGTTTCAGGGGTGCAGTGGCACGCGTTTGAGCAGCGGGCAGATCGACCTGTTGCGGGCGGTCGAGCCAATGGTGCGCGAGCTGCTGGTGCGTTATGCCCGCTACAACCTTGAACCTGCCACGGCCTCGGCTGAACGGGGCAGCGTACAGGCAGCGTTCGAGAGTTTTGGCTGCCAGGTGCTTACGGATCGTGAGCGTGAAGTGGCGCACATGATCTTGCGCGGGCACTCGGTGAAGTCCACGGCGGTGGAGTTGGGGATCTCGCCGGAGACCGTGCGCATGCACCGCAAGAATTTGTACCTGAAGCTTGAGATCAATTCACAGTCGGAGCTGTTTGCGCGGTTCATCGACTGGTTGCGCCAGGGTGCCGTCGAGCACACCCTGGCGTTGTAGGCGCGGCCCTGGGCGTCAGGCCTCGATCAGGGCAGTGATGGCCCGGCCGACCTCCTGGGTGGACTTGTGCCCGCCCATGTCGCGGGTGGTGTTGCCTGCGGCGATGACCTGCTCGATGGCCTTGAGGATGTCATCGTGAGCGGCACGGTAGCGCGGGTCGGCACCGTCGTTGCCGAGGAATTCGAGCATCAGCGCACCGGACCAGATCATCGCGATCGGGTTGGCGATGTTTTTGCCGAAGATGTCCGGCGCCGAGCCGTGTACCGGTTCGAACAGGGACGGGAACTTGCGTTCGGGGTTGAGGTTGGCCGAAGGGGCGATGCCGATGGTGCCTGCGCAGGCCGGGCCGAGGTCGGAAAGGATGTCGCCGAACAGGTTAGAGGCCACGACCACGTCGAAGCGGTCCGGTTGCAGCACGAAGCGGGCGCAGAGGATATCAATGTGCTGCTTGTCCCAGCTGATTTCCGGATAATTGGCAGCCATGGCTGCGGTGCGTTCGTCCCAGTACGGCATGCTCACAGCCATGCCGTTGGACTTGGTGGCCGAGGTGACGTGCTTGCGCGCGCGGGTTTGTGCCACGTCGAAGGCGTATTTGAGGATGCGGTCGACCCCACGGCGGGTGAACACCGATTCTTGCAGCACAATCTCGTTTTCGGTGCCTTCGAACATGCGCCCGCCCAAGGACGAGTACTCGCCTTCGGTGTTCTCGCGGATCACCACGAAGTCGATGTCGCCGGGTGCGCGGCCGACCAGCGGGCACGGCACGCCCGGGAACAGGCGCACCGGGCGAATGTTCACGTACTGGTCGAAGTCGCGGCGGAACTTGAGCAGCGAGCCCCACAGCGAGATGTGGTCCGGGACCTTGTCGGGCCAGCCGACTGCGCCGAAGTACAGGGCGTCGAAGCCTTTGAGCTGCTCGAACCAGTCGTCCGGCATCATCTTGCCGTGGGCCAGGTAGTAATCGCAGCTGGCCCACTCGAAGAACTCGAAGCTGATGGCCAGGCCGTGCTTGCGAGCGGCAGCCTCGACCACGCGAATGCCTTCGGGGAGCACTTCGGTGCCGATGCCGTCACCGGGGATGGCTGCGATTCTGAATGTCTTGGTCATGGGGCGCACTCGTTGGCTAGGGAACAGGGTGCGAGCCATGCTATAAGGCCTTCAATCGGAGATAATCCAGCCTTTCATGGATTCTTGGAACACGAAACGTGAATAATCTGCCCAGCCTCGACGACCTCAATATCTTTCTGCAGGTGGCCAAGCGCGCCAGCTTTGCCGCCGTGGCCGACGAGCTGGGCATGTCGGCGGCGTACATCAGCAAACGCATTCGCGTGCTCGAGCAAAACCTGGAGGTGCGTTTGCTGCACCGCACCACGCGGCGGGTGACGATCAGCGAAGAGGGTGAGCGGGTGTACCAGTGGGCGCTGCAGATTTTCGATGCGGTGCAGCGCATGGGCGATGACATCAGTGCCCAGCACCGCGAACCGGCAGGGCAACTGCGCATCGCCAGCAGCTTGGGCCTGGGGCGCAGGTTCGTGGCCCCGGCCTTGTCGGAACTGGCCGAGCGCTACCCGCGTCTGGATATTCGGCTGGATGTGCATGACCGCCTGGTGGACCTGATCGAGGAGGGGGTCGACCTGGACATCCGCGTGGGCAATACCATTGCACCCAACCTGATCGCCAAGCTGCTGGCCAAGAACCGTCGGGTGCTCTGTGCTTCACCTGCGTATCTGGCGCGGCAAGGCACACCGAAAGTGCTGGCCGACCTGGGCAGCCATGACTGCCTGGTGATCAAGGAGCGCGACCACCCGTTTGGTATCTGGCAGCTCGAAGGCCCTGAGGGTCAAGAAAGCGTGCGGGTGACAGGGGGCTTGTCCAGCAACCATGGCGAAGTGGCCCATCAGTGGTGCCTGGATGGGCGCGGAATATTGTTGCGGTCCTGGTGGGATGTGCACGACAGCCTGCTGGATGGGCGCCTGGTGCAGGTGTTGAGTGACTATCACCAGCCGGCGGATATCTGGGCCGTGTATACCTCGCCGCTGGCAAGTTCGGCCAAGGTGCGGGTGGCGGTGGATTTCTTCCGGCAGTATTTTGCCGAGCGGTATAGGTTGCCAGGGTAGCCGAGCTTTCGTGTTGTGGCGCCTATGCGATCGAGCGCCGCTCGCGCGGCGCTTCGCAGCACAAGGCTGCTCCTACAGTTGTTTCGCAACGCCTGTACCAGCGCGCGCGACCGCCTCAGGAATAATTGGCCCGAAAAAATGTAGATACCGTCTTGACCCTCACCTCGCAAGAGCAATTTGGGGGGCAAACGGTTTGCCCGACTTCACTACCCCGTAAACCAGATGCAGCAGCTTGCGCATTGCCGCGCATACGATCTGCTTATACGCCTTGTGCCGGCTGCTCAACCGCTCTGCCAGCGCCTTTACGA